>JAEEGF011630382.1_pt1 | contig 72345 bp, 55 predicted proteins | sample 9134171 | NCBI WGS metagenome assembly JAEEGF01 (sample SAMN16246542, study PRJNA631951) | gut metagenome | biome: gut microbiome; feature: rumen; material: AP-attached | host: Bos | place: Iran: Karaj | collected 2018-10 | reverse complement strand
CAGATCGCCGACGAAATCGGGCTCGCCGTCCAAGTGTGGCTGCAGTGCTTCTACGACGGCCGCTGGATCAGCCCCATCGACGACGACAAGAAGGCCTATAAGGAAGAAGTCTACGAGCGCATACGCAACGAAGCTACCGATTATCTCGAGGAATGGGGTGTCAAGGGCGTCCATCTCGACTACATCCGCTTCGGCGGCACCGCCTCCAAGCACAACTGGGGCGTCGGCGAGAACGCCGTCAATTCGGTCAACGCCGTGAACCGCTGCTGCCGCGAGATTCGCGAGATCTGCGACGGATTCGACGAGGGTCTCGTCACTTCAGCGGCCCTGATGCCCGAGCCCAATTCCAGCGCCGCCTACGGCCAGAAGCCCGCGGAGATGGCCAAATACATCCACATCCTGATGCCGATGATCTACCGCTACGGCTCCTACAATTTCAGCGACAAATCCTTCAAGGAACGCTCGGACTACTACGCTGAACAGGCCAAAGTGGGCGGCGGGGTGTCATGGTCCGGAATCCAGACCTACGATGCCGCAACCCACGGCATGACGGCCGAGGCCCTGCGCAGGGACATAGACCTGATGGCGGAGACGAAGGCCTCCGGAATAGTGCTCTTCCGCTACCAGCTGGGCACGTTCCCCGATGTCAAGGACTTATGGAACTAAACATATATTTTAACACTTTATCAACCATTCAAATTTCTTTTTTATGAAAAAATTCCGTCTATTTTTGCTGACCGCAGCGGCCCTTTCGCTCGCTTTTGTCTCCTGTGAGAAGGAGAAAGAGCAGGAGAAGCCGGATGCCAACAGCATCGGTAAGTTCCCCGTGTCCCAGATCGTGGATGCGGCGGCCTCCGCCTTCAGTGCGTGGGAAGCCAACGAGGCCTTCCCTGAGACCATCAAGGTCGGAGACAAGGACTTCACGGTCCCTCAGTACCAGTATGCCATCTGCAGCGCACTGGTGAACCTCAATGCCGGCCAGACCGGCGACATCGATGTCCTGTCTTTCAAACCGGCAGACCATCCCGACAGGGACAGCTACGACAAGGAAGAGATCGCAATCGCCAACGGGCCCAAGAACGGCGAAGAGACCGAAGACCTTGTGAACATTGCCAACCGTATGCTCACCCGTATGAAGGCTGACCTCAAGGTCCCCAACCAGACCAACTTCACCCGCAACGGCTCCGCCATCGCCTTCTCGACAGACCGCGCCACGATCGTCATCTCCCGCGCCCTGAGCGAGTACAAGGCAAACGGCAAGCTCAGCGCTTCCGTGTCCGCAGGCTACAAGGGCGCATCCAACACCCTGAAGGCCTTCGCCAAGGAACTGGTCAAGTATCTGGATGTCTGGGAGAAGACCGTGGGTACCGTCGATGCCGACGGCTCGCACTGCACCGCCAACAACACCGCCTGGAAGAATGTCCACTTCATCCCTATCGAGTACTCCGGCGGCTACAAGGACGGCACGATGTACGGCGAGGACTACAGGCCTTACTTCCATCCGGTCGTGGACGGCAAGGAATACACCGCCGCTGAATGCTGGAGCATCGCAGCCCAGGGTATCATGGACCTCGTGACCAAGGAAGGTTCCAGCCTCCTCCAGCCCACCCGCAACCCGTTCGTCCACACCATGGCCAACGGCAAGAGCCTCAACGAACCCATGCCTGCTCCCGCAGAGTATGCTACCGTGACCGGCTTCAACGCATATCCCTGGTATGAGAACACCAACGACGGTCCCATCATCAACTTCTCGGAGAACCTGCCTTGTACGATCGAGTTCATCGCACACGAACTCGGCTGGTACCTCACCCGTTGCACCCAGTTCGACACTCCTGCAATCGGCAACTTCCAGACCTTCGGCAAGGGCGAGAGCGTGATCAATTTCGGCGACTATGCCGGTACCATCTCCGCTATGCGTACCTTCCTCATCATGATCCGCTTCTATGACTATCTGCTCAAGAACAACATCGAAGACAATGTCTGGGATGCCACCAAGGATGTCCACCTCAACTACGACCTCTACGGTGTGGATATGCCCGACATCGAACTCAAGACAAAGCAGCTCGACTTCGACTGCATAGAGTCCACCAAGGAAGCCAAGTTCTCCGCCAAGAAGGCATGGATCGCCACTGCTTCCGACAGCTGGATCACCGTCGAGCCCATGTCCGGCGATGCCGCCGACGAAGTGGTGCTCAAGATCAAGGTTGCCGAGAACACCGGCGACGCCCGCGAAGGCAAGGTCATCGTCAAGGGCGGCAACGTCACCGAAGGCCTTGAAATCGTCATCACCCAGGTCAAGTACACCGAGCCGGTGCAGGCGTCCATCAAGGAATTTGCCGAGCAGTACGTCGGCATCATCGACGTCTGGTCGCAGCACGTGGGCAATATCAACCGCGTCTCCAACTGGGAGCTTGCAAAGGAGGGAGATAATGATGTGGTCGAAAATGTCCACTATGTCCCCAACGACTGGACCATCGTCGTGGGCGGCAAGACCTACAACATCGCCGACATGCTCGAGACCGCTCTCCGTTCCTACCTGCTGCTCCGCGGCTGGGACGGCAATGAGACGGAGCTTAACGGCTTCGGCAAGATCCCGACAGCAACTCCCGTCGACATCAACGCCACCGTGCCCAAGACCCACGACTACTCCTTCGGCTCACCTCTTATCGAGAGCAGCAACGGCGGATACCTGGTCAAGCTCGAAGGCGACAAGGAAATCCACTGCGTGGTGGATCCCGTCATCCTCGACAACTGGGCCCAGCGCTCCATCAACTTTAACCACGGCAAGAACATCACCAACTTCTGCACCTATCCTCGTGCCGACCACAACATCACCAACTACCAGGGATGCTTCAGTTCCGGCCGTGCCCTCCTGACCTATGCATACTTCTTCAAGTACATGCTTGACAACAATCTCGAAAAGGCTGACGCCATCCCCGCCGACACTCCTATCCATTCCGAGCTCTTCGGTATCGAGGACGGCAGCCAGATCGAGGAAGAGGCTACCCTGGCCGACTTCGCCAAGGAATTCGTGAAGGGTCTCCAGGTGTGGGAGAACACCGTCGGCACAGTCGATGCAGACGGCACGCACTGCACCGACAACGGCACTGCATGGCAGAATGTCCACTTCATCCCCATCGACGGCAACCCTGCCGGAGATTACTACAAGGTGCCCGGCAACCAGTATGATCCCAAGTGGGCCGGCAAGATCTGGAAGCTCCACGTGAAGGGCAAGGAGTACAGCTCCAGCCAGGCCTGGGAAATCGCTATCCGCGGTCTGCTGAACATGTGTACCGCCGAAGGCGAGGCATTCCTCGACGGAATGACCGACCGCAACAAGGCCTACACTGTCCAGGACGGCATCGCCATGTCCAAGGCTCCTATTTCCGAGACCAGCAAGGACAACCAGTGGGGCAAGTTCCCTTGGTATGAAGGCGACAATTTCGTCAAGAACCATGGCCTCGAGGTCGTGGACGTCGACCTCAGCTTCATGCTCAAGGTCGGTGCATGGCACGTGGTCCGTTCCTTCATCAAGGTGGGCAGCAACAACCCTCTCGGAATGATAGGCAACTTCCAGGAATTCGGCACCTCTTCCGGTACCCTGAACCTCGACGGCTATGTGGGATACATTTCCCCTATGCGTGAGCTCCTTATCCTCATGCGAATCTACAAGTACCTGCTTGACAACGGTATCGACGACAAGGTGGTCACCGGACTCAACGGCGTGAGATTCGATGTGGATCTCTATGGCCAGAACTCTGCAGCGGCAGAGCCCACCATCGAGGACTTCGCCAAGGAATACGTGAAGATTCTCGACATCTGGGAGAAGACCACCGGCACCATCGACTACGTGAAGAAGAGCGACACGGAGGCAATCGATGCCGCATCCCAGACTCTCGTGGAGAACGCCCACTATGTGCCTATGGCCACGACCATCAAGGTCGGTGACGCCACCCTGAACACCGCCGACATGCTTGAGCTTGCTCTCCGCAGCTTCCTTCTGCTCCGCGGCTTCGACGGCAACGAGACCGAGCTGAACGGCTTCGGCAAGATTCCTGCCGCCACTCCCGCGTCCATGAAGGACAAACTGCCCGCAACCCACAAGTATTATTTCGGCAGCCTGCCTTATGCAGAGCCTTCCAACGGAGGCTACCTCTGCAAGAAGGTCGGCGACACCAAGCTCTACCGCAAGGTTGAGATGCGCGTCCTGGACAACTGGGCACAGCGTTCCGTGAACTTCCAGCACGGCCAGTCCATCACCAACATGTGCACATATCCCCGTGATCCCATCAGCGACTATGAGGGCTGCTTCAGCTCCATGCGCGCTCTGATTACCTATGCACACTTCTTCAAGTACGTACTGGACCACAATCTCGAGAAGGCTGACGCTCTCGGCGCCGAGCTGGAAATCCGCTCCGAACTCTTCGGCGTCGAGGGTGGAGAGCCTGAAGCCGGCACGGCAGTTTTTGAGGATGATTTCGAATGGATCAAGCCTTGGGCCGATGAGACCAATTCTCCGGATGATGTAGGCACCGACAAGGTGGGCTCCTCGCCCAATGTTTTCACCAACGAGAAGACCGCCACTTTCCTGACTGAAATGCAGAACCGTGGATATGGATATATCTGGGGATGGAAGGATCAGGCTTGGTCCGACGGCATCCCGGATGAAGCAAACAAACAGACTTTGTATCTGAACAAGTATTACCTCAAATTTGGTAAGACTTCATACAGCTCAGGCATTATTCTTCCCGCCCTTAAGTCTCTCACTGCTGCAAAGGATGTCGAGCTTACCTTCGACTGGTGCTGGTGCAAGACCGGTTCTGACAATCCGGACATTATGACCCTTACCGTGGTTGTGAGCGGTGGTGGCACTATTGAAGCTACCGGCACCGAGACCAGTGGGGAAATAGAGTCGGCACAGCCCACTACAAAGCCTACCAAACTTGAGTGGCAGCACGCTTCCGTGAAGATCAAGGGGGCGACCGCATCGACCCGTATCACGATTCGTCCCACCAACTATGATCCTGATGTCTCCAATAGTGCACGTCATCAGAATCGCTGGTATCTCGACAACATCGTCGTGAAATAGTTTATCTGGATACTCTTTTGGCAGCAGGGATCTGACCGTCCCTGCTGCTCCCAATTTAAACCATTGATTATGAAGAAATTTGCATTTATCCTGCTGGCCTGTGCAAGCCTTATTGCCGCCTGCGCCTGCCAGCCCAAGCAGAATCCGGACCAGCCGGAAGACAAGCCGGACGACACTCCCAAGGAGTTCGTGGCCAAACGCTATAACGGATTCTTCGTCGAAGAACTGGCCAAGGCCTACGAGACCTTCGTGGAGAAAGACGAACTTCCCGCCTCGGTCAACGTGGAAGGCATACTCTACGGCAAGGGTCAGTATATGGCGGCCGCCTGCGCTCTCCTGCGCAAGATCCAGGAAGATCCTGAGCACTGGGAGGACGAGGAGGTCGACGTGCCGGTGAGGATGACCTGGGGCAGCGCCGAAGGCAACAACACCTTCGAGCAGGACTCCATTTCCATCGAAGCCCTCACCTGGGCAGCCGACAAGGCCCTCGCCTACGGCATCAAGAACGGTTCGATGCCCAACTATGTGTCGTTCGGCACCATCACCTGCCCTTCCCGCGGAGCGGACAGCACCTTCACCTACACCTACGACACCCCTTTCAAGGACCAGGTCAAGTACATAGGCAATTTCATCTCCCGCGACTACGGCGCCGCCCTCTGCCGCGCTTTCCACTATTACAAGCACAACCTTAAGTTCCCCGGCAAGGTCTGCACCTGGGGCTCCGACTACCTCCGCAAGGTCACCAACTGCGACATAGATAATCCGGTGGTCATTGCCGCAAAGGACGCCGCCCTGTCGAAACTTCCCGAGAATGCCACCGACCTGCAGAAGGCCAAGGCCATCTTTGAATACGCCCGCGACGAGTGGGAGTGGGAAGACTACGCCAACACCCACAAGGGCTCCGTGAAGACAATCCAGGCCAAGGGCGGCAACTGCTGCGACCTCACCCACGCCACTCTCGCGATGTGCCGCGCAGCCGGCATCCCCGCCCGCTATATGCACGGCCAGTGCTACTTCAGCTCCGGCGTGATCGGCCACGTCATCCCTGAAATCTGGGCCGGCGGCCGCTGGTGGGTCAGCGACCCGTCCAACAACAGCGCCACCATGGGCCATCCTACCTGGAAAGGCATGAACAAGTTCAACGGCCGCTACAAGACTCTTCCTTTCTGATACCCTAACCCCGTCTCCTTATGAAAAAATACATAGTAATCGCATTGGCCCTGCTGGCCCTTGCATCCTGCAAAAAGGCAGAAGAGCCCAATTTCAACGGCATCTGGCTCTGGTCCAAGTTCATGCCCGAGGTCAACCTCGACACCCTTGCCGCCAAGGACATCAAGAACATCATCCTCCACGAAGTGTCTTTTGAGCGTCACGGCGTGGACTCTACCCTGGATTTCGTGAGCGAAGCCCACAAGCGCGGCATGAAAGTCCACATCTGGTTCCAGGCCTTCTACAAGGAGGGCAAATGGATCAATCCCGTGAAGGATTCCCTCAACTGCTACGACCAGGAGTACTTCGACGAGGTAATCGAGCGTGCAGTCAAATACGTGGGCTACGGCGTGGACGGCATCCACCTGGACTACATCCGCTTCGGCGGCACGGCCCACAAGCACAATCCTTCCGAGGAAATCACCGCCACCGGCTGCGTGACCGAATTCTGCCGCCAGATTTCCGCTGCCACCAAGGCCGCCAATCCGGATATCATCCTTTCGGCAGCCCTGATGCCCGAGCCTGACAGCGAGTACTACTACGGCCAGGATCCCGCCCAGATGGGGCAGTACATCGACATACTGATGCCGATGATCTACTTCCACTGCGACTCCTACCGCAAGGGCGGCAGGCCCTGGGCGCAGATGGTCGCCGACCATTTCGCCACCAAGGGCGCTCCCGCCAAGGTCTGGGCCGGCCTCACCACCTACTACGACACCGACTCCACCAAGGTCGTCCCGATGGACGCCGAGGGCATCCTCAAAGACTGCCGTATGTTCATCGACTCCACCAAGGCCGAAGGCGTCGTCCTCTTCCGCTACGGCCTCGGCGACCTCCCGGACCTCCACCAGCTCAAGAAATAATTTTATTTTTTTACAATAATTTTTTTACAATAAAATTATAAAGCTTATATTTGCGGCAGACAAGGCAGTTGTATGGCAAATAAAGGCACCAGACCAGCGAATCCGTTTTTTACCGGAATCATTATTCCGGACCGCTATTTCTGTGATAGAGAGCAAGAAACAAAGACGATAATAGATCTGATAGAAAACGGAAACAATGTAGTGCTGAAAGCCCAGCGAAGAATAGGAAAATCCAGCCTGGTGCACCATATTTTCAATCAAAAAAAGGTTCTAAATGACTACAATACCCTCTATATTGACCTCTTTGGGACCAAAAATTACAACGATTTTCACATAGCTTTCCAAAACAAGCTCATCAACGCCCCCTTTGCTCGCACCGCCAAAATCAAAAGGAATTTTGAGCAAATCCTGAAGGGCATCAATGTATCCCTGGGATCATACGACCCGGCAACCGGACAAGTATCCCTTCCAAGCATAGGGACCACACCGGCCCAGATGCCCAGGATTCCGCTCGAAGAACTGTTCGGCTTTTTGGAAACCACAAAAAAGAAGAATATAATAGTATTCGACGAGTTTCAGCAGATAGAGTATTACCCGGAGCGGATGGCGGCGATATTACGCTCGCATATCCAGCAAATGAACAACACAAAGTTCATCTTTTCCGGCAGCTCCAAACACATGCTGAACATGATGTTCATGAACCACAACAAGCCGTTCTATAAAAGTTCATCAAACATCGACCTCGACATTCTCGACTACGACAAATATGAAAGTTTCGTCTCGGGATGCTTCGAAGAATACGGAAAATCAATTGCTCCCGAGGCGATACGCTTTGTCTATGACCTGTTCCTGGGGGAAACAGCCCCTATGCAGGAAACTATGAATCACGTATTCGGGAAAGCGGGCAGGAAAGCCTCGGCCGGAATTCCGGAAATAAAAGAATCGGTCGCGGCCATTCTCGAATCCAAAGACGAATCATTCCGGACCCTTCTCAACGGAATCGAAAAGGAAAAGACGAGAAACACCCTGTATTGTATTGCCGCCCAAGGCATTGCGTCAAATCTCACGTCCTCCAGAATAATGAAGGACTATGCCCTGGACAATGCATCCAGCGTCCAGAATGCATTGATTTCCCTGCAAGACGACAACAACCCGATAGTACGTAAACTGACCAAAGGAACATATATCATTGATGACCGCATGTTCGAACTATGGATAGCGAGGGAAGGCAATTACCTCGACATCAAGTTTGAGACGGCAAGCGACAGACACCAGAGGCAGAGAGCCCTGGAGCGTCCCGCCTTTCAACCTACGGCACCAAAAAGTTAACTCGATAATTATGATACTGATAGCAGACAGCGGGGCCACGAAGACCGAATGGGGATGCGTGTCGAAAGACGGCATGACCAGGATCGGCTTCTACAGCCAGGGCTACAACCCCAACTACATCACCGGCACCCAGATAGTTGCCGACATACGCGCCAACCTTCCGGCCGGACTCGACCCCACCCTCGTGGATGAAATCTACTTCTACGGAGCCGGAGTCACCCCCCTCCAGTACCCCTTCATGGAGAAAACCCTCCGGGAAGTCTTCACCAAGGCCGGCAAGGTGTTCATCGCAATGGACACCCTCGCCTCCTGCCGGGCCCTCCTCCAGACCGAGCCCGGCTTTGCCGCCATCCTTGGCACCGGAGCCAATTCCTGCCTCTACGACGGCTGCAACGAAGGCCTCAACGTGGACAGCTGCGGCTTCATCCTCGGCGACGAGGGCTCCGGCGGCAACCTCGGCAAGCGTCTGATCACCGACTACATCCGCCGCAACATGCCCCCGAAAGTCTATGAACTCGTGGGCAAGGAACTGGGCCGGAACAACGACGAACTGCTGGACGTCATCTACACGAAGCCCTTCCCCAACCGCTTCTGCGCCCAGTACGCCAAGTTCATCAACGAGCATCTGGACTTCGACCCCTACTTCCCGAACCTCGTCACCGACGCTTTCCGCCAGTTCTTCAAGCTCATAGTCACACATTACCCCGACTACCAAAAATACACCTTCAACGCCGTCGGCTCCGTGGCCTACTACTTCAAGCCGCTGCTTCAGCCAGTCGTTGAAGAATTCGGCATGAAGATGGGCAACATCCTCATCGCCCCCATGGAAGGCCTCATCAAGTATCATCTGAATGCATAAATCGGACAATGGGTAACAACAAGTACATAATTCCCCTGGCGTTTATAGGGATGATGTTTTTCACCGTGGGGTTTGCCACGGGTATCAACGGGTATTTCGTGCCGTTCCTGGAGAATAACCTGAACCTGAGTTCGGCGCAGAGCTACCTGGTCATAGCGGCGACCTTTCTCGCGTTCCTGGTGTTCAGTTTCCCGGCCTCCAGCATCATTGCGAAGATAGGCTACAAGAAGACCATGTCGCTGTCGTTCTTCATGTTCGCGGCGGCATTTGCCCTCTTCATCCCGGCGGCCCGCCTGGAGAGCTTCCCGCTCTATCTTCTGGCCTGCTTCATCAGCGGCACGGCCAACACCGTGCTGCAGGCCGCCATAAACCCCTACGTGACCATCCTGGGGCCCATAGATTCGGCCGCCCGGCGCATCAGCATCATGGGCATCTGCAACTCCTGCGCCCTCGCACTGCCGTCGGTCTTCATCGCCGCAGTCACGCGCAAGCCCATCGAGGCCGTGGGCCTGGTGGACCTGGACAAGCCGCTCATCATCATCATCGCCGTGGTGGTGATCCTGGGCATCGTGACCATCTTCGCCCCGTTGGAGGAAATCAAGGCCGAGGGAGAAGAGAACGAGGAAGACTGCCCCTACGCCGCCGGCAAGAAGAACATCTGGCAGTTCCCGCACCTTGTGCTCGGGGCGCTCGCGCTCTTCGTGTATGTGGGCGTGGAGAATCTCGCCCTGCTGACGGTGCTCGACTACGCCCAGGGCCTCGGGCTCCCGAATCCGGAGAGCTACACCATATGGCCCGGCATCGGCATGGCGGCCGGCTACGTCATCGGCATCCTGTGCATCCCGAAGGTCATTTCGCAGGTCAAGGCCCTCCGCATCTGCACCTGGGTGGCCGTAGTCGATTCGCTGCTCATCGTGCTCACTCCTCCGCAGGTTTCGGTGTGGTGCGTGGCGCTGCTGAGCTTCGCCTGCTCGCTGATGTATCCAGCCATCTGGCCCCTTGCAATCGTGGACCTGGGCAAATTCACCAAGAAGGGCTCCTCGCTGCTGGTGGCCTCCATCGGCGGCGGCGCCCTCATCCCGCTGCTCTTCGGCGCATTGAAGGACTGGCTGGGAATGCAGAACGCCTACTGGATCTGCCTGCCCTTCTACCTGCTGATAATGTTCTACGCCTACTACGGCTATAAGATACGCAAATGAAACGGCTGTGGATCATAGCGGCCGCCCTGCTGCTGGGCGCCGACCTGCTTGCCTGCACGACTGCAGTCGTGTCGGCGGGAGCGAGCGCATCCGGGCGCCCCATGCTATGGAAGCAGCGCGACGCCTCCGATCCCTACAACCGCATCGTGCACGTAAAAGACGGCGTCCAGATTGCCTACACGGCACTTTTCCCGACCTCGGACAGCCTCTGCACCCTCGCCTACGCCGGCATCAACGTCGCAGGCTTCGGGGTGATGAACAACCTCTCCTACAACCTGCGCCCCGATTCGCTGGGCTTCGACACCAAGGCCGGCCCGCTGATGGCCCTGGCCCTGGGATGCTGCCGCACGGTGGACGATTTCGAGCGGCTGCTCCGCGAAAAGGAGCGTCCGATGCTGCTCAGTACCAATTTCGGCGTCGTGGATGCCGAGGGCGGAGCGGCATATTTCGAGGTGTCGGACTACGACTACACCCGTTTCGACGTGGAGCCGGGCGGCTATCTTTTCCGCACCAACTATTCGCTCACCGGCGAGGAGGGCCGCGGCCGCGGCTTTGCCCGCTATGAGACCATGGCTTCCCTGATGGCGGCCCGGAAGACCTTCGATCCAGAGTTCTTCTTCCGCGTAGGCCGCAGCTATCTCAACGGTGGCGACGATGCCCTGAGCGGGGTCTACAGGGGCTGGCTGAACGAACACGACTTCATCCCCCGCAGTACCACCACGGCCTGCGTGGTCATCGAGGCCCCCGGGGCAGGGGATGCCCCCGACAGCGGCCTGATGTGGTGCGCTCCCGGTTACACGCCCTGCTGCTACGCCATCCCCGTGTGGGTGGCGGCAGGGGAGAACATTCCCCGGTGCCTGACCGGCACGGCCGAGGCCAACCGCCTTGCCGCGGCGCTCTACCTGAGCGTCCATTCCGACAAGGACGAAATCAAGAAAGTCGATATCGCCTCGCTCCGCAGGGTCCTGCGCAGCGTCCGCAGGGCTGAGGGGCGGGAGTTCCGCAAGGGGCGCCGCCTGGACCGCAGGATGCGCCGCTCGGGCTATGACGGGCCCGCCGTGGAGCGCTTCAACCGCAGGTCAGACAACCGCTTCAAACACTATAAACACAGATTCGCCTTATGACGTTCACTCCCTGGACCCTTCTTGTCGATGCCGGTATCGTGTCGCTCCTGCTGCTTCTCGGGAAGCTGCTGAGGTCCAAGGTGCGCCTTATCCAGCGCTTCTTCATCCCGCCCAGCCTGCTGGCCGGCCTGTTCGGCCTGGTCCTGGGCCCGGAGGTGCTCGGCTGGCTGCCGCTTTCGGATAAGCTCGGCACCTATGCCGGAATACTCATTGCGCTGGTGTTCAGCTGCATACCCATCACTTCCGGGGGCGGGCGCAAGGCCGACGGCGGTGCGCGCATCGGCCGGATGTGGGCCTACTCTCAGGCCGGTATGCTGCTTCAGTGGGCCTTTGGCGGCGCGCTCGGACTCTGGGTGCTCAGCCGTATCTGGCCTGTGGACGGATCCTTCGGCCTGTCGATGCCGGCCGGCTTCTGCGGAGGCCACGGCACGGCTGCGGCAATAGGGGAGTCCTTCTCATCCTACGGCGTCGAGGAAATGCAGTCTCTCGCGATGACAGCCGCCACGGTGGGCATCATCGCTTCCGTGGTCATAGGAATGTGGCTTATATCCTGGGGCGCGGCGCGCGGCAAGACGCAGTATATCTGCGCGTTCGAGAACCTCTCGCCGGAGCTGCGGACGGGCATCCTGCCGCCGGACAAGCGGGTGAGCATGGGCAAGGCCTCCTTCTCCGCCATCTCGCTGGATTCGATGACTTTCAATTTCGCGGTGGTGGCGATGATCGCGCTCGGCGGCTACGGCCTTGCGAAGCTGATCTCGCTGATCTGGCCCGCGCTGATGCTGCCGGTGTTCAGCTGCGCCTTCATCGTGGGCATACTCGTGCGCTGGATTCTTGTGCGGGCTAAGGCGGACGAACATATTTCGAAGCCCATCGTGGGGCATCTCAGCGGTGCTTTCACTGATTATCTGGTGGCCTTCGGCGTGGCTTCCATCAAGCTGGAGATAGTGGGAAAGTTCGTGGTGCCGCTGCTGATCCTGCTGGCCGTGGGACTGCTCGTGACGCTGTTCTACGTGTTCTGGGTGGGCAGCCGTATCCACAGGACGGCGCCCTTCGAGAAGTCGATCTTCACCTGGGGCTGGTTCACGGGCACGATGGCTATGGGCATTGCGCTCCTGCGCATCACGGATCCGGATTCGAAGAGCGGCTGCCTGGATGATTATGCGTTTGCGTATTTGTATATCGCGCCGGTGGAGATTGCGCTTGTGAGTCTTTCGCCGCTGGCGTTTTGCAATGGTTTTGGGTGGTTGTTTGTGTCGGTGTGCTTCGCCGCCGGCGCAGGCATCCTTTTGTTCAGCATCATCAAGGGCTGGCTTGCCAAGGCCGCCAAGTAGTTTTTCGTGTGGATTATGGGCCTGGGGTGTATCTCCCCTGGAGCCCATAAAACATGGGAAAAGGGCTCCAGGGGAGATACACCCCAGGCCTGAAGAACACAGAAAATAGACCTAAGGCCTGACAGAAACGATATGAAGAAGATTGTCACAATAATGGTTGCGGCGCTGATGATGGTGGTGGGCGCTGCGGCGCCGGGGGCGATGGCCGCGCGGAAGAAACCCGTGCGCTCGTCGCCGGCGGCGGGACTGCAGTATCTGGACCGGAACTTCGCCGTGTTTGACGCGCTGCAGAAGCGCATCTGGAACTACGCCGAGACGGCCTACACCGAAGAGCGCAGCGCAGAAGAGCTCGCCTCCTTCCTGGAAAGCCGCGGCTTCAGGGTGGAGCGCGGTGTGGCCGGCATCCCGACCGCGTTCGTGGCCAGCTACGGCAGCGGCGCGCCAGTCATCGGCATGATGGCCGAGTACGACGCCCTTGCCGGCATGTCGCAGGACACCGTGCCTTACCGGAAGCCGCTCGTGCCCGGGGCCAACGGCCACGGCTGCGGCCACAACCTGCTCGGCACCGGCTCTGTGGCCGGGGCTGCCGCGGCGGCTGAATGGCTCGCCGGCGGGCACCAGGGCACGATAAAGCTCTTCGGCTGCCCGGCTGAAGAAGGCGGCGGAGGCAAGGCCTATATGATGCGTGCCGGAGTCTTCAACGGCCTCGACGCCATGCTGGACTGGCACCCCGACACCCGCAACACCGTGAACAAGCAGAGCGGCCTTGCCAACGTGCAGGTGCTCTTTACCTTCAGCGGCCGCGCTTCACACGCCTCCGGAGCCCCCGACGAGGGCCGCTCCGCGCTCGATGCCGTGGAGGCCTTCGACTACATGATAAACCTGATGCGCGAGCACGTCCCGCAGACGAGCCGCATCCACTACGTCATCACCGACGGGGGCAAGGCTCCCAACGTGGTGCCCGACAGGGCCAGCGTCAAATACTACTTCCGCAGCCCGTCAAGGGAAGTGGTCCGTGAGCTGCTGGAGCGTGCTATCGCTGCAGCCCAAGGCGCCGCGATGGGCACCGGCACCACGATGGACTACGAACTGGTGTCCGGCAACTACGAGCGCCTGCCAAACGAGGCGATGGCGGCTCTGGTGGGCCGCAGCCTGGAGGCGGTGGGCGGCATCAAACTGGACGGCCGCGAGATGGAATTCGCACGCGCCGTGGCCGCTGAATCGGGCGTGGACGCCGCTTTGATCGACCGGCTTTCCGTGGTGGTGCCTCCGGCTGACGAGGGCTACGAAGCCTATGTGTCCAGCGACGTCGGAAATGTGACCTGGGCGGTGCCTACGGGCAGTTTCCGCTACGCCTGCTTCACTCCCGGCGGGGTGGGCCACAGCTGGCAGCAGGTGGCGAGCGGCGGCACCACAATTGGCACGAAAGGTGCCCTGGGAGCAGCCCGGGTGCTGTTCCTTTCCGCATATGAACTCTACACCAGGCCCGATGTGCTTGCTGCCGTGCGCAAGGAGTTTGAGGAGCGCCGAGGCCCTGATTTCCGTTTCGAACCCCTGATGGGGAGCCGCAGGCCGCCTTTCGAGGCTCCGGCCAGCCTCTCGCCCGCTATGCCGGACGCTGCACTTTTCGCTTCCGAGGTCGCAGTCTCTCCGGTGGAGATTCCCGATATGCAGCGCAAGGCCCTGCTTGAAGCAGGCGGCAGCGAGCGTGCCGACACCCTTGGCTTGGACGTGTTCCTGCCCGCCTCCGGCATCACTGACCAGGGCTCTTCCGGCCGCTGCTGGTATTTTTCCACGGCGAACGTGCTGCGCGGCGGGCTACGCTTCTCCACGGTCTATGGCTATTTCTACGACATGCTGGAGAAGGCCAACCTCTTCCTCGTGGGCGTGTGGGACCACCGCAAGGAGGCTCTTGACAGCCGCTGGAACGAGGCCGCTTTCCGGCGCCCGACCTGGGACGGCGGACATTTTATGAATGCCCTCTATCTTATTGAAAAATACGGCATTGTGCCGGAAGAAGCTATGCCCGGCACGCCCACTTCCGTGGCTTCCAGCCCCCTGCTGCAGCAGCTTCGTGCGCTGCTTCGCTGCTATGGGCTGCGCATGCGCGAGAGCTCCGACCCGGAGGCCGTGCGCGCAGAGGCCCTCGCCGAAGCGTGGAAGGTGCTGGCTATGACCCTGGGGGTGCCCCCGGCCTCGTTCGAGTACGGCGGGCGCCGCTGGACCCCGTCCGCATTCCGGGATTCGCTTGGCCTCGGCGGGCTTTCCGATCGCTACGTGATGCTGATGAACGACCCCACGAGGCCGTACGGCAGGATGTATCGCGTGCAGGGCTCCAGGAGCGCTGCGGACGCGCCCGAGTGGGTGTTCCTGAACCTTCCGGTCGAGGCGCTCGAGCAGATAGGGCAGGCGTCGCTGAAGGGCGGCGACAAGTTCTACTTCACCGTGGACACCTACCAGCAGGCCCTTGCCGATGAAGGCATCTATGATACCCGCCTTGCCATCGAAGGCGCGCGCGATGGAGGCCCCTGGCATATGGACAAGCGGGAGCAGTTCCTGAGCCGCAACGTGAGTTCAGCCCATGCTATGGCGATGTGCGGGGTGGAGACAGCTCCTGACGGCTCCGTGGTGCGCTGGGTCTCCGAAAACAGTTTCGGCCTCGGACGCGGGCAGGACGGCTACGTCCAGATGCAGGGGGAGTGGTGGAGGACCTACGTGTTCCGTATGGCCGTGGATAAGAAATACCTGAGCGAGGAGCAGCTGCGCCTCTGCCTCGGCACGCCCGAAGTGATAGCTTACTGGAACCTTTATTAGAATGTTCGAATCCTTCATATCCACCGTCAACGACATCGTGTGGAGCCCCGCCCTGGTGGTGCTCCTGGTCGGTGCCGGCCTGTATTTCACCGTGCGCACGCGCTTCGTGCAGCTGCGGCGTTTCGGGCTGATGGTGCGCTCGCTGTTCGCTCCCGCCCATAAGGAGGAGGACGGCAGCAAGAAGGGGATTTCGTCGTTCGAGGCGTTCTGCGTGGCCCTTTCCGGGCGCGTGGGCACGGGGAACATCGTGGGCGTGGCCACAGCTATCGCCCTGGGAGGGCCCGGTGCCGTGTTCTGGATGTGGATAATCGCTTTCTTTGGGGCCTCGACTGCCTTCGTGGAATCCACGCTGGCGCAGTTGTTCAAGTTCCACCATTCCACCGGCTACCGCGGCGGGCCTTCGTGCTACATCGAGAAGGGGCTGAAGTGCAAGTGGCTTGCGGTGCTGTTTTCGGTGCTGTCGCTGGTGGGCTACGGCCTGCTGCTGAGCCCAGTGCAGTCCAACGGCCTCACGGCGGCGCTCGGCAACGCTTTCAGTCTTCCGCCTCTTGCCTGCGGCCTGGGGCTGGCATTCATTCTCGGGCTGGTAATCATTGGGGGCATCAAAAGCATTTCGCGGGTGGCTTCGATCGTGACGCCGTTCATGGCGCTGGGCTACATCGTGATCACGATCATTGTGGTGGCGAGCCATATCGAGGTTGTGCCCGCCGTGCTTAAGTCCATAGTCACCAATGCCTTCGGTATACATCCGCTGGTGGGGGGCATACTCGGTTCCACCATCATGATGGGCGTGAAGCGGGGGATCTTCTCCAACGAGGCAGGCCAGGGCAGCGGAGCCATCGTGTCGGCATCGGCATCGGTGTCGCATCCGGCCAGGCAGGGGCTCGCGCAGGCTTTCTCGGTCTATGTGGACACGCTCTTAATATGCACCGCCACGGCCCTGATGATACTCTGCTCCGGCAACTACAACGTGCTGGATGCCAAGACCGGGGAGGTGCTTGTGGCGAATGCGCCCGAGCTGGGGGCCAATTATGTGGGCTACACGCAGGCGGCCGTGGATTCGGTGCTTTCGGGCTTCGGGAGCTCGTTCGTGGGGATAGCGCTGCTGTTTTTCTCGTTCACCACGATAATGGCTTATTATTTCTACGGTGAGTCGAGCATCATCTACCTGTTCTCCGGGAAGGGGCGTTCGGCGAAGGGGGAGAAGCTGGTGATCTGGGCCTATCGTTTTGCGCTGATCGGCATGGTGGTGTTCGGCTCGCTGAAGGAGGCGGGAGTCATCTGGCAGATGGGCGACATAGGGGTCGGGCTGGTGGCCTGGATCAATGTGGTGGCCCTTATCATCCTTTGTCCGCTTGCAATTCGTTCGTTGAAAGAATATGAAAGCAGTTAAGTTGGCGCGGCTGCTGTGGGCGCTGGCGCTTGCCGTGGCGGCAGTGTCGTTTGGCGGTATTTACCCCGCTTATGGTCAGGCCAGGGCGCGTTCCGAATCGCGGCGTCCGGATCCGGCGGCCCACCATATCAGGCCGTCGCTCAGCCGGCCTGCGGTCAGCCCCTACCAGGGGTGCCGCAACTACGGGAAGAGCATCGCCGTGTTCGGGGGTTCGCTCTCCGTGCGCCCGGAATCGGATGCGGCAAAGCAGATCTGGGCCGACCTTCTCGGAGCCGAGGTCACTACCTACGGTGTGGGCGGCGCCGGGTTTGCGCTGAGCAAGGGCTATTCGCTTCAGCGCCAGGTGGATACGGCCGGCGTCCACGACGTCTATGTGCTGTGGGCTTCGACCAACGACTTCACGGGAGGCAAGGAATGCGGCAGCTGGCGCGACTACACCGAGCTCGACGGCTACGATGCTTCGCGTCTCGACACCCAGTGCGGCGGCATCAACTACTGCATCAGGAAGCTGCGCGAGAAGAACCCGGATGCCGAAATCTATTTTTTCACTTCCCTGAGGTTTTTCAGCCGCGATTCCGGATATAATCCCTTTTCGGAAGATGCCAACAAGACCGGCAGGACCTTCGCCCAGTACGTCCAGGCCCAGATCGAGTGCTGCCGCTACCACGCCGTGCCCGTGCTGGACCAGTTCAGTCTCCAAGGGGTCGATATCAGCAACTATGAGGCTTTCTACCAGAAAGACAAGCTCCACATGACCGCCGAGGGCTACCGCCGCATCGGTCCGCTGCAGGCTGCCTTCCTGGCTGGTGGCAAATAGTTTGGTAGTTAAAAAATAATCACTATATTTGCAGTCCCGTTTGACAAAGCGTGGTGTGATTGGAGAGGTGGGTGAGTGGCTGAAACCACCGGTTTGCTAAACCGACGTACGGGTCATTCCGTACCACGAGTTCGAATCTCGTCCTCTCCGCGCAATGCAATCAAAGGAAGGCGCCGCACGAAAGTGCGGCGTTTTTGCGTCCCGGTGCAGCCGTCACAAGCTCGCTTGTGTAAGGCTGTACCGGGACGCAAAAAGTATCGGATTCCGATACGCCTTCCCTTTGATTGCTCACGGACAGTCCGAGAAAAGGCCGCCGCAGGCGGGCTAATCTCGTCCTTCAACTAATACGTCAGTGCAAAATGCAGCCCGACGGCTTCGCTCATCATAATAAAGGTCGAGAGTTGCATATCAGTTTCGCCGCGCTCAATGAGGGCCACATAAGCTCGCTTCTTCCCAATCCTGTCCGCTACTTCTTGCTGCGTGAGCCCGGCTTTCTTCCTGGCATCTTTCAGGCACTCAGCATAATACCAGGCCTTGGCTTTGGCATCAAATGCGTCTCGGGAATTTGATCCAATCTCCCCGTAACGAGCGTCTAAATCGGCATTCACCGTTCCGAGCCCGGCAATCTTTGTCGTATCAATTCTTGGTCTCATATATCACTTGCTATTCTTTACTCAACGATTGAATAATCCTGTCAGCTATCTCAAGCTGTTTCTTATAATCCTTCGTGGACTTCTTGATGAAGCCATTCAACAACAATACCTGCGTAGCCTCAATGAGATTAGAATGATCAATTGTAAATAGAATCACGCGATACTCATTACCAACCGATATGCGCATCTCATAGTACTCCGTGTTCTCCAGCTTCTTCACGAACTTTGTGCTAACCACCTTATTCTGGATAAGGATATTTGACACATAATCCACTTTTTCTTGTACTTTGTCTGAGAGAGTCACATAGAACTCCTCAAATGCGGAAGTTTTTATCATAGTTCTCATGCTGCAAATGTAATATATTTATTACACACAAACAAGGAGGTCTGGTATTATTTGCGGTCAAAAATTTCGTCCGCAAATGTATCTTTGATGAACCGCAATCCAACGAAGGTTTTTACTGAGCGAGGCTTATATATGTTGGCTACGGTGCTCCACGGTAAACGAGCCAGACAAGTGACTTTTGCTATCGTTGAGACTTTCTACAAAGTGCGCTGCCTGAAACGAGAGCTTGTAGAATTGCACGCTAAAAAGATATAATAGGAGCAAAAGCTGAAGCACTCTGTCAAGCGAGTACGTAGAGAATCGTAACTTCACACACTTCAAGGCCCCTTTGCTGCAGCAGGAGGCCTTTTCTATTTGCTGCCTGCCACAGTTTGAACCACAAAACACGTCGTTTCTTACAAATAATTAATATATTTGTTAACATTAGACCATCTAGGATGTCTTATGATTAAACGGAAGTATTATTTATCTCCGGAATGCGAGATAGAAGAAGCATTCCTTATAGGATTGATTTGTACCAGCCCTACAGAAGGCGGCGTGGAAGGAACCGAGGAAGAGGATTGGGTAATATAAATGAGTTGCGAGATGAATAAAGCATTCAAGTTAGTTGCATTTTTTATAGCAATCCTAGCGCCTGCCTGTACAGATGAAGTACAAGAGGCACCCATATCCTATACGCGGGAGCTCACATTTACCGCAACCCGCGAGGGCGTCTCTCCGGTCACAAAAACTGTCCGTATGGATGACGGCTCAACGTGGTGGAATGCAGCCGAAGAGATAAGCGTGTTCTACGGAAGCGGCTCAAACGGTGGAAGTAAGTTTATTTCCAAGAATACAACTCTTGCCGAAACCACAGAATTTGAAGGCTCTATTTCCATGTCCGGGAGCAAGGAATTCTGGGCTGTGTACCCATATTCGACAGAGAATTCCTGCGACGGTTCATCTATTACGACCGTCATTCCTGATATCCAAACTGGTTCCGAAGGCAATTTCTCCGGAGATGTTTTCCCTGCAATGGCAAAGTCGAGCGCCAACGTGTTTGCATTCTGGAATATCTGCGGCGGTATCAAGTTCTTCGTTTCCAGGAGTGATATCAAGTCCGTCACTTTTAAAGGGAATGGGGGCGAGGTGCTTGCCGGAAAAGTACGAGTTTCTATCAGCGCCGACAGTAAACCGGAAGTCGCGGAAGTCTATGATGGCAAAACCGAGGTGACGCTTAATGCCCCGGATGGCGGGACTTTCAAAGCAGGTAAATACTATTATCTGACTCTCCTCCCGACAACACTTGATGGCGGTTTCACGATGACTTTCAACAGTACCGCCGAGCAGGGGACCATGGAGAGCAACAACGCCCAAACTGTCAAGCGCTCTATCTTTGGCGTGCTTAAGAATATTGATGCTAAGGTCTCCAAGTGGGAATCGACATGGGTAGAGCCCGAATATGTAGACCTTGGTCTCAGCGTGAGGTGGGCGACAATCAATGTTGGCGCCACAAAGCCGGAGGAGTACGGCGATTATTTTGCCTGGGGCGAGACGGAGCCCAAGACGAATTACAACTGGTCGACATATAAGTGGTGCAACGGCGATGGCAATATAGCTACAAAGTATTGTACGGATAGTATAATATGGGATAGCACCGAACCGATGGATAACAAAACAGTCCTCGACCCGGAGGACGATGCTGCCTTTGCCAATTGGGGCGGTAATTGGCGAATGCCGACGGATGCAGATTTGCTGGAGCTGTGTTATGATTGCACTTGGACGTGGACGGAACAGAACGGAGTAAAAGGAAGTATTGTAACCGGTTCCAACGGCAATAGCATCTTCCTTCCGGCCGCGGGCACCATGGACGATACAAACCTCAAGTTTGCGGGGGAGCATGGCGTATACTGGTCTTCGTCACTTGATACGAACTTCCCGCGCTGCGCTTGGTTTGTCGTCTTCCATTCGGACCGGGCATACAAGAACGATTTCATCCGCTCTGAAGGGCATTCTGTCCGTGCAGTCTATGATGACAGGGTGTATCCTGAATCTCTCACACTTAACAAATCAACATTGACTCTTTATGTGGGTGATTATGAGCAATTGACTCCCACTGTTCTTCCGGAAAATGCGGCGGTAAAGAGTGTCGAATGGTCTTCAGACAATAGGGAAGTTGCTACAGTTTATAAGGGCGTTGTTACTGCGTACAAAGCAGGTACTGCAACGATTACGGCAACTACAGCCCTCGGTGCAAAGACCGCGACTTGTGAGGTGATGGTGGTCGAGCAATTTATAAATGGTCATGAAGCTGTAGACCTTGGCCTGCCCTCAGGGCTGAGGTGGGCGACAATGAACGTGGGGTCTACAAAACCGGAGGATAACGGCGATTACTTTGCCTGGGGCGAGACACAGCCGAAAGATAATTACAACTGGTCCACCTATAAATGGTGCAATGGAGATTACAACAAGCTGACAAAATATTGTACTCAAAGCTCATATTGGGATAGTACCGAGCCGATGGACACCAAGACCGTTCTTGACCTGGAGGACGATGCGGCCCGCGCCGATTGGGGTGGCAGTTGGCGTATGCCGACGGACTCTGAGTGGAGGGAACTTCGGGAGAATTGTACCTTAACATGGACAACTCAGAATGGGGTAAACGGTCGGCTCGTCACCAGTAAGACAAACAGCAAGAGTATCTTTCTTCCCGCCGCCGGTTTCTGGAGCGGTGCCAGTACCAGCAACGTTGGCTCCATCGGCCGTTACTGGTCTTCGTCACTTTGCACGGACAACCTGCGCTACGCTTGGAGCGTCTTATTCAATTCAGAAAAGGTCGATAAATACTACGGCTACCGCTACATGGGGTTTTCCGTCCGTCCTGTCACGGAATAATAGCCGGGCTAGGCGTCAGCCAGCCCGGCAACCGGCTGCTTTATGCGGCCGGCATATTCGGATGATCATGAGCCGATATACGAGAAGCACAAGATTTCCATGATTGAAGGAATTATCCAGGAGAATGTCGAGGTTATCAAAGATCGCTGGAACGAGTATTTTAAGAAATAGGCAAGCATGCAGCGCTTTATCGACAAAGTATGGGTGGACGACTCCAGGGTTTACGCCAAGACCAGAGATGGTCTAGTGGCGAGTTACCCCTTTGCTATGTGGGAGCGCCTGAATAGCGCTAGCAAGGAACAACGGGAGGACTACTATTTGTCCTATTCGGGCATCCATTGGCCACAGATTGATGAAGACTTGAGTTTTGAAGGAATGTTTTCTCATTCAGGCCTATGCGAAAGGACATTGACCGAAGATGCTGTGTGCTACATAGGATAGGCAATTACTAACATCTTTTACTAACAAGATTACTAACATAATCGCTTAATACAGTTAACGACCGCCTGGGACAGCCTTAGACGGCCGTCTTTTAGCCTTCTCTTCGAGGTTGGTTCGCTTATCCTAATGGCGTTTTATATGCTTGAAGCGTCTGCTTGAAGCCTGGTAATGATTGAGTTTGCGTCTTGCGCTTCCATGAGGGAAACAGCAAACCATTTTTTACCAAGGTCTTTTATAGAAGCGCCAATATGGTAAACGAGGTCATCAATAATCAAGAATCTGTCATGGGACATCTTGAATATCCATACCGGGATGTGGGGATACTGTGCATCATGCTTTGCTAGATCCAGTTTGAGCTGGTCTCCTGCTTTCTGCGTGTATATGGCAGCATCAACGCCCGGTTCCCGTTTGTCCAGCATTGTCAGAACTGTATAATCCACATAGTTGTCAACGAGAACGATGCGTTTTGCGGCACTTTTTATCAGGTTGCAGATTAGCTCATAAGCATCGTAGACTTGTCCCTCAAAGAAGATACCTTGTTTAGGTTCCAGAGACTTTTCTTCTAATTTGGCAAAAACCTGGTCAAACTTATGATCGTTTTCCAGGAGCTTGTACTCAATGTGTTCTAGGCGTTGAAATATTGGAGCATTCGCAGCTAAAAATCTCCGCATTGCCACAAAAGCATCAACTACACGGCCGCTAATTTCTATTGCCTCATCACTATGAAGGACTGAAGAGAGCATAACAACACCGTGTTCTGTAAAAGCATATGGGCAAAAAGAGCTATGCTTCAAAGACTCGAACCTCTCGCAATTTGCGATAAGTTCATTTGTTTCATCTTCAGTGAGTTGGAAGCGATATTTCTCAGGAAAACGCTTTATGTTGCGTTTAACCTGTTCATTGAGGCGGAAAGTCTTTACTCCATACAGTTCAGCCAAGTCTCGATCTAAAATGACCTGAACCCCTCGTATGGTAAAAATCCGGCTTTCCACCTCGCCGCCAGACCTATCGCAAATTGCGATAGCTTCCTGGTTGGTTGCAATAATATCCTTCTTAGCCATAAGCCCCAAATCAGATTTTGCCAAATTTAGTCAAACGAATCCATTCCACCTACACCTCGTCAAACTTTTTTATGGACTCTTTCCAACCTTGTAGCTAATGGCTCCGTCAAGTCAAGAGAACTGTATAAGTTACTAACAATTTTTACTAACAAAAATACTAACAAAATCGCTTAATACAGTTAACGACCGCCTGGGATAGCCTCAGACGGTCGTCTTTTTGCAAGTTATTATAAATCAGGACGATTTGCGATGAATTAATATGGTTTGAACAATCCCCACAAGAGTCGTCCTCTCCGCCAGAAGGCCTTCAGCATGCGCTGGAGGCCTTCTGCCGTAGAGGCCGAGATGGGCCGCAAGCGGCCCCGGCTATTATCCCCCTGCACCCCCAGGGGACAAGGGGAGGGTTCCCCTTGCGCCGCTGCCGCGGCTAACCCCTCTGTCGGCGCTTCGCGCCTCCGATTTCCCGCACCCGGAGAGCCCGAGAAAAGGCCCGCGCAGCGGGGCTAATCTCGCCCTCCGTAAGAATCATTAATGGCCATCTCCTCTATTCCCTGAGCTTCTTCCACTCCTGGGGAGTCATGCCGGTGATGGATTTGAAGTTGCGGTAGAAGGAGGTGTATGAGGAGAAGCCGGATTCGGCGGCAACGTCGTCGAGGAGCATTTCGGGGTGCTCGCGCATGAGGGCCTGGGAGTTGCGGACGCGGTATCCGTTGACGATATCAGTGAAGCTGCCGCCGGAAACGTTGTTGAGGAGGAGGCTCACGTAGGTCTTGTTGGTGGCGAGTTCGGAGGCCAGGTCGGTGATTCGCAGGTCTTTGCGGCGCCAGAGTTCCTTTTCTTCGATAAGAGTCGATATCTGCTCCATCAGGTTGCCGGTGAGGCGGCTCTCTTCTGCCTGGACGGGCTGCTTCCGGGGCAAAAGGCGCAGCATGAGGATGATGACACCGGCGATCAGAAGCGCTGCCAGAATGATAACCCAAAGCGGAACACCGGTTTTCTGCGGCTGCTCCGTGTGAAGGATGTATGCCGACTGATATGTATTGAAGAAATCCTGCACGACGGGGCATTTGCCCTGCTCCCATCCGGTGCCCCCGGCAAGGACGAACCTGCCTCCGGAAAGCATCTTCGCGCAGCCGGCAGGGAAGCCGCCGGGCTGTTCGGCATAATAGAATGTGGCCGATGCCTTTCCTCCGTCAAGAGTCGGATTGTAGTCGATTCGGGCGAAGCAGAGCATTCCTGACACCGAATCGAATCCCTGTACCCAGGCCAGGCGGGCATGCCGGTCAACCTGAAGATGCCCCCAGTCAAGCTGTCCACCGTCCGGGCTGTCCAAAGGCAGCGGAGGCTCCGTCTCCAGCAGGGAGAACCGGCCGGAGTCCACCCTGAGTATGGCGGGCATGTTCTCCTTGTACAGCACCGGCACGAGGTAAGTGTAATCGGCAATCCGGTGCTCTTCCGGGAGAACGCAATAATTCGCAGGTAGCAGGCAATCCTCCAGAAGCGGGTCAGACTCAGTCTGTCCCCATATATGGTCCACCCTGCCGCCGGGACGGTTCCCCCGTGTGTCCCAGGTGCCGAAGACTATGATGTCGTCCTCCGAAGCAGGGAAGATGAACGGCTCGGCCCAACCCGGCGCCAGCGCTTCTCCCGGGACGAATCCGCCGTCGGGCGTCCAGGTCTCAAAGCTGTCGCCAGCGCGCCAGTTGCCGACGATCAAGACGCTCCCGTCCGCCATGGTCAGGGCCGACGACATCGCACGCTTGACCGACATGATGCCGGAAGCCGAGAACGAATGCGAAGCGGGATCGTAGATTTCCGTGCCCCAACTCTGCCCTATGCCGAACGCCTCCGGACTGCCTCCTCCGAGAAGGACCGATCCGTCCGGGAGCAACGCTGCGAAACCGTTCATGTGCGGATAGAGCATGGAGACGGTATGCCAGGCGCCGTCGGAATAGTATTCCGCCGTCTCGATGGGCTTGAATCCGGTGGTGTTGCCGCCCAGGAGGGTGATTTCGCCGTTCAGGACGAGGGTGCGGTGGCAACCGCGCGGGACGTTCAGGTCCGGAAGGCGCTCTACACCCATGGGCTGCCACTGCGTGCCGTCAGGCCCGGATACGGACGGCCCTCCGGCCTGGGGCCGGGAACATCCGGCGGTCACGATGACCGCAGCAAGTAGGAGGACCTGGAGCTTCACTCCTCAAATATAGCTATTTATCCTTTACCAGACGTACGCTGCGGCCTTCGCACCTTGGCCATGAACGGAACAGCAGGCCTTCGTTGTGGAAACACAGGTGGTCGGCGTCAGTCAACGACGCTTCACCTGATGCTGTCCAGTATTCGCCCGACGAGCCTACTGCCTGCATATGGTTCAGCGTATAGTCATAGTCGTTCGTGCGCACTCCTGCAGCCGGAAGGAATACGCAGCCGGCATTTTCCAACTTGGTCCAGTTGGAAGAAGAGATGCTGTTGGAACTGTAGTTTGCAGATTCTTCGTTCGCTTTGTTGATGGAGTATGTGCTCTTGCTCCAGTTGTCCGGGAAGAGAATCAGGCCGTTGATGTTGTTGACGACGGCCTTTGCAAAACGGACTCCGGACGTAGTGCTGCGCTTGAATATCAGATAATCGAACTCATTGTGGGTCATCGTGCGCCAGAGACCGGCCTGTTTGCCACCGTTGGAGATGGCGTTGTAAACGCCCCAGTCGGACTTGGCGTTGCTTCCTGTTAGGGAAGTTTCTCCCTTGGGTCCATACTGGTTCTCGTTTATGTGGTCCGCGATGAGGGTGTAGTCGTACGGATGGTAGAAATCGTTGCCGCAGTTATAGCCGCTGGTGCCCCAGCCGAACAGGTCTATCCAGCCACTGTAACTCTTGCCGATCTTGCTGTTGTCTTTGCCTACATAAGTCCACTGCTTTTCGGCAAAACGCCAGGTGTTCGTGGAGGCCTGGTATTGCAGGTTGCCCTGTGAGAAAACGACCTTGTGGCCGTTGCCGTCAACGGAGAATACGCCGCTCAGCGCTCCCTCGCCGGAGCCGCCCTGGCCGTTCCCGGCAGCCTGCGTGATGGCGAGATCCACCACGGCCGCACGTGAGGAATCCATATCGCCGTTTTGAGCATTTGTGATGTCTTCTTTGGTCACGCCTGCATATACTTTTATGATGCCGGAGCGCTCCTGCCCGGTGTCGTTGGGTTGTGCGGTGACGAACAGGTACTTCGAACCGTCGATATCCCTCCACTCCACGGTTACCCAGGATTTGACGGAACTGCCCGGGGATGCCCTGAGGTATTCCATTCCTGTACTCCAGGTGACCACGGTGCTCTCAGTGCCGCCTTCGCCGGCAAAGTCCAGGGCGGCGGGATTGACCCAGACGCGGGCCTTTGTCGGCTCAACATATTTCTGAATGCCTTTGACAACCTTAGTAGCTACTTTTTCGTCACTTCCTGAATTCTTGGCGTAGAAAGACAGCTCGAACTCGCGGTCGCTGCCGGATTCGTTGGCGTCCACGGAAACGACGTAAACTTTGCTGGATTTATCATATTTGACGGAAAGCCAGTCGTTCTTGGGGTAGTTGCAACCGGTGTTGTCTGCGTTTGTAGTGGCTTTGAACTCCTTGCTGCCGCCCTCTGCGGGGAACTCGACTGTGCCGTTAGGAGTGACCGTAAGGGTGTAGGTCTTCTCTTCCGGCGGCGTCGGAGTCGGGGTGTCTGGGCCGAAGATATCGCTGAGGATATCGCCGATGCAGGCGGTGGCAAGGAAAGATGCGCACAGAACGGGCGCAAGTACTCGGAGCAATTTCATAATCAATTAATTATTTATCTGCTGTAAAGATAAGCCCCATTTGCGCTACACTGCTTTTTACTTTCAATAAACCGCTTTGCAAATCGGAAAATTAATTGGAAAGCAGTATCTTTCTCTTAGAGATTAGTATCAAGCAAGATGGTTGCAAAGCTCCTTGCCGACGAGTATTAGATTATTACTCTGCTTTCTGCGGACAGTGTGTAACGGAAGGTCCAGCGGGCAGTTTGCCATTGGTGCAGGCTGACGGGCATATACGGCTCAGGACAGGCGACGCGGTTGTTGGACCAAAAGACAAGATGGCTCAAAGGCATATCCCCGGAAACCCTTACGGAATGAGAACCCTCGAAAATCTCGAATTCACAAGTGGTCGGGCCGGACATATTATGTAGATTGCCGCAATACACACTATTTGTCGGCTCCACCGAGCCGAGGAATTCTATGCCGTGCTTGGAAAAACGCACATTGTCGTAAACCCTTCGCCAATTGCCGACTGGAGCCCATGGGAAGGTAATCCTTCTGCCAGCACCAGGCGGCGTACCGCCGAAGGTGAAGAAATTGTGATTGTAGAAGAACCCGCCCAGCGGATGCGGCCCTTGCCAGTTCATCTCGTGGGAAATCTCGATGGTGCAAGAGTCCGGAAGACTGATCCGCTTGGTGTATTTGTACCAGCCTGGAAGGGCATGAATGAATTCTGCATAAGCGCTCCCCGTTTCTACGAGCCACTGGCCTGGAACCACGATTTCGTAGAGTCGGAACCAGTCGTAAGGCATATCGTCCGGCCGTCGCAACAGCCCTACTCCGGGTTTGCAGAAAAGCCCGCCGGGAGCCACCCCGTCAAAAACCACCGTAACAAACTCTTCAGATGGACCGCAAACCCTGTCGTGCCTGAAAGGGTCGGTATGATTGAACCATTCATCAGCGAAGACATACCCGTCCTTTATTATGCGGCGGAATACTCCGGCGCGATCGAATCGCGTTCCGAGGTAGTACTCGCCGGGGCGGCATAGCTCCACTGAGAGACCATCTATTTTCAGTTCAATCATGACTTAGCAAATGCTATAATGAATCCGGACGCCAATAGGCCTTAAGGTCCAGCCACTTGTAGAAAACGCCCTTCACCGGTTCAAGGCCAGGTATATGCACCTCCCGTTCGTTATACAGAAACTTAACAAGGATGTCGTTATTTCTGCGGTGCTTGTAGAAAATCATCTGAAGGTTGGCAGCCATAGGCATCATACGGGAGCCATTCCAACGCGGATCCGGCTCATTGCCAAGCGAATAAGTATCGCAACAGCCCTCAATTCCCATCAAACACATAAGTGGAGCGAGATTGGAGTCGTGGCCGAAACGCAGAGTGGCTGCGGTGCTTCCTTCGGCAAGAGCCTTGTCGGCACGGGAGATTATATCATGAAGAAGTTGTCTTTGCCCTTCTATTACCAAATCTCCGAAACGGTCCGTCCTGAGGCACTTGAAGCATATATTCATATCCGTCCATCCAGCCATGATCCGGTGCTCCTCCGGAGTCAGCCACTGCAGGATATCATAATCTACCATTCCCGCGCAAGGGGCATCCGCCCAACACAGCCACACCCCCTTAGCCAGGCGCATGCTGGCAGAGGCATCTGCGTGGCAATCTGTGTATAGGCGGGATACGCATTCACGCCAATCCCGGCATGCCGTCATCATGGAGTCCAGGCGGGGATTATACCATTTCCTCGGCTCTGCAAGGATGGTTTCATCAACCAGATACCTGTCTGTGTCTTCTCCGCTGAAGCGGGTTATCTCCAGTCGCGGCCTCAACGACAATAACTGATCCGCAACCGCATCCCTGCTCCTGACACAGCGTATCTTTGTGCCGCTGTAAGCATCCACTTTGCGTTTGCCCCTGAATGCCTTGCGGCAGCGCTTTACCATACGGCGCGCTATTCCTTCCTGCTCGGCAGAGCCGATCGGTGTGAGTTCGCTCCAATGTCCTTCGCTCCTTCGGCAAAGCTCCTGCAACCGCTCCAGCATGCTCTCGCCCAAAGGGGTTAGGGTACCGCGTGTACGCGCCGCCAAAAGGGAATCCATTGCGAAAGTCACCATTTCTGCCTGCAGATGATAACGGCTTCCATGTCGGCCGTAGTGGCTGATATACACTGGTTTATAGCCTATGGGGGCGCGGGTTCCGGCAAGCACCTCCGGAGTATCGTATGTTTTGTAAGTACTGCGAAGCGAATCACTCTGGCCTGCAACAGGCATGGCCAGAGTGATTAACACGACTACTATTAGGATTGTTTTATTCAAGTCTCATATCGGAATACACCGGCAAATGGTCCGATGCGTAGTATCCGTCGTAGCGTGTGTCGCTGCAAACGTATTTCAAAGGCGTAACAGCGCCGCGGTAGTAAACATAGTCTATACGTCCGTCTGACTGATACATGTCAAGGTCTAGATCAAACCCGTTGTAGGTGGCGAAGGGCCCGGAGCGACCGGAAGCGCCGACCTTCAGATAGGCGTCGATCCAGTACTTTCGGTACTCTACGGAAGCCGGACCGGCGGGAGCGGCGTTCATGTCGCCAACAAAGAAGGAAGGATAACCCTGCGGATTGTACTTCTTCTCCATTTCCTGATACAGCGGAGCGTACTGCGACCTCGTTTCGGCGTTCAGCGCGCCGTGGGTAACCATTACAAAGAACTTTATGTCCGTTCCGTCCCGGGAGACGGTTCCGCAGCATCCGCCGCGGTTCATATTGCCGTCGTTGGTCGTCATGACGTCCGGCGTATCGGAAAGCCAGAACCAGTGCCAGTTTTCCAGCGTAAACCCTTTTCTGTATGCCAGGCCCTGCGCCTTGTTGCCGTTCCCGTCCTGTCCGTAGGGGCTGAAGAACCTGATGTTGTATTCATTTTTCAGGTTGCCCTTCAGGTAGGTCTGTATGTCAGTACTGCACTCGTTCAGGCCGAATACGTCAAAGTCGCAGTCGCGTATTGAGCGTATCACCCGGGCCTTCCGCTCGTCCCAGGACTTCCAGTCTGTGTCTTGTGATGTGATGACACGGACGTTGTAAGTCCCTATCCGGACGACGCTATCGTCACTTCATACCGGTTCGTAGGTGAGTGTCAGCGACCCTATCGAGCCTTTCACGAGGGCGTACAGGTAGTACATCTTTCCTGCCTCGGAAGAGCTCAAATAGTAGGTGTAGTCGGCGCCCTTGGTCGACCAGGTCTGGGCGGCGGAAACTATCTCCGAAGCAGCCGGATGGTCCGTGTTGGGGGAGATGCTCTTGACAATCTCGAACTGTGCGTTGGTCGTACCGGATTTGTTGGCGCACACGACCTTGGTCAGCTTATATCCATTGATAGCAGGTAAACCGAGGTAACGCTTCTGGGCGTTGAACACCAGAGCCTTGGTGCCTGTGTGCCAGAAAAGCTGGGCCGATGTGTTGGTAGCCTGGCCACAATCGGCAAGAACGAACGTATAATCAACAGCGTCGAGAGGATAGACGCACTCGTATCCTCCCTCTACGTGCGGAAATTCCGCCTTGTTCTGGTCCGTCGGCCAGCCGACAAGCGGGTCTCCGGTAAAGTCGAAGGTGAGAACCTTGTTGTTCGATGCAGCAGGAGCGGCGAACGTGCCGAGGTTGTAAATCTGCCCCCTTGCGAGCTCGGTTGCCGTTGAGGCGGGAATCGTCTTCACAAGAACATCGTTAAGGTATATCTTCATGCCGTCGGCAAGAGAAGTGGGACGAACAGCCACGTAATAATCTACATCCGAAGCAAGATCCGTGCTTCCGTCAATCGTGAAATTCACGTAATTGTATGCGGTCTGATTGTACTTGGTGAGGACGGGAAGATATGGCTCGGTGGTGCTGAGATCTGCACGGAACCTTCCTGAAATATAATCGGTTGCATCGGCTACAATGCTGCCGCCCTTGACGCCACTGCCAGAGACGCGGAACTTAAGCAGCGCAACGGCGTTCTTGAAATGAAGCGCGCTACTGCCCGCAGGGGCATATGCCGTCATCACAGCAGCCTGCCTGTCGAAGCTGCCGGGAACAAGGGTCTGGGTGGCAGGGACATCGACGGCGGCCATCTTGTAGATGTCGCCTTCGCCCGTGAAATTGACCGCTCTTCCCTCGGAAGCCGCAGGGAAGATTGCCAGATAGTTGCCATCTGCGCAGCCATCACCAGTATAAGTGAACTTGGCCGAGGTGGCATTGCCGTTCAGAGCCGTCGTGAATTCATAGCCGCGCTGAGAGCCGGAGTTGCCGTCTGCCTGAGTGTAAACGGTAATCTGGTCGCCGTCTTCCCAAAAAGTCTGGGGCTTTCCGTTACCGTTCATGTCAAGAACGGCCTTGGTGCCGTCGCTCGCGACAGCCTCAAAGGTGACCGTATGAGATGCGTTGATGTCTGTGCCGATCTGCTTTTCGCATGCCATCATCACCGTGACGGCTGCAATAAATATCAAAACTTTTTTCATAAGCGGTCACTTTTAAATAGAATAATCGACTGTTCCCCACTCTTCGGTGTCCACCACGTCGCTGGTGCATAAGATATCTTCCGGACGCAACAATAGCGTCTCGGCTTTGGGCGGATAATACAATTCGTTCTTTTTCATGCGATTATGATTAATTTGTTATTTTGAAATCGACATATATCGGGAAGTGGTCGGAAGCAACGAGGCCGTCGTACAGGGTGTCATCGCAGACATAACGCTGCGGCTGCACGCCCTTCCCGCGGTAATAGATGAAATCTATGCGCCTGGACGGGTCCGAGACAGGTTTCCATGCATTGAAGGTGCCCTGGGGGCCGGTACGTAACTCCGGCTCGCCGTCGAAGGCATGATAAGAGTCCGTCCACCAGGAACGGTAAACTGCAGAAGCGTCATCGGTCTCCCTGGCATTCATATCGCCGACAAAGAAGGATGGATACCCCTTGGGATTGTATTTCTTCTCCATGTCGATGAAAATATGTGCATTGTCGGCGTGCTGCTGCTTGTTGAGGGGCGCATGGGTCACCATCATGAAGTAACGCCGTCCGTCCTTCACATCCCGGAGAATTGCGCAGAAACCACCTCTGATCATTTTCTCTCCGTCGTTAATCTGCTTTTTCTCCGGCGGGTCGGAAAGCCAGAAATAATGGGGCTCTCCTTCCATCTCGAACCTGTCCTTGCGCCACAGCAAGCCGTGCGCCTTGGTGCCGTGACCATCATCGGCATAAGGGCCGAAGAAATAACAGCCGAATTCAGCGCCTTCGGCCGCAAGCAGGCGCGGTATGCTTTCCTGCTCGTCGGAGTCGACTTCCTGCAGGCCGCAGAGGTCAAACCCGCACGCGACGATGGAGCGGATTACACGGGGCTCGCGCACCTGCCAGTTGTTATACGGGCTTTTCTTGTCGAGCGGAGCGCGACGCAGGTTGTATGAGCCCACACGGAGCGTCGCCGGCTTGAGCGAGGCGCACGAAGTGGCAGACAAGGCGACCATCGCAGCCATAAGCAAATATGTCATAAAACGTTTAATCATACCGTCAACGATCTGCTGCTGTCCAGTCGTAGTTGTTCTTGAATCCGAAGTCCCCGGTGAAAGTGAAGGAGCAGTCGTTGAAGCTCAGCCCGACTACATGCACGAACTGCTCCGGCATTTTCTTGGGAACGGCTCCGTGACGCTTGGCATCTGGCATCTGGTCGGGAGTGAGGCGCACGAAGCGGCAATCGCGGAAGACCACATCCTCGAACGGGCAGTCCTTGCGTCCCTGGAGGTAGGGATAGTAGAGACTCTCCACCTGCATGTCCGTAAAGCGCAGGTGGCGTATTGCGGCTGCAAGTACCTCAGGATTCTCATGCACACGACCGTACACCGGATAAAACACCTTGTTCATACGGATGTTGGAAAAGGAGATGTTTTCAATGAGCGTCGCCTCGCGTCCGTAGTCGTTGGATGCGTCCTCCGGATTGCGGAACTTGTATTCCGGAAGGTCAATGCTCACGCCCTTGGAGGAATCGTAGATGACGATGTTGGAGAGGTTGCAGTCGCGGATGACGCCGTCGTTGGACCAGCCCAGGCGTATGGCTGCTGACCAGCTGCGGAAGACGCAGTTGGTGATTGTGACGCGCTCGAGCGCCTTGTTCTCCTTGAGCGAACGGCTGTTGGCACGCAGGACGATGGAATCGTCGCCGCTCTCGATAATGCAGTTGGAAATGGTAACGTCGCGGGAGCAGTTGAGGTGGATACCGTCGTTGTTGGGATAACGCACGTCGGCAAGGATCGTGCACCTGTCGAAGCGTACGCGGTCGCAGTCGTGGATCCAGTAGCTCCAGCCGGCGGGCTGGTTGCGCATCGTGACATCGGTCACGGTGACATCGGTGCAGCCTGCGAAGAACACCACCCTGGGAAGGGATTCCTTGCGAGGAACGGTGCGGACGAAGTGCCATCCAGTCCAGTCGTCACCCTCCTTGGGTTTGATGAAATTGGTGCCGTTACCGTCAATGACTCCCCTGCCGGTAATGGCGATGTTCTGCGCCTCATCAGCGTATATAAGGGATACATTACGGAAACGGGGAAGCGCTGAACTGTCATAATGGCGGGCGTCCGTACGGTCGGGATAATCGGAAAGGTCGGGCGAAGCAAGCAGGACGGCATCGGCATCGATATGCAATTCCACGCCGCTCTTTAGTTCGAACGGAGTCACCAGGAAAGTGCCACCAGAGAGGATTACCTTGCCGCCACCGGCGTTGGAAACCTCGTCGATAGCCTTCTGGAGGACCTTTGTCACCTTGGTCTTGCCGTCGGCCTTTGCGCCGTAGGATTTAAGATTGATGTCCTTTGCCTGCACCAGACCGGAGCAGACTATCATAGCCGCAAAAAGGAGTATGAGTCTTTTCATTGTTTAATCAATAATTGTTGCGTCCACATATACGGGGAAGTGGTCCGATGCGTACAAACCGCCGTACATGGTGTTCTTACATGTATAAGTGTCAATCGTTATGGAACTGCCGCCTCGGAAAAATACCATGTCGATGCGGCTCTTGCCAGATGTTGAAGCATATCCGTTGAAAGTTGCCGGCGCTCCGAAACGCTTGTTTGTGGATGCCTCCTTGTAAGAATCCTTCCAGTAGGAGGTGAAAACAGCATACGGGGAACCAGGTTCGGAGTCCTCGCTGGAATTCATGTCGCCGACGAAGAACGACGGCAGGCCGTCCGGATTGAACTGCTTCTCCATTCTTTCGTACTGTGGGGCATAGGCTATCCGGCAATCGGAATTCATGCACCCGTGGGTATTCATGAAGAAGATTTTTAGCCCGGTAGCTTTGTGGGTAAGTACGCAGCAGCAGCCTCCGCGGTTGAAATTGCCATTGCTGCCGATATCGTTGCGCAACATCGTACCGGGATCGTCACCCAGCCAGAAGTAATGCCAGTTGCTCATTGTGAAAGCGTCCGTGCGCCATCCGATTCCCTGCCCCTTGTCACCGGAGCCGCTCTGGGAATACGGACTGAAGAACTGGAACGAATAGATACCGGAGAATGTTGATTTGAGCCAGCTTTGCGTTGCAGAACCCACTTCCTGCATACCGAATACATCGAAAGCGCAATCCTTTATGGATTGTCCGAGCCGATCCTTACGTACCTGCCAGGAATTCTTCTCATTGGATTCGGTAAGCCAGTCGCCACGGAGGTTATAAGTTCCGATTTTCAGGGTTGCAGTAGCCTGCTGGTGGCCGGAACCGTCGTCGCCCTTCTGGGTTATGGCAACCGTAGCAGTAAGTCCGCCTTCTGTCTTCACTACTACCGAGCCGGTGCGAGGACTTTTGTGTGTATTCTCGAAGATGCGGAGCGTAAGGGAGGCATCGCCTTTGCCGGTGGAGCGGTCGAGCTTGCCCCAGGTTGCCTCAGTACCACCTGCATCCAGGAACGATGCCGTCCATGGGACGTTGGAGCTGACGGTGATACTGTGGCTAGCCAGGTCTTTGGGCGCTTCGATTACCGGAGGATCCACCGAAAGACTTTCTTTTTCCGGGTTAACCTTTCCGTTGCAGGACACCAGAAGCAGTCCTGCAACGGAAAGGGAAACACCAACCAACCCAATGTTTTTCATTACTTTACGTATGTAAGATCGAGTGAAGATACGGCCCCCTTGACAAGGGCGTACATGTAGTAGAGTTTGCCTGGTTCAGTACCGGTCAGTTTATAAGTATAGGATCCGCCTTGGGGTTCCCAGACCTGGAACTGTCCGCCTGAAACTATATCCGGAGACTCGTTGGTAAGAGCCTTGGCGGCGTCTGCCGAAGGGGCGATCCTGTCTGTAATCGCAATTTTGGGCGACAGCGATGCCGACGCAGCATTGAGAAGGACGCTGACACAGGAGACCTTTGACAATCTGTAGCCGTCGATTACCGGAAGGCCGAGGTAGCGGTACTGGGCGCCGAATGCAAGGCGGTTGCCAAGGTCGCCGGAGGCGGGAGCCCAGAACATCTGAGCCTTGGAGGCGCCGCCGCAGTCGGCCAGTACGAAGGTGTAATCGGTAGAGCCTATAGAATAGACGCAGCTTATGCCGCCTTCAGTGTGTTCATAACCGCCGGCAGTGGGCCAGCCGTCGAAAGGAGTGACCGTGAAATCGAAGCTAATGACAACGTCATCGCCTGGCTGGGGATTATCCGGATTATCCGGGTTGTCCGGATTGTCTGGATTGTCCGGGTTGTCCGGATTGTCTGGATTGTCCGGATTGTCTGGTCCGGGCCCGGGAGTGTATCCGTCTTTGTAATAGGTCAGTTCCAAAGTAGAGACCGCACCCTTAACAAGGGCGTACAGGAAATAAACGGTATTAAGGTTTGTTTCAGAGAGTTTATAAATGTATGTTTCACCGCCACCTGGCTGCCACACCTGGAATGTGCCTCCAGGGACGATGTCGGGTGATTCATCGGTAATGGCTTTTGCGTCGTTTGCCGATGCGGCAATCTTGTTGGTCACAGCAATCTTCGGAGAGATGCTTGCGGACTTTGCGTTCAGCAGTGCACTCGTGCAGGAAACCTCTCCCAGTCTGTATCCCTCAATGGCGGGAAGGCCGAGGTAACGGTACTGGGCGCCGAAGGCAAGGCGATTGCCGATACCGTCGGAGGCAGGAGCCCAGAACATCTGGGCGGCACTGGCACCGCCGCAGTCGGCCAGGATGAATGGATAATCCTTACCCGAAAGGGAGTACACACAGGTGATACCACCTTCAGTGTGCTCGTAACCGGCGGCAGTTGGCCAGCCGTCAAAGGGATCTCCGGAAAAATCGAACGAGAGTGTTATCACATTGCCCTCAAGGTCCGGGGTGGGATCGATGGGATCCGGGCCGGGAGGCAGAGGCTGGTCGGGATTGGGATTGCCGGCCTGCGTCACGTCAATGAATGCATTTGCCTTGCCGGAAGACAGGGTGACGGTAGCCCTGCGCTCGTCGACAGTATTGTTCTTGTAAACACGCACACGGAAAGCAACGTCGCCGTTGCCGGTGGCCCGGTCGCACTTAACCCAGTCGACGGCATTGCCCTCGGCATCAGTCTTGGAGATGTTCCAGGAGCAGTTTGACTGCACCGATACATCGAAAATCTCCCCTTCCCAAGAAGCGCTGAAACTGTCGCCCATGGTGATTGTTATACTGTCATCTTCCGGGGTGACGGGGTTCTCCTGACATCCCGCAGCAAGCAATACGGAGGCGCAAATTGCGCTCAGAAAAAATCGGGTTCTCATATTCTTAGATCCATTGCCATCCCTCGTTCTGGCCGAGGTTGGGGTTGACGTTAATTGCAGATATGGGGATGGGATGCGTGTACATCATGTCGTCCCATACGAGTTTGTAGTTGTAAATAAGATAGCCGTAGGTGCCGTTGGAGAGGCTCCAGTTGCCGTTTTCGGTTCCGGAAATCTTGTAGTTGGTCTCGTTGGTGGACCTGCCTGTGGAAACCGTGTAGGTTTTGCCGGCCCACTTGAATCCGGATGCAGCCTCTTCCTTGGTGATGTAGATACCCCTCCATCCCTGATGGTTGTAGCGGCGTTCGATAAGGTCGCCGAGGCTCCAGCGCATGAGGTCGTCGTAACGGCTCTGGCCCTCCAGAGTGAGCTCCGTGGCCCTTTCGCGGCGTATCTCAAGCAAGACGTCTGTCAGACTTGCCGGATGGAGTACGTCCTTGGTGTAGTAGTCGCGGAGCCAGGTATCAGCCACGTAACCGGCGCTTCCGGGATAGATGCTCTTCACGCCCGCACGCTGGCGAAGGAGGCCGATGGATGCGTCCCAGATGGATTTGTCCATATGCCCCAGCTCTGCGGCGGCTTCAGCGTAGTTCAGCAGGACTTCGGCGTACCGGATGATGGGAATGGAATTGTAGGACTTGTTGTCAGCGCTCATTGGATCTTCCTCGAGCTGCACCCATTTTATCCATTCGTAGCCGGCACAAGTCCATGTCCAGTTGAGGGGAAGTTCTTCGGAGTTGCCGTTGAGCCTCTTCCATTGCCGGCCGGGGGAAAGGACGGTGGCGGAGAGGCGTGAGTCGCGGGCGTCGAATTCTTTCGTTACGCTGATTGCCGCCTCAGCCGGTGTGCCGTCGGTTTTGAGGAACATTCTCACGTACTCCTTGGTAGGAGAATAACTCAAGGAAGACGTGGTGGAACAATACTTATAGGTGATTCCGTGATTGACGCTGAGATCGCTGGAATAGGTACGGCCCCATATCACCTCATCCGTGGAAAGATTGGCGGAAATGAACAGCGAACGGTAATCCTTGCTGAGGCTGAACGCCTTGGAGTCGATAAGTTCTTTTGCGTACTTTTCCGCCAGGGCAAGAAGGTCGGCGGAGCTTTCGTATTCACCGTTCCAGGGCTTTCCTGTGGAGGGATTGACGCTATGGTACTTACGATACGTGCCTTCGTAGAGGAAAGCAGTCGAGGCAAATGCCAGGGCCACGTACTTGTTGACATAAACCCTGCCGGAGGTATTGACTCCGTCGCCGGACGAAAGACAGTTCTCACAGGCGAAGACCAGGTCTTCCGTCATTCGATGGAACACGTATTCGCGATCCTGTCGGGGACCGTAAAGGAGAGTGGAGTCGGAAGGCTGCATGACCTTGTCGATGAAATAGATATCGCCGAAGACCTTCATGCGCTTGAAGGCTATCCAGCTCCTCCAGAAGCGTGCTACGCCCTCGTAGTGGTTGTAAACCTTTTCGGATACTTTCTCCTTGCAGCGGGGCATGTTCTCAATCATGTATGCCACACGGCGGGAGAAGCTCCAGGTATTGTAAGTCCAGTTGGAGGCCTGTGCTGCCGTGTACGTGCCCCAGTAGAAGTCTTTGGACTGGCGGGTGCCGCAGAAATCGGTAAACCGATCTTCTCCCAGAGCCATGTCGGTGGCATTAGGAAGGGCTGCGTTGATCATGCCGTCCGAATAAAGCCGGAGGTCGGATTCGGAGGCGAAGAACGTTTCCGCCGCAAATTCGTTCGACGGCGTTTTCTCGAGGAAATCTTCGCATGAGCAGGCAAGCAGCACTGCCAAGGCAATCATTATGTACTTTTTCATGGCTGCAGGATTTAGAAGGTGAGGTTGACGCCGAAGGTGAAGGACATGAGCATAGGATAACTGTAGCCGTCACCCATTGTGGTGGAAGTGGAACCTCCGAAATCGGAATCGCCCTTTGTGATAACCTCTGGGTCAAACATGGAGGTATGCTTGTAGATGGGCGACCAGGTGAGAAGGTTCTCCCCGGAGAAGAAGACGCGGAGTTTTTCGATTCCGGCCTTTTCAGTTAGCTTGCCGGGAACGGTGTAGTCCAGCGTGACGTTCTTGAGCCTCAGGTATGCCGCGTTCTGCAGGAAGTAATCGTTGTAGGAGTTCATCGTGCCGAGACCGCTGCCGGCGTTGGCCGCGGCATACAGTCTGCGGGGCCAGTAGGCGCCTGGGTTGGTGACGGTCCAGTTTTCGGTGCTCTTGTCAAGGATAACGACGTCCCTCTGGTCCTTGAGGGCATAGTCGTAGGCGCGAGCATAACCGCCCCAGAAGAATCCGGAACCCTCGGAAGGATACCAGTCGCGGTGGCCGATACCCTGAAGGAAGATGCTAAGGCCGATGCCGTTCCAGCGGGCGTCGAAGTTGACGCCGTACTGGTAGCGGGGCATTATGTTGCCGATGACTTCCAGGTCGCCGTGATCCTCGAGCGTGCCGGCGCCAGCGGTAATTTCTTTGTTGCCATCGGTATCCAGGAACCTGATGTCGCCCGCGTAAGGGATTGTGGAGGTGAGCAGGTTGTGATACCTGTCGGGATACCATGCCGCTGCCTCCTCGTTGCTCATGAACAGGCCGTCGGTGCGGAAGCCCCAGAGTTCGCCTATTTCCTTCCCCTTGTAGTATCCGAAGATGTTGTGGCTCTCATCGTAGAACTCGGTAACCCAGGTGCGGTTATCCCAAAGACTGCCTTTTATGGAGTAGTTCAAATCTTTGCCGCCGACTTTGAAAGAGTCCCTCCAAGAGAGGGTGAGTTCCCAGCCTTTGGTCATCAGCTGGCCGTAGTTGCCCTTGGGTGTTGCAGTTCCGAGGATGGCGGGAATCTCGGGGCCTGAGGAATACATCTCGTCGGTATAACGGACATAATAGTCTCCGGAAAACGACAGACGGTTGCGAAGGATGTCGAGATCCACGCCGATATCCCAGGTGCGTATCTTCTCCCAGGTGAGGCTGTCGGGCACGATGGCGGGAACGCCGGCGATTGTGACGAAACCGCCGTCGATTATCACCGAGGTCTTGCCGATGGGCATGGTCTCAAGGAAGGTATACGGGGTAATGCTGCCGTTACCCAGTGAACCCCAGTTACCGCGTATTTTGAAGTTGTTGATTACGTCCTTGACTCCGGCCATCCAGGGTTCCTCGGATACGCGCCAGCCGGCTGATGCGGAGGGGAACCATCCGCCTCTCTGGTTTTTAGGGAAGCGGGAATTGGCATCGTAGCGGAGAGAGGCCTCGAAAATATAGCGGTTCAGGAGGGTATAGTTGGCACGGGTGAAGGCGCCGATGGTGCTCCAGTTGCTGTCGTACTGATTGAGGGTAACTTCTGTGCCGTCGAAGAGCTCGAAACTGGTCATTCCGGGATACATCATACCGAGTCGCAGGATGGTCTCGGTGTCATACCGATGGTCTTCAAGGTTCCATCCTGCAACCACATTCAGGTTGTGGTTGGGGCCCAGCTTCGGGGTGAAGGTACCTACTATATTGGCCGAAATGTGGTTCGTCTCGTAGTTGTATTCGCGTTTATAGGAATCGGCCTGAGTTACATAGTACGTGATGACTCCGGGGGTCTTGCTCTGCGAAGTGGGGGCCACGTACCTCTGGGTATGCCTTGCTGAGAACTTGTAGGAAAAGTCGCCACGGATCTTGAAGATGTCCTTGAACGGCTCTACGGTGATGCCGGTGGTGGTCGTCACAGTGCTTGTCCTGGTGTCCTGGCCGGAGTTGCCTTCCACGAAGGCCTCATAGCCGGATGCTGCTGCGCCTATGGTATAGGTTCCGTCCTCATTGTTGGTAGGCATGACAGGCAGGCCGAGCATGCCTATCTGCCAGAGCTGGCTGCCTACGGAACCGCTGTTCTTCGAGAAGATTGGCTGGGTGTAGTCGTAACGGTAAAGGTAGGTATTATTGTCAATTGTGAGCCAGTCCTTCGCGCGCAGGACGACCTTGGAGCGAAGGTTGTACTGGTTGTAAGCCTCGTTACCTATCTTATATATGCCGTCCTGTGTGTAGTAACGCCCTGTGAGGGAGTAGGATATCTTTTGGGAGGAACCCTTTACGCCAAGGGAATGTGTCTGGGTAGTGTTGGTGCGTTTGTAAAACATTGCGAGCCAGTTTTCGCTGGCATAGTACAGGTAATTGCCGTTATACATGTCGTATATGCCGGTCTCTCCTGCTTCCCTGCGAGCCTTGAACATCTCCAGATAGTCGGAAGGAATATTGTAGGTATTGATCTTGGTGGGGAGGGCACCGGCCGAAGTGGGAGTCTCGGTGCGGCCGACCCAGAAATCATAGAAAGTCTGGGTGTATTCAAGGCCATCGGTGATGACGTTGTCTTCCCACATCACGGTACGCTGATTGAGCGACCAGGAGCCGTTGTAGCTAATGCTTATCTTTTCGCTGGAGGCATTTTTCGTGGTTACAAGTATGACGCCGTATGCGGCACGGGAGCCATATATGGAAGAGGAAGACGCGTCCTTAAGCACGGAAACGGACTCGACATCGTCGGGATTTACGGAAGAGAGCTCACCTTCCACTCCGTCAATGAGGACCAGTGCGCTACCGCCCTGGCCGATTGAATAGCTAGAAATAGTGCTGCTGCTCATGTTCTTCTTCATGGTGTAGCTTGTTGCGCCTCCACGGATGTAGATGGAGCCGCCGTGCGTCGGTTTGCCATCGACCTGGATGATGCTCAAGCCGGGAACCTGACCCTGGAGGGAACGAGAGATGCTGGGGTTCACACGATCTTCAAGCACGTCGCCAGAAACCTGCTCAACACTTCCTACAAGCTGGGATTTCTTGAGGGTGCCGTAACCAACGACCACCGTTTCCTCAAGCATCTCGACATCCATCCGGAGAGCGAAGTTGATTACAGCCCTGCCGGATACTGCTTCCTCTATATCGGAGAAACCGATGCAGGAACAGACAAGGCTTGCATCCGGATTTACACTGATGTTGTAAGCGCCGGACATGTCGGTGGCAGTGCCGCCGGACTGGCCCTTGACAAAGATGATTGCCCCGGGCACAGGTTCACCGGTGGTGGCATCCGTAACAATGCCGGATACACTCACTTTCTGAGCCATTGCACTTGTTCCAGCCAGAAACAGAGCAAGGGCAATCAATGCTTTTTTGATGAATTGTAATTCCATATAGTTTTAGTTTGTGATTTCATATTCGAAGCGCACCACAGGGGACCACAGTTATACGGATGCAAATATATTAATAAAAAAATCGCGAAAAACCGATTGAATGAGAAAACAAGGTTTTTCAAATGCTATTATACATCATATATAATTAATTTTAAGAATGTTAATTTATTTCTCCCAGGTATTGAAAAACAAGATTATAATATTATATTTGCTCTATGAACAGAGTGTTTCCATGGCTTTCTTTATTAATTACGGTGCTGTGTTCCTGCGGCACCTACTCTAATAAAGTGTTTTACGCCCTGGACAAAGCCATCGAACAACGGTCCGTTTACGATGCCCGTTACGAAGAAACCATCCGACACCTGAGAGACAATTACTACAACGCACAGACGGATTCCGCCCGATGGGAAGCGGCCCACGAACTGGAGTCGCTGTTCTACATTCACAACGTCGATTCATGCGCCCGCTACATTATGGAGATGAAGCGTTTACAGGGCAGCGACATACGCCGCCGTATCATCACGGAATCCAGCCACGCCCAGAACCTGTACCGCACCGACTCTCTTGAGTTGGCGCGCTCTATACTGGACGGAATAGACTTTTCCGATATTCGGAATGCAGATTCAGCAACAAGGTACCGGTTCTGCAGAGCCGCATACCAGGTTTACAGGGACTTGGGTGACCAGGAGAGATTCGACAGCGTGACCAATCTGTGGTGGCACACGGACAGCACCAATGCCAACGCCATCTTTAACCGCGATTCCCGGCTCCGGAATGAAGGCAAATACGACTTGGCGATAGCTCATCTGATGCAGGCGCGCCCCAAGAGTCAAAGGGACAGTGCCGTCTACTATTATTATCTTGGCAGGCTGTACAACTATGCCGGCAATAAGGACAAGGCAATCGAACAATATGCAAAGAGTGCTGAATACGACATGTACGTATCCGGCAAGACGTACGAATCGCTCCTCATTCTCTCACGGCTGCTGTTCGATACCGGGGACATAAAGCGTGCGGAACGGTACATGCGCATCGCGCTTACTGACGTTCGCATATCCAACTGGTCAGAACGATACAATGACATCATAGAAGCGGAACTCACCATGATGAATGCCCTGCTGAGGCAGGAAAAGCAGAAAAGGAACACCATTCTTTTCGCCATGTCGCTGGCCCTGACGCTGCTGCTTGTCGTAACTGCACTGACATTATACATCTCCCGTCAGTCCAACCGCCTTGCCCGATCGGAGAAAAACCTCCAGGAGGTCTCAAAGATCAAGGACGGCTTCCTGGCGCAGTACATGGTCACCAGCGTGGATTACCTCAACAAGGTTGACGAATACCGCTCATCCCTGAGAAGCACCATGAAAAACGAAGGTTCCGACGCCGTTAAAGCAATGCTGCGCATGCCTTCGTTCGCATCGCACGAATTCAAGGACCTGCTTAAGGAATTCGATTCGACCTTCCTCGGCATCTTCCCGGATTTCCCTCAGAAAGTAAACGAAATCATGCAGGCGGAATACAGGCTGGACCAACCGGCTCCCGGGGCGCTTTCCACCGAGCTCCGCATCCTGGCACTCATCAAGATGGGCATCACCAAACGCCAGAAGATCGCCAAGGTCCTCAACATGTCCGTCACTACGGTCTATTCATACCACAGCAACCTGCAGAAACACTCACTTTACCCGGACAACACATTCGACAGAATAATAGCTGGACTTTAATACTGCTCATTATGAAAAAATTCTCCCTCATCCTATTTCTTTTAGTTGCAGCCATTACTTCCTGCACCCGCAAGCCTGATTACTACGTCTGCGCCTTCGTCTGGCCCTCGTGCCACGACGATTCGCTCGCGCACAAATGGCTCTGGCCCGATGGCGAGGGCGAATGGGAAGTCATAAAAAAAGGCAATCCCCGCTTCGAGGGCCACTACCAACCCAGGCAACCCCTCTGGGGATATGGTCTGGATGACGATCCGCAAGTTGTGGAGAAATGGATTCAGACGGCGTTGAAATACGGAGTGAATACTTTCATCTACGACTGGTACTGGTACAATGCCCCTGATGGCTGGAGCGGGCCTTACCTTGAAGATGCCTTGAACAAGGGCTTCCTCGGCGCACCGTCAAACCGCAAGATGAACTTCTATCTAATGTACGCCAATCACGATGTGAAGTACAGCTATTGGAACTATCACAAATGGGGGCCGGACGCCGATTCCCTGCTGTTCAACCCGCGTATAGGAATGGAGGACTGGAAGAAGGTGGTGCATCGGGTCATTACACAGTATTTTCATCTCCCCAACTACGTAAAGATAGACGGATGCCCGGTATTCGCTATTTTCAACACAGGCATCTTCCAGCAGGGATTCTCCTCGCCTGAAGAGGCGGCTCAGGCAATGGATTATTTCCGCTCCGAAGTACGAAAAGCGGGATTTCCAGGCCTGCATCTACAACTTACCCCCGGCGGCGGCAGTGACCCCTCCACCAAGGCGAATGGCGGCTGGGCCGGGCAGTTGGACCTCTTCAAGGTTAACAGCATCGCATTCTACAACATGGGCGGATTCAACTGCGACTACGTCACCCACTGCGAGAATGCCGTACGCATACGTAACCGTGTGGATTCCCTGTACACCATTCCGCTGTTCCCTACTGTCTCGATAGGATGGGACGACACACCTAGATTCCCGCGTAAGGGAGCTCAGGACGTCACCAGGTTCAACAATACGCCCGCGGTATTCGCCGAATACCTTCAGATTGCGAAGGATTACGCCGACGCCCACCGGGACACCCAGCCGCCGTTCGTCATGATCAACGCCTGGAACGAATGGGTTGAAGGCAGCTACCTGCTGCCGGATAAAGTCAACGGATATGGCTATCTTGAATCTGTAAAAACTGTCTTCCCCAAATAATGAAGGGTGCAGTCTGTGGCGAGCTGTACTAGGCAAGCTGACAACAAGTTTTTCATGTCGTCAAAGGCATCCGAAGGCAAAGTCATAGGTATTGCCGTCGGCGTCGGTGTAACATCTCATATCGTGAGGTGTGTCTTCGAACTGCTCCTCAACGGTGCGCATGTCGGCCGGAAGCCGCCAGTCCTCGTAAGGGTCAAGCGCGCCGCTACGGTTCAGGTCCTTGAACATCAGATCCTTCACCATTATGGTAGGAGCGCTGCTATAGCCCAGTACAGGACCCTTGGTCTGGATTGCAAGCGAGTAGCCGTCGTGCTCCTCCAGGCTTATTTCATTCTTCTGGCATGCAAGCAGGCTAAAGACAAGAAAAGCAAAAAATGCGACGCGTTTCATATTGTGTGTAAAGCCTTAAGGCCGTTAAACGTGGCATTGTCAATGTCGGAGACAGGGCCGATGTAGCGAAGCTCCGGAATGTCGGACAGGCCGGTGCGGACGGCGGAGCCGAAGAGGGCAAAGGAGCGGGATATCTGGCCTCCAAAGAGGAGGCACTCTATCTTGTACTCTTCAAGGACAGGCTCTACAATCTGGGCAAGGACGGCGCCGGTATCGGAAAAGCGGGAAAGAGCCTTAGAATCTCCCTGGAAGGCCAGTTCCGATAGTCTCTTTACCGTCATACCTTCCGGGTACCCGCGAAGAAAGCCTCTTTTGGAAACATAGTCTTCCAGGATGCCGTCGAGGTAGGGCAGGTTCCAGATGGGAACGGCAGGAGAGCCCATCTCATTCTTTAACAACTTGCCTTCGAGGCTCATGGCAAAGCCCAGTCCGGTGCCGAGTGTCACCAGCGCTACGCGGTCGTAGCCCTTACCTGCGCCGGAGGCCATCTCGCCCAGCAGCATCGCGTTCACATCGTGAATGAAGCGGAATTCACGGTTTCCACCGATGATTCCGGCAAAGCTTTCTCCATACACGGCAGCGAATTTGTGCTTCATCAGAAAGATACCGCGGTCATAATCGAACGGGCCCGGAATGGCTACGGCGACCTTGTCGGCTTCCCCTACAGCTTCCCGCAGGGACTCCACGATGGAATCCCTGCTGCCGGAGCTGTCGATGGGGATCTGGCGGCCGTCGGAGCACTTGATGAAAGTGCCGCCTACGTCAAGCAGGATCATTTTCATATCCATCGCGAAGGCAGGTCTTGTGGACGCGGATGGGCTCCTTGCCAAGGTTTTCAATTACATACTTGCCCATAGACGCGGGTACGCAGGCGATCTCCATGAAGTCAAGGTCGAAATAACGCTCAGGATGCTCCACGCTGCGGATTCGGATGTGGTCACCGTCAACGAGTGTCAGTACGTGAAACTTCTCCCCTTTAGTGTCCTGCTCGCACTTTTCATCGAATTCCAGGCGCCGCAGGGAAATGTACATCTGCGGGTTCTCACCTAGGATGAACTCCTTCCAGCCTTCGCCGGAAGCATCCAGGCGGGGCTTCTGGACGATGTATTCCGGGCTCTCCGGATCGTGGATGACGCTGTAGCGGCGGTCCTGGCGCACATTGAGCTCGCCAAGATGGGTGTGGATGGGGCGCTGCTTGCCGTCGAAGTCCAGCCGGAGATAGTCGTACATCTTGTAGGTATAGGAGCCGATGGTGAGGGAGCCGATTTCCAGGATGACCTGGTTGCGGCCGCTGGAGTGGATGGTACCGGCGGGGAGCATCACCTGCAGGCCGGGAACGGACTCCTCGTAGCTCACGTACTTCATGTAGTCGCAGGGGTCGTGCTGCGTGTCTGCAGCCTCGATTTCCCTGAAGAATGCAGGGATGTCGGCGTCGTCGCGGAAGCCGATGAAGGTCTTGGCCTCGTGGCCGGTGATAACCACATAGTAGCTCTCGTCCTGGCGCCCGAACTCGTTGTAGTTCTCGACGTTGAATTTGCCGCCGGAATGGCACTGAATGGACATGTTGCCGGTGCTGTGGTAACTGTCGTCCCAGTTGAAACGTATGGGGAAGTAGCCCTTGTACTTGCGCACGCACTTCTCGCTCATGAGGTTCACGCCCTCCTTGTGGACAAAGGAGCAATAGTTGATGTCCAGCAATTCTGTGCCCGCCTGCACCAGCACGCTCACTTCCATGGGGATGAAGTCGAATACCCAGGCGGCGTTGCGCATCTCCTTGGGCAGGCCGCGGCGTTCCTTCATGTAGGAGCCGCCCCACACGCCCTCCAGGTAGCAGGGCTTGGCACGGAAGGGGTATTTGACCAGCTGGGCGCACACGTCCGAGAAAGTCTCGAAAGGCATCATCTGGAGCTTCGCGCGGTCGTTGTCCAGGAAGTACCAGTCGAGGGCGCCGAGGCCGAAGAGCTCCTTGCGCAGCTGCACGGCGTTCTCGAAGTCGCAGTAGTAGCAGCGGCGGATGGTGCGGTTGATGATGCCCGTGTGTTTTTTGCCTATGTTTGCGTACTCGCCCGCGCGGATGCGAAGCATGGAGTTCATGGGGGTGATGTCAAACCAGCAGCGGACGTCGTACATGAGACGGAACTCCTTGATGAGGGAGCCGTAACCGTACACCACCACAAGCGTCCCAGGCGCCTTCAGGGCGGGAACGTCCTTCTTGAATGCCTCAACCTTGGCGGGATCCATCAGGCCGATGTAGCCGCCATGATATACCTTTCCGTACAGGAGTGTGGGGTCTATCTTCTTGTCCCAGATAAGGAGAGGGTCGATGATGGCGTCTATCTCCTCGCCGCTCTTGAACGTGCGTGCGGCAGAATCGATGGACTCGAACTTGAATCCCAATACGTCACACTCTCGGGCAAGCAGGCTTACGAAAAGGTCCCATTTGGTGGTGGTATAGCCGTCCAGCGCAACGATGGCGCCTTCTGCGCGCACCTTGTCCGCAATGGCGGTGATGAATTTCTTGGCGACGGCCGGAGTGCCTCCGGCTACGATTGAATCGACTGTCTTTTTGCTTAGTTCCGGACGGTTCACGGGTTTGGGATCGTGAAACGGGAACGGGTTGTACATGAATGACATATTATTGCTTTTCGATGAAAATATCTTTATTCAGGGCTTCGCGTTCCAGGATAACGACCGGGCAGTCCCAGATAGGGAAATCCTGGAAAGCTGTGGTACCGTCCTCACGGTGGCTATGGCGGGGCGTAACTCTAAGAGAATGGACATAGCCAGTCAGCAGGTCCACATAGACGGGGTCTTTCATCTGGATGCCGCCCAGGCGGATATTCCGGAGACGCCGCTCCAGGGAGCAGGACGGCCTGTCTCCGCCTATCCACAGCACGCAGCCCACTGGCTTCCCGTCTTTCTCCAGGCCGAACGAAACGAGATTCTCCGGCGAATCAATGCTGACACTTACCTTGTCCGTAGCCTTCATCTGCGGCGTGAACAGGCTTGTAACGTGCTGCACCGCATAGAATTTGGGCCTAAGGTAAACAGGCTCCTTATTCCCGTTCATCCGGATCAGGCCGAAAGACTGTAGCATCCAGCCGTAGTTAAGGTCCACCATGGTGAAAAAGGAGTAGGGAATGCCCATGCCGAAATGGTTCATCGCCTGCCGAAGGTCCCATTTCGCCTGCTTGTACTCGTCCCACTCCATGTTTTTCATGGCATGTCCGTATTCCAGCTGGCCGGGGCATCCCGTCTCGCCCTGCAACAGGACGATAGAAGGGTTGTAGGCATCCACATCTTCGCGAAGCTTTTTCACGGCAGGAATAACTGCTTCCGGAATGGGCCAGTAGGCGTGGTAGGTCAAATAATCGATGTAAGGAATGCCGCCTGCCTTGTCTATGAGTTCCAGGGCCTGCCGGATGTATTCCCTGTTCGGGCTACAGCTGCCGAAGGCGGCAATTTTCGCCTCGGGATCGACCTCCCGGATAACTTGTGCCGTACGGACGAACAGGTTGGCATACAGGGGGTATGAATCCAGATTCCTGCTCCCGTCCGGCTCGTTCCAGACTTCCCACATGGTAACCTTTCCCTTATAATGCTTGACGCAGGCCTTGACATATCGCAGCCAGGCGTCCATCACCGGACCGTCCGGAAAGATTTTAGCGTTAAGGTCATGGCCGAAGCCGGAATAAAGAGGGTTGCCGTAACAAAGGCACATCCAAGGATGGATTCCCTCAGCAAGAAGACCATCCACGTGGGCGTCCAGCCATTTGAAATCATACTTTCCCTTCTTCTGTTCCGTCTTGGCCCAGCCGCTCTGCAGGCGGCCGTAGCCGACGCCGGTACAGCCAACATACTGGCGGAAGGTCTCGAAATCTGCATAATCCCGATCCATAGTCTCAACGCCCACGGACCACAGGGACGGGGCGTCCAGGGAGGACTCCATGGCACGCAGTTCCCCTACCACTGGCAGCGGAGCAGGATGCGCCCGGAGATTGTCCCAGGTGACGGATTTTTGCAATTCCTGTCCAACCGCCGAAACGGCCAGAACAAGAAGGAGTCCAAAGAGAATGCCCTTTTTCATAAGCTATCGTATATCGTAGAATTCGAAGCCCATAATCTCTGCGAAGTCGCGGAGCTGTTCGCGCCAGTCTCCGTCAACTATGGCGTAGTGCTGGGTGGCGCCGATGCGGAGGACCTGCTCCCAAAGCTCTTTGGCGGGGATGACGGGACGGAAAATCGTGTGGCTGTAGGTGGCCAGAAGGTGCTTCTTGGCGCTCTGGGGGGTGTCTTTTTCGGACAGACTTTCGGCCATGAAGGTAATCAGTTTGTACTTGCCGTCCTGCTCATAAAGACCGGCCACAGTCTTCATCCCCGGGGAGAAGCGGTACCATGCGAACGGAGCGCCGGCGTACTTCCAACTGGTCTTTGCAAAACGGACGTCGCGGGAAATTATTACGTTGTCCTGCCAGGCCGGATCGTTATGGTCGTTCGGACCTGCATGTCCTCCGGCGAAGGTGCCGAAGTCGTCCTCGATATGGAAGGGCTCTATGAAGTTTATATTCTTGCCGCTGAGGAGTTTTAATATATATGTAATCAGGCCGGCACCGATATCGGCCTCAGGAACCAGCACGCTCACGTTCTCGTTGAACCACTGCGGGTAAAAGCCCGCGCGACATCCGGCGGTGCGGAAAGTTGCCTGGTCGATGTCATTATAGACATAGCAGTCCACATCGTTCTTCTGCGCCAGATTCTTGATGCCAAGGGTGGCCTTGACGCAGCCGATGAATTTGTCATATTCCACGTCGTCCATCATCTTGTATTTCGCCGTCAACTCGTCGGCATAGGCCTTCACTTCTTCGTCCGTAAGGTTTTCAATTTCAGCACCATAGTCGGAATATGGCAGATAATGGATTTCCGGACCGATCTTGGTGAAGAGATCGTAGTTGTCGATGTAGGTACTCCACATGGCCTCGTTCATGTTGGCCATCAGCCCAACGTTGGACTGGCGGAGGATGCTGCGGACGCGGGCGGCTTGAGCGAAGACTTTAACCTTCTCGGTAATCTGCTCCCGCGAGCCCATTATGGTCTTTACATTTTTACGTCCGGTGCGAACCACGTCGCCGGAGCCTTCCAGCGAACCCACAAGTGTGCCGGCGCAGAGGTAGTCCACGAAATCGTCCTCATCCAGGGTAGTCTCGAAGCTCATCCGGGGCTTTGCCACATTGCAGAAAAGTATCGGTATCTCTGGGCAGTCGCGAAGGAAGCGTATCCAGGCAAAATCTTCGCTCCAACTGAGGAATTCAGCATAAATAAAGTCCACCTTTTCGTTGTAGAAGAGGTCCATCGCCCTTTGGGCATCCTCCCGTTCATAGACAATACCCGGGTCCACCAGGTCCATAAAATCCATTGTGGCCTTGATGTCCTTCACGGCCTTGTTCTTGCGCTCGCCGTAGGTGCCGCGTTTGGGGCCGGAGAGGTTTTTGAATCGGGGCGAGGCAATCAGCAGCAGGCCAGCCTTCGCCTTTCTGGTTTTGAGTTCTTTATTCATTGTTTATCAGGTTTTTATCATAATCTTTCTGATAGCGGGCCTGTGCCACGATGAGCATCAGCACTCCGCAGACTACCCAGATGACGGCAAGGATGGGGAAGGTTCTGGAGAGCGAGCCCATGCTCTCTTTGAGGGCGCCTAGGACCACCGGGGCGAAAGCTCCGACGGCGAAACCGGTCATGATCATGGCGCTGGAGCAGGATGCATGGAGCCTTGGCGGCGTCACGTCATAGAGTACCGAATAGGTGTTGGCGTCGAAGAATGCCCGGAAAAAGCCCCAGCCGGCGAAACTGACATACAAGAGCCAGAGGGCCGGATGACCACCCATAAGGAAAAGGAATGCCGCGCCGCCAAGAAGGCCGATGCCCTGCAGGAACATGCGAAGCTTACGGCTCTTTAGGGCCAGTTTGTCACTGAGAGATCCAGCCAGAAGTACACCCACGAAGGCCGCCACGTATGTCCAGAACATGGAATTGAAACCCGCGGTGGCCTGATTCTGGGTAAACTCCTCCTGAAGGTAAGCCGGGACCCAGGTCATGTAGCCGGTTATCACAAAGATAAGGCCGCTGAAACCGATGGTGAGCATGAGTGCCGTAGGGGTGGTGAACACGGTCTTGAAGCCATCGAAGAAGCCGGGCTTCTTTTCTTTCGGCGCGTCTGCTGCTTTCTCTTCGGCCTTCGGATAATCTTTTAGCCGGATTATCATCAGTATGCCCCAGACGATGCCCGCAACACCGAAAATTATGAAGGAATACTTCCATCCCAGTTTGTCTGCAATCAGCCCCGCAAGCCAGCCGGCGAGAATCACTCCCACATAATATGCGGTCTGATGGAGGGACATGGCCCGCGCCCGGGTGTCCGTATGGTATTGCCCGAGCAGCGAATAGTTGGCCGGTCCGAAAAAGGCCTCCCCGCCGCCCGTCGCCACGCTGCGCAGCACGACCAGCCATATGAAGCTCGTGGCGAGTCCGGTGAACATAGTTGCCACGCTCCAGAACAGAATACTGATGGTGGTAACCCATTTTCTGGAGAAACGGTCTCCCGCCCAGCCTCCAACAGGCACCATTATGGCGTAAAACAGGTTGAAAATCGTGGCGATAAGTCCGACTAACGTATCTGTGAGGTTAAGGGCGTCCCTGATAGCGGGCAGCACGGTGTTGAACACCTGCCTGTCACCCTGGTTCAGGAGATAAGCCATCCAGAGCAGCAGGAGGACCTCCCATTTGTACCATTTGTTCTTCATTCCTGATAGAATTATTTGCACAAAGATAAAATGATAATCAAAAAATAGACCACACCGCACCACAGTTATTAAAAAGTTTGTATTTTTGTAGCATGAACATCAGGATAGATAAAGACAGCAATACCCCGCTGTACAAACAAATCTGCGCTCAAATCCGCGAACAGGTGCATGACGGACAGCTTCTTCCAGGCCAGATACTGCCCTCGCTGAACCAACTCGCAATCATCCTTGATATCTCCAGGGAAACAACCAAAAAGGCATACAATCAGCTTATCAGGGAGAAACTCCTTATAACCCAGCAGGGAAAAGGAGTGTTCGTGGCAGGGGAACGGGAGCCCGGACTCAAGGAGATACTCGTCATTCTGGACAAGCAAAGCATCTACAAGCAGGTCCTGCTCCAGGCGTTCCAGGAAACGCTAGGCGGCAGCGCACACATAACTATACTCCTGCACGGGCAGAGCCTGGATATCATGGAATATTTCCTTGACAGGCATCTCGACCGCTACGATTATTACGTGGTGAGTCCGCATTTCCCCCTTGACGTCCGTTCTCAGGCAAGGGCCTGCAAGCTAATTGGTCGCATTCCCAACCGCAAATTGATAATGGTTGACCACTGGCTCCAGGGCGTCCAGGGCAGTTATGGTGTTGTATATCAGGACTTCCGACACGATGCATACACCGCTCTTGAAGAAGGCCGGGAAGACATTGGCGGCAGACTGAAAGTGGTTGTGCTCCCACAGAGTCTGTACGGAAAGGAGATTCTGAAGTCTGTGGACGAATTTGCGAACGACAACGGAATAGAGGTCTGCGTGTACGATACTGTCCCGCAGAGTTTGGAAAAGGGCGATGTAGTACTTGTGTTGAACAGCCAGCTCGACTCCGGCCTGGCCCTGCTGGCCCGCCGTATAAGCGAGGCCGGCCTTGAACCAGGACGGGACGTCCGGATTATCTCATACAACGAGTTCCCCCTTAATGAAGTTGTCCTCGGTGGCCTCACCACCATGTCCACGGACTTCCCCTCCATGGGCCGCACCGCCGCAGAAATGATTCTCAGCGGCATCCCCAGCAAGGTCCACAACCCCTTCAGGCTTGTGCGGCGCAGCACTTTTTAGGTCATCCGAAGTCCGAGAAATCGCAATATTATGAAATATAGTTTAAAATATTTTTGTATTTTGTGAAATATGACTAATAGAATTCTCCTTCCCCCACGCGGGATTACAGTGATAATGCCTTTGCGGCAAAGCTGCTGATGCAAGAGGGGACCAGGCCGTCAAGCGTGCCTCCGACAGACTAAGGACCAATACAAATGATCACCGTCAATGCACAGCTTGCACTCAAGCCATTGAAAGCATATGCAAAAAGTGACGGAACCTTCAACTATTGCTGATTAGATAAAAAGTTTTACCTTTGCAGAAAGACGTTTTGACCGATGCCGACAATATTCATCATATTTGGATTTGTCTTCAAGTTCTATTCGGATGATCATGAGCCTATTCATGTTCATGTTACAAAAGATGGACACGAAGCAAAGTATAATGTTGACCCGGAAGTGGTTCAGGTATTCAATCACGGATTCAAAAAGCATGAGATTTCTATGATTGAAGGAATTATCCAGGAGAATGTTGAGGTTATCATAGATCGCTGGAACGAGTATTTTAAAAAATAAGCAAGTCATGCAGCGTTTCATAGACAAAGTATGGGTGGATGATGCCAGGGTGTATGCCAAAACCAGAGATGGTCTTGTGGCCAGCTACCCATTTGCCATGTGGGAGCGCTTGAATAACGCAAGCAAGGCTCAACGCGAGGACTACTATTTGTCCTATTCTGGCATCCATTGGCCACAAATTGATGAGGACCTGAGCTTTGAAGGAATGTTCTCTCACTCTGGCCTGTGCGAAAGGACGCTCACCGAAGATGCCGTCTGCTACATAGGATAGCACTTACCAACAAGTTTACCAACAAAACCGCACATTATAATTGACGACCGCCTGGGATAGTCTCAGACGGTTGTCTCGTTATAAATTATTTTAAATCAGAACGATCTGTGATGTGTTAATCTCCTTCCGGGGCGTAATAGTAAACGCGTAACATGGTCACGTACAGCGGACCGCCGCTTTCGATGCGGAATGACCGTGGCCGTGCCGTCGGAGGAAATGCCATAGACTGTGGTTGTGTTGTTGGCATTATTCGACATCTTCAGCACGGCGTCTCCACCCCGTGACATCTAAGCAAATAAGAATATTGTCCCTTTTTTATTATTTTTGTGGCAGCTAATGACCATATGATGAAAAAGTACTTTCTTTTAGTTTCCCTGGCGCTTGCTGCCCTGATTGTGTCCTGTGGTAAGACTCCCGCCTCTGATCCCGTTGAAAAAGAAGATGAAGAGACCGCCACGCCTTCCACTCCCGCCACTCCGTCCGAGCCCAAGGACTATACGATAAAGGTAATATCATACAATATCCGCGTCCCGAGCAACGAGACGAACCCGGACAACAACTGGCCGGTGCGCAAGCCGGGCACGCCCGCAATGCTGCTGGCCCAGAAGCCCACGGTTTTCGGCCTTCAGGAAGCGGTGACGGAGCAAATCAACTACATAGTCGAAAATGTCCCCGGCTACAGCTATTATGGTGTCGGCCGCGACAACGGCAAGCCAATCCCGGGAGCTTCCGGAGAGATAATGGCGATATTTTGGGACAACAAGCAGGTGGAAGCCGTGGACTGGGGTACTTTCTGGCTTTCCGAGACGCCCGACAGGGTGTCCAAGGGCTGGGATGCCGCCTGTCGCCGCACAGCCACCTGGGGCATATTCCTGCACAAGGAGTCAGGGCGCAAGTTCTTTTATGTCAACACCCACCTCGACCACAAGGGCGCCACTGCCCGCAAGGAGGGCCTTAAGCTGATTGTCAGCAAGATAGCCGAACTTAACACGGAGAAGCTCCCGGTCATCCTGACCGGAGATTTCAACGTGAAGCCCACCGACGCGAGCGTGGAAGTGTTACGCGGCACCCTCCAGGACGCCAGAGTCGTTGCCCCCGTCACCGACACGGACAACACCTACAATGCCTGGACGGCCAAGGGCAAGAGCATAATCGACTACATCTGGTTCAGCGGCTTCGACGGCATCTTGTATTACCATACCCTGCGCGATGCCTACGGCGGCGTGTCCCTTATTTCAGACCATTACCCTGTCAGCGCAGGCCTGGTGCTGAGAGGCTGACCCCGCCGGGGGCTGCCGGGCAAGGCCTGTGGCTGCCGGACAAGGTCAATTATTGCGGCCGGGCAAGGTCGATTTAGGTGGCCGGGACCTTGCCCGCCAATATGCCTCTCATGCCCCTGCAGACCATCTTCGCGGGCAAGATCCCCCATCAATAATTAGACCTTGCCCGCTACGCCCCAGTACTTCGTGCCGTGACGGGACCGTGGCGGTGCAGAGCGTCCCGTCGCAGAGGAGGAAAGGCGTGCTGGCGGCCATCTCCGCGGGATGACGGGACCGTGGTGGTGCTGAGAGTCCCGTCGCGGAGGAGGAAAGGCTAGCTTGCGGCCATCTCTGCAGGGTGACGGGACTGTGGCAGGGCTGAGCGTCCCGACGCAGAGGAGGAAAGGCGTGCTGGCGGCCATCTCCGCGGGATGACGGGACCGTGGCGGTGCTGAGAGTCCCGTCGCAGAGGAGGAAAGGCGTGCTGGCGGCCATCTCTGCGGGGCGACGGGACCGTGGCGGCGTTGAGAGTCCCGTCGCGTGGTGGCTCGGAGAGGCCACCCGGGGGCGGAGGGGCCTGGTTTTGAGCATGGGGGCAGCTCGGAGAGGCCTCCAGGTGGTGGCTCGGAGAGGCCACCCGGGGGTGGAGGGGCCTGGTTTTGCGCACGGGGGTGGCTCAGCTTATGGGAGAAACTTGATGTTGTCGGCGGTGAAGCTCGGGCAGGAGGCGTCGGAGGCGACGTTGACCGACAGCGGAAGGTAGTTCTCGGCGGTGGCCTGCTTGGCGTCGCTGAAGTCGGGCTTGGCGGCCACTGCTCCGCGGACGGCGCAGTCCTTGATCACTGTGGGATCGGTGGCGCTGGTGATGCGGCCGATGAGCAGGGCGCTCTGGCCGGCGGTCCCGCACACGCGCCCTGTGTTGTGGCAACCCTCGAGGGTGTAGGTCCTTGTCAGGCCGGCCACACCGCCCACGCAACTCTCCTTCTCCACTGAAATGATGTCACCGTTGTTGGTGCATCCCTTAAGGTAGGAAGTGTTGGAAGAGGTGAAGCTGCAGTAGCCCATGATGCCGCCCAGACGCACGCCGGTGACGGTGGTTCCGGACGCCATCGAGGATGAGTAGTCGGCGCGTACGGAACCGTTGTTGGTGCAGTTCTCGATCTGCGAATAGAAACCGTTGCCCACGATGCCGCCCACGTGGTGGCCCTTGACATCGAGGGTTCCGTTGTTGGTGCAGTCTTTGATGAGCACCACGTTGCCCTTGTTGGTCACAGCCCCCACGATGCCGCCGAACTCCACGGTGTTGGTGTTGGAGTACTTGATGCCCACGTCGTTGCTGATGCTGCCCTCGAAGGTGCAGCCTTCGAAAGCGCCGGCACGCGAAGTGCTGCTGCTCACGAGGCCGGCGATGCCACCGATAGCCACGTTGCGGCTGGCGGTGGAAGTGGCTTTGCCAGAGAAGCTTGCGCTCACCCACACGTTCTCGAAGCGGCTGTCCACGGCGCAGCCTGCCACGGTGCCGATGGCAATGTGGCCAGAGCTGATGCCCGTGCTGTTGAAGCTCATCTTCGCCTCTTCGAAGCGGACATTCCTGACGGTAGCGCCCTTCAGCGCTCCGAAGAATCCGCACACGTTGACTGTGTTGGTGCTGACGGCAAGGGTGAGGTTGATGATGCTGTGACCCTGTCCGTCGAACACGCCGGTGAATGCGTTCGCCGGCACGGGGATGGCGTTGTAGGCCACTGACGCGCAGTTTCCGATGGGCGTCCAGGGGGTGCCGTGCATTTCGATGTCCTCGAGCAGCACCACGTCTCCTGCTGAATTACAGTAACTTGAGATGTCGCCGCCCGCGTTCACGACGGCCGCGAACGAGCTGAGTTGGGCAGGGGTGCGTATGCCGTTTTCGCCGGGCACCACTTCGCCGGGATCGGTGGTGCCGCCGCCACCGCCGATGCCCTCGCCGGGCACTACCTTGGAGGCGTCGGGATTGCGGTATTCGTCAAGATGTCCGATGACCACCTCTTCGGCAATCTGCCGCAAGGTGGCGGCAGTGGAAGCGCTCACGGTGCAGTCGGGCACGTTGGCATCGAATTTCTCGCCGTAGAGCATCAGGTAGTTCACGCAGGCTTTAAGGTAGGCGCCGTTGAGTCCGGGATGCTTATTGTCGGTGTGGTAGAGGGAGATGCCCTTGGCGCGGGCCTTTTCGAAGGCGACGCCAATCGGCGACATCCAGGTTTTCTGCTCCGAAGTGACCAGCAGGGCGCCGCCGAGCAGGGCCTTGTCGAATATTTCGTAGCTGCCGAAGCCGTTGTAGTTGGTGCTGCCGGCATAGGCCCAGGTCTCTTCTATCATCGGCTGCACCGAAGGGGAGTTCTGCTTGATCAGGTCGAGGATCTTTTTGGTGTTGCTCATCACGGCCGCGTTGATCTTGGTGTCGGCGTAGTAGTCGGCGTGGCTGGTGGACATGTCCTGGAGCAGTGCGAGGTCGTAGCCGCCTTCCTTGATGACGGCCTGGGTGCGCTCGAGCGGATAGTGCTCGCCGAAATCCTGGCCGCCCTTGAGGTGGGTGCGCATGCGCATCTCGTGCCCCTGCGTGCGGGCTATCTCCTTGAGCATGAAGTCGGTGCCGTGGTAGTATGTGAACGAGTTGCCGATCACGAGGGTCTTCTTCCTGTCTTTCACGGGCGCGCCCTGGTAGATGTCGATGTGGCAGGCCTCCCAGGCGGAATTGACGAAGCTCAGGCATGCGCTCGACGAAGGGCTCAGCGAGCTTCCGGAGCCGGAAATCCTGCCCACGGCGCGGATGCGCATCTTCAGGTCTTCACCTTGAAGGGCCTTGGAAACCGTGAAACTCTGGCTGAAGGTGGTGTACTGGTATGCGCTGAAATACTTCACGTAGAAGGAGTACTTCAGGGATGCGTCCTCGGATGCGCTCAAAAGGTCCTCTTCGACCGTTTTCCAGGCTCCGTCGTCCCAGTATTCGAAGATCCAGTACTTAGGGGCGTTGCCGTTGGGAGCCATCAGGGTGGCCATGAAATCGACTGAAGAACCAGCGGCGAGCGTCAGGGACGGCCATGTGAACTGCAGGCCGTCGCCTTCCGAAATGTTCGCCAACGACAGGCGGTTGGAATTGACGCAGCGTAGGGGCTCGGTGCTTCCTCCCTCGCGTGTGAATGAACTGATGAAGGCTTTGCCGGCGCCTTCGCCCTGCTGGGCCTTGAAGCTGTTGCTGCTTGTCCAGCTGCTCTGGCCGGAAGCGACGTTGGAACTGGTGTTCAGCCAGTTGGCGCTCAGGTGCATGTATGTTGCCGGCGGCTCGGGCTCGGGTTCCGGCTCGGGTTCCGGTTCCGGCTCGGGCTCCGGCTGAGGATCCGGCTTTTCGGTGGGGGTGGGGTCTGGTTCCGGTTCGACTTTAGGTTCACATGATGCAGCTGCCAGCAGCGCCGCCGCGCACAGCAAAATCCATTTCAGTTTCATATAATCAAGTGGTTAGGGTTCTTTGATCAGCGTTCCTGGGCCGGAGACGTGAGCAGGGCGGAAGCCTTTTCGGCGACTACGGTAGCCAGAAGGATTTTCCCGTCGGGGCCTATCACATACAGGGACGGTATCCATTTCACGCCGTAGGCTTCTGCCACGGCAGACTCTTTCTTGCCGGCGGGATCGAACAGCTGGAGGCCCGGGAGGGGATTCTCCTGCGAGAATTCCTTGAGGGCATCGAGGGTCCTGTCGAACGAGACGGACACGAACGCCACCTGTCCGGGGTCGGCCGCAGCGCACATTTCTCTCAGCAGGGGCAGTTCGGCACGGCAATCCGGGCACCACGAGGCCCAGAAGACCAGCAGCACCTTCCTGCCCCGGAAATCTGACAGGCGGTGGCTGACGCCATCGATGTCGGCAAGCGTGAAGTCAGGAGCCTCCGTCCCAAGCGCCAGAAGGTCGGCGCCATACTGAACGTCGGGGTCCTCCTCGGCGGCCTCGGTTTGAGGGGACTCACCGGAGGCCTCCGGCTGTGCTGCGAATTTGTAGATTACGAAACCGGCCGCTATAAGCAGAACCAGGGTAAGGCCGTATATGAGTTTCTTTTTCATCGTGCTGAAACATTAAGAGTCAAACAAATAGCCGCGGCTTAATCGCTGGCGATGACGGCGAGGCCGGGGCCGATGGCGCGCTCGGAGCCGTCCGAGGGCATGTTGCGGATCTGGAACTGGTCGTTGGAGCGGACGATGAAGGTTGAGGAGCCGCCGCCGTCGAGGTTGATGGCGTCATGGCTGCCGAGGGCCTTCATGATCTTCTGCATGTCGGGGTAGTTCATCCCGACGGCAAGCACGCTGTTGCGCCCGTCCAGCACCACCAGCACTATCTTCAGCTGGTCTTCGGAGACTCCGATCATGGTGCGGGGATGGATCCCGTAGACGCTGTCCTGCAGGAACCCCGAGAGCTCTCCGCCGCGGACGAGGAACTGCCCGCCGCTGAAGGCCTCAGTCAGGCCGATCTTGGTGCGCACGACCGTGTACTGTGCGCTCGGCTCTATGTGCACCTTCTCGTCCTCGCCCCAGTACACGAAGCAGCGCGGGCGCGTGGCTTCCGAGGCGAAGACGTTGCGCAGGCACTTGCCGTTGTGCCAGAATATGCCCTGGGCGCGTCCGGCGTCGGTGCCGTCGGTCGTGAAGAAGTCGGTGTTGGTGCCTCCGATGACCCTGGAGCCCGGGGCGTCGATGCGCTTGAACTGCTCGCTAAGTCTCTCACGTCCCTTGTTGAAGGTGGTCGTGGCGCCGCCCGGGACGGTGTTGGTGATGCTGACCGTCTCGTCCGAAAGGTCCACCTGCATGACGAACACGGCCTGCGGGGAGCCGGCGTAGTCTGTGTAGCGTATCTCGCTGACTTCCACGCCTCTATGAGGGCTGTAGCTGGTGCTGGACTTGACTGTGCCTATGAGCCCGGCGTCCTGCAGGGCAGCCACGGCATCGACCGGGTAGGTCTTTTCCTGGGGAGTTTGAGGTTCCGCCGGCTCCGATGGTTCCTCGGGCTCAACGGGAGTGACCGGCTTTGGCTCCGGAATGTCTGGCCTTGATGGCTCGCAGGAGGGAAGCAGGCAAAGTGCAATCAGTGAAAGATAAACAAGCAACTTTTTCATAGCAGCAACTTTAATATGGCTTTGGGGTCGGCTTCGGGGAGGCTTTCCCGGACTTTATCTACAAGCATACGGAGGGATTCTTCGGGGGAGTGGTCCACGTCGAGGCTGCGCAGGCCGTCGCCGGGGAAGCCCGCAAGCCCCACGAAGTCCCCTTCCGTGCAGAAGAGGGATTCGGGGGTGCAGAACGATGAGGTCTGCCAGCCGTTGTAGTGGAGGTCGGGCCCGCGATAGACGCGGATAATGTCGCCGGTGACCAGCCGCGTCTGCCACTGGAGTTTGGCCACAGCCGCGTCGGCGGCGCTTTTCTTGACGCCGAGCAGCTGCCGCACTTCGCGTATGCTGATGGAGCCGTGGTCGCGGACATAATCCAGGATGGACTGCCCTGAAGCGTCGGGAAGGCCTTTCTTGATTGAACGGCGGTAGTTGCGCAACTCGCGGTACCAGTCCACCGTGGCGAACGCCGCCTTGTGGGCGCCGATGAACTTGCCATAGGCCACGTCGCCGCTGCGCACCACCTCGATTTTCCAGTCCCAGGGGCCCAGGTTGTCGTCGGTGAACCAGCAGTCGGCCGGGGTGTGCTCCTCCACGGACCACCCTGGAACGGCGTTCTCGAAGAAGGGCACCATGCCCAGCGCCTTGACCAGCCCGTACATTGACTCAGGGCTGCGGACCTCCGGCTTCAGGCCGGCGGAGTTTTGCCTGCCTATCGACATAAGGCAAAAATACAAAAAATCATTGATTTTGTATAAAACCTGATTAGCCGTGGCGCGCTAAAGAAGGAGCGATTCCGGAAGGGGGCGGCAGTTGTAGCGGGAGGCCATGGATTCACCGTAGGCGCCTGCGGAGCGCAGGGCGATGAAATCGCCGCGGCTGCAGCGGTTCAGCACCACACCCTTTCCGAACACGTCGGAACTCTCGCACACGGGGCCGACCACGTCGTATTTCTCTTCCGGCCCGTCGGAGGAGAGGTTCTCGATGCGGTGCCATGCGTGGTAGAGCGCCGGGCGCAGAAGTTCGGTCATGCTGGCATCCAGGATGGCGAACTGCTTATGGAGGCCGTCCTTGACATACAGCACCCTGGAGATCAGGGTGCCGCAGGGGGCCACTATGCTGCGTCCGGGCTCGAAATGGACGGGACACTTGCAGTCCAGGTGGCGCTTGAACACGTCGAAGTAGGACCTGAAATCGGCGACCGGCAGGTGGTTGGGATGCTCGTAGTCTATGCCCAGGCCGCCGCCCACGTTGATGTCCTGTAGCTTGATGCCCATCAATTCCAGTCTTTCCGTGCACTCGTTGATGCGGTTGCACAGCGACACGAAGTCGCTCATGTCCAGGATCTGCGAGCCGATATGGAAATGCAGGCCGCGGAAATCCAGGCCCGGGAGCCTCTGCGCAAGGGCGATAGCTTCCGGCAGCACGGAGTGGTGGATGCCGAACTTGTTTTCGGCGAGTCCCGTGGTGATGTTGGCGTGGGTGTGGGCTCCCACGTCGGGGTTGACGCGTATGCTGACGGGAGCGCGGCGGCCGGCTGCAAGCGCCAGCTCGCTGATCACCATCATCTCAGCGGTGGATTCCACGTTGAAGCGGCCTATTCCGGCGTCGAGGCCGAGCTGAATCTCGTCGTCCCGCTTGCCCACGCCTGCGAACACGATGGATTCAGGCCTGAAACCGGCTGCAAGTGCGGCGCTGACCTCCCCTCCGCTGACGCAGTCCGCCCCCAGGCCGGCATCGGCGATGATGCGCAGGATGTCCGGGTTGGCATTCGCCTTCACGGCGTAGTGGACCTGCCACGAGGGACGGTCGGCAATCTGCCGTTTCACCTCTTCGATGGTCTGCCGCAGCAGGGCGGTGTCGTAGAAGTAGAACGGAGTCCGTCTGTCCTTGAACAGTCCGAGCGGATAATTCCCCTTAATCATTGCTGAAAAGCTTGTCGCTGAGGGCGCGGAGAGTCGCCGCCTTGTCTTCTTCCCGCACCAGGAATGATATGTTGTAGTTGCTTCCTCCGTAGGAAACCATGCGCACGGGGATGTCTTTCAGGGCGTCCAGGACGCGGGATTCGTAGCCGCGGTTGTTCCAGTCCATGTCGCCCACCACGCAGATGATGCACATGTCGAGGTCTACGCTCACGGTGCCGTACTTCTTGAGGTCGTGCACTATCTCGTTGAGGTAGCGGGTGTCGTCGATGGTCAGCGACACGCCCACCTCGGAGGTGCAGATCATATCGATCGGGGTGCGGTAGCTTTCGAAGATTTCGAACACCTTGCGAAGGAACCCGTGGGCCAGGAGCATGCGGGACGATTTTATCTTGATCGCTGCGATGTTGTCCTTGGCGGCGACGGCCTTGATCGCTCCGGCGTCGGCCCTGTTGTCGATGAGGGTGCCGGGGGCCTGCGGGTCCATGGTGTTGAGAAGGCGCACGGGCACGTTGGCGTAGCGGGCAGGCAGTATGCAGGTGGGATGCAGTATCTTGGCACCGAAGTAAGCCAGCTCGGCGGCCTCTTCGAAATGGAGGTGACGCACGGCTGAGGTGCCCTTGACTATGCGCGGGTCGTTGTTGTGGAGGCCGTCGATGTCGGTCCAGATCTGGATTTCTTCTGCCTGGATGGCGGCTCCGATGATGCAGGCGGTGTAGTCGGATCCGCCGCGCTTCAGGTTGTCGATTTCTTCCCTGGCGTTGATGCAGATAAAGCCCTGGGTCAGATAGAGATCCGCGTCGGGGGCTTCGTCGAGGAGCTTCCGGAGTGATGCTTTCACGGCGTCGGTGTCGGGCTCGCCGGATGCGTCTATACGCATGAACGACAGGGCGGGGACGACCTGCACCCGCACGCCGAGCTCCTTGAGGAGGGTGGCCATCAGGAAGGACGACAGGAGTTCGCCCTGGGCGAGGATCATGCGCTCCTGAACGTCGGTGAAAAGCTCTTTCGTGCAAGCACTTATGCTGTCGAAGACCGACTCGCAGTACTCTCTGGCTGCGGCCTTCGATTCTTCTTTGGCGTAGAGTTCGTCGATCACGCCGGCGTACTTTTTCTGCAGGCCGGAGATGGTGTCGCGCGCCCCTTCGAAATTCTGGTTGTAGAGATAACCGGCGATTTCAACGAGCGAATTGGTGGTGCCGGACATGGCTGAGAGCACTACGATATTCTTTCCCGCACCGCTGATGATGGACGCAACGTCCCTGAAGCGCCTGGCGCTCCCCACGGACGTTCCCCCGAATTTTAGGACTTTCATATGGAATCTGTTGTCAATTAGAGACTTCTGTCTCAAAAACCGCGCAATTTTAGTGAATAATCTTGATTTAAGCAAGAAATGCTTATCTTTGAGACACCTAAAAACAGAAGGACCAGTGAAAAAACAGATGAAGAAAAAGACCCTTGCGGCGGCCGCAGTGCTCGTGGCAGGGGCTGTTTACTACCTGGCCGGCGGCCCCGGCAACGCTTCCGAGCCCCGGACCGACACCCCTGAACCGGCGACGGTCGAAGCCCCGGCATCCAAGACAAAAGGCAGTTCCGGCGCCACCGCAGCAGTCGGCCTGGAAATCCCCGCATCTGCAGGCGCGGGCCGTGTGGTGAAGCACGGCGCCTACGTGAGTTCCTACAACACCGAGACCCTGATTCCCGACTGGGTGGCTTATGAGCTCACGGCGGAGGAGGCCTCGGGCCGCAGGGGGCGCGACGGCGTAGAATTCAAGATGGACCCCGACCTTCGCGGCTGCACCCAGGCCATGCGGGAAGACTACTCCGGATCGGGCTGGACGAAGGGCCACCTGATGCCGGCAGCCGATGCGGCCACAAGTTCCTCCACTTTCGAGGAGACTTTTTATTTCACAAATATATGCCCCCAGAGCGAGGCCCTGAACGCCGGCGACTGGCAGTTCCTCGAGAAAAAGGTGCGCAGCTGGGCCAAGCGCTACGGCAGCATCTTCGTGGTCACCGGCCCCATCGTGGACCAGAACCGCTACGGCACTATCGGCGATCGGGACGTGGTGGTGCCGGACGCTTTCTACAAGGCCCTCCTGGTCCGCCGAGACGACGGCTCCTACAGCTCCATAGCCTTCGTGATGGGCAACGACGACGACCGTTACTACTTGAAAGACTGCAAGATGACTGTCGATGAGCTGGAGAATCTGACCGGCTTCGACTTCTTCCCCGGCCTCGACGACAAAATCGAGGAAAAGGTGGAGAGCAAGATAAAGCTCTCCGACTGGGGGATAAAATAAAAAACGGCTGGCCGGGTCGGTCAGCCGTTTTTATGCTTGCCTAAGTCAATTACTTGAGGATATTGACCTTGATCTTGCTGTAGTCGAACTTCAGGCTCTGGTTCTTGTTGAGCTTGGCGTTGGCAGATGCGGTGAGTTCGAACTCGAGAGTCACTTCCTCGATGGTGGCGGAAGCCCTTGCGCCTTCAACGCTGATCACCACGTCGGTCTTCACGGGATTGGCGATGGTGCCGGCCTTGATGGGATTGTTGGTCTTGGCGGTCACTCCGTTCACAGCCTTGCCGGTGCAGGCGATGTCGAAAGGAATGGAGCTTGTCACGGAGCAGTAGATATCAAAGCTGTTGGCGTTGAGGTCGTAGTCGGCGAGGTTCAGGCCGAGGTCCCTGAGGGTGTGCTTGATGTAGATCTTCTGGCCTGCGTCGAAATGGAACGGGATGCAGAGCTTGCCGCCGATCTTGAAGACGTAGGAATCGGCTGCGGCACGCTTGACGGCGCTCTTTGCCGCATCGCTGATTTCGATGTCGAGCTTGAGGGGGGCCGAAGGCTTCTTGTCGAGGATCTTGCCCAGGTCGGAAGAAGGAGCCACTACAGCGTCAACCCCGGTGGCTTCCTTGTTGGCATCCTTGGAGATGACCACCTTGTAGCCAGTTGTCTTGGCAGGGACGACCACGGTGAAGCTGGCATTCTCGCTGCCGACTGCAACATTGCCGGTGAACTTCACAGGCTTCTCTGCAGGGTTGTCGAAGGTGAGGAAGAGCTGGGACGGCTCTATGACGGCATCCTTGGCGATCTCGGGCATATCGTCGATCTTTATCTGGAGGGAGCCTGCCTTGACGGAGCCGGATGAAGGGATAGTGATGGGAGAGGTCACGATGGTGCCTTCGGCCTCACTTGTGAAAGCTATCTCACCGCTGTTTTGGGCGTCCAGATTCTTTTCATTCTGTATGCCGAGGAATTCGGTAGAACTAGACTGGGACTGCTTGTTGACGTCGACATCGACGCCGAAATTCTTGAGCCCCTCAATGCACGACACTGCACAGAATGCAATGGCGGAAATCAAAACGAATTTACCCAATTTCATATCGCAAAAAGTTTTTAGTTATGCACAAATATACATTTAATTTTGAAAAAGCACCCCTCAAGGCCGTAAAAAAGGAACAAATTCTTAACTTTGCGTGCGAATTCGAGTGTAATGACTATAGATAAACTTGCAATAGGCAGCACTGCCATAATAGATTCGATAGGCGGAGAAGGGGTCGGAAGGATGCATTTTCTGGATATGGGGCTCACCCCGGGCACCCCGGTGCAGGTGGTGTCCCGCGCCCCGCTCGGCGACCCGATACAGATCCTTGTCCGGGGCTATGCCCTGACACTGCGCAAGGAAGATGCCGCCGCCATCCGGCTGCGTCCCGGCGGGCCGGAAGCGTCCGAAGCCGAAGAGGCGGAACAGGGCGACGACGGCCGCAACGCCTACCTCCACGACCACAATGCCCACCCTGGCCTTGGCGAGGGCGGCAAATACCACTCCAAAGACCACGAAAACGCCCTCCCGAAAGGCACAGTGCTCACTTTTGCCCTCGCGGGCCAGCAGAACTGCGGCAAGACCACGCTCTTCAACGTGCTCACCGGATCCAGCCAGCACGTGGGCAACTTCCCCGGCGTCACTGTGGATCGCAAGGAAGGCGTGATACGCGGCTACCCCGAGACCACCATCACCGACCTCCCGGGCATCTATTCCCTTTCCCCCTACACGGCCGAAGAGGTCGTGTCCCGCGAATTCATCCTCGACCCCGGCACCAGGGGCCTCATCAATATAGTCGATGCGTCCAACATCGAAAGACACCTCTACCTGACCCTCCAGCTGATGGAACTCAACGTGCCTATGGTGCTGGCACTCAACATGATGGATGAGGTGCGCGGCAACGGCGGCTCCATCCGCATCAACGAGATGGAGCGCATCCTGGGCATCCCCGTGGTGGGTATTTCCGCCGCCGCCAACGAAGGCATCGACGAACTCGTGGAGCATGCCGTCCACGTGGCCCGCTACCAGGAAGGTCCGGCGCGCAACGACTTCTGCGGCGAAGACGACAACGGCGGAGCCGTGCACAGGTGCCTCCACAGCGTGATGCACCTCGTGGAACGCCATGCCGCGCAGGCCCGCATCCCCGCCCGTTTCGCCGCCACCAAGCTCATCGAGGGCGACCCCCTCGTGGAGAAGGCGCTGAAACTCACCGTATCTGAGCGCTCCACCATCGAAAGCATCATACGCACGATGGAGGAAGAAAGGGGCCTGGACAGGGCCGCCGCCATAGCCGACATGCGCTACACCTTCATCCAGAAGCTCTGCGCGCAGACCGTAGTGAAGCCAGGCAAGAGTAAGGAGTACATCCGCAGCCGCCGCATCGACAAGGTGCTGACCGGCCGCTGGACGGCGTTCCCCATCTTCGTGGCCATCATCGCGCTCGTGATCTGGCTCACCATCGACGTGATCGGAGCCCCCCTTCAGGGGCTGCTGGACGCGGGCATCGGGGCCGCCGGCGAGTGGGTCGGGAGCATGCTGGAAAGGTGGAACGTGAGCCCGGCGGTGCAGTCGCTGGTCGTGGACGCCGTGTTCAACGGAGTGGGCGCAGTGGTGAGTTTCGTGCCGGTGATCATAATCCTGTTCTTCTTCCTTTCGATGCTGGAGGACAGCGGTTATATGGCCCGTGTGGCTTATGTGACGGACAGTTTCCTGCGCAAGATTGGCCTTTCGGGGCGCAGTATCGTGCCTCTCCTCATAGGGCTCGGGTGCTCGGTGCCGGCCGTGATGGCCTCGCGCACGCTCCCTTCGGCCCGCGACCGCCGGAAGACCATCCTGCTGACGCCGTTCATGAGCTGTTCGGCAAAGCTGCCCATCTACGCTTTCCTCAGCAGCGCGTTCTTCCCGGGGCACGGCGGGCTCGTGCTGGTGTGCCTTTATCTGCTGTCGATATGCGTGGGCATAGTGGTGGCGCTCGTGGGCAAGTACGCCGGGGGCAAGTCGGAGGCGGCGCCTTTCGTGCTGGAACTGCCGAACTACCGCCTGCCTCAGCTGCGCAACGTCGGGCACCTGCTGTGGGACAAGACCAAGGATTTCCTGCAGAGGGCGTTCACGGTGATTTTCATAGCCACGATATGCATCTGGTTCCTGCAGACCTTCGATTTCCGCTTCCGCATGGTCGAAGCGGGAGGAGACAGCATGCTGGCGTGGGTGGCGGGGCTGCTTGCGCCGCTGTTCGCTCCGCTCGGACTCGGCGACTGGCGCGTGGTCACGGCGCTGATTTCCGGATTCCTCGCAAAGGAGAGCGTGGTGTCGTCGATGGAAGTGCTGGGCGTGCTGGGCACCCTGACGGCTGCTTCTGCGGCCTCGATGCTGGTGTTCTGCTTGCTGTACTCGCCCTGCGTGGCGGCTATCGCCTCTGTCAAGCGTGAGCTCGGGGGCAGGTGGGCCGCATTCGTGGTCGTGTTCCAGTGCCTGGTGGCCTGGGTGGTGGCTTTCGGAGTGTATCAACTCTCCCTGCTGGTCCTATGAATCTTGCAAGCTGGATAGTCCTGGGCGTTGTGCTCGCCGCTTTCGCGGGGGCCGTGGCTTTCCTTGTGCACCGCCGCCGCACCCGCGGCAGTTCAGCCTGCGAAGGCTGCGCCCTCCGCTCCCTCTGCCGGAAATAGCAGCCCTTCCCCCGCCGCGACCTTTCCCTCCGCGACCTTTCCCGCCTCGCCTCCCACCTTCTGCGACAGGACTGTCAGCGCCTCCCACCTTCTGCGACAGAACTGTCAGCGCCTCCCCAATCCCGTTGCTTCACGGATGCGCCCGCAGCGCTCATTCCCACCTTCTGCGACAGGACTGTCAGCGCCTCCCCAATCCCGTTGCCTCACGGATACGCCCGCAGCGCTCACTCCCACCTTTGGAGTAGGTCTGGGCTCTCCGCGGCGCAGGTCCCAGCTCTTTTGGCGCAGGTCCCAGCTCTTTTGGCGCAGGTCCGAAGCTAAGGTGGCGCAGGTCCGAAGCTAAAGTGGCGCAGGTCCGAAAAAGTATAGGGGACCTGCGCCGTTGGAATGTCGCAGAGCACTGTTTCGTGGCGCAAGTCCCACAGAGAAAAACAGACCTGCGCCAAAAGTGCTGGGACCTGCACCAAAGGGGAAAAGCTATTCCCTTCCTTTAGTTTCCGGGGGCACTGATGGCTTGATTTGCGCACGGGAGTGGCCAGCCAGGCTATCCCGGGGGCATATGAGGCCCGTTTTGAGCACGGGAAAGGCTGGCGGCGCCGTCCCGGGGGCATATGAGGCCCGTTTTGAGCACGGAAAGGCTGGCGGCGCCGTCCCGGGGGCATATGAGGCCCGTTTTGGGCACGGGGCACGGGGACGGAGGTCCGACTGGGAAAAGTCGGAAAGACTGATTTGGTAATCAGTCGGCGAACCAGTTTCGGAAATCAGCCGGCTAGGCAGCGGGCGGTGGCGGCGGCTAGGCGGGCGTTGCTGAGCACCAGCTGGATGTTGGAGGCAAGGCTGTCGCCGCCGGTGATGTCCTTGATGCGGGCAAGCAGGAAAGGGGTCGTCTCCTTGCCGTGGATACCCTTCTCCGCGGCCTCGGCAATCGCCTGGTCGATGGCGGCGTTGATGCGGTCCGGATCCATCGAGTACTCCTCGGGGATGGGATTGGTCACGAGCATCCCGCCGCGAAGGCCCATTTCCATCTTGGCCCTGAAAGCGGCGGCAAGTTCTTCGGGAGTGTCGATGCGATAGTCCACGCGAAAGCCGCTGCGGCGGGTGTAGAACGCGGGCAATTCATCTGTGCCATAGCCGATTACGGGCACGCCCTTGGTCTCGAGATACTCGAGCGTCAGGCCGAGGTCGAGGATGGACTTGGCACCGGCACATATGACCATGACCGGGGTCTGCGCCAGTTCTTCGAGGTCGGCGGAGATATCCATAGTGGTCTCCGCTCCGCGATGCACGCCTCCGATGCCGCCGGTGGCGAACACCTTGATGCCGGCCATCGCGGCGATGATCATCGTGGTCGTGACGGTGGTCGCTCCGTCGGCGCCGCGGGCCACGAGCACCGGCAGGTCGCGCCGTGAGGCCTTCGCCACGGCCCGGCCGCTCTTGCCCAGATGCTCTATCTCGTCGCGGCTCAGGCCAGCCTTGAGGCGGCCGCCGATGACGGCGATGGTCGCGGGCACGGCTCCGGCGTCGCGGATGGTCTGTTCCACGCGGAGGGCCGTTTCCACGTTCTGGGGATAAGGCATGCCGTGGGAGATTATGGTGGATTCGAGGGCTACGACGGGGCCGCCTGCAGCGAGCGCCGAGAGCACCTCGGGGGATATATCGAGGTATTTATTCATATTTTAGTCGCTTGATTTCATCATTGACCGCTTCGAGGCTGCGCATCGCCAGGCTGGCGCAGCGTATTCCGAAGCGTGCGGCATCCACGGCGGAGGCCTCAGGGCCCGCGTGGACAATTCCGGCAAGCAGGGCGTCACCGGCGCCGGTGGTGTTCACGAGGCCCTCCGCCGGAATGGCCGGAAGGCGGGTTTCCTCCCCGTTCTCGCGCACCGCAACTCCGTCGGAACCCCGGCTCACATAGATCCTCCCCACTTTCGTGCCGAGGGTCTTGCCGGGAGCGAAAAGGCCCAGCGCCTCGGCTTCCAGACGGTTGCACTTCAGGGCAAAAACCGGATCGGAATGCAGCCTGGACACGCTCAGGGCCTCCTTGAGGCGCGCCGCCTTGGCCGAAGACACGGCGTCGATGTACAGGGGCGGGATGCAGCCCGCCACCAGCAGTCCGAGGGTCTCGGCCGGCAGGTTGGTGTCGGCCACCACGGCGTCGGCGCCGTTGATTGCATTCATCCGCCGCTCCAGCCACTCGGGAGTCATCAGGCCCGTGACCGCCATGTCCGCCACGCCCCCGAGCAGCTCGCCGTCGGAGTCGTTTACGCTCACAAAGCACGCGTTCCGGGCGCCCTTGACCGTCTGGCTGTACTTAGTGCCTATGCCGGCCGAGGCGCAGTGCTCCCGCAGCATACGGCCGAAGCCGTCGTCGCCGAACACGGTTACGAGTTCCACCTTGTCGCCGAGCAGGGCGAGATTATGGGCAATGTTGCGCCCCACGCCTCCGGGAGATGTGCGCACGGTGCCGGGATTGGAGTCCCGGGCCACGAAAGGGACTGCGGTCGTGGCACATATGTCCACGTTTGCTCCGCCTATGACAAAAACTTTCATAAGTACGCAAATATAATAAAAATAGTTGTTACTGCGGCGCAGGTTCCAATAGAGTGACGCATGAGCCCAACATAGCGGACAGGACACTCCGAAAAAGTGGCGCAGGTCCACAGTACTTACGGGGCAGGTTCCTCGGCAGAGTGGCGCAGGTTCCTGTCTCGCTGGTGCAAGTCCGCCCACTGTGCGGCGCAGGTCCCCATCACTTTTGGCGCAGGTCTGTTTCTCTCCGGGGGACTTGCGCCACAAAACAGCGCTCTGGGGCATTCCAACGGTGCAGGTCCTCTATACTTTTTCGGACCTGCTCCACCTTAGCCAGGGACCTGCGCCGCAGAGAGCCCAGACCTGCGCCAATGGTGGGAGGGGAGTTGCAGCCGTATCCATGCGGCGACGGGATTGTGGAGGTGCTGTCGGTCCTGTCGCGGAGGGAGGAGGGAGGCGAGGCCAGGAAGGATACATGCCGGAATGCTGGAGGTAGCCCGGACCTGCACAGCAGAGGGTGCGGACCTGCGCCGATGGTAGCCCGGACCTGCGTCGCGGAGAGCGACATCTTAGTCTATTAATGTAAAATAAACTTGACAAATTGTAAAAAATATTTTACCTTTGACCTCGAATACTTGACCTTCCCTGAGAATGGTTGACACTTTTGGGGTGGTTTAACTAGATTTATTCACAAAAACTTTTGCTCCCGAAAACGAAATGAAACTGTTACCGCACTATGTCAACATCGCCGCAATATGTTGGCTGATCCTTTGGGCCATCGTACGCAGCACCCTTCCTTTCTTCCTTCCCCAGCCGCCGGAGTGGCCTCTCTGGACAATCATCTTGAATGTGATTGCTTTGGGCCTGGCTTGCTTCTCCGCGGAAAAGGTCGAAGACGAGATGATCAATCAATTGAGATTGAAGTCAATAGCTTTTACAGCCGGATTGTATTTGTTAATCCACATTTCCTGGTTTTTCCTGTCCCTGACAAGCCTTCCTGAAATGTTGATAGATTTCTTCAAAATGCTTTCAGAGGATGCCGATATCTGGTTTTTCCTCTATCTGATTATCTTGAAAATCCGTATATTTGCCGTTGGCAGGAGGATGGCAAATGACTAACAACATCAGGATAGAGCGATTGAAACTAGGCCTGACCCAGGAGGAACTTGCGGACAGGCTTGATGTGAGCCGGCAGACGGTCAATGCCCTGGAAAAGGGCAAGTACTGTCCGTCCACCATCCTTGCTCTGAAATTGTCCCGTCTTTTCGGAATCCCCGTCAACGATTTCTTCTCGCTCGACGAAACTGATTAAGCGGAAAAAGTTCCTATCTTTGCACGATAAAATGAGTACAGCACAAGAGTTAAAGGAACTCCAGGCGCAGGAGTATAAGGAAGGCTTCGTGACCGAAGTCGAGCAGG
>JAEEGF012218028.1_pt1 | contig 72550 bp, 49 predicted proteins | sample 9134171 | NCBI WGS metagenome assembly JAEEGF01 (sample SAMN16246542, study PRJNA631951) | gut metagenome | biome: gut microbiome; feature: rumen; material: AP-attached | host: Bos | place: Iran: Karaj | collected 2018-10 | reverse complement strand
CTTCTCGACGGGCTTCTCCTCACCAGCCTCCATCACGGGAGCCTCTTCCTCGGGCTGGGCGTCCTTGTCGAGGGCGCGCTCGTTCAGACCTTCCTGGATGGCCTCGCACATGTGCTTGAGGATGGCGGCAATCGACTTCGACGCATCATCGTTAGCGGGAATCGGGAAGTCGATAAGCTCGGGGTTGGTGTTGGTGTCCACGAGGGCGAAGGTGGGGATGTTCAGGCGGCGTGCCTCGGCGACGGCGATGTGCTCCTTGTTGATGTCGATGACAAACAGGGCGCTGGGCAGACGGGTGAGGTCGGCGATGGAGCCAAGGTTCTTGTCGAGCTTGGCGCGCTCGCGCTGCACCTGGAGACGCTCACGCTTGCTGATATTGTTGAAATCCTTGTCGTGCATCAGGGCATCGAGGCTGTTCATCTTCTTGACAGCCTTGCGGATGGTCTGGAAGTTGGTGAGCATACCGCCGGGCCAACGCTCGGTGACGAAGGGCATATCCACGCTCTTGGCCATCTCGGCGACGACCTCTTTGGCCTGCTTCTTGGTGGCGACGAAGAGGACCTTCTTGCCGCTCTTGGCCATCTGCTTCAGGGCAGCGGCGGCCTCGTCGGCTTTGACGATGGTCTTCTGCAGGTCGATGACGTGGATGCCGTTGTGCTCCTTGAAAATATAGGGAGCCATTTTGGGATTCCATTTGCGCTTGAGGTGGCCAAAGTGGCAACCAGCCTCAAGGAGTTCTTCGAATTTGAGTTCGTTCATGTTTGTTTACTTTCCTTTTGTTGTTAAACTTTACCAACTGTCCGTGAGTCCATCAGGCTGCATTTAGTGGCCTTGCTATGCGGCTCGCTGTGTCAATGCAGCGGAGCATTCGGGCAGTTTGGATACTAAACTTTGTCCAGCTTTTATAATATTGATATTAACGCTTGCTGAACTGGAAGCGCTTACGGGCCTTGGGCTGACCGGCTTTCTTACGCTCGACCATACGCGGGTCACGCATCAGGAAGCCTTCCTTCTTCAGGGCGGGGCGATCCTCGATGTTGTTCTCGCAGAGGGCGCGGGCGATAGCCATACGCAGGGCCTGGGCCTGGCCGGTGATGCCGCCACCGTCGAGGTTGGCTTTGACATCCCATTTGCCTTCGGCGTTAGCCACGGCGAAAGCCTGGTTCACGATGTACTGCAGCGGACCGGTGGGGAAATATTCCTTGTAGTCGCGGCCGTTGACTTTGATCTCGCCATTGCCAAGGGTCATATAGACGCGGGCCACGGCGGTCTTTCTTCTACCAATGGTGTTGATAACTTCTGCCATATCTTATTTTATCTTACTTCGTTAATATTAATGGCTTTGGGGTTCTGGCCCTGGTGGGGATGCTCGCTGCCGGCATAGATGTAAAGGTTGCGGTAGAGGGCATCGCCGAGGCGGTTCTTCGGAAGCATGCCACGGATGGCGTGCTCGAGGATACGCTCAGGGTGGGTGGCGCGCACCTTGGCAGGGGTGGTCTCACGCTGGCCACCGGGATATCCGGTGTAGCGCTGATAAATCTTGTCAGTCTCCTTCTTGCCGCTGAAGACAACCTTCTCGGCATTGATGATGATGACATTGTCGCCGCAGTCGACGTGCGGGGTGAACGAGGGCTTGGTTTTGCCGCGCAGAATGTTGGCCACGCGGGTAGCCAGGCGACCTACGGTCTGGCCCTCAGCGTCAACAAGGACCCATTCCTTCTGGACGGTCTGCTTGTTGGCTGATACGGTTTTGTAACTTAACGTACTCATTTTTTTATTTTACTAACGATGATATTTTATCTTCATTTTTTGTTAATTTCTCCTCCGATTGCATCGCATTTTGACCGCCGACGGATAATTGGCCACAATACTTATCAACCTGAAAAAGTGCAACTTGAACGGGTAGACAAGGTGCAACTTCCCCATTTTTGGAGAGTGCAAAGTTACGAACAATTTTTCAACTGGCAAAATATTTTTTCACTTTCCTTGCAAAAAGTGGTCTGCCAGATCGCAGAGGAACATTTTCTTCTCGTACCCTACAGTGGTGGCCACGACGAAGAGGTCGCCGCCCTCCTTTAGGCCCAACTGTCTTTGTAGCTCGGCGGCCGCCATTGGGTAGTTGCGGGTGACTACATGGGCACGCCCGTCGGGGATGGCGTGGCCTATCTCTTTTCGTCCCATCTCGCGCAGCACAACAAAGGTGCGCCCATAGAATGGACTTTGCAGATTGTCGGAGGTGTAGAGATGGGTGTTGGGTGAGAGTTTGTCCATGTCCATCCACTGGCAGATGAGGTTGAATGGACCGCCTTTCATGAGGGCGGCGTCGGGCTCATAGAGGTATCGTCCCATGGTGGTGCAGTAGCGATGCGGGGCGTTGGATTCCTCGCTTCGGGTAAAATCGCAGTCGAAGAATAACCCCGGCTCTTGGTCGCGTACCACACAGTGTATCACCGTCTCTCCGTCATGGTGGCCACAGACGAAGAGGACCTCCTTGCATTCACCCCGCACGGAGATGACGTAAACCTCGGCGACATCGCCCAACTGGCGACAGGCCGAATCAATGTCTATCATCGGCGATGCCTTGACCATCAACCATCGGCAGTGCGAGCGCAGGATATCCAGATGTTGCAGTATGTCGGGTTCGCACTCCTCAAAAGCTGCTACCTTGCGCCCCGAAGCAGAACGACGTGCCGGGTCTATAAATATTATGTCGAATGTCCGTGTCTGTGAGGCGAGCCACTCCATGCTATTGTCGCAGTACACACTGATGTTGTCTAGGCCAAGTGCCTTGCGGTTGTGCTCCATCAGGTGGCAGAGCTCTTCGTTCTGTTCCACATAGTCAACGTGTGTCAGCACCTGCGGACACAGCTGATTCACGAAGTGCGAGCGCCGTGCAAAGGCTATGCTGTCGATGCCCATGCCACCGGTCAAGTCCGCCACGGAGACAAACGTTTCGTCGCCACACAAGCCGTCGGCCACATGGACTTTGTGTGTGGCTGTTTCCTCCGACGAGGATTGTTCCCTATTCAATCGCGGAGGATAAAGATAGTCTTCGCATTCCAGCAACGAAGGCCACTTCTCACGCGCCGTCCGCAGTCCTTCGATCTGCTGCACTGCTGCCGGTATATCAATATCAGGATACCGCGCGGCGCTCAACAGCAGCCGTGCGGTATCCTCATCCTTGTGGGCGTTTACAAAATCAATAAACTCCCTGGTCATGCAGCTTCTTTAGGCGATCGACCACCATCGGGCGGTCTTCCTTGTAGGTCACGCCGAACCACTGCGCCGTGGTCTTTAGCACTGTCATCGTGGCGTAGCCGCTGTGAATGAAAGTGTTGACGGCAAAGGGAATGTAGTATTCGCTTTTCAATTCGGAACCATGCTCTTTCAGGAAGTCCACGAACAGTTCCTCGCTCTTTCCGAAATAGTCAGGTGTGAAGCCGAAGAGGTTCATGCTCACCGTGGCATCTGCAGCCAGGGGGTGCATGCTGCCGTCGGCATCCTTGTACTCGATTCCGTTGGCGGTACGGCCGATGGAGGTGCGCTCCGTCATGCCGATGAGCAACCCGTTGGCATCGGTCTCGCAGACACCGCGACTCACTGTGCCGTTCTCGCTCAGGGTATTCTCCAGGCGGTAGCCCACCATGCAGTATTTACCCTTGGTACCTTCAAGGGTCATCAGGTGCCTGGCCATCACCTCGAAAGCATCGCGGCCGTAGAAGTCGTCGGCGTTGATGATGGCGAAGGGCTCGTGGATGACATCCTTGGCCATGAGGATGGCGTGGTTAGTACCCCAAGGTTTTTCTCTTCCCTCAGGAACCTTGAAGCCTGCCGGCAGTTTGTCGAGCTCCTGGAAGACATACTCCACTGCGATGCGGTTGCCGAAATGGTCAGCATTGATATGCTTCTTGAACTCCTCCTCAAAAGAGTGCCGGATGACGAAGACCACCTTGCCGAAGCCGGCGCGGATGGCGTCCTCGATACTGTAGTCCATGATGATTTCGCCGTGGGGGCCCACACCGTCCATCTGTTTCAGTCCACCGTAGCGACTGCCCATGCCGGCAGCCAGAACAAGTAAAGTTGGTTTCATGTTGTTATATTAATGATTGTTAAAAATTTGCAATTACACAGTCTTCCCTGTATATTATTGTCGTTTCTTCCTGAAGAACTCCTTCACCAGTTTGCTGCACTCCTCGGCGCATATCCCTGACGTGACCTCGGTTTTGGGATGCAGCATGGTACGTCCTACACGCTCGAAGCCCCGTTTTTCGTCGCTGGCACCGTAAACGATACGTGCCACTTGTGCCCAGCCCAGTGCCCCGGCACACATCACGCAGGGCTCCAAGGTGACGTAGAGGGTGCACCCCGTGAGATATTTGGCCCCAAGATGCTCTGTGGCGGCACTGATGGCCAATATTTCTGCGTGAGCCGTCACGTCGTGCAGCAGCTCTGTCTGGTTGTGGGCGCGCCCGATGATATCGTCGCCCGACACCACCACGGCACCCACCGGTATCTCGCCTGCCTCGCCTGCACGGCGCGCCTCGCGCAGGGCTTCCCCCATGTAGTATTCGTCGTCGCGTTCCAGCAGGGTCATAGTTGGTCTCGGTTGAAGATTCGGGGTGTCAATGGCTCCAGATGTGCTGTGGTGCTGAGGATGGTCAGCCTCCCGTCGCGCATGAAGCTCTCCAGCGACGGCACCAGGTGGTTGCTCACAGGCAGATATTCGTGGTAGCCTCGCCAGTCTATGTGGCTGTCTTTTTTTATTGGCTTCTGGGTGGGGTCGTATTCCTCGGTCTCTCTTACCAGTGTCAGCAGGCCACTCTCGGGGTCGAACATGTAGTAGCGAGTGAACATACCGGCACCTTCCGCCTTGACCACCTGCAGTGTCTCGCCTTTGAGTTCCGTGGTGCCCTGCCAGGTGAGCTTCATGTTCTTCCAGCGCCATAAGTACAATGGTCCGCGGAAGTCGAAGCCCGAGAGGCGTGTGTGGAAGTCCTTCTCGGTCAAGTCTTCCCAACGGTCGTCCTCGCCGTTGTAATGACGGCAGCGGGTCTCGTCGTTCCTCACCAATGCTTCGGTGAGCCGTCCGTTATACCATAGCTCGATGCGGTGCTTGTGCGTCGGGGCGAACCATCGGCGCATCCATATAGTGTCCGTGGTGCCGTAGACTGTCACTGCGGTCTCCATCACCAGCATGCTGTCTTCGCTGTAGCCTTCAGTGTTCAGCACCTTAAGGTAGTTGTCCACAACCATCGCGGCGGTGTCGTTGTCCGCTTGTTGTCCGAAAGACAGCAGAGGCAGCATCATCAGAGCTATGACTAATCGTTTCATCTGTAGGGGTTATTTATTGAATGGGAATGTGAGGCGGTCTACGCGTTCACGCCGTTTGATGCGCACGGTGACATCGTAGCCCATGCGTTTGGCCAGGCGCCGTATCTCCCCTTCAGGGTTGTCGCTCAGCAGAATGGCCTGCAGTTGGTCGTAGGTCACACTGGTGCCCGTCAGACGTTTTACCATGGTGTAATCGCCTGCCTCGTAACGTCCTAGCAGTGGAATCCGCACCCACACCGAGTCGCGTGTGGCCATGGCGCGGCCGAGGTCGATGATCTTGCTGAAGCTGCACCAGATCACGCTGTCCTTGGCCATGCGCAGCTGGCCGTTGAAGCTTACTCCTTCCGCCTCGCCGCTGAAGGTCATCTGTGTGTACTCGGGCTTGGGTTTCACCACGGGTCGTCCCTCTGCAGGAGTTGCAAGGCTCTCCTCGGTGCTGCGGCATCCCGTGGCCAGAATCAGTGTCAGGCAGCTCAGGGCTGCCACCAGTGTCCAATGTCTCATGGCAAGCTCTTTTTGATGGTGTCGTAGTGCTCCCGCAGCGTGTCGCTCTTGGGGTCGAGTTTCACGGCTTTCTCCATGTAGGGCAGAGCCTCTCTGTCACGTCCCAGCAGGTGCAGTATCCAGGCGTAGGTGTCAAGGCTGTTGGCGTTGTCGGGATCGGTCTCGATGGTTTTGCGGCTCATCTCCAAGGCTTTCTCCAGTTCCACCCCCTGCTCTGCCAGATGGTAGGCATAGTTGTTCATCGCCTCCCAGTTCTGCGGGTGAAGCTCCAGGCAGCGATCGTAGGCATGCCAGGCTTTGTCGTACTGCCCAGTGCGGTAGTACACCTCGCCCAGCAGGCCGTAGGTCTCACCCTCGAGGTAGCCTTTGCTGAAGCCCCATTTGACAGCGGTCTCCAAAGGCACAATAGCCTCTTCGTAGCGGTTTTTCAAGTACAGGCTCAGGCCTGTCAGGTAGTGTGGCAGGGTGTGCATGGGGAATAGCTTCTCCGCCCGCACGGCATAGTCGGCCAGAGTCTCTTCGGCACCCTCCACCTCGGTGAGGCATATCAGTTCGGCTTCCCACAACTCGTAGAGGCTGCTGTCTTTCTGCAGCGCCAGGGCGAACTGGTGCGCCGCCTCGGCGAACTTTTCTTGTTGCATCAGCACGTTGCCATAGAAAGCGGCATACTCTGTGCTGTCCTCGCAGTTTTTCATGGCCATGTCCATCAGGCGGAACGTCGTAGCGCGCCGTGAGCCGTAGAACTCCTCTTCGGTGTAGAAACTCCCCAGCAACTGCAGCTTCATGCGGGTCGTCAGACCGGGATTGGCGAAGGCCAGTTCCATCTCTCTGTCGGCCTCCGCAGGCTTCCCTATGGCTTTGTTGTACTCGGCCAGCTGGATATGGATATAGGGATCGTCGGGATTCTGTGCCAGGATTCGATCGTAGTATACCTTGGCCTTCTTGTACTGCTTCTGCTGCATGTAGGTCTCGGCAAGGATGGCGCTGTAGCGCGTCTCTTTGGGATAGGCGTCGGCCAAAGCTTCCACCTCGCGGAGTGCCTTTGCCGGCTTTCCGGCGGCGTTCCACAGTTTCTGTTTCTGCAGCGATACCTCCTCGGTGACGCCGATCATGCGCTCCACGCGGTCCAGCACCTCCACGGCCTTTGTCAGGTTGCCGGCCTCGATGTAGGCGTTCGACAGCTCGTAGTAATTTTCCAGCACTGTGGGCTGCACCTTCACTATGCGTTCCCAGGTCTCCGTCAGTGCCTTGCTGTTGGCGCTCAGCTGCTCGTTCTGTGCCAGCGCTTTGAGGTACCACACGTTGGAAGGCTGCAGTTTTGTGGCGCGTCGCAGACAGGCCTCGGCGCTGTCTGTCCAGTGGCGCGCCATCATGTGCCGCCCCATCTCGTACCATGCCGCCGCGCAGCTAGGGTCGGCCTCGACAATCCGGGCATACATCTCCACCGCCTCGTTGAGGCGGCCGCTCTCCTGCATCGCCAGGGCATCGATGAGCATGGCGTCGAGCTTCAGCTGTTCTTCACTCACCTCGCGCAACGGTGGCCGCTCGTAGCGGCCGGTCGCCGGCGTAGCGGCTTTCCGGCTCCCGCACCCGCAAACGGCAGCTATAAATATAATGAACAATATTTTTTTAGTCGCTCCCTGAATCATGGGTCTTTATTTACTTTTCTATCTTCCTAAAACGAGCCCCCCTCGGTTTTATTGTGCCCTTCCAGTCATTTTAATTCAAACTATTGAAAATCAATAATATAAGTTTTTATTATCAAAGAGCGTGTAAGATGCTGTAAATTAACACCATGACCGTATCAACACCGTCCCAACACCGTATCAACACCGTCTATGGTAGGAGATGGTACGTCGATGGTAGGTGGATGATAGGAGGATGGGGTGGGGGAGGTACGGATGGAAGGGGAAGAAATCATAAAAAAACAAAAAAATGTTGCCGTGTAAAAAAAAATGTTTATATTTGCATCGTTAAATATATTGCGAAAAAGGGTGTCTTTTTGATGCATGTTTTTGACAATGAAAAGGTTGAATATAATTTGAAGAAAATATAATATTAACATCAAACAACAAACAAAATGAAAAAAGTATTAATGGTTATGGGTTTTGCACTGTGCACCTCTGTTGCCTTTGCACAAACCGCCCGCATCTCCTACAAGGAAGATGTGCTGAAGCAGGAGAGAACTCCTGTGACTGTTGCCAAGACGCCGGTCGACTACAAGGCCTCCATCTTTGCCAAGGCTAACGGTCACGACACCATTTGCGTGTACAAGATCGATGTCGCCAGTGACTACACTATCGCCAATGTCACGAACACCGACAGAATCAACGACACCGTCGTTGGTAACGCCAATGCCCACAGCGTGAGCGGCGATGCTAACAAGTGGATGCGTTTTAGCAGCATCAACGATTTCCTTACCAATGCCGCTAGCAGACTCGAGGGTCTCACCGACTGGCTGACTCCCCGCGATCAGGCTGGTAACCCGACTGGCGAGCCCAGACTGTGGTACATCACCGAGGACATTGATCCCTCTGTCAGTCCGCGCGAGCCCAATGACGATGGTTTCATGATTGTCTCCTACAATGAGACGAGTGCCTCTTCGGGTATCTTCAACACCTATTTCACCATGCCCACCGTGACTCGTCCCACCGATGCTGTCATGATCGAGGTCTCCCTCACCCAGAGCTATCGTAAATACTACGACAAATGCTACATCGACTATCAGGTTGGCAACACTTGGTATGCCCGTGAGGTCAATGTCACTGGTATCGATTGCTCCGTCAACGGCTGGGGTGCCAACAAGGTCCGCTATGTCATGCCCACCGGTCTCAATGACCAGGCTAACATCACCCTCCGTCTCCGTGCATGGTCCAACCACCGCGGTTCCGCTTTCGGTTATTTCTGGGCTGTCGACAACATCGCCGTGATGAAGCTCACCGAGCGTCAGCTCTGGGCTCTTAACGGACCCCTCAACATCGACGGTTTCTATGGCATGATCCCCCAGGGCATGTCCATCCCCATCACCTATGGTGTCAACGCACAGAACCTCAGCATTGATGACATCCCCAATGCCAAGGTTACCCTCAGAGCCGGTACCAACCACGACAACCTCACCCCCGCCATCACTGGCACCCCCATCACTATTACGGCTGGCAACTTCGATGCCGTCTATCCCCTGATTCTCAACGAGCGTGGTTTCTTCAACACTGAGGAAGAGGTCCACGAGTGGTATCAGAGCTGGTTGTACTCGCAGCCTACCTATGGCTCCGCGAACATCACCGGCTATCCTCTGCGCGGTCTCCCCGTGACCACTGCCGGTAAGAACTTCTACAACATCAATGTCGCTGGTGGCAACCTCAACCGTGACTATGACACCATCCTCTACTATGTCAGTGAGATGCAGAATTACGACTATGCCCAGACTGGCCGCGAGAGTGGTTACCGTTGGGCTCACGAAAACGGTGTCATCTCCAGTAACTCTTCCTTCCTGTATGCCCTCAACGACGCCGGTTATGTTGTCAATGACGGTTCCGATGGTCACGTCTACGACGCTGGCTATGCTGTCATGTCCCGTTTCATCACCGGTAACGACATCCCCCAGGGTTGGGTCTTCCGTGGCCTTGAGCTTATCACTGCTACCGACCGTACGGCCGATAACCTTGAAGGTGCCTCCATTGTCCCCATCACCTATGTGGATAACTATGAAGACGGCAGCCTCGGCTTCATGAGCATGGCCTGCGGTATCGACGGCTTGGCTTTCGAGGTCAGCGAGAATGACATCAACGACCAGCTTTACGAGAATGGCGGTTACATCCTGCCCAACGCCGGTTACAAAGCCATCAACATCCAGTTTGCCGAGCAGCCCGCTCTGGAACCCAACACTGCCTACCGCTTCGGTTACCGTCTGAACGACGACGCTACCTTCGCTCTCGCCGCCGGCCAGAATACCTTCAAGTTCATCAATGACACCATGGGTGTTGTCAATGTTGGTTACGGTTACACCGGTGCCAACGACACCAACGCTTATGCTCCTGCCTATGCCGCTGCCGCTGCCGGTGCCCACGACTATCGCTTCCAGTTCGCCCCCGCCACCGCCCTCGAGGTGCTTGTGGCTGATCCTATCCAAGGAAGCTATATCGATGCCCGTAACATCCACAACTATCCTATGGTTCGCCCCATCGTCGGACCTGCCCGTCCCGTTGAGCATGCCAGCATTGGCGCTGATTGCAACAACAATGTTGAAGGCCAGGGTGAAAATGTCGACCATGGTGTGATGGTCAGCCGCGCTAGCGATGAAATCTGCGGCCGTTTGATTGAGGTTGCCGCCGGTTCTCAGCAGCGTATCGTCTTCGAGCCCATGGGTGACCACAGCGTTATCGACTCTGTGCTCCTCGACGGCGTGGCTCTTACTCCTTACGATGAGAACGCTGGTGAAGGCGACTATTATGCCTACGATTACAGCGTTATCGAAAACGAAGGTCAAGCCAATGAGTTCGTTCTTCTTGAGCGTGAGTACTGGGTGTACATTATGAGCGACCTTCAGCCCGACAGCGAGCACGTGTTTGAGGTCTACAGCCACTGGGAGGCTCACAACACTCATCCCATCGGAATCGACCCCGTTGCTCCTGAATCTTACCTGACCCTCGCCCCCAACCCCGCCACTTCCTCTGTGAAGTTGAACGTGAATGGTGTCAGCGGTATGGTCAACTGCAGCATCCTCGACATGAGTGGCCGCGTGGTCTACAACGCCAACATCAATGCTGAGAACGAGCACATCGTCAACGTCAGCAATTTCCCCGCTGGTGCTTACTTTGTGCGTGTCACCAACGACACTTTCAGCAAGATCGAGAAGCTGATTGTCAAGTAAGTTTGACGACAGCATGATAAAAATTAGGCTCCCAAACGGGAGCCTAATTTTTTTTGTCGTTGTAACGCTATTTCTTTATAACGATGCTTCTTCTTTATAGTACGTTGCCAAGTTGTTCTTTGATTTTTTCCAGTTCGTCTTTCATTTCGACAACGATTTTCTGGATGCCTGCGTGGTTGGCTTTGGAGCCTGTGGTGTTGATTTCGCGCCCCATCTCCTGAGCCACGAAGCCCAGCTTCTTACCGCAGGAGGGCTCGTCGGCCATGGTCTGGCGGAAGTAGTCAATGTGTTTCTGCAGGCGAACTTTCTCTTCGGTGATGTCTAATTTTTCAAGGTAGTAGATGAGCTCTTGTTCGAAGCGGTTCTCGTCCACGTCTTTGACGGCAGCCTCAGCCATGTAGCGGCGTATGCGTTCCTTGGCGTTGTCGATGCGTTCGCCTTCGAGGGCGGGAATAGAGCGTAGCTTTTCTTCGATGAGGTCGACATGTTTGTGGAAGTCTTTCTCCAGGATGTCGCCCTCATGGCAACGGAATTGGTCGCAGAGGTCGATAGCGCGCTGAAGGTCGGCAGAGGTGACGGCCCATTCATCGTCGGAAATCTCGCTGTCGGAGGCACTGTTCCAGATGTCGCCCATAGCGGCAAGGGTGTTGAAGAGGGCGGGACGGCTGTCGGGGTTAATGGCGTCGAGGGTGTCGGCGGCGGCGTAGAGGGCATTGAAGCGTGCCACGAGAAGGTCGCGGTTGAAAGAGGCATCAGAGGAAGTGCTGTTTTCTTCGCTGATGATACACTCCACTTTGCCACGTTCCAGGCGGCCTAGCATGGTGCGTATGTCGAGTTCCTTGGCGCGGTAAGCGGCAGGAACCTTGACGATGAGGTCAAGTTGCTTGCTGTTGAGAGTCTTGATTTCTATGTTCAGTTTCTTGTCGCCAAAGGTGGATTGTACTTTGGCATAGCCGGTCATTGATTTCATGGTTATAATGGGATATTTAAGGTCGTAGGATTAGTTTCTCGAAGCCGGGGGTGGCGTATGTGGCCAGGGTGCCGCAGGAGTCGTAGATGAAGTAGACTGACTGGGTGCCGGGACCGTCGGGATGGGCGGCGATGAAGGCTTTCCCTTTCTCGAGGCCCATGACCATATAGGCTGTGGCCATAGCGTCGGCAAACCAGCATTCGTCTTCCACCACAGTGGCGCTAAGGAGCGAGTGGGTGACAGGGTGTCCGGTAGCAGGGTCGATGGTGTGGGAGTAACGTATGCCGTCGCGTTCGTAATACTTGCGGTAGCTTCCAGAGGTGACGACGGATTGATTGTGGACGGCGATGGCGGTCTGCACCACGGGCTCGCTATAGCGGTCTTCGGCAGGACGTTCGACGCCGACCCGCCAGGGACTGCCGTCGGATTTGACACCATGGCTGATAACCTCACCGCCGATGTCGACGAGATAAGAGTCTATGCCTTGGCTCTCGAGGTATTGTGCCAGAAGGTCGGAAGCGTAGCCTTGAGCAATGGCGTTGAAATCGAGTTCGGTGGAGGGGTTCTCCTTGCGGAGTAGTTGGTATCCGTTGACAATGTCAATGCTCACTTTGGCGCGGGCGGCAGAAAGGAGGCTGTCGAGAGTGCCCTGGTCGAGGTCCTCGCGTTGGCGGAAGCTGAAGCCCCATGCTTGTACAAGGCGACCGATGCGACAGTCGAAAGCTCCGTCAGTGTAGAGGTTGATGAAGAGAGATAGTCTCAGGAGGTCGGCGAGTTTGGTGTTAAGGGTGTCGGTGAGGTTGGCGTTGACTCGACGCAGAAGCGAGCTGTCGACCCAGAGGGAAGCGGTGAGGTCGAAGTCGTGGAGCAGCGAGTCTATTTGTGGCTGCAAATTGCGCTGCAGGCTGTCGTAGTAGGTGACGGAGTAATATGTGCCCTGGGTTTGACCACTGAGTTGCACGGGCTCGTTGTGGCTTGGGTGGCTATGGCACGCAACGAGGGTGGCAGAGACCAGAAGGGCTATTAAAAAGCGTCCGGCACAGAGGTGCCGAACGCTTCTATTTTTATAATAGATATTCATTATTTATTGACAATGAATTTGCGTGTGGCCTGATCACCGTTGGCAGAGATTATGGCCATGGTGTAGGTGCCGACACTGAGGTTGCTAAGGTCGAGCTGTGTGGCCGTACCGTTGACAGGACGCGAGATGACCTGCTGTCCAATGGCATTGTAGATGACCACCTGGCTGATGGCGTCGGCGCTCTCAATGTTGATGAAGCGGCTGGCGGGGTTGGGGTAGATGTTGACCTGCATACCTTCGACATCGTCGATGCCGACAAGGAAGGTGACGGTGATCCAGTTGTTGGTGACACAGCCATGGTCGCTTGTGGATTCAAGGCGTATGTCGGTATTGGTGCTCTCGGTGACGTCGATGGAGTCGCTGGTGCCGTTCTGGCTGGCAGGAATGGCGACACCGTTCTTGTACCACTGGAAAGTGGGATGATCGGCGACATTGTAAACGGCTTTGAGGTGTGCTGTCTCACCAGGCAGGACATGCCAGTCGCCTTCGATATGGACTTCGGGGTTGCGGTTGATGGTGAGACGGAGGCGACCGATGGAGTCGCAATTCTCACCGACGGTGCGGGTGGAGAAGCGGATGGAGTCGACAGTGGAGGATGTGTAGGTGGTACCGTTGGCATCCCACGTGAAGCTCTCGCAAGCGGAGACGACGGTGTCGCGGTAGTGTTTGTGGTTGACGACGACGATGAAGTGGGCTACGGAGTCGTAGCAGGAGGCTGCGTTCTCATGGGCGCTGGGGCTTCTGAGAATGGTGTCGACAGACTCTGTGAAGCTCATGAAGTTACCCAGGTTGTCGTTGAAAGCGAAGACATATTTGTCGCACACCACGGTGTCAACGACATAGTCGCGGACGCGGTCAACAACCTCGATGAGGTTAAGGTCGAGGGTCTGGTAGGTGAGGCATTTGGCGAATCTATCATAGCGCATGAGGGTGTCGCCATTGGGGGCTGTAGTATAGATGCCGTCGGCAGTGAAGGATGCTGTGCGGTTCTCATAGGAACCGTCGGCTTTGCGACGAGAGTAGGCAAGGTTATAGATGGCGCAGCGCTCTTCGTTGGAGACGATGGTGGTGTACTGGACGCTGTCGAAAGCCACAATGTGGAGGCCTACGATGCTGTCACATCCGTTGACGGTGTGGATGTTGGCATAGTAGGTGTTGCCAGCAGAGGTGTAGCCGTAGGTTTGGCCACCCCATGCAATACTGCAGCCACCGATAGTATCCACGACGGTGGTGTCGGTGACACCATGTGCGATGGTGAGGTGAACGGTGGTATAGATGTGGCAGCTGGCGGTGCTATCCTCGACGATGTAAGTGGTGTCGCTGGTAATGGTATCGTTGTTGAGAATGTATCTCTCGCAGGCGACGATAGTGGTGTCTTTGTTGAGGACGCCGGAGAAATTGATGTTGAGGGCGACGATACTGTCGCATCCTTCTGTGGAGAGGTAGGTTCGGGTATGGATACCGGCCTCAGTAATGACCTCATCACCCCAAGTGTAGGAGCAACTGGCATTGACGACAGTGGTGGTGGTGTCGGGGTGGGGAATAGTGAGGTTGACAAGCACTTTGACGATGGTGTCGCAGCTACCGGCCACATGGATGGTGTCGATGTAGGTGCCGTTGGAGACCCAGCGCTTGTTGTTCCAGTTGACGAAGCAGTTGCCAGTGATCTCATGAGCTACAGCGGTGTCGACAGTGGTGGATGCTGCGGTGAGATGGAGCACATAGGTGGCACTGTCGGACAATACAATAACGGAGGTGTCGTTGTTGTAGGTGACATTGTTAACGGGCCAGGTGTAGGAACCGCAGACGGCGGTGTCGGTGACGATAAGATCGCCGGCCTTGGTCTGGCTGAAAGCCATGGGTACACATGCGATGGCCAAAAGTAGACTCAAAAATACTTTTTTCATCATGTCGTTTGTATTTTTTATTTATTATTATTCTACTATAATTTTTTTATTCCTTTATGTTTTAGGTTGTTGCGTCGACAATGGTTTCCCTCTTGTCGCCGGGAACAACATGCAAAGATAACACTTTTTTTGAATATGAGTGTTTCCTTTTTGAAAAAAAGTGATTTTTTCAGTTTTTTAACATCAGTTCGGCGATGTTTTCGACGTGCTGGGTGTGGGGGAACATGTCGACAGGCTGGATGCAGTGGACAGTGTAGCGTTGGGAGAGGAGCTGGAGGTCGCGGGCCTGTGTGGCAGGGTTGCAACTGACGTAGACTATTTTACGTGGCGCTGTGGCGAGGAGTTGAGCCACCACTTTCTCATGCATACCGGCCCGCGGAGGGTCGGTGACTACAACATCGGGGCGACCGTGGGCGGCGATGAAGTCGGCAGTAAGCACTTGCGCCATGTCGCCGGCGAAGAAGTGTGTGTTGTTGAAACCGTTGAGGGTGGCGTTGGCTTTGGCATCGGCGATGGCTTCTTCGACATATTCGATGCCAACCACTCGGCGGCATTTGTCGGCCAGGAAGAGTGCAATAGTGCCAGCACCGGTGTAGAGGTCGTAAAGGGTGTCGTCGGGACGCAGGTCGGCGAGTTCGGTCACGAAGCTGTAAAGACGCTGTGCCTGAGCGGAGTTGGTCTGGTAAAACGACTTGGGGTTGATGATGAAACGGAGTGGACGGCCACCTTGGTAGCCCTCCATCTGCTCTTCAATGTGATCGGAACCACAATAGGTGACGACTTGTTGGTCGCTGTAGGAGTCGTTGAGTTTGGTGTTGACGATGTATTGAAGGGAGGTGATCTGCGGGAAACGGTGGTGCAGCATGTCGAGCAGAGGGAAGAGTTTCTCGGTGTCGTCTTGTGCCACGATGACGATGACCATCCAGTGACCTAATGTTGTGTTGCGGATGACGAGGTTGCGAAGGAAACCGGTATGGTTCCGTATGTCATAGTATTCCAGTCCGTTGTCTAGCGCATATTGGTTTACGGCGAGGCGGATGTCGTTACTGGGATCGGCCTGGAGGGCACAATGACGGATGGGCAACACTTTGTCGAAGAGTTGTGGGATGTGGAATCCGAGGGCACCTGGAGTGTCGGCAGGAACACCGGATGAGAGTTCCTCCTGTATGCGCCAGGCTTTGGTAGAGAAGGTATATTCCAACTTGTTGCGGTAGTAGAAAATATTCTCGGAACCACAGATGGGACGCATGCCGGAACAATCAACATTGCCGAGACGCTCAAGGTTGTCACGTACCTGACGCTGTTTGGCGTCAAGCTGAGCAGCATAGTTCAAGGTCTGCCATTTGCATCCGCCACAGATGCCGAAATGAGGACAGTGCGGTTCCACTCGTGCTTCGGAATAATGATGGAAGTGTATGGCCCGTCCTTCGGCATAGTTCTTCTTTTTCTTATAGAGCTGTATGTCCACCACGTCGCCAGGGACGACGAAAGGGACGAAGACGACGAGCCCGTCGACTCTGGCGACGGCCATGCCTTCTGCTCCGGCATCGTCGATAGTGACCCGCTCAAGCAGCGGCAGTTTTTTGTTTCTTCTTCCCATGTTGTAATATTTTTTAAACAAAAAAAGAAGTATCCGCTAATACTTCTTTTCCCTTACATTTGCCGTTCAAGATTCCATGAAAGGATGGAGTGTCTCTTATCTCTCGTCGGAGACGGTCAGTCTTTTTCTGCCTTTTCTGCGACGGGCGGCCAGCACTTTTCTACCGTTGGCGGTAGACATTCTCTTACGGAAACCGTGCTTGTTTGCTCTTTTCCTCAGTGACGGTTGGAATGTTCTTTTCATTTTTCAGCTATATTTTTTGTTTTTTTTTCGTCAAAAATTCATTCAAAAGTTCCCTCATTTTTGAGTAAAAACTTTCAAAATTGAGTTTGCAAAAGTACGAAACTTTTTTGAATTGTTGATAAAAAAATATTCCACAAAAATCTTTTTTGTATGCAAGTGGATGATTGTCAGTATTATGATATGTAAAAATAAATTCTTTTTTTGCTGTTAAGAAATTTTTTTGTACATTTGCAAATCCAATTCGGAGTCTAAAAATTTGTTAAATGGACAAGAAACAATTTACTGAACGGGTGTCGAATCCGACGATGTTTACCTCGCAAGACCGGGGGTGGCTGAAGGCCATGCTGTCGAAGTATCCGTACTCGTCGGTAGTAGGTACGCTGGCGTTACTGGCCGACCGTGCCCACGGCTTTGACACACCGGAAGAGTACCGCGCCGTGGCTCTGTCGATGTGCAACCCTTCGGTGCTTGACGGTCTGTTGGCTGGTGCAACGATAGGAAGTGGGGCTAATGTCGAGATCTCCATGGTGACGGAAGAGGAACCACAGCCACAGCAACAATCGTTTGATGTACTGAACGAGATTAATACCTTCCAGGAGGTATCATTCAAGACGGCTCCCAAGAGTGTCATTTTATCAAAATTTCTTTCTCTAGAGTCTTCAGAAAAAGAAGGTTTGGAGACAGGAAACGGAGAAAAAACAGAATTTAATGACAAAAAAAGCTTGACTGTTGATGCTTCGATAGGTACTGAAACTCTGGCAGTTGTATTAAAAAATCAAGGACGTTACGACAAGGCTTTGGCAATTTATGAGAATTTATTAGCTCACAATCCCGAAAAAAGTAGTATTTTTGCACCCCGAATTGAAGAATTGAAATCATTAATAAATAGTAAATAAAAACCACAAAAAATGTTTTATACTATTATCGTTATCCTCTGTATTATTGTCTGCATCCTGCTCGGACTTATTGTGTTGGTTCAGAATTCGAAAGGTGGTGGCCTTGCCGCTAATTTTTCGGCTCCTACCCAGGTGATGGGTGTGCGCCAGACCGCCGATTTCCTTGAGAAAGCCACCTGGTGGCTCATTGGTATCCTTGTGGTGCTTTGCCTCATGGCTCCCATTGCCCACCACAGTGAGAGTGGCAAAGCAAAGAAAGCCCCTGCAAGCGAACAGCAGCAGAACCGTCCGGCCCAGCAACAGAACGGTAACACCGCGAACTATTAAGAGCAGGCGTGTCAACGTCAGGCTACGGTCCGACAGTCCAAAGACTTATACTATCCCGCTTTCCACATGAACCTACCAGTGGACAGCGGGATACTTGTGCTGCTATGGCACGTTTTCTTTATGAGAAGGACCCGCACTCGGTGTTTCTTTTGAAAGGTTATGCCGGTACAGGAAAGACATCTCTTGTCTCGGCTCTCATACAGTCGTTGCCGCAGCTGCGGGTCGATACCCTCCTGCTTGCTCCCACAGGACGTGCTGCCAAGGTGATTGCCAACTACTCGGGTCGTCCGGCCTATACAATACACAAGAAGATATACATGACAGTGACCGATGCAGGAGGCGTAGTTCGTACTGTCAGGGCTATCAACAAGCATGCCTACACGCTGTTCATCGTTGATGAGGCCTCTATGATAGGGCTGGAGTCTACCTCGACGCGTCATAGCCTTCTGGAGGATCTGATAGATTATGTCTACGATGGAAACCACTGCCGGCTGATGCTTATAGGTGATACCGCGCAGCTGCCTCCTGTAGGGCAAAGCGAGAGTCCTGCCCTTGACGAACATTACCTCTCCGCAGCTTTCGGGTTGAATGTCATCGTTTCAGAGCTTACGGAGGTAGTGCGTCAGCAGCAACTGTCAGGAGTCCTGTCCAATGCCACGTTGTTGAGGAACCAGATTGCCGGCATTGGTGGTGGCGAGGAGGTGACACTTCCGCTTTTCGAACCCAATGGGGTCGATGTGATAAGACTTGCCGGCGAGGAACTTATGGAGACCCTCTATCGCGAGTATGGCGACTTCGCCTTAGAGCAGGTGGTGATCGTCTGCCGATCCAACAAACGGGCCAATCTTTTCAACCAAGGAGTACGTAATAGCGTGCTCTTTCGAGAGGAGGAGATTAATGCCGGTGATTACCTGATGGTAGTGAAAAACAATTATTTCTGGCTTGATGAGGACAGTACGATAGGTTTTATCGCCAATGGCGACATCGTGGAGGTGCTGAGTGTTCGTAACACGCAGGAACTCTATGGATTCCGTTTTGCTGATGCTACGTTGCGTTTCGTAGATTATCCCGACGAAGAGCCGAGAGACTGCAAGCTTTTGCTGAGCACCCTCCATTCGGAGTCTCCGTCGCTTACAGACGAAGAGTCGGAACGGTTTTATGAAGCCGTCATGGAGGATTATGCCGATTTGCCACACAAGGCCGACCGTCTGCGCGAGATGCGCCAGAACCCTTATTACAATGCCCTACAAGTGAAGTTCGCCTATGCACTGACATGTCATAAGACGCAGGGTGGGCAGTGGCGTACGGTGATTGTGGATCAAGGTTTTCTTCCACCTGATATGGCACTTGACCGCGACTATCTTAGATGGCTTTATACAGCATTTACCCGGGCAACAGACAGGGTGTATCTGCTGAATTTCGAGGATCGTTTTTTCGGATAGATGCTTGTGCTATCTCCTGCGTGAAGAGATGACAGGATTGGCATACATTTCCAGGAAGATACGCTGTGGCTCGCCTTGCGGAAGCTGGCTCATGCGTTGCAGGAACTTGTTTTTCACATCGGCGGTGTAGTGCTGGCGGTGTTGGTTGGTATTGTTAAGTATGTCGAAAGCCAGGTAGTTGGTGGGCATTAGATGGTAAAGACGCTGGATGTGACGGTCTAGCACCTTGGCGACATGGTCGGCGAGGTCGTTGCCATCCTGTGGAACAAGCTCGCTGGCGGACAGTGGCTTGCCAATGGAAAGATGGACATGCCCTTTTGAGCCCACAATGCCTGTGGCTACGCTGTTGGTGTCCTCACCTTCAGTTTTCTGATAATTGCCCTGTGCTTTCAAGAATAGTTCGTTGGCTTTCATCAAGTCGCAGGGGTCCCACTCGTAGGAGATAGATAGGGGTACGATATGCAGGTCGGCAAGGGTCTGGCTGGCCGGGGTGTCGGCTCCGAGAGTGAGCATCTTGACGATGGCGGGGGCTGTGGTGTCGATGCCATCCTTACTGCGGCCATTTTTCTGTGCTATCCAGACAGAATGGTGTTGGTCGACAATGAGGCTGTGGATGTATTGCGAGAGGTGCTGTAGGCTGCGATAAAAGGCCATGGGGTTTCCTCCACGGTCCATCTGTATCAGTTTGTTGCTGAGGTAGAGGTCTCGCATCAGCGGCGACTCCAACAGGTTGTTTCCAAAGACAATATAGGAGGTGTCACGCTGGCGTTCGATGAAGACCATTTGCAGCAAAAAAGCATCGAGGGTGATGTCGCGGTGGTTGGAGATGAAGAGGTAGGATTGCCCTCGTTTGATATGGTCGAAGCCAGAACACTCAAAGCCATCGGTGGTGGTGTTGACGATGCGGTGGATGGCATCGAACATGAAAGAGGTCTGCAGCTCTTTGACAGTTTTAACCTGCCGCAGCCGTGCCATGGTGTCGTTAACGGTCTCTTTCGGGTAGATGAAACGCAGAATTTGCGGAATGAGTTCCCATTGTGCAATGCGTTCGATGGCTGCAGGAATTTCGCTGTCGTGATAGGGGCGAATATCGTCGAAAATACTCTCGCTCATCGGGGTGTGAAGTAGAGGTTGGGTTAGAAAACGTTGTCTATCAAGTGGTCTATTTCGGTCTTGACGTCGGCTCCTTCGTAGAGAACGCGATAGACGGCCTCAATGATGGGCATCTCGTCAAGTTTTCCGAGCATGATGCCGATTTCATGGAAGTTCTTGGCGGAGAAATAACCCTCGGCCACGGTACCCATGCGCTGGAAGATGTCTTCTATCTTGCCTCCCTTGGCTACTTCCTCGCCGAGTCGACGGTTGCGACTGTGTTTGGACCAGCAGGTGACCATGAGATCGCCAAGAAAGCAGTTGTCAGCTATGTTGCGGGAAGCAATGGGGTATCCTTTGATGAGATCCATGATTTCACGCATTGCGGCACTGACCATGACAGCATTGAGATTGTCTCCATAACCGAGGCCCTGGCACATGCCAGCGGCGATGGCATAGATATTCTTTATAAGACCGAGACGCTCAATGGCCTGGATGTCGGTGGAGTGGGTGCTGTGCAGGTAGGAGCATCGCATCATCTGTTCCACTTCAATGGCCAAAGAGGGACTGTAGGAAGCCACAGTAAGGAATGTAGGGCGGCTGTCGCCTACTTCCTCGGCATGAGTGGGACCACTGATGACACAGATGTTGTTGCGATTGATTTTAAAAGTGTTCTCAAGGTAGACGGATACACTGGTGCGCTTCTCGGGAATGACGCCTTTGATGGCAGAGATGATTTTTTTACCTTTGTATGCAGAGACAGGTAGTTGTTCGAGGATGCTGGCAATGTAGGCCGAAGGTACAACCAAAAAGAGAAACTCGCTCTCTTCCACAATTTTAGATAGGTTGGAGCTGATGTTTAGACGATCCTTGTCGAGTTGGATGGTAGGCAGGTGTTTTGGATTGCGTCCTGTGAGTTGCAAGGATTTGCATGCGTCCTCGCTACGAACCCACCAATTCACTTTACGGTCGTGTTGCTCCTGTAGTATTTTGACAATTGCAGTGGCCCATGAACCACTTCCAATTACTCCAATCATTGTCTATATAATTAATTATCAATAGTTACACCGGGTTACAGTATGGTGTAAATTTTTGCAAAGGTATAATTTTTTTTTCACATTTTATAACATATTTTTATTAAAATCTGTTAAATGGGTATTTTAAGGGGCAAAAAAAAGACGGACATCAAGTCCGTCTTTTTTTGCAGTAATCCTCGACTTATTTGAGGAGTTTGCTACCGGCTTTGAATTTGGCCACTTTCTTGGCGGGCACTTTCACGGCTTTGCCAGTGCGGGGGTTCTTGGCGGTGCGGGCTTTGCGTTTCACCACGCTGAAGGTACCGAAGCCGATGAGAGTCACTTTCTCACCTTTTTTCAGCTGCTCCTGGATGGTGTCGAAGCAAGCGGCCATTGCCTTTTTGGCAGCAACTTTGGTCATGCCGGCTTTTGCAGCCATGGCGTTAACGAGTTCAGTTTTGTTCATTTTAATAATGTTTAAAAGGTTAATAAAAATTGTTTCTTAATTGTTTTTTTTCTCGCTGCAAATGTAAGAATAATTTTCAATATAAACCAAATTTTTTTTTTGAATTTTTATCAAAAAAAATGTTATAATTTGCTATATTATTAATTTCCAATCTATTAACTTATTTCCTCGTAAAAAATCTTCTGTGAGATTTTTTCTTTTTCCGCTCATTTGTAGACTCAGAATCTGCAAAAAACCATCAGTTACACCGAGTTTTAGCACTTTTTTTTGATCGCAAACAAGGGCTCCTGGTGTGGCTGAAGTGTCGGGAATGGCAATGGCATCATAGACCTTGAAAAGGACCTCCTCTCCCAGAGGAGAACGGAGCGAGAAAAGTGCCGCGGGGTAGGGTGAAAGTCCTCGAACAAAGTCGGCGGCTTGACGGCAGGTGAGGTGGAAGTCGATACGACAGTCGTCCTTGAATATTTTGGGTGCTGCGGTGGGAGTGCCCTGTTGTGGCATGGGAGTGAGGTTTCCTGATTCAATGCCGTCGAGGGTGTTGACGACCAGCGAACGCCCCATGGTCGCCAGTCGGTCATGAAGGATTCCTGCATTGTCGTCTGGTTTGATGGCGGTGCGTGCTTGAAGGAGTATCTGCCCTTCGTCAATGTGATGGTTGAGCAGGAAGGTTGTTACGCCGGTTTCGGTATCGCCATTAATGATGGCGTGGTTAATAGGAGCGGCCCCGCGGTAGCGTGGCAGCAGCGAGGCGTGGAGGTTGAATGTGCCGTGAGGCGGCATGTTCCACACGGCCTCGGGGAGCATGCGGAAGGCTACAACCACGAACATGTCGGCATGGAAGGAGGCCAACTGGGTCAAGAACTCTTCGTCACGCAGTTTCTCGGGTTGCAGCAGAGGGAGCTGGTGGTCCAGCGCGTATTGTTTGACGGCACTGAAGACAACTTTTTGTCCGCGTCCAGCCTGACGGTCGGGCACAGTAACCACGGCGCACACATGGTGGCGGCTTTGTAGGATGGCATCGAGGCTCTCGACGGCAAAATCGGGAGTGCCAAAGAATACTATCTTCATCAGAACGTTATTTCGGGGATGAGGGAACGGTGGAAAGCGACCATCTTCAAGGCGGTGACGGCACCCTCTACACCTTTGTTGCCATATTTTCCACCGGCACGGTCAAGGGCTTGCTGCATGGTGTCGCAGGTGAGTACACTGAAGATTACAGGCTTGCGATGTTTGAGTGATACGTTGGTAATGCCTTGCGATACGGCCTGGCAGATGAACTCAAAGTGTCGAGTCTCCCCTTGTATGACGCATCCGATGCAGATGACAGCATCAATGTTGGAATGTGTCAGCAGCATGTCGGCAGCAGAAGAGAGTTCGAATGTCCCGGGGACACGGTATACATGGATGGCACTTTTTTTTACGCCGTTTTTACGCAGAGTGTCCACAGCACCTACAAGCATGGCGTTGGTTACTTCAGGGTTCCATTCTGCGGCGATAACGCCGATGCGGTAGTCCTTGCCATTGGGGATAGCGGCAGGATCGAAGTCGGAGAGGTTGGTCTTTTTCATTACTGATTAAAAGTCTTTTATATCAAAAGCGGGGGCCGTCGATTCATTGCGTTTCTTCCTCTTTTTGGATTCTTTGATGATGCTGTTGTCAGCCTTATAGTCGACGGATTGTCCTTTGCGGGGTTGATGAATTCCGAAATAACTCTTGTCGAGGTGCAACCTGCGGGTGCGGAGGGTGTAGGATGAGAAGTCGAGGATCCATTCAGGGTCGAAGGTCTGGTAAAGGAAACGGCATTCGAAATGGAGATGTGGTCCTGTGGAGTTGCCCGTGTTACCGCCGAGACCTATCACTTCGCCGGCAGAGACCTGCTGGTTGGGTTGGACATTGATTTTGGAAAGATGACCATAGAGCGTTTCAAGTCCATTGGGATGACGGACAACAATGCAGTTGCCATAACCACCCATGCGTGTGGCTACACGGACGATGCCATCGAAGGCACAATGGATGGGCTCACCTACGGAAAGCCCGATATCCACTCCGTGATGGCCGCGTTGCCAGCGCCAGCCGTAGTTCGAAGTCTTAGGTCGTTTGACAGGGAAACAGAAATCAGAGCTATCGGAAGCAAGTTTAAGGATGATTTCGTCGGGTATCATGTCGATGCGTGTGCGTCCCATGGGATTCACACGGTTATGTGGAAATCCAGTATACCACAAGGGAACCATCGGTTTTTCTAAAGGGCCGGCCTCGGGGGATGCATCGGCAGTGGGCTGGGAAAGGTTTTTGGAGTTTTGTTGCCGTTGTATTGTGGTGGGAGGTGGAGACACCCTTTCTGGAGATTTCCTCTCCTCCTGCATGACTTGGTTTTTCTCTGCTTTTTTGAGTCGGACGGCAATCAGCGAATCATAGTATGACATTTGTGCTTCGCTTTTGCCAATACCAACCAGGAGGAGCATCAACAGTATCATAAGGCGGCGGAGACGTGCTACAGGGAGTCCCAATTGCTCGCGGTATTTCGCTACAGTACGTCGGGCAAGAGGAAATCCTTGACTGTTGAGCATCTTGGTGAGTGCATCGTCGGAGAGTGGCGCATGCTTGTCCTCGTTGGCTATGGCATCGGAGAGCCTTTGCTTGATGGTCTCAACCGATACTTCTTCGCCGGCCTCGTTGGACATGCCTTTGGAAAAGCAATCTTTGAGGGGGATGGTGCCGAAGTCGGTCTGCAGATACTTGCTGTTGGCCATGCGTGATATGGTGGAGATGTCAAGACCGGTGGCTTCGGCTATCTCGCGTTGACGCAGGGGCTGCATGAGATCCGGGTCACCAGTGAGCAGGAAACGGCGTTGGTGCTTTACGATGTATCGCATCACTCGGACAATGGTTTCATGACGCTGTTGAAGCAGATCGATGAAACTTTGTGCGTTGGCCTGTTTGGTGCGAAGGAATTGGATGGTCTCGCGTTCGCTGGGAGAGGAAGAGCTTTTTTTCTGCTTTTCCATTTCGGCGAGCATGTCGGTGTAATAGGTGTTGAGCGAGAGACGTGGAAGATTGCCGTCATTAAGGTAGAAGTGGAGTTCTCCGTCATGCTGCTGGAGAACGATGTCGGGTGTGATAGTTGCAGCCACTAGTTCACTCCCGGATTCTGAACTGCCGGGTTTGGGATTGAGACGGCGGATGATGGAGGAGGCCTCGTCGAACTCCTCTTGGCTGATTCCAAGGGAGGAGCAAATATGTCCGTAGCGGTGGTTGGCAAAGTCGTCGAAATGGTCTCTCACAATGGCTGTGGCCACTTCCGAGTGTTTAGGGTTACGCTCCAGTTGCAGGAGTAGGCATTCCCTCAGATTGCGTGCTCCGATGCCCGGGGGGTCGAGGCTCTGGATGATGTGAAGCACGTCGAGCACTTCTTCCCCTGAGACCTCTATCCCTTGGCGGAAAGCCATGTCATTGGTGATTAGGTCTAGGTCACGGCTGAGATATCCCGATTCATCGAGAGAGCCTATCAGTTCGTTGGCGATGAGACGTTGTCGGTCACTGAGGCGACGACTGATGAGCTGGTCGTTGAGGCGTTCTGTGAATGAGGGGGAGTCGGAAAGGACAAATTCACGCCTTTCGACATTGGGGTCACTGTCCAAATGCTCGCGGTAGTCGTAACCGAAATCTTCCTCGTCGCTGTCCCAGTCTGATGAGTTGTTTCCTGCAGTGTCAATAACATCAAAACTCTCCTCGTTTTCAGGAGGGGCAGCTTCGAGAAGAGGATTCTTCTCGATCTCCTCTTTGATGGCTTGTTCAAGGTCAGTGACGGGCAACTGCAGCAGCCGCATCAGTTGTATCTGTTGCGGTGAAAATTTCTGCTGCAGTTGCTGTCGCTGAATTTGTTTCATTAATCAGGGAGTTCAGAAACTCCTTGTCAACTTGAACTATTTAAAGTTATCTTACGATATCCATCTCGGCAATGAGGTTCTTGGCGCCGGCATAGACGTCGATGACCCAAAGCATGTAGCGGCTGTCAAGGCAGATGCAGCGTTGGAGGTTCTCTTCGAAGTCAATGTCGCCACTCATGGCCTCGCTATTGCCGTCAAAAGCCAATCCGATGAGTTGTCCTTTGCCGTTGATAACCGGCGAACCGGAGTTGCCACCAGTGATGTCGTTGTTGGTGATGAAGCAGGTAGGCAGTTCGCCGTTCTTGTTGGCATAGCTGCCGAAGTTCTTCTTGTTATAAAGCTCTTTGAGACGGGTCGGTACATTGAACTCGCTGTTGTCGGGGTCTTCCTTTTCGATGACACCCTTCAGGGTGGTGTAGTAATGGTAAGAGACACCATCGCGGGGATCGTAGCTCATCACATTTCCGTAGGTAAGGCGGATGGTGCTGTTGGCGTCGGGCGACATGAGTTTGCGACCGTCATTGATCTGAAGGATGCCGTCGGTGAAGTCACGGATACCACGTTCGAGGTTTTCGAGGTCTTCTTCGGGGACGATGGAGTTGACTTCTTGATATTTTTCAAAGGTCTCTTTGCCGGCTTTGTAGATGGGATCTTTGGCCAGTTTCTTGAGGCTGGGTTTCTCCATGAATTTCATGAAACTCTCTTCGGAGGCAAAGACGGACTCTTCGAACATCTCTTTGACGTATTTGGTGAAATCGCCATCCTTTTTCTTGCCGGCCTTGATGAGGAATTCGGGCATGTACAGTTCATTCATGTTTTTGAAGACATGAGCGAAGAGGCCGGTCATGACGCGCATTTCGGTTTCTTTGTTGTAGTCTTTGTAGAAATTGGTTGCATTGTCTTTGATTCTCTCAAGAATCATGTCGCGGCGGTCAGCATAATCGGGATTCTCGGCGGTTTCGAGGGTGTTGTAGATACGTACGGCCTGCAGCAGCAGTTCGGGACCAGTGAGGAGGCCTTCGACGATGTACTGGTTGGCTTCTTGGGCAGTGGCGCGGGCAGCATAGCCTTTTTGAATGAGGCCGAGAGCACGGGCATATTTGGAGTTGGACTGGCGACGAGCCCAGTCCATATACTCTTTCTCCACTTCTTTCTTCACACCCATGGTGTTGAGAGCCTTGAGAGCCTTGTTCTGCTCGTTGCTGTATTTCCAGTAGTTGGAGCAGGATGCATATTTGGAGGCGTATTTGATGCGGGTGGCCTGGCTGGCGGCCATCTCTTCGCGGAGAATGTTGATTTTCACGGTACGGATCTCATAGACCAGTTTGTTGGTGATATTCATGGTCTCTTCAAGGCCATAGGAAGTGAGGAAGTGGTCAGTGGTGCCAGGGAAGCCCATGACCATGGCAAAATCGCCGTCATTGATCTCGCCAGCGCTGACGGGCAGGTGGTGCTTGGGTTTCAGAGGAACATTGTCTTTGCTGTAGTCGGCAGGGCTGCCGTCGGGGGCTGTGTAGATGCGGAACATGGAGAAGTCACAAGTGTGACGAGGCCAGCTCCAGTTATCAGTGTCACCGCCGAACTTGCCCATCGATGAAGGAGGAGCGCCGACCAGACGGACATCCTTGTAGATGATGTGGACGAAAAGGAAGTACTGGTTGTCGTTGAACATGGGAATGACCTTGGCATCATAGACGGTGCCCTTCACAGCCTCTTCGGCTATTTTTTTGGAAATATTCCTCACGGCAGTGGCACGGTCTCCTTCACTCATCTCATCGTTGATGACTGCCTTCACACGGTCGGTGACATCTTCCATACGCACGAGGATGGAGGCTGTCAGGCCGGGGTTGGGCAGTTCCTGGTCCATGCTATAGGCCCAGAAACCGTCGCGCAGGTAGTCGTGCTCCACGGTGGAGTGCTCCTGCAGCTTGCCGTAGCCACAATGGTGGTTGGTGCTGATAAGACCTTTGCTGGAGATGATTTCGCCAGTGCAGAAATGCCTGAAAGGATTGCCGGCATTGCCGAGGCCTACGATGGCATCCTTGAGACAATTCTGGTTGACACTATAGATGTCTTCGGGGGTGAGCTTGAAGCCCTGTCTTTGCATGTCCTGATAGTTCTTGCCAATCAGGGAGAGTAGCCACATGCCTTCGTCTGCACGCACGGCATTGGGGAGCATGAGCATCATGGCAAAGGCGATTGCTAAGGTGCGAATTTTCATTGTTTTAAATGTTTTTAATTATTATTATTTTTAATGTATCAAGACTGCAAAGATACAAAAAAAATGGGAAATGGAAAATGAAAAAGTAGAAATGAGGAAAAAGTATTCGGAAATTGTGCCTACCACAATTTACCTCAGCAATGTCACGATGCCTGTGCCGCTCCAACGATCTCCGTGGATGTCTTTGAGATACCACTTGTAGGCATAGGCTCCCTGAGGCACGGGAGTGCCATCGTGGGTGCCGTCCCATGGGGTGTCGATGTCGGTGCCGTGCCACACAAGGAGACCCCATCGATTGTAGATGAAAATCTCGAATTCCGCGGCCTGACAGCTAGTAGCCCATCCGAAGCGGTTGTTTTGTGGCTCGTTGGGAGTGAAGATGTTGGGAAACCAGATGGAACGAATCTTTGGACTGAATCCGATGGTGGTGTCGCTACAGCAGTCATACTGGTTGCAAGAGTGGAGTGTGAGGGTGATGGTGTCTGGCAGGGGGGGATAGAACTGCCGTCGGGCACGCTCTCCATGGAGGACATAGCCGTCGGAGAATGTCCATGTGGAATGGTATCGGTCGGGAGAGCAGTCGTGGAAGGTGAGGACAGGGTGGTCGAAATCTATAAAGTCGCGGTTGGTCTCAAGACAAAGGGTTGGTGGCGGTGCCACTTCGATGGTGACGGAGGAGATGATATTGCCTGAAGCATCAATGAGGTTGTATGTAGTGGTGACGGTGGGATGTACGGTAATGGGGTTTTGTCCTTGCTGGCTATCGAGTTCTGCATCATAGGGCGAAGAACTCCAGTTGAAGATATGTGTGCCTTCGGCGGTGAGTGTCACCTCCTCTCCGGGGCATCCCCCCTGAATGCTGGACGAGAGGGAGACTTCGGCATAGTTGAGGGTGAGGTTCACAAGCGAGTCACAGCCATAAACGGACTGAAACAGATAGCTTCGATGGCAGGCCTCGGTCAGCGTGTCTCCCTGGAAGAAAACAGTGTCTCCTGGGGTGAGGGACATCTGCAGGTCGGTGCTGTAAGTAGGTAGCACGGTCAGCGTCAGATGGATATGATGAACAATGCTATCCTCCACCCAGTTGGACCACCGTTCCAGGATGCCAGTCTCTGCGGTTTCTGCAGGGGACAGATAAATGAGTCCCATGAAGGGTGGGAAGTAAGATATACCGCCACATACGATTTCTGCCGGCAACAGGTAGGGCTGACCCTGACAGACGCTATCAGCGAAAGACAATGTGTCATGAAGAATATGGGATTCTGGGGATGGATGGGCGTCGAAAGCGTAGCCCAAGGGGTAGGCGTAGCCTTTCCAACTGCCAATTCCGTAGACGAAGGCTACGAAGGGGCCTTCGCTGTTCTCCAGGCAGTGATGGCCTTGGGAGATGGGAAGACGATGGATAGTGTAGTTGCCAAAAACAGTGGCATTTGAAGAGAGGTTGACCCCGTCGAGCTGGAGGCTGCCGTCGATGTCAGTGGGGCAGATAACGGTCAAGTAGTGGCTGTTGGTGGAACCGATATTGTCGGCTCTGAACATGGCTTTGCAGACACCTCGGTCGAGGGGAGGAATGGTGACGGAGGCCGGGTCGCCGATATTACCTGCCTCACGGTGGCTTGACATGTAGAGTATGACGGAGACTGGTTTATTGGCGGAAATGTGGCATTGGCCAGTATGAGGAATGATATATTCGTAGCATTCCCGTGCATTGAGTACGGAGCCCACCAGGGTCCCGTCGATGGTGAGACGGGTGTTGTCTTCGGCAGCGGTGATGCGGATGTAGCTGTTGCCGCCTTGGTAGGAGAATCCAGGTACGATAAAGTCCGTGCCCCAATCCTTGGGGGATATAGCCTGTTCGAAGGTTAGGTCTCCTCCGTCAACTGCGTTGACAGGCACCCGGGTGGTGAGTCCACCGTGGAACATGGCGAATGGTTTGCCGTTGGAGACAACACGCATTCCGGAAAAGCCGACGGAAGGGCTGTCGCTGTTGATGAGATAGGCCTGGCCACTCTGGAGGGTGATGGTGAAGGTGTCGCCCGCGAGCAAGGAGGTGCCCCTGAGCGGGCAGGGCAGCACCATGGTGAGTACTGTGTTGTCCTGGGTGGCGACAAAGGAGACGGCCCTGTTGGTGGTATAGGGGGGGTAGTCCTGTGCGATGTAGACGGTGTCGAGGGCGAAGGTGGGGAGGATTGTAGCAGTTTCTCCGGACTTGTAGGTTCCATCCATGTCATTGTTGGCATAGAGCCAGATGCCGTGGTCGGACATGATGTGATAGCTGCCAGGGAAGGGGGTGTTGATGGTGTTTATGTCGTTGTTGGTTCCGACGATACGGGTCTCGCTGCCATTGGCTGGCAAGGAAGTCATGAATGTGCCGTTGGGTCCGACGACGGTGATATTGGTGGCTGAGTCGGTGGCGAAAGTGAGACGCAGTTCGCTGTCGCTTTCTATGGGAAGGAATGTCATCCAGAAGTCGTTCCCCTTGTTGGTGAGTTCGGGACAGGGAGAAGTCTCTGTTATGTGGACGTCAATGGCGTGTTCTAGACTGTAGATATAGCTTTCGACATTTCCGACACCGTAGGTCCAGCCGACAAAGGTGCCGTTGCTGTTGTCGAGGGAGTGGACTCCGGAGGAGAGGGAGATACAGGCGTAGCTATAGCCTGTGGAGCCAATGGGTTGGAATTGCGAAGCTATGCTGTTCCCGTCAAGTGTCATGGTGGCAGGCTGGGTAGTGGCGACAGCGACATACCAGGAATTGATCCTTTGGGTGGTAAAGGTGGAAAAAACACTGTGGCAGGTGCCGCGGTTTGTCGGAGGCACCATCACGAGTGAACCGTCGCCAGGCTCGGCACCGTAATCGGATCCTTTTGAACAGAGCCCCACACTGATGGGTTTGTCGGCTGTGAGAATACGTGGAGATGCGGCCGGGAGGTCGAATTCCCGTACGCCTCCGGCGGCAAGCGTATAAGAGCCTCCTGTACTGAAGGAAATGGTGCAGGCCGAGTCGGCCACCACACGCACCTTGTCGCCTACCGAACGTCCTATGGTGGGTATCAATGCGTATTCTTTCCCCCATTGGGACACAGGTATCGACTGGTCGTAAAGGAAGTCACCGCTGGGAGTAGTGTAGGGCACACCCGTCATTTGGTTGCCTTGGAACACGGCGATGGGCTTATCGGATGTGATCTTCATTCCGCTGAGCGAAACATTGGCCGCATTATTCATCAGCGTCAGCGTCTGGCCGGCGGCGGTAAATGTGCGAGTGACGGGAGTGCCGACGACCGACGAGGGATCGTTGTAGAATGGACAAGGCGGGATATAACGGACGGTGGTGTTGGGTTGGGTGGCGAGGATGGTGACAGAGGCGCCCGTACCGGTCCTCGTAGGATCAGCGGGATAGTCGAGAGCGATGTATTGCGTGTCCAAAGCGTGAGTAGGCAGGATGGATGTCGCGTCGGTGGAAGCGAGCTGTGTGAAAAACGCAGTAAGATGTATGTCGGCAGTCGCAGTGACATGGAAGCCTTTGTTTTCTACGGTCGAATAGTTTACGGGGATGGCATCGGCATTGGGCAGCGTGATTGTGGCGTTGCCGCCAGCGCTGATGGAGGCACTCTGGCTCCATCCCGTGAGCGGGTTGCTTACGGTCACGGAGCATGCCGTGTCGCCAGTAGCGCAAATTTTTAAGGTTTGCGGTCGCTGATTGCCACCATTGACGATGAATGCCACCCAGAAGTCACGGCCTAGCGTGACATGCTCAGGGCAGGAGGGAATCTCTTGCTCTATAGGAATCCATGCCATAACTTCGTCAAGATAAAGCTGCTGATGGTAACTATTGTTCAGTCGTATGGCGAAGCGATGTGTGGTGCCGTGAATGGCGTAGTAGGGGTGCATGTCGCGAGTGATGCGTTGCCATTGGTTCGAGACAGAGAGTTCGACGGTGTCGTAGGGGATGAACTGTGCGCATACGTCAGAAGCATTGGTGATGGTTGCGGTGTCGGGGATAAAACCGAATTCCACCTGGGCGGTATGTCCCATGAGGTAGGAACCATAGATGCGGAAGGAGAAGGTGTCGGCCACTTCCGACAACCAGGGAGTGGCTATGGTGGTGCCACTGCCTGCCGTGGTGCCCGAAGTTAGATAGGCATGAAGGTTGCTTCTTTGAACGATGGACTCGTCGTTGATGCCGTTCTTGCAAAAGTACCATCCGTTCACTTGACGGTTCGATGTCTGGCTGTAGGTGTCCCATTCTTCGTTAAGGAGCATGAAACGGTTGTTTTGAGCCCCAGCGGAAGCTCCGCACAGAAAAACGAGAGCGGTCAATAATAATTCTTTATGTAATCCTCTGATAGACATTATGCTATGATTGATATATAATCAATTTACCATTGTACAAAAATACAAAAAAATTACAAATGACATTGTCGTATGTTTGATTTTTCCATATATATAAGACGTCGAGGTGCCGTTTTTGGGTCATACTTTTAACATTTTTTTTTATTGTTCAAATGTCAGAGATGGTCTTTAAATAACATAAATTTAATTATAAATTACTGTTTTTCAATGGCTAATATTTGGAGTAGTACATTTGGGAGGGTGTTGTGTCGGCAGGCATGGTCGCAGATCTTCCCGTGGCTTACATGACGATAACTGGACAAAAAAAGTTTTCAACAGGGAAGTGGTGGGTGTGAAGAAAGGGATAGGGTGAGAAATGATAAAAAGGAAAAATGTTTCCTGGAAAGGGTTTTGAGTGATGATGGAATTTTTTTTTTCATTTTATGAAACATTTTTTCGATTTATACGTTTAGGGTTATGAACAACAAAAAATGGGATTAAAAAACAATTTTTGGATTTTTAAGGTAAAGTTTGGAAATTTCTTCGTAATTTTACACCCTGAAAAAAAGTAGGTAGAAATGGCCTTAATACTTGGAAAAGAATACTGTAAGGTGGACTCGAACGGGAGGTTCAAGTTTCCAATTGCGTTGAAGCGTCAGTTGGAGACGGAGGACGGTCGTTTCGTGATCCGCGAGAGTGTCTATGCCGAGTGTTTGGAGCTGTGGACATATGCCAGTTTCAGGGAAGAAGTGGAGAAATTGCAAGGACTGCTAAATCCTTATCGCCGCGAGGACCGTGAGGTGCTGCGCAAGCTGACGGAGGGTAATGTCATTGAGCTTGACACCAACGACCGTCTGCTGGTACCAGCGGAACAGAAGCATTTGATTGCGAAGGCGAAAGAAATTGTTCTTCAATCGACGGGCAAGTTCATCGAGCTATGGGGCCGTGAGACCTATGAAAAGATGAACCAGTCCAGTGGTGACTTTGCCGAGAAGGCAGAGGCGCTTCTGGGCGTAAGCCGCGCCGATTACCATGCAGAATAGTGACTATCATATCCCGGTGATGCTCGAAGAGGCTTTGCATGGTCTCTCGATACGTCCAGATGGGACCTATGTTGATGTGACTTTCGGTGGTGGCGGCCATTCCAGGGCTATCCTTGAGCGGCTGGATTCGGAAGGTCGTTTGCTGGCTTTTGATCAGGACACCGATGCCATTGCCAACACACTCGAAGATTCCCGGTTCACTCTTATCAACGAAAACTTCCGTTACCTTCGCAGCTTTCTTCGGTTGCAAGGGGTGCGCAAAGTCGATGGCATCCTTGCTGACCTTGGCGTAAGCAGCCACCAGTTCGATGTGGCGGAACGAGGTTTCTCGACACGTCTGGATGGTGAGCTGGATCTACGCATGGACAGACGCAATGAGGTGTCGGGTCGCGAGGTAGTGAATAGTTTGAGTGAAGATGATCTGGCACGCCTGTTGAAACTTTACGGCGAACTGCCCAATTCACGCCAGATGGCAAAAGCTATCGTCAAAGCCCGCGGCGAGAAGGCTATAGTGACTACGTCCGACTTGAAAGAGGCGGTGAGTCGACATCTGCCACGTGGCATGGAGAACAAGTATCTGGCGATGCTTTTCCAGGCATTGCGCATCGAGGTGAATGGAGAACTGGAGGCGCTGAAAGAGATGTTGCAGCAGGCTTGTGAGGTGTTGGTCCCTGGAGGGCGTCTTGTCGTTATCAGTTACCATTCGCTGGAAGACCGTTTGGTGAAGAACTTCATGCGGGGAGGAAATTTCGAAGGGGAAGTGGAGAAGGACTTCTATGGCAATGTACTGTCGCCCATGCGTATGGTGAGTCATGGTGCTGTGCAGGCAAGTGAAGAGGAGGTGTTGCGCAACAACCGTGCACGTAGCGCGCGATTGCGAGTGGCAGAGAAGGTCATGGTTAAATGAGATGATGTAGTTATTTAAAGAATATAAATACTATAATAATATGGGAAACAGGTTCAGGGAAAAAACGGTGGAAGAGGGTCTCGATGGCGATGTGGCACGTGAGGCACTGAAAGAGGCCATGGCACGCGGAACTGCCCAGGGACCTAAGCGTGGAAACAAAATGCGTGTGCACGGAGGAGAGGAAGCAAGGAGTGAAAAGATAAAGGAGATAAAGAGTGAAGGAGACAGGGAGTTGAAGAGACCTGGGGGAAATCGCCGCCGGAAGCATGATGAGGAGGCATTGGAAATGGTGGTGACCGACGCTACTGAAACTAAAGAACAAGAGATAAAAGAGGAAGGGCTTGGTGAGGAGACCGAAGAGTCTAGGCTGGAGAAGGAGAGTACAGAAAGTGCCGAGACTCCCGCAAATGACGGCCGTGGAAACCGCCTGGCGAAAGGTGTGGCCAAGGTGCTGGGGGGCGATATCCTGGCGGACAAGCTGGTGCTCAGACAAATTCCATTGTTGCTGCTCTGTCTGGTGTTTCTCCTGCTGGTGGTGGCCAACCGCTATCAGGTGGAATCGCTGAGCCGCAAGAAGATGGCGATGCAGGAGAAGGTGAACGAGCTACGCGAGCAGCAGATACAGCTGCAGAAGAAGAATCAGAACAGTGTGAGGATTTCGCAAATCAGAGATGATTTGAAACGTGAGAAGGATCTTGCTATCCTGCCGACACCACCGAATGTGATTTGAAAATGAGTTTTTAGACGAATAATAAAACAATCAAAAGGAATTGAAAAAGGCCAAAAATACAAGGATGACTGGCGGCATGCTGTTGCTCTACCTGTTGCTGACATTGGTGATGGGCACAGCTATCATAGTGGGTATTGTGAAGACACAGACCGCTGTTGTAGAAGGCACAGTGAAGGTGGACAAAAAAGATGTCAAGGTGAAAAAGACGTGGCGGGAGTGGGCTAAAGGGAGAGAGGAGATGGTGGATCAAGTGGATCCTGCGCGGAGAGGAGACATTCTGTCAAGCGACGGCAAGATTTTGGCCACTACGATAGTCAAATGTGACCTCTATTTGGATCTTGGAAAGAAATATGAAATTGGCCCCGACGGCAAGGCGATCACCGGCCCGGGAGCAAAATTCACAGGCACCATTACAGACAGTCTTCTTTTTGCTTCGCTGGACACTATGGCCCAGATGCTGAGCGAGTCGATGAAGCTGCAGAGTAAGGACTATTATGTCAACTTGGTGAAAGAGGAGCGTGCGAAGGATTTTCCGCGCCAGTGTTTCCGCATAGAGAGCAAAGTGCCTTATTCAGTATGGCTGGCCATCTATCGCCTGCCGGGATGGAAGACCTGCGTGGTGAAAGAGAAAGATTATAGAAGTGTGAAGTACGCCGAACGAGATCATATCTACGCAGAAATGGCCTCAAATACTGTGGGATGGCAGGAGACGGACCCTAATACAGGTTATGGAACAGGGAGATACAAGGGCCTTGAAGGGGCTTATGACTCTATATTGAGGGGTCGCGACGGGGTGTACAATAGTCGTCGTCTGACGAAGGGTATCTGGCTGGCCGATATCCCTGACGAGGGTGAAACAGTGGATAAGCGTACAGATGCTGACAGTGTGCAGAAAGTGGTGTTACGAAAACGTGTCGACGGACAGAGTATTGTTGCAGCGATAGACACCCGTATACAGGATGTGGCCGAGGATGCGTTGAGGCAGAAACTGTCAGCTTTCGGTGGCAGGGCCGGCTGCGCCATAGTGATGGAGGTGGAGACGGGCTATGTGGTGGCTTGTGCCAATCTGTCGCGTAAGGTGAAGAAAAACGGGGATGTGGTGTATGAGGAACAGCGAGATTGGAACTCTGCAATATCGGGACGCTACAACCCGGGCTCGACAATGAAGGGCGCTGTGATGATGGCTATGCTGAATGACCCGAAACTTAAAATAGACACCTCGATGCAGGTTCATGTGGGAGAGCGGTTGTTCCCTGGTTCGAAAAAGAAGATAGAAGATACCCACAGGAAACCCATCAGCGGTTCCAAGAAAGGACGCGATTCGTTGAGCGTGCGCGAGATTATAGAGGAATCGTCGAATGTGGGTATGTCGGAGCTGGGATGGATGTACTACCGCGATAGGAGAAACGACCTGGTGACGCTTTTGCGCCAGGTGTTCCCTTATGAGAAACTAAACCTCGATGTGGATGTTCCTGAGAACAACTATCTATTGAACGATGTAAACACCTCGGTTGACGACTTCCTCAGGCTTACCTATGGTTATTCCACGGCAGTTTCGCCGATGCAGATCATCACATTCTACAATGCGGTGGCCAATGGTGGACGAATGGTGAAGCCTCTCTTCTGCCGAGCCGTCATTGACCGTGAAGGACGCCGTCACGAGATGCCGCCGGTAGTGATGAGGGAGAGGGCTTTCAGTCGCGAAAGTGTCAGGATATTGACGGAGATGCTTGAAGGAGTGGTGAACAACGGTACGGCTCGAAGAGTTGTTAAAGACAATAACTATCGTATAGCAGGCAAGACGGGTACGGCAGTAAAGGGAGGAAAGAATGATGCCTCTTTCGCTGGCTTCTTCCCGGTCAACCATCCGCGTTACACTTGCTATGTGATGCTTGAAGAGGTGGACGCGAAGGCTTTTGGTACCCAGGCGGCAGTGGTTTTCAAGATGATCTCCGACTGTGTTATGGCTATTGACGAGCGGCTCGGAGAGGACCTTTTTTCCGTCGACAAGGTCGACAGCACTAAACTGAACCAAGAACCGGTGTTGCTGCGGGGCAATCAGAAAGAGATAGAGCAGGTGTACGGCATCATCGGGCGCCCCTATACAACGACCGACAAGGGCAGCAAGTGGGTGGTCTATCACAGTGCGTCGAAGGACTCTCCGTCGACATATCAGCCCGAGAGTCCAAAGCAAGGGAAGGTCCCCAATTGCTACGGATTGAGTGCCAAAGACGCTGTCGAGCTTCTGCATTCGTTAGGTTTCAAAGTGCGGATAACGGGCTATGGCAAGGTGGCGTCTCAGAGCCTCAGGGCGGGTTCTGAAGCGAAGAAAGGGACCACTGTGGTGGTGAATCTTAAATGAAAGATATAAGGTGTGGCGTTTAAAGAAGTCAAGAAATATAGTATGAAACTAAAAGATATAATTAAAGGTATTGGCTATGAGCTCCACGGGAGTGCAGAGTTGGAAGTTTCCGATCTCCAGTTTGACTCTCGTCGGGTTTCCAAAGGTACCCTCTTTGTGGCTCAGCCAGGCACCAAGGTGGACGGTCACAACTTCGTCTCCCAGGCGGTAGCCTCGGGAGCTGTCGCTGTAGTCTGCCAATATATCCCTGACGGGGCTCCTCAGGGTGTGACTTATGTGGTGGTGGACGACAGCAGCGAGGCTTTAGGGCTGATGGCGGCCAACTTCTACGGTCATCCCTCGCGTAGCCTCAAACTGGTAGGCATCACAGGCACCAACGGCAAAACCACCACAGTGACGCTTCTCCATCGCATGTTCCGCAAACTTGGACACCATGTAGGACTGGTATCGACCATCGTGAACAAAATTGACGAGGAGGAGTTACCCACAGGGCATACCACCCCTGACGCATTGGAACTGAACCAACTGTTACGCCGCATGGTGGATGCAGGATGCGACTACTGCTTCATGGAGGTGAGCTCACATGCTGTGGTGCAGAAACGCATCGCAGGTGTGGAATTCGCTGGAGGTATCTTCAGCAATATTACCCATGACCACCTCGACTTCCATAAGACCATGGCCAACTATATCGCGGCAAAGAAAGGGTTCTTCGATGCTCTCCCCAAGGAATCGTGGGCTCTGACCAACCTTGACGACCGCAACGGACGTGTCATGGTGCAGAACACCAAGGCAAAGGTCTATACCTACGGTCTCCAGCAGAAAGGCGACTTCCACTGCCGTATTTTGGAAGAGGGTTTCGAAGGTATGCACCTGGGTATCAATGGACGTGAGGTATGGTGTCGTCTGGTGGGTCGTTTCAATGCCTACAACCTGCTTGCCATCTATGGCGCTGCGGTACTCAGCGGGGCAGGGGAGGAAGATGCGCTGCGCGTGCTCTCCACCCTGGAGCCCGCTCCCGGACGGTTCCAGTATGTGAGCGGACACGGCATCACTGCCATTGTCGATTATGCGCACACCCCCGATGCTTTGCAGAATGTTATAGAGACCATTGATGCTATTCGTCGTCCCACACAGCAGCTCATCACCGTGGTGGGCTGTGGTGGTGACCGCGATAAGACGAAACGGCCCGAGATGGCACAGATCGCCTCGCAGGGAAGTGACAAGCTGGTGCTCACCTCCGACAATCCCCGAACGGAACAGCCGGAGAGTATCCTCGACGACATGGAGGCCGGCCTCTCGGCCGAACAGCTGAGCCACACCGTGCGCATCACCGACCGTCGTCAAGCCATCCGTACGGCCTGTATGATGGCCCGCGAAGGCGATATCATACTCATCGCGGGTAAAGGACATGAGAAATATCAGGAGGTGAACGGAGTGCGTAGCCACTTCGACGATGTGGAAGAAGTGGGAGAAAGTTTGAAACTTAAAGTTTAAAAAAGTATAGAGTTAATAATATGTTATACTATTTGTTCGATTGGCTGCATCAGATGGGGATACCGGGGACGGGTGTCTTTCAGTACATCTCGTTCCGTGCGGGTGCCAGTTTGGTGACGGCATTGTTCATCTTGCTGTTCTTCGGCAAGCCGTTTATCCGTTGGATGAAAAACAAGATGGGCATGATGGACGAGGTCCGTACCGAGTTGGGTCTTGAAGGGGCCGAACGAAAGAGCCAGACACCCACGATGGGAGGTCTGCTCATTCTGGCGGCAATTATCATTCCCACGCTCCTCTTCGCCAAGATCGACAACATCTATGTGATTATTATGCTCGGCACCGCCGTGTGGATGGGCTCGGTGGGCTTCCTCGACGACTACTTGAAGAAGACACGTGGCAAGGCTGGACTGCCTGGCAAGTTCAAGGTGCTGGGACAGGTGCTCCTCGGCCTGGTGGTAGGTTTACTTATAGTCTATCACCCCGACATCACAGGTGGCACTACCACGACTATACCCTTCGTTAAAAACAATGAGTTTGACTATGCCTGGCTAGTCACCTGGATGGGCCCTTGGGCTAAAGACTTGGTGTGGGCGGTCTATGTGCTGGTCATTATCTTCATAGTCACTGCTGTCAGCAATGCCTCCAACCTCACCGACGGCATCGACGGCATAGCCACGGGTGTGGCGGCTGTCAACGGAGTGACATTAGCCCTGTTGGCATGGATCTCTGGTAACGCCATTCTGTCGGGCTACCTGAACACTATCTTCCTCCCCAACACGGGTGAGTTGGCCATTTTTAGCACTGCCTTTGTGGGAGCCACGCTTGGATTCTGGTGGTTTAATGCGCATCCTGCACAGATATTCATGGGCGACACGGGTTCACTGGCCATCGGAGGTATCATAGCTGTCTTCGCTGTGCTCATTCGCAAGGAACTGCTGCTGCCCGTGCTCTGTGGCATCTATGTGGTCGAGAACCTCTCGGTTATCATCCAGACCTCATCATGTAAGATTTACCGCCGTCGCCACAAATTACCCCCCGACCAGATGGTGCCTGTGGAGAAACGTCCTTTCCTGATGACCCCTTTGCACCACCACTTCCAAAAGAAGGGTGTGGCTGAGGAGAAGGTGGTCATCCGCTTTATCATCATCGCCATCCTGCTGGCTATCTTCACGCTCGGCACACTCAAACTGCGATAGAAAACCAATCAAACAAACAATCAAGCAATCAAACAATCACAATAATGACTATTGAAACTCTGGTCAAAGAAGGCCGCGAAAGAACTCACATCGGACTCGCCGGTATCGACACCCAACGGTTGAAAGCCATACGTAATGCCTCACTGAGGGCATGCTTCAACCGAATGGAAGAGACTCGCTACCGTCTCGAATTTGTGGCACGCGTCAGGGGGCGCGAATATATCAACGATGCCGCTGCACGTACTATCAATGCTACTTGGTATTCTTTGGAGAGCACCTCAGGAGGAGTGATATGGATTGCTGATGCACCGAAGGACGTTATCGACTACAGCCGTCTGCTTCCTGTTGCACTGCGCAAGGTGCGCATGTTGCTCATCATAGGTGGTGACAGTGACCTCATGCGCAGCGCCTTCGCAGGCACCGTGCCCGCCATCGAGGCCTGCCCCTCCATGGCCGATGCCCTGCAGAAAGCCTACCGCTACGAAGCCGACGATGTCAAGGTGCTCTATTCCCCAGCCTGTGACAATGGCTCCAGCGTCACCGACGAAGGCGAGGAATTCCGTCATCAGGTGAACGAACTATAAATATAGATTGAAAGACAATTGCATTCTTATATATTAACACTTAACGATTGACACATTCATGAAGATGTCCGGTTTATTCAAGGGAGATAGAACGCTCTGGGTGGTATTCCTGCTGCTCAGCATTATCTCTCTTGTGGAGGTTTACAGCTCCATCGGCCTTTATGCCTATTCCCAGGAAAACGGCAGTGGCCCGACGGGACTCTTCCTGCGGCATCTGCTCGTTGTCGTGGCTTCTTGGGTTATCGTCGTCGCATGCTCAAGGATCAACTATCGCTTCTTTTCACGCTTTGCTGTCCTGGGCCTCTGGGCCTCCGTGGTGCTCCTCGCTGTGACGTTGATGATGGGTGGCCGCTGGCTTAGGATTCCTGTGGTCAGCCAGTTCCAGCCTTCCGAAGTGGCTAAGGTGGCACTCGTGCTCTTCATCGCCCGTATGCTCGCCCTCAAGAAGGACCAGGTTAAAGAGAATGCTACCTTCTTCTCCTTGCTGGCCTACATTGTCCTCGTGGTCTTCTTTGTGCTCCCGGAGAACTTCTCTACTGCCGCCCTGCTCTTCCTCTCCTGCTACCTGATGCTTTTCTTTGGTGGCGTTGACCGTCGATGGTGGTGGCGTGTGATGATCGTACTGGTGGTGGGAACCTCTGTTGGTCTCTATGTCACCTATAATCGTTACGAAAAAAGCCTGCAGGCTAACCCGACGGAAAACTCGAAACAGATTTTCGAACGCTCCTCTACGTGGGGTCATCGTGTCTACTCGTGGCTTTCCGACCCCAACCCCAATGAACTCACCCAGGAGAATATGGCACGCATGGCTGTCGCCCGGGGTGGCCTCTTTGGCGTGGGAGTTGGCAATACCATCCATGCCCGTCTCATGACACAGTCGCACAACGATTTTATATATGCCATCATCATTGAAGAGACGGGCCTTATGGGCGGTGTCCTGGTATTGCTCCTGTATAGCTTCTTCTACTTCCGGTGCATACGCCTCTCCTGGCGATGTAACGGTCGCTTCGGAGCCCTCACCGTAGCAGGTCTGGGTACCATGATCTACCTCCAGGCGCTGGCCAATATGGGCGTTGCCGTGGGTGTCCTCCCCGTGACCGGACAGACGCTGCCCTTCATAAGCTATGGTGGCACAGCTTATCTCTTCCTCGGCCTTGGCTTTGGTATCATACAGTCCGTGGCCGCCGATGTATACGGGAAAAAGGAAATCGAAAGCCAAGAGGTGGTGGCGGAAGAGCCCCCCACGGGTACGGAAGACTCTCAGACGACAGAAGAACAGACAGTCACAAAATAACGAATTAATACATAACAATAATATATGAAGATTATTATCAGTGGAGGAGGCAGCGGCGGACACATTTTCCCCGCAGTGGCCATAGCCAACGCCGTCAAGGCCCGTTGGAACGATGCTGACATCCTGTTTGTTGGTGCCGAAGGACGTATGGAGATGGAGAAAGTGCCGGCAGCCGGCTACAAGATTATCGGGCTCCCCATAGCAGGACTCCAGCGTAAACTCACTCCTGCCAATATCGTCAAGAACCTTCAGCTGCCCTTCCGCATACTTAAGAGCCGCCGTAAGGTGAAGAGTGTCATCCGTAACTTCAACCCTGATATCGTGGTTGGCGTCGGTGGTTTCGCCAGCGAGCCCACGCTTAAGACCGCCGCCTCTCTCGGATACCCCACACTCCTCCAAGAACAAAACTCCTATGCAGGTCTTACCAACAAGATGCTTGCTCGAAAAGCCTGCAAGATTTGTGTCGCCTATGAGGGCATGGAACGGTTCTTCCCGAAAGAGAAAATCGTTTTTACGGGAAACCCTGTCCGTGCCGACATCGAGCAGATGTCTGTCTCCGCTGCTGAAGGTCGTGCCCACTTCGGCCTTGAGGCCGAGGGACGAGTGCTCCTCTCCGTGGGAGGAAGCCTGGGAGCACGCAGCATCAACGAGATGATCATCAACCATCTCCACTTCTTCCGCGAGAACAATATCCAGCTCCTTTGGCAGACGGGCCGTTGGATGTACGATGAGGCCGTGGCTGCAGTCAAAAACGCCAAGGTCGACCAGTGGGTCAAGGTACACCAGTTCATCAGCCGCATGGACATGGCTTATGCTGCCGCTGACATAGTGGTGTCGCGAGCCGGCGCCATCGCTATTAGCGAACTCTGCCTTGTGGGCAAGCCTGTGGTGCTCATTCCGTCACCCAATGTCGCTGAGGATCACCAGACCAAGAATGCTTTGGCTCTCGTCGACCGCGGTGCTGCTGTCATGGTCAAGGATGCAGAATGCAACAGCCAAGGACTTCCCTGTGTCAAGGAACTCTTCGAGTCTCCCAGCCGTCAGGCTTCCATGCGGGAAGCCATCTCCAAGATGGCCGTCCGTAATGCCGCCGACCGCATCGTCGATCAGATTTCCGAACTCCTGTATGGCAAACCTGACAAGGCAAAAGCCGCACCCCTCCCTGACGAGCTTCAAAAACTGGAAAACCTTAAAAACCTATAAGACTAACACTTTAACGTATTCGCACTTTAAAACAATGAATTATTACTTCTTGGGCATAGGAGGCATCGGCATGAGCGCATTGGCGCGCTACTTCCACCGTCGCGGCGACACCGTCAGCGGCTACGACCGCACGCCCTCGCCGCTCACCGCCGAGCTTGAAGCCGAGGGTATCGCCATCCATTACGACGACAATCCCGACCTTATTCCCTCCGCAGTCGACCTCGTGGTCTACACCCCGGCTGTACCCTCCGATACCCGCGAGTTCCAAGCCCTTCAGGCTCGAGGTATCCGCATGGAGAAACGCTCACAGATGCTCGGCGAACTTACACGGGGCAAGAAGTGCATCGCCGTAGCCGGTAGCCACGGCAAGACCACGACCTCTACCATGATAGCCTACCTGCTCTCCAAAGCCCCTTGTGGATGCAGCGCCTTCCTCGGTGGTATCAGTAAGAACTTCGACTCCAACCTCGTGGTTGACAACAAAAGCGATTATGTCGTCGTTGAAGCTGACGAATACGACCGTTCTTTCCTCCAGCTCCATCCTTACTACTCTGTTATTACCGCCACCGACCCCGACCATCTGGATATCTATGGTACCCATGAGCACATGCTCGAAGCCTACCTCCAGTTCGCCAACCAGACAGACCCCGATGGATGCCTCTTCCTCAAGGAGGGCATCTTCCGTACCCTCGACGGCCACGAGTTCGTTGAGTACGGAGACCATCACCATCACGACCACGACGATGACCGCGACCACTCACACGCTCGCACATTCACGCACTCTCACATTCACACCTATACCGCCCGTGGTATAGAGGCCGACTACTACGCTATCAATGTACGCAACTATAGCGGCAAACTCTTCTTCGACCTTCGTACCCCTGACGGAGTCCTCTTCGATCTCGAACTTGACGGGGCTCCGCTTGTCAACGTCGAGAATGCCGTGGCTGCTTCTGCCGTGGCTCTCGCCTGTGGCCTCGATCAGTTCCAGTTGCGCCATGGCCTGAAGACTTTCGCCGGCGTGCGCCGTCGCTTCGACTACCGTATCCGCGAGAAAGAACTCGTCTACATCGACGACTATGCTCACCATCCCAACGAGATTCAATCCACTATCGAGGCCGTCCGCTACCTATACCCTGGCAAGCGCGTTGTGGGCATCTTCCAGCCTCACCTCTACTCCCGTACCCGCGACCTCGCCGATGACTTCGCCCGTGTCCTTCAGACCCTCGACGAGGTTATCATGCTCCCCATCTACCCTGCACGCGAGAAGCCTATCCTCGGGGTCACCTCATCCATGGTGCTTCGCAAGATGGACACTATGTCTAAATACCTATGCACTCCCGACCAAGCCCTTGAGCTTGTTCCTGCACTCTGCCCCGACGTCGTCCTCACCCTTGGTGCTGGCGACATCGACCGCCTTGTACCACGTCTTGAAACTGTTTTGAGAGAAAATATACTATGAACCGCAAGCTACGAACACCTGTGCTCATCATCTCGGGCATCCTCCTACTGGCCATCCTGGTCGTCGTGGCCAACATGGTGCGCGCACGTATGCAGGTTCGTGGCATCGAGGTGGAGATCAACTATGGCAACACCCCACGCCTCGTCGACCAGCAGACCGTCATCGACACTCTCAGGGCCCGTATTCCCGACATCATGCAGAAACAGGTACGTCAGGTCGACAATCGTCAGGTCTCCGAGGCAGCCCTTCATGTTCCTTTCCTCACTAACGTCTCAGCCTCTGTCAGCGTCAGCGGCAAGGTGGTCATACGTGCCGACCAACGCCGCCCCGTGGCCCGCCTTTTCTTCGGCAACAACGAATACTACATCGACCACGAAGGTCACCTGCTCCCCACTTCCCCCCTTGGTGAATGCAATGTTGTCGTTGCTTCGGGCGACTTCGTCGGCGCCCTCGGTACCGACAGTGCCGATGCTCAAATCAATACTCTTTGGCAAGTGGCGCTCTTCCTCGACGCACACTCCAACTACAAGCCTCTCATCGATCAGCTCTTCGTCCAGAGCAACGGGGAGGTGCTGATGGTTCCAAAGGTGGGTGACCAGACCATCGAACTCGGCGACACCTACGACCTTGACAACAAGTTCGCCGACCTCCTGGCCTTCTACCGCAACGCCATGCCGCGTGCCGGTTGGCAAACCTTCTCCAAGATAAGCCTCAAATACAAGGGACAGGTGGTCTGCACCAAGAAACAGTAACAGCCTCGTTTGAAACATAGAAATCAGAAATAAAAACTCAATATTATGGAAAATGAAATCATTGTAGGACTCGACATTGGAACCACCAAGATAGCATGCTTCGTGGGCATGCGGTCCGAGTCGGGGAAAGTGAAAATCATGGGCTTCGGCAAGACCGACTCCAAAGGTGTGGAGCACGGCGTCGTGAGAAGCGTCACCGAGACAGCAGATTCCATCCGCCGCGCTGTCAGCGATGCCGCCGACCAGGCTGATGTCGACATTGACGAGGTATGGGTGGGCATCGCCGGACAACACATCAAGTCGCGTCCCAGCCACGGCAGTATCATGATTCCCGCCGGTCACCGCCTCATTGAGAAAGAGGATGTCGACCGCCTCATCAACGACCAGTACAACACCATGCTCGAACCCGGCGAGGAAATCATCCACGTCTTCCCGCAGCAGTACATCGTCGACCGCGACCCCCTCAGCCGCGAGATATCTCCCGTGGGCGTTGTGGGCAAGAATCTCGAGGCCGACTTCCACATGGTCACCGCCAATGTGCAGAACCTCCAGTATATCAAGTATGCTGTCCAGGATGCAGGACTCCACATCAAGGGGGTCGTCCTTGAACCTGTGGCCTCTGCCAAGGCTGTCCTTGACGACAGTGACCGCGACGCCGGCGTCGCTATGGTCGACATCGGTGGCGGTACCACCGACGTGGCCATCTTCTACGATGGCATCATACGCCACACCGAGGTGTTGCCGCTGGCCGGCAACGCCATCACCAACGACATACGCAAGGGATGCAACATACTTCCACGCCAGGCTGAGAGCCTGAAGATCAAGTTTGGCTCCTGCCTCGTCCAGGCAGTCTCCGAAAACGATGTCATCGCTATCCCGGGTCTCCGCAGTCAGGCTCCTCGTGAAATTTATGTCAAGACCCTTGCCGGCATCATCAACGCCCGCACACGCATGATCCTCGAGCAGGTCGATTACTCCATCAAAGTCTCCAATTACCATAAGAAGCTCATAGCCGGTATCGCCCTCACCGGCGGCGGTGCACAGCTTAAGAATATCAAGGAACTCTGCGAACTCATCACTGCCACCGATACCCGTATCGGTATTCCCAACGAACACCTCGATCCCTCCAGCGTCTCTTTCGACGAACTGGCGCACCCCATGTACGCCACCGGTATCGGCCTCGTTCTCTATGGTATCGAACAGGCCGAACATGAGCGCGACGGCATCGATGAAGACGAAGCCTTCGGCGACGATTACGATGGCCTGAAGCCAGCCGAGGACGATGTCGATGACGGCCATGTTGACATCTTCAAGGGCATGGACGAACTCAAACCTTCTGAAGAAGCTGCAACGTCCACAAAACCAGATGATCCTAACGAGGGTGGTAAAAAGCGGCGTAAGAGACCTTTCGATATTCACCTTAACCAGTTCTTCGGAAAAGTATTCGGCGAGACAGATGTTGACGACTAATAGATTCACGCGTCTATGTAAATTGTGCATAAGTTGTTGAAAACTAACTGGTAGAATCGAACGTTACCTTAAGGAAATTTTGTAATTTTACACTGCTTATAATATAGGCAATAATTAATTAAGAAATTCTTATTCAATAAGATAGAAAAATACAAGCACATGGAGGACAATACCAATTCTGTTAATCAACCCGTTCAGCAGGCTCCTTTTTTCGCCTTCGACTCGCCTAAAGGCCAGTCGTCCTATATCAAGGTCATTGGTGTAGGCGGTGGTGGCGGCAATGCTGTCAATCACATGTACCGCGAAGGTATCAAAGGCGTCGACTTCATCGTCTGTAACACCGACATGAAGGCCCTCAACGCCTCGCCTGTCCCTAACAAGATCCCTCTCGGCGACCTCGGCTTGGGTGCCGGCAACAAACCCGAACGCGCCAGCAAAGCCGCTGTCAACAAGGCTGCCGATATCAAAGAGGCTCTTGAGCACAACACTCAGATGCTTTTCATCACCGCCGGTATGGGCGGCGGCACTGGTACGGGTGCAGCTCCTGTCATCGCCGAAATCGCCAAGAACATCGACCTTGAAAACGACGAAAACAAGAAAATTCTCGTCGTGGCCATCGTCACACGCCCCTTCAGCTTCGAAGGCAAGAAACGCCGCGATCAGGCAGAAGCAGGCATCGAGGAACTTCGCAAGCATGTAGACTCCATCATCGTCATCAACAACGATAAACTACGCCATTTCGGCGACCTCGACATCTCGCAGGCCTTCGGCATGGCCGACGATGTGCTCCTCACCGCCGCCAAAGGCATCGCTGAAATCATCACCGGCAGCGGCAACGTCAACATCGACTTCCAGGACGTCAACACTGTCATGGAACATTCGGGTACCGCCCTCATGGGCGCCGGCAGCGGCAAAGGCGAGAACCGCGCTATCGATGCCATCACCGCAGCCTCCACCTCCGTCCTCCTCGACGATAGCGATATCCGTGGCGCTAAAAACGTCCTCCTCTATTTCTCCTACTCCTCCGAACACAAAATCAAGATGGACGAGATCGGCGACATCACCGACTTCATCCTCGACCGCACCGACGGCACCGCCGATGTCATCTGGGGTGCCGGCACCGACGACAGTCTCGACGACGAACTCAAGGTGACCCTCATCGCCACGGGATTCGAAAAGACCGAGAAGGCCACCAACGAAAAGAATGTTATCGAACTCGCCAAAGACAAACCCGACGCCACCGTCAACGACGTGCAAGACAGCATCTCCAAGGTGATGGAGTCTGGCGAGATGACGATTATCCACCGAGAAGAGTCCGACATGAAGGATGAGCCCAAAGCCTTCGTTGAACCCGTCTTTACAGCGGAAAGCGAGACCCCCAAAGGCCCCATCAACCGTATCTTCCTCTATGATGACGAACCCGTCAAACCCGAGGTGAAACAGCAACCCGTGGTCGAAGAGGTCGACACCCTCGTTGAGGATATCCACATGGTGAGCAATGACCCCCAGCCGGAGCCTGCTCCTTTCAAGCCCGAGTTCGTCTATACCAAGCCTGACCCTGTGGCTACCGTAGTAGAGCCCGAGCCCGCCAAGCCCGCCGACGAGAAATTGTTCCGCAGTGCCTTCGACAACATGAACGACGAGACCCTCACCAAGAGCCGTGCCGAGCGCATCCGTTACATCCACGAGCAGCTCCGCAACAATCCCAACGGTCCCGACCTCGTCCAAAGCATGTCAACCTCCGACATCGCTGGCGAAGAACTCTACGAAGGACGTCATTCCAGCACCCGCGAGTCCTCCTCCTTCTCCATGCGCGCCGACGGCACCATGGTCAAGAACGCCTACTTCGGCGACCAACCGGATTGATTTTATGAGTTAAGAGGCAACAAGTTGTGAACCTTACGAAATTAAAAGTTCGTAATTCGAAGATCGTCATCGGCATCGTCTGCGCCATCGGTGCTGCCGTGAGTTACGGAACCAATAATTTCGGCGCACTCAACCTATACGCCGAGGGGATGAACACCCCCTCGGTTCTTTTCTACCGTTTCGGTCTGGCGTGGGTCATCATCGCCCTCGTCATGCTCTTCCGTGGTCAGTCCTCGCGTACGGGCATGCACGAGACCCTGCGCGTGACACGTCGCGAGTTCGGCGTCCTCACACTCCTGGGCTTGCTCTTCATAGCATCTTCCATGACGCTCTACATCACCTTCAGCATCAGCCCCCAGGCGACAGGTACCGCCTCCACCATCCTCTTCACCTACCCCGTTATGACGGCGGCCATCATGACCCTTTTCTTCCGCGAACGCCTCTCACTGGTCACGGTGATGTCCATCATTCTGGCCTTCGCCGGGGTGATGCTCCTCAGCCTGGGTAGCGACAGCGGCGCCCTCACCTCTGTGGGCATCATCCTGGTCCTCGTCTCCGCCCTTACCTATGCCCTTTACATCATCGTCGTCGACAAGTGCCCCCTGCAGATGTCGTCTTTCAAGATCAACTTCTATGTCCTACTCTACTGCGCCCTGGGGATGCTCGTCTTTGCCCTCGTCAGTGGCCAGCCGTTGCTGCTGCCACCTACGCCGCGCGCGTGGTTCTTCGTGGGATGGCTTGCCGTCGTCCCGGCCATCATGGCTCTCGTCATGATGGTCTATGCCGCCAAGTATCTCGGCTCCACACCCACCGCCATCCTCGGTGCTTTGGAACCCCTCACCGCCGTTCTTATCGGGGTCTTCCTCTTCGGTGAACTCTTCTCCATGCGCCTTCTCTTCGGCATCGTCCTCATCCTCGTCTCCGTCACCCTCGTCGTCCTCGCCAAGGCCCGTCACTGATGTTTCCCCCAAGGTCGGGGTAGTGCTTTCCCATCAAGGAGGGAGAGGTCCAGCACACACTATCGTCGTCATACGATAGCCGTATCAACACCCTGTCATCACCGTACCAACACCGTCCGTGGACGGTGTTGGTACGGTGTTTTTATGCCTTTTAACTTTTTTTAACGCAGGGGTAACAGCTCCGGGCCTTATATTATAATGGTGATGAATTTCAATTTTCAAAATATAAGGTTATGGCAAAACAACAGTATGGTATCAACGATGGTTATTGCGGCACGGTGGGTGCCGTCATTGGCTACATGTGGCGAGGCAAATGGTGCCTGCGTTCACGTCCGCGCTTTGTGCGCAATCCCAACACGGCGCGTCAGCGTGCCGCCCGAGGCCTCTTTTCCGAGGTGTCGCGTCTGGCATCGGCGATGAGCAGTGTGCTGCGTCTGGGCTTCAACGCTGTGGCTCTCGAACGGCATCGCACGGCAAACAATCATTTCCACAGCGTCAACAGTTCTTGCTTCGCTCTCTGCGACGGAGGGCTGGAGGTGGACTATGAGAACCTTATGGTGGCCGAGGGACCTGTGGCCCCTGTAACTTTCGAGGTTCCGCGGATCTCGGGAAGGACGGTGACGGTGCCTTTTGAAGCGAATCCTTTGCGGGTGCCGGCACGTGGCAATGACGAGGTGGTGCTCTATGCCTGGTGCCCGTCGCGTGGCGCGGGAATGCTCGGAACTCCGGCCTATCGTCGTGGGGGTCAGGCCATGCTGGAACTTCCGGCAGAGTGGGCGGGGGAGGAAGTGCACCTCTACGGCTTTGTCAGGGACAGCGACGGAAGGGCTTCCGACAGCACTTATATAGGCTGTGGCACTGTGCCGTCAACGGACGAGGTGCCGTCTGTAGGTGCGGTCGGCGAGGATTGCCGCGGCGACGGAGCAGAGGAGCATGAGAGCGGCGGCGAGGACAACGGTGCCGATGGCTATGCCGAAAGGCAGGCGCAGCAGCACGGCGGCGGGGGCGGTGAAGGGTATGCAGGAGAGCGTCGTGGCCAGGGGACCGCCGGGGGCGTCGAGGAGCAAGGGGATGAGGAGGAGGGTGACGAGGAGTGGCGAGAGCGTCAGCAACACCCATTGCAGTGCGTCGGCATCGCTGTCGAGACGTGCCGCCAAGGCGGCGAGGAGGGTCCCGTAGAGGAGGTAGCCGAGGAGGAAGAAGAGGATGAAGAGTGATGCCACCAGCGGCAGGTTGATGGCGGTGAGGCCTTGCACGGTTTCATCGACGAGCTGAACGGGGTTGTGGTACTGTGCCGTGGCTTCAGCTCCTTTAGTGGCTACGCCGAGGGCTGTCTCCTGCAGTTGGCGTGCCTGGGCGAAGAGCTCGGGGTTGGCTTTCTGGATGATGCCTATGGCGGCGGCGGTGAGGAGAATCCACAGCGCGAGCTGTGTGATGGCTGCCAGGGCGATACCGGCGACTTTCCCGGTGAGGAGTTGCACGGGTTTGACCGACGAGGCCACCACTTCGGCCACACGTGAGGCTTTTTCCTCCTGTACGCTGCGCATTACCTGGATGCCAAAGACGAGGAGGGCGAGCACCATGAGGGTGGCCAGGACTGTGGCGGCGACGGCTTTGACGGTGGCGAAGCTGGGCCGTCCGGTGTCGGCGTCGAGGGTGTGGATGCGGATGCCGGTGTTCTCCACAGAATGGCGCTGGCCGGGGTCGAGTTGTGCATAGACGTCGGCAAGGATGACGCGTCGCAGGATGAGCTGCAGCTGGCTGGTGACGGCGTTGACGACGGCCTGTGGCGGCGTTTTGTCGCGGTGGTAGAGGAAGGCGTCACGTGGTACCTCGGAGTTCTGTCGTGCGGGGATGAAGAGGATGGCGGCGACGCTGTCGTCCTGTGTCATGCGCTGTCGTGCGAGGTCGAGGTCGGGCTGTGACTGGAAGTTTACCTCGTCGGTGGCGTAGAGTGCATGTTGGAAAAGGCCAGTCTCGTCGACGACGAGGACGGTGGCATGCTGGGATGTGCCACTGGCGGCGATGACGGGGATGGCGTAGAGGGCCGCCAGAAGGAGTGGCACCAGAAGGGTGAGCACCCAGAAGGCGGGTCGGCGCAGACGTGTGCGGTATTCGCGGGCGAGGATGACGAGGGTCTTCTTCATAGCTTCACATGTTTGGTGCAGAGGTTGGAGGCGGCATCGAGGTTGTGGGTGGAGAGGAGTATGGCGGTGCCGGCATCGCTGAGGCGTCGTATCTCGTCATGCAGCATGGCGGCATTGTCGCGGTCGAAGCCCGAGAAGGGTTCGTCGAGGATGAGCAGCCGGGGGCTGTGGACCACGGAGGCGATGAACTGTACCTTCTGCTGCATGCCCTTGCTGAGACGGCTGACGGGACGGCGCCACCAGTCGGCGGCTCCGAGGCGGTGGAACCATTCGTGTGCAGCAGCTTCGGCTTCGGCACGCGAGAGCCCCTTGAGGCGTGCGAGGTAGCATACCTGCTCGCCGGCGCGCATGTGGCGATAGAGACCGCGTTCCTCAGGTAGGTATCCTATCTGGGTGAGGTCGGGTTGTGCCAAGGGGTGCCCGTCGAAGAGCACCTGGCCGCTGTCGGGCATGAGGATGCGTGTGACGACACGCAGAAGAGTCGTCTTGCCGGCGCCGTTGGCACCGAGGATGCCCACCACCTCGCCGCGATCGGCGGTGAAGGAGACTCCGTCGAGCACGCGGTGGGTGCCGTAGGAGAGGCTGAGGTTATCAACTTGCAGGAGCATGGGGCATGGGGGTGTTGGAGTCCTTGGGGGCTTTGATGGCTTTAAGGACTTTGGGAACATTGAGGATTAAGGTCTCGGCAAGGAGGGCGGCGAGGGCGAGGAGGATGCACCAGTGCCAGAGAGGTGTGCCGTTGCGACGGGCGCGTATCTCGCGATCGAGGGGTTTGGCGGCATTGCGGACAACACTGTAACCCTGACGGCCGTCGAAGGCAGAGTCCACCTGGCTGGGCGTGAGGTAAAGGAGTTGCGATTCGGCACGGTTGAAGTTGAATGCCAAGTGCTCTCCAGGGGTGTCGCCGAGGCTGTAGTGTCCGGAGAGGGTGAGCTCGCCATGGGGTATGAGGGCGTTGCGGCTGCCCACACGCCGGATATCGGGGATGAGAGAGAGGTCGGATGTAAGATGAGAGAGTGTGGGGGGGGTGCCTGCAGGGTCATAGGATTGTTGTAGGAAGATGGGGTCGGCGCTTCCGAGGGTGAGGGAAGCCGGAGGCAGGGGCCGGCTGTAGAGGGCCATGTTGTAGAGTGTGGGTACGAAGAGCGCCTGCGAGATGAAATCGGTCCACTGAGGTGTGAGAGGTGCAGTGAAGAGGTAGAGGCGGCCGGCACCATGGGGCACCGAGGCGAGGAAGAGGCTGCCGTCGGCCAGCGTGATGATGGGCTGGCAGAGCCCTGTGGCAGAGGTGAGATAGTGGCCTTGGAGTGTGGGCATCTCCATATCCTGTGTGACTTTGGTTTGGCTGAAGACTTGTCGGTAGAGGCTGCTCTGAAGGTCGACTTCGGAGGCACGGACAGCACGGGGGCTCCAGCTGCCCAGGTGCGGAGCTCCGAGGAGGGAGAGGAGGTCGTCCAACAGGTTGACACGGCCTTCTGCCGGTGGCACGATAGCCAGGGTGCCGCCGTCGGCGACCCATGCGGCGAGGGCTTGAGCCTGACCCGACGGAAGGTCGGATACTTCGTTCAAGAGAATGAAGTTGAATGTAGAGAGCTGGGAGTTGAGCGTGGGGAGCTGGGAGTAGTGGACAGCAGAGTCGGAGGCAAAGAGTTTCTCCAGATTTTTATCGGTGCTGCCTGCCAGCAGCATCTCGATGCGTTCCCCTGCCAGAAGAGAGAAGTGGTAGCTGTCGTCGAAGGTGACGGGGTAGTCGTCGATGACGACGGAGCCGTCAAGCCATCCGGTGTTGTCGATGGTGAAGCGCAGGGAGGCTTTGGCGGAGCTGGCGGCGGGGAGGTCGACGGTGGCGATAGCGCGTTCGCGGCCGTTTACGAAGAGTTTGACGGGAAGTTTGTCGACAGGGCGTGAGCCGTCGTTGCGCAGGGTGGCTTCGACGGTGACGCTGCCACCGACAAAGTAGGCCGGAGCATCGAGGGTAAGGGTGTCGATATAGAGGTTGTCGGTGGCCACGCCTTCAAGGGGTACGAGGGTGAAGTGTGCTGTGGGGGAGGAGGGCAGCTGGTCGAGGTCGGCAGTGGAAGCCTGGAAGTCGCTGACAAGGTAGGCGTGGTGGTTGGCGGCAGTGTTCTGGAGCAGGAAATCGGTCTGGCGCTGTGCCACCTCGGAGAGGCGATGGCTGGCGGGACCCACCTGGAGGGCGTCGACAGCCTCCAGAAACTCGTCGCGGCTGAGCCAGCGGAACTCGTCGCCGGAGAGAGTGTTGGAGAGGAGCTGGTAGCGGTCGCCGGGACGGTAGGCGGCGGCAATCTCGCGGGCTTTCTGCTTGGCGGTCTCGAGCTGGCTGCCGTCGCTGCCACTGTTCTCCATGGAGAAGGAGTTGTCGATATAGACGCTGACTGCCGTGGCGCCAGGTTGCAGCTGGCTGCTACTGTCGGAGAGTGTAGGCTGGGCGAAAGCCAGCACGAGGGCGGCGATGGCCAGACAGCGCATGAGGAGCACCAGCCAGCGGCGCAGGGTGCTCTGGTGGCGGCTTTCATTGCGGATGGTGCTGAGACGGTCGACATTGCTGAAGTAGACCTTGCGGTAACGGCGGAAGTTGAAGAGATGTACCGCGATGGGAATGAGCAGCGCCAGGAGGCCCCAAAGGAAGACGGGATTGGCAAAGATCATGCGTCACCTCCTTTCACCTTACGGGATTTTTCAGAAGAGTTGTGATAGACACATAGATCACTGATGCAGCAGTGGTCGCACTTAGGCTTGCGGGCCTGGCATACATAGCGGCCGTGGAGGATGAGCCAGTGGTGGGCGGTGGAGAGTTTCTCGGGGGGAATGTGGGCCACGAGGGTGCGCTCAGTCTCAAGGGGGGTCTTGGAGTGGCGTGTGAGGCCGATACGATTGGATACTCGGAAGACGTGGGTGTCGACGGGCATGGCGGGGAGATTGAAGGCTACGGCGGCCATGACGTTGGCGGTCTTGCGTCCCACGCCAGGGAGGCGTTGGAGGTCATCGATATTGTCGGGCACCACGCCACCGAAGTCGGAGACCAGCATGCGTGCCATGGCAGCAAGGTGCTGGCTCTTGCTGTTGGGGTAGGAGACGGAGTGGATGTAGCGGAGGAGGTCATCGGCGGTGGCGGCGGCCATGGCATCGGCATCGGGGTAGGCGGAGAAGAGGGCAGGTGTGACCATGTTGACACGCTTGTCGGTGCACTGCGCCGAGAGAATGACGGCTACCAGCAGTTGGAACGGCGAGTCGTAGTGTAACTCGGTCTCAGCCACTGGCATGGCTTGCTCAAAGCGGGCGGTGACTTGGTTGTATCGGTCTTGGGTTTTCATCTACTTGGGGAGTTCAAAGAACTCCAGGAGTTCACTATTAATTGTTTTTATTAAATTCGAGGGCTACAAGGACGGGGTAGTGGTCGGAGATGTCGGTAGTGATGCGGCGGTAGCAGAGGGTAGAGAACTCTTTGGAGTGGAAGATCATGTCGATTCGGAAGCGAGGGAAACTGCCGTTGTAGGTGGTGCAGAAGCCGGAGCCCTGTTCGCAGTAGGTGTCGTCGAGGTAGTCGGTGATTTGGCTGTAGAGCCAGGAGGAAGCTATGTCGTTCATGTCGCCTGCGAGGAGGAACGGAAGCTTGCTGTCGGCCACGAGGGGATGGAGCAGAGTCTTCCACTCTTCTTCGTGTCGTAGCACCGTCTCCTTGCCTTTGCCAAGGGTGCGGCGCGAGGAGGATTTGTCGATTTTGCCACGCGACATCTGGGCGATGTCACTGCGGTCGTTCTCGTCAAAGGCATAGCTGTCCATGTGGACGCAGCAGATGCGGAATTTGCGTTTGCCGTGCAGGAGTTCGACGAGGATTTTCTGCTGGTCGATGTTCTTGACAAAGGTTATGGGCAACTTGGAGAAGACCACGGTACCGGAGGGATTCTCGCTGCCGCCACGGGCACCGTAGGAGTGGTTATAGCCAAGGGTACGGAGGCTGTCTGTGATGTTCTTCTCGGACAAGGACGTATATTCCTGCATGCAGAGGATGTCGGGCTGATGTTCGCGTAACAGCTTCAAGAAGTTTTCGGCATTCCGGGAGTGGTTGGACGACGTGTATTCCATACCACCGAAGCCATGGACGTTATAGCTCATCAGCACCACCATGTCAGGATGTTCCGCCCTTGACGGTACTTCGGAGTTGCCGCCTATCTGGAAGAAGAGACCTATGTAGGAAATGCGGATGAGGATGGTGCCGGCGGAGATGAGGAACTCCCATCGTCCCATGGCAAGCCAGATGATGGTAAACACCAGGTTGACCAGCAGCATGGGGAGGAATCCGTAGGCCATCACCGAGGGGAGAAAGCTGGTGGAAGGGGGTATGAGGCCCGCAAGCGTGGTGAGGATGAGTCCCAGGGCGGCAAGGATATTGAATACCAGTAGTATGAGTCTAAATTTCTTCATCTTTCGGTGATACAAAATTACGAAAAAAAAATCAAATTCTTGTTACCTCGTTCCCATTTTTCAAATTTTATGTATTTTTGCATTTTGTTATGAGACGTTTTGCATTGATAGGCAAGAAGCTGGGACACTCGTACTCACAGCGTTGGTTCGAGGATCTGTTTGCCCGTGAAGGGCTGAAAGACCATAGTTACCGGCTGGAGGAGATGGCTTCGCTGGAAGGACTGCGGGAATGGGTACGGCGTGAGGATATCGACGGCTTCAATGTCACGGTTCCGTATAAGAGGGATGTCATTGCTCAGCTCGACGCACTGGATGAGACGGCTGCCGCCATCGGCGCGGTGAACTGCGTCACTGTCGATGGGGGACGACTGATAGGCCATAACACTGATGCGCCGGCTTTCCGACAGACGATTCAGGATTCAGGATTCAGGATTCAGAATTCTTTTATCCTCGGTACCGGTGGTGCAGCCCACGCCGTGGCCTATGCGCTGAATGAGTTGGGAATTCCCTATGCTTTCGTCAGTCGCGCCCCGGGGCAACACCCGGATGCCATCGGCTATGAACAGCTTCTAACACTCAGCCCTCAAGATTCAACGCTTATCGTCAATGCCACTCCCGTGGGCATGTACCCCGACGTCGACGCCACCCCGCTTGACATCATTCACGTATTCACATGCTCACCTATTCATGCATTTGTCTACGATCTTATCTACAACCCCACGCCGACGCGTCTGATGCGCGAGGCTGCTGCGGCAGGCGCGCAAGTGAAAGATGGCCTGGAGATGCTACACCTGCAGGCAGAGTATAGCTGGCATTTATTCCGGCAAAAGTGACAGAGGGAACTGCTCCAACTTGTTGAGAGCCATTTACAGGCTGGTCTCTTTGCGGGCTTCGTCGAAGGCGGCGGCGAGGGTGGGGCTTTTGCGGGTGAGACGCTTTACGGTGAGGGCATCGGCCTTGTCGTTGGCCAGGCGCAGGTTGTTTTCCGAGCCGATGAGGTTTTCCTTGATTTTCTGTAGGTGGGCGATGGACTTGTCGATTTCATCGATGGCACTTTTGAAGCGTTCACTGGCGAGGCGGTAGTTGCGACCAAAAGCGTCTTTGAAAGCGTTGAGCTCACTCTCGAAGTTGCTGACATCGACCGACTGGCTGCGGGCAACAGCAAGTTGGCGCTGGAGGTCGATGCTTTTGCGCGAGGTTTGCACCAACAGGGTGATGAGAGGAATGAAAAACTGGGGACGGATGACGTACATTTTCGGGAAACGGTGCGACTTGTCGACGATGCCGTTGTTGTAAAGGTCATTGTCGAGCTCCAGCATCGAGACGAGGACTGCATATTCGCAACCTTTTTTCTGACGGTCTTTGTCGAGTTTGTCCAGGAAATCCTCGTTTTTGTGCTTGGTGGCGGTCTCGTCCATCTCGTTCTTCATCTCGAACATGATGGAGATATACTCTTGGTTGTCAGAATAGTCACGGAAGATAAAGTCACCCTTGGTGCCTTCCACCGCCTCGTTGTCTTTCTCGAAGGTGGCATTGGGGAGCAGGGTGCGTATGGTGCCCTCGAACTGGATGCTGCAGTGTTGCTCCAAGGTCTCGCCCACCATCTTTGTTGAGAGGCGTGTCTTCATGTCCTTGTAGCGTTCCACCATCTCCTTGGCTTCTTTCAGCTGGGCGGAGAGGCTCTCCCTTTCGGCAGCCATCTTGCTCCTGAGGTCTCCTATCTCCATGTCCTTGCGGCTCAGTATTGTCTGGGCTTTGTTCTGCTCTTCGAGACGAGCCAGTTCCACATCCTTCTTGCCGTTGTCGATGAGGGCCTGCATGCGGTTCATCTGCGACTCCTTGTCCAAGAGTTTGACGTTCATCTTGTCGAGTTCATCGCGGAGTTGCAGCTGGTAGTTCTGTTGCTCAGCCTTCTTGATGTCTGCTTCGCGTTGCTGGAGGTTGGCCAGCTGTCCTTGCAGGAGTTCCATGGCACGCTCTTTGTCAGAGAGTTCTTTCTGATAGAGTTGCTCTTTTTCAGCTAAGGCCTTGTCGAGTTTCAGCCGTATCAACGCGTCGTGTTCGCGCAGGCGCTCTTCGAGGCTGCGGTTGAACTCATCGTTACGTATCTGGCTGACAATGGAATCGTAATCCGCGTCGTTGACAGAGAAGGTGGTTCCGCAATTAGGACATTTGATTTCTTTCATACTGCTTTGGGCGTTAATATACAATAGTAGGTTGTATTATATTATAGAAAAGAAGACATCGCTGTCTTCTTTCTGGTGCCCGGAACAGGACTTGAACCTGCACTCCTTTCGGAACACGCACCTGAAACGTGCGCGTCTACCAATTCCGCCACCCGGGCTGGTAGAGATTAGTTAACAGATAAGAGTTTATAGATAATAGTTTAACTATGAACTTTCAATTGTTATCTCTTAACTGCATCTGTGCCCAGGACAAGACTTGAACTTGCACCGCCTATGGCGACTACCCCCTCAAAGTAGCGTGTCTACCAATTCCACCACCTGGGCTGAAAACGGGTGCAAAAGTACAAACATTTTTGATACTGGCAAAATAAAATTTTATTCTGGATGTGAAAGTTGAAAGTTGAATATTGGTTTTCAGTTTATTGCGGTGATGAATATTTTTATCTTAGGCAAAGAAAAACCCCACGAAAAAGTCGTGGGGTCGGGATGAAAAAGTTTTTTTTCAGGATCTAGTCGTCCTCTTCCGAGTGTGCTGCGCGGTTGAAAGAGGTGAGCCAGTTGGGGACATAGTTGGCAACGGTGCCGACATGGTAGACAAAGGTGCCGAGGCCATCCTTGGATATCTTGCGTTGGTCAAGAGGTATGGACTTGATCATGTCATCCCAGGTACCTACGCTGCTATAGAGGGTGAGTTCCTGTGACGAGAAGTCGTAGTAGAAGAAATACCAGTGGTCTTTGGCGGCCTGGAGGTAGAACTTCATCTTCTGTGTCCCCTTTTCCATGTAGATCTGTGCCTTGACAGTTACGGTGACACCCAGCGGCTTGTTGTCAATGCCCACGAGGCCCGTCTTGCCTTCACAGAAGAGTCCCAGCACAGGGTTGTACTGCCAACGCAAGTTGTCGAAGAGCAGGGTGGACCGCATGGCGTCAGGAATCTTTTCGATTTCGCCGGAAGCACTGTAAGAAGCGTATGCCGCGGCACCGCGGTCGGCACCCAGGAGGTACATCAGGGCGTGGCGCATCTCGGCGTTGGTGGTCATGCCGATGGGCTCGAGCCTCAGTTCGTCCCTAAGGTTCTCTGCCAGCGCGTTCACCACCTCAGAGGCCAGCGGGAAGGTGAAACCGAAGACGGAGGTGATGTGGTCCTCGTCGCTGCCGTTGATGCCCATGGTGGCGGTACCATAGGAGAAGAAGGAGGCTTGCGTGCGGCGACGGGCGAAGTTCATGGGTCCTTCGCCTTCCACGATACATCCGTCGGCCATCAGTGAGAGATAGGGTGATGCGATGTCGTCGGGAGCGTTGACCTTCTCTTCGGAGGCAATCATGTACTCGCGTCGGTCGCCGAACCAGGTAAGTACGCCGTGGGCGGCAAGGAGTTCATTGCCCTCCACCTTTTCCTTGGTGAGGAAAGCAGCGCGTGGACGCAGGGTGCTCTTGTCCATGAGGATGGATGCCGTGATGCGGTTGCCTTTCCAGTCGGTGGGCTCTTCAGGTACGGTGACGTGTACATGCTCGGGATCGGTGTAGCCGGCGTAGGCAAGCAGACCCAGCTGTTCCTGCGAGATGCAAGGCTGGATGAGACGTACTCCCCCCTCGAACCACGGCCACCGCTTGTTGCCCTCGATCCGTACCTTGCCAGCGAATCCGAAGGCTGAATTGAGGGTGAATGATGCTTTGTCGTCGATGGAGCCCTTGGCCATGGTAATGCCGTTGACAACGGTGATGTCGTCCAGGAGGAGTCGCTGTGGCTTGTCTTGGTCATTGCGGAAATCGTAGAAGCCCTTGCCAGTGTAGCTGCCGGCTCCCTTGACGAGGAGGTCGGCATCGACGACGAGGTGGTAGGCGCTGTCACGGTTGAAGACGAGTTGTGCATGGTTGAGGACACGCATCTCTCCCCCTTTGTTGACATGGATGGTGTCGTGGGCGGGAGCTATGGCGGCATCGGCTACATGGATGAGGTAGACACCCTGGCTGGAGAGGTCGCCGAGGTCGTATTTATAGGTGCTCAGCAGTGAGTGGTAAGTCAGCTCGTCGCGCTTTGGATCGGTGCTGACGAAGCGTACACCAGGCATATCGCCACGCTTGTTGAGACGCTGGCGGATGTCCATGCCGTCAAGGCCCTCGGAGGTGCCACGGGTGGAGTTGGCGAGTTCGAGCTGTTTGCGGTCCATGTCCCAGGTGAAGTGGTCGGCATAGGCGTGGTATTGCACAAGCTGGAGGTCGGTCTCCGTGGGGCCGTTCTTGCTCAACATTTCGGCTCGGCGGGTGTCATAGTTGACGCTGGAGCGTACGTTCGTGGCCGAGAAAGCGAGGGTTTTGAAGTGTGTGCTCATCAGCTGGAAGGAGCTTACTTCAGCATTCATCTCGCGTGATGCCAGGACGAAGTGCGACGATTCAAAGGTTCCTTCATGCTTGTTGTTTTTCGAGTGCACCCAGACAAGACCGGCGGCAGAGGCCCCCTTGGGCATCAGCGCTACATGGCCTCTCAGTTCTGCATCGCCACGATACATCTGGAAGGAGCTGCCTTCACGGAGGGTGGCTACATCCATGGAGTCGCTGTAGGGCATCCAATGCAAGTCGGCTTTGCCGTTGCGTATCTCAGGATAGCCTTGCTCTTCGCGTACACTGAAAGTGTCGGTGACGGCGAGCGTGGAGTCTAGCAGGAAAAGGAACTCTTTCGACTTGGCAAAGGAGGTGAGGTAGGTGAGTTCGCCGTTGCCCCGCAGACCTTTGTGGTCGAGTTGAATCTTCTTGCTGTATTGCCCTTTTCCACCATAGGCAGGAAAGCCGCCGGCAGGGGTCTCGATACGGAACCCCAAGTAGTAGTCTTTCTGCACCCGCAGTGGCTCTTGGATGTCGGGGAAGATGCCACCGGAGTTGAGTACACCGTTGAACTGCAGACTGTCGGTCACGAAGTCGGTCATGCTGTTGATTGCGAAGGGCTGCAATGTGTAGAAAAAGCGGTCGCGGCTGTAGCGTCCCTCCTGGATGTCTTTGCCGTCGTAGAAGACACTGCTGTTTTCTAGGCTTCGGAAGATGGGATACTCCTTGTTCTTGGTGAGTCCGCTGTGGTTGTCGGGGCGGTCTACCTCGAGAGTGCCCACTAAGTTGCTCAGAGGTGTGCGCACCAGTTGCTCATACTTGTCGGGCTGGTTGAAGTCGGGCACGTAGAACTCCAGACGTTCTATTTTGGGCATGTTAAAACTATAGTTCTCATAGGAGAAGTCGCAGTTTTTGACAGAGAGGATGAACTTGCCGACGTCCACGCGGCCGTCGAAATGCAACGAACGGTTGCGTCCCACGGACACCATACTGCCTGTCAGCGAGTCGGGGTAGACCACCACCATCTGGCTGTCGCTCACCACGAAGCTGTTCACTCCACGAATGAGCAAGTTAGCATCCTCAAAGGTGAGGCGTGCATTGGTACCCTGTGTCGACGATTCGAGTGACAGGGCGTCGTAGTCGTAGCCTTTGCTTCGAGTGAAGGCTTTCTGGTAGTCCACCAGTTTGTCCTTTACTTTCACCAGACCGTTGATCTCGTTGTACGACACCAGGCCGTGCCTCGACAGGGTGTGGATGATGAGTAGCGTCTGGCTCATGTCGAGACCCACGTGGTCGGAGAATTTCTGCACGGAGAACTCCGAACTGTTGGAGCCCATGAAATCATAAACACGCTCCACAGGACTTGTCTCAGCGATGCCTGTGATGGCGCGATATTTATTGGCTGTATAATAGCTGCTCGATTCGAAGGTGCTGGTGCTTATGGCCCCTGAGGAACCGAGGTTGGAGAATACCAGGTCGTTGCCCTCCAGGCGCCACACGATACTCTCGCTGTAGATGTCCAGTTGGTGGTAGGTGTCGATGTAGGGACTATAGAAGTTGCGTTTGGGGTCGTTGATGAGCACTACCTGTTTCTCTGCCGGCACATAACGTACTGTGATTCCGGTGTTGGAGATGGAGTCTTCTTCCCCTACGTAGATGCTGACGGCGGCATTCTCGGCAGTAAGCTTCTCGGGGGTGATGGTGAACTTCATCGAGGTGACGGCCAGGCGTCCCCTGCCGTCATGGTTGAAGATGAGTTTGGCGGGGTGTTTGCTGGAGGCGGTGATGAACTTGGCTCCATTCATCATGAAGCTGCCGCTGTAGTCCACGCCGGGCATGATGTCTTTCATGACGAAGTCGCGCTGTGTGGAACGGAAACGAGGATAGCTGTATTTGCCAGGTTCTTTTGGGGAGTCGAGCATCTCCTCGATGCGGCCGGGGATGGGCGTGGAGAAATACTGAGTGTGGACGAAACTCACCGAGTCGGCCTTGAATTTAGGGAATTTGGTTTCCGCACTGTAGCGACTCAGGTCGGCATAGCACACATCGGCCGCCAAGCCGGTGCGCGTCCAGTCCACGCGGCCGCCGTCGCCACGCCACTCGTTCTCTTTGTAGTTATAGGTACCCTTGGTGCCATGGATGACCCCCTGGTCTTTCGCCGAGGCGTAATGCAAGTCGGATTCCTTCTCGAACCATACCAACGGCACGCCGTCCTTCACTCCGAGGCGGAACGGTGTCGCCTTGTCGAAGCGCCAGTCGGCGTTGCCAGAATGGTAGAGCACACGCTCAGCGAAGAGACCTTCGCAGAAGTCCACATACTCCATCACCGCTTTCACTTTGGCATTCCTCTTGGAGAAAGTCTCCAGCGAAGAGATGAAACCCTCCAGATTGGGTGCGTTGCTGTAGGCGTCGGCTAGATCCTTGCCTCCGGCAGGGGTGGTGGCGATGGAGGTGAGGACACGGGTGAGGGTGCACATCTCTGGATTCCCCTTCATCTTGGCTTTCACAGCATAGGTGTAGAAGTCCACGAGGCGTTTCTGCAGACGACTGTCGAAACCATTATAAGCCGACTTGAACTCCTTGAGGATTTTGGTGTTTTCTTTCTGTTTGTCCTTGTCGGAGGTGGTCTTGTTCATGTATTCCAACAACTCGTCGGGCAGTCCCTCGGAGGAGAATTCCACATTTTTGGGCTTCTGTGCCTGGACCGAATTGAAGGTTGAAAATTGAAAATTGAAAATCAAGCTCAGGCAGGCGAGGACTATATATTTTTTCATGAGAATATGTTTTTTACAATTTGGTACAAAAATACTGATTCAAATTGCAAAAATACAACAAATCCGCCACTCGGGGCTCCGGATGGCGGAAAAGTTATCAATAACTAGATGTTTATATAATTGTCATAAGAAAATTTAGTTCCGATTCTTCAGCACCACAAGGCTCCTATAAGCGAATCGGTAAAGAGTCATTTATCTCAGGAGATGACGAAATCAGATTTTTTCCAACATTACGGCTCCATTGTCCGGGGTGTAGACGGTCATCTTTTTGCCGTTGATCTCGAACTCCACGGTATTCCCTTGGTGTTTGAACTCGCCGTAGGGTGCATTGTAGATGACACCCGTGATGACGGTGTCGGCCTGATAGCAGTCCTGTCCTTCGTTTTTGAAATTGATGACCTCGGCTTTTGTTTTCGAGGTGAAGTTGACTATCATGCCCTCGCTGGTGCTACCAGGATAGTATCCTTTCCAGGTGTTTTGCGTGCTCCCCTTGTCACAGGCGGTCATCAAGAGTGCTGTCGAGGCGACGAGAAAGGCGATAGTGAGGATTTTGTGTGTTTTCATTTCTTGATGTACTTTTAGTTTCATGTTTTTTTAACCCACCGACGCTTTCAGTTTTTCAGCGTTTTCGGCCAGCTGGAGGGCTTCGATGCAGTCTTCGATGTCGCCATCCATGAAGGCTGGGAGGTTGTGCATGGACCAGCCGATGCGGTGGTCGGTAACGCGCGACTGCGGGTAGTTGTAGGTACGCACTTTCTCGCTGCGGTCGCCGGTGGCCACCATGGTCTTGCGCTTGGAGGACATCTCTTCCATGTATTTGTTGTATTCGCGCTCGTAGAGACGTGTGCGAAGGAGGGCCATGGCTTTCTCCATGTTCTTGATTTGCGACTTCTGGTCCTGCATGGAGACGACGATGCCCGTGGGCACATGGGTGAGGCGCACGGCGCTGTAGGTGGTGTTGACACTCTGGCCACCGGGGCCGGAGGCGCAGAATATCTCTTTCTTGATGTCGGCAGGGTTGAGTTCTACGTCGAATTCTTCGGCTTCGGGCAATACGACAACGCCGGCGGCAGAGGTGTGGATGCGTCCCTGTGTCTCAGTGGCGGGAACGCGCTGCACGCGGTGGACACCGCTCTCATACTTCAGCAAACCGTAGACACCCTCGCCGGAGACAGAGAACGAGATGTCCTTGTATCCACCCGAGGTGCCCTCGTTGAAGTCGTTGATCTCAATCTTCCAGTGCTTCTTTTCGCAGAAGCGGGTGTACATGCGGAAGAGGTCGCCGGCGAAGATGCAGGCTTCGTCGCCACCGGTGCCGCCACGGATTTCGACGACGGCATTCTTGGAATCCTGTGGGTCGGCAGGGATGAGAAGGATGCGTATCTCCTCCTCCATTTTCTCACGGCGTTCGGTGGAGGCGGTGAGCTCCTCCTTGGCCATCTCGCGCAACTCGGGGTCTTTTTCTGACTCCAGCAATTCGCGGCATTCGGCTATGGTGTCCAGCAGCGACTTGTAGTCATGGTAGGCTTTGACGACGGGCTGCAGGTCCTTATAGTCTTTCGAGAGTTTTACATAGCGTTTCATGTCCGCAGTGACCTGCGGATCGTTCATCTGTTGCTCAATCACTTGATAACGAGCGTATATGGCTTCGAGTTTATCTAACATAGCGAGTGCAAAGTTACGAAAGTTGAACGAAATACAAAAATAATTTTTTGTGTTTCTGAAATTAATGAAGTGGCAATGGCATTAGTCAAAACTACAGCTTTTTTCTGAGTTGAAGGAGCATGGTGTTCACAGTGGGGGAGACGCGGCAGAGGAGAACGGCAGTGATGGCGAGACTGCCGAGGGCAAGGGTCTTTACCAATGCGCCGACAATGACAGAAAGCCCCAACGCAGGTGTCAGCCAGTGGCTCCAGCCCCAGTCAAGGAGCAGCAGGACGACGATGAGTGCGAGGGTTTTCAACTGTCCCCAAGAGAAGATGCACACTTTGAGCTGCCGCCAAAGGTAGCCGTGAAGCAACAGGAAGTAGAGGACATAGGAACAAAGGGTGGCACAAGCGGCACCGTCGATGCCCATGATATCGATGAGGTTGTAGTTCAGTACAATAGCCGAGGTGGTAAGGATGGCGATGAAGAGGAGCCCCCAGGGATAATGACGGGAATAGTTCAGTATATCGGTACCCACGGAGAATGATGAATTGACCACTTTGGCAAGGCCGAGGATGAAGACGGCATACTTGCCGATGCGGTATTCTTCACCATTGGGGATAATGGCGAAAAGAGCGTCGACATTAATCCAGATGATATAAAAAACCAGTAGGCTGACAAGGAGTTGGTGGAGTGATACTTGGCGGCCGAGACGGTTCACTTCGTCCCAATTGTCCTCTTTGACGGCGGTGGCAATGACGGGTCGCGAGATGGCGCCGAGAGAGCGGTAGGGGACCTCTACCACATTTGCGATATACATGACAATGGCGTAGACGCCGGTCAGGGCCAGGCTGGTCTTCGCACCGAGGAAGATAGAGTTAAAAAGGGGTATGTTGCCCGCCAGAACGGTGGCGGTCATGAAGAGCGTGTAGAGAACAATCTCCTTGTATTTCTTTCGGTTGAGGAATTTGCGGTCGATGCGGAATGAGATGTGGCCCAGCGAGAGAAGGTAGAAGAGGTTCAGCAGCATAGCTAGTCCATAGCTGCCGCAGAAAATCCAGACAAAGGTGGGCAGCTCGATGACTTTGAAGCCTAGAAGCAGGTAGGCTGCCAGATTGAAAAGCCGGATACCTACCTCGCGGACAAGTTTCGGCACGGTGATGCGCATGAGCACCGATGCGTTGGTCTCGAAGACCGTCATGTAGAGCGCGAAGAAGGTGAGCATGGGAAGTAAGTAGAAGTAGTCGGCGAGCAGTGGCGCATTTTTTGAATAAACAGCCAGCAGAGGGTCGCGGAAGATGAGAAACGCCAGCGCGAAGAGGGTGAATCCAATGAGAGGAATCAAAACACTCCAGCCAAAAATGCCGTGATTGTTGCGATTATCCTTGAAATAGGGGAAGAAGCGGATGATGGAAGCATTGGTGCCCAGTTGGGCGAGTGAAGAGAAAAGCATGGCGGCGTCTACAAGCACGCGGGTGAGGCCAATCTGCTCTTGCGTCAGGTATTTGGTCAGCACGAAAAAGGTTACGAAGACTCCAATGGCCACCCCGATATAGTTGGCCAACGCCCCTTTGATGCTTTGTCGTGCTATGACTCCCATGATTTTTTTCTTAACGAGGAATCGCTCTCTTTATTATGTTGGATATAAAAAAATAAAAAATAAAAGGCTAATTAAAAAAAAAGTTGTATATTTGCAGTTTTGATTATTGAAGTGATATTTTGTATGTATAAGTGTTTCAATATTATCACTAAATACTTCACAGACGGAGTTGCCTGGCTTTCACTCCCATGTCGACTGATAGTGTTTCCGTCAGCGGCAAAACTGATGAGGGTCTGGTTAAATCCATCGTCCAAAATATAAGCAATCATCAATACGATGAAAACAAAACTTCCCACACTCCGCCATCTTCGCAAAACTTTACCAATGCTTGGTCTGCTCCTGCTGTCCGTATTAGGGACCGAGAAAGCCTGGGCACAAGACTACTCCGGAACCTACTTTATAGGTAGTGTCGGTTATAATTCAGCCAACACGACCGCCAATTATTATCTATGTCCTACGGAAGGATGGTGTTTTTATCAGGCAACCGATGACTTTACAGGAACAGACAACGGGATGCCGTTCCTTACCACCTATCAATGTCGAAACAATGGCTATGATGCCAGAAAGGCAGTGTGGGTTATAGAAAAAGCCCTTGCTCCCAATGACAACTACTACTATATCAAGCAAGCCTTAACCGGCAGATACCTGACTTCTAACGGCACTATCCGCACAACGAACAATGCCGACCGTCTGCGTGTGCACCTGGAGACTGTTGCGCCAGAGAATCTTGATGATAAAGAGCTGTTCACTATAACAACATATAGCACCTATTTGACCATCTCCCCAAAGAATGTTGTCGGCGGAGCGGCTGATAGGAACTGGTTGGTGGTCAATGGTGGTAATAAAAATGCACTCACGGGTCAGGATGGCAAACAAAATGGTCCAACAGGTTATAAAAACACAGCAGGTATCATTGGTGTGTATACACAAAATGACAACAACGCTCCATTTTATCTTGAGCCAGCCCCCGGCATCACCCCTGCGCCTACCATCACCAACAATTTCGACGGCACCTTCACCATCTCGGGAACAGGTACCATCTACTATACTACTGACGATACAGAACCTACCACATCATCGCCAACCTATTCGTCCGCCATCACGCTGACCGACGGAATCACCGTCATCAAAGCCATAGCAAAGGACGGGACGAACTATGAATCGCTAGTAGCCTCTTATGAAATTTCTGTATGTGACGCTCCAATCATAAGCTTTGAGAGCGTCTCATCTTTGGTAACCATCACTAGTACCACCGAGGGAAGCACCGTCCACTACACTACCGACGAGAGCACGCCCACTGCGTTGAGCGAAGGGTATAGCAGTCCGTTTTCTATCAGCACAACAACTACCATTAAAGCAATTACCATCAAACCCGGCACTATTTCTTCCTCTGTAACGGAGATGACCTTCTCCCAAGTGGCCACACCTACTATTCAAAACAACGGGAGCAACGCCATCTCCATTACGACGACCACAGACGGTGCCACCATCTACTACACCACCGACGGCAACGACCCCACCACCTCAAGCGACGAATACACTGCCCCTCTCTCGGAGAGCTTCAGCGGTGTTACCATCAAAGCTATCGCCGTAAAAGAAGGCATGGTTACTTCTACAGTGGGAAGCGGCTCTGTGATGCTACAATGCGCCGCACCTGTCATCAGCTTTGACGATGCCACTTCGAAGGTAACCATCATCGCTGCAACCGAAGGCAGCACCATCTACTACACCACCGACGGAGGCGCTCCCTCTGCATCGAGCTCCACCTATAGCGAGCCGTTCTCTGTCAACAGTACAACCACGGTAAAGGCCATTACTACCAAATCGAATTTTGAATCTTCTACTGTAACAGAGCTTACCATCTACCAAGTGGCCACACCTACCATCCAGAACAATGGCAGCAACGCCATATCCATAACGACGACCACAGACGGTGCCACCATCCACTATACCATCGATGGCAGCACCCCCACTACCTCCAGCACCGAATACTCCGGTCCTCTTACAGATGATGTAAGCAACGTTACCATCAAAGCCATTGCCATCAAGGCGGGGATGATTACCTCCGCCGTGGGTAGCGGAACGGTGGTGCTGCAATGTGCCACTCCCGTCATCACAAGAGATGGACTGGCATTCACCCTTTCATGCAGCATGCCAACGGACGCCAACCTCTACTATACTTTGGGAGGCGGTCCAGAGACATTATACAGCGGCCCGGTTGCCTTTACTCCAGGCCAGCTGCCCATGGCTGTGACAGCAGTGGCCAGACATGATGACTATACACAATCGGAGACAGCTTCAATGTTACTTAAGAATGGCAATGGCACTCCTGAGGACCCCTACATGATTTACAGCACCTCTGACTTTACCAACTTCATAACGAACGTCAACAACAACGGAACCGCTGCTTCTGCCAGCTATAAACTCGGTTCCGATATTTCTGCCAGCGGTACCAATGAAATTACCACAGCATTTACCGGCACGTTTGACGGAGACGGCCACACCATTAGTGGCCTTGGCCACGCACTGTTCAACACCGTCAATGGGGGTATAGTAAAGAATGTCAACCTGGATAATGTCAGCATCAGCGGTGGGACCAATGCCGGTGCCATCGCCAATCAGGTAACTGGAACTTCCACAAGTCTGGGCAGCATTTACAACTGCGGTATATTATCCGGCAGCGTCAGCGGTAGCGGAAAGGTTGGCAGTATCGTAGGGCAGCTGGGAGATGCGAATGACGACAACTGCTATGCCCGTGTCATCAACTGCTTCAGTTATGCCACTGTCAGTGGAGGAAGCGATGTCGGTGGCATCGTGGGCTACAATGATTTTGCATCCACTGCCGCAAACATCCGCACCATGGTGATGAACTGCATGTTCTACGGCGATATCACCAGCGGCACCAGCATCTCGCCTGTCTATGGCGGTGAAATCATCAACAATCTGCAAGGAGGATTGAACAATTTCAATTATTATGCATACACTCAACTCACAACAGCGTCCATCACCCTGTACAACTGCGCGCTGGCAGTAGAGGACAAATACCTGAATCGGTTTGAATTCTACCGTCTGCTGCTGAACAGCAACAAGAAACTGGCGGCGTTTTATGCTACAGGTTCTGTAGACAATGCAGATCAAAAGATGCTCAAGTGGGTGATGGAAACGGCCGATAGAACTATTGCTACCCCCAAGCCTTACCCCGTATTGAAAGCCCAAGGTTACTATCCCTCCATCATAAACCCCGACTTTGCCAATGCCCCCGACAGCGCCACCGTAGGTCGCAACCACGGAGGTAAGCTGGGTCGCACACTGTCGGTGACCATCAGCAGCGAGCAGACCACCGGTGGCCAGACCAAGCCCGCAGGGGCCACAATCACCACCTCGAGCCTGACGCTGGTGCGTACCGACAAGGACTTCGACCGTTTCAATTACAACTACGACAAGGTGCAACTACCCTACTACAACGACGTGGGCACCGGCAACTACACCGACAACCGCGTGGTGACGGGCTGGAAGATCACGGCCATCACCGCCGTCACCGGCGACCCATACACCGCGGCCAACTACCCCACCACGGGCGTCACCGACTACCCCAACCATAACTACGCGGACCGCCGCAGTTCCAACAAGGATCTCTACACCATCAGTGGGCGAGTCTTCTCGCAGGGCGCCTACTTCGACGTACCCTACGGTGTCACCTCCATCACCATCGAGCCCTACTGGGGCAAGGCATGTTACATCGCTGATGAAAACTACGATGTTGTATACAAGAATGACTATAGCGGAAAACAGCTTGTGACCCAAACCGGCACGCAGGTGGCTGTAGGTACCACGACGTTTAATGGACAAGATGTTCTAAAGAGCATTGAGCCAGCTTTAACCCACATTGCCAACGACATGGGTGGCTTAGGCCTTACCGTCTACGACAACGCGCTCGTGCTTGTGGGCAATCTCCATTTGGATGTTGTTCCGTTGAACGGAGACAGGCCTTTCACCATGATGTCGGTGGATACAGACAATGACCATGAGCCCGACTACAGCCTCATCTATCACCATATAGGCAGATCGAATATCACCCCCATACGTTTTGACTTCCTGAACATCCCCGGTACCGCGCAGGCGCAGAAGCCCAACGGTGCCAGCAACATCTGCAACTTCACCATCGTCAAGACCAGAGGCTGGTTCGAAATTACCAACACTGCCCTTGTGCACTCCGACCAGTTTGAGTATGAGAACGCGGATTTAGGCACTGGGGTTACAAAGATAGATGCCCCACTAATTCTCCTTGGCGGTGAATTTGACCAGTTTGTGTCAACACAGTTATCTGATGTGGCTGGCCATACTATCTACATCCATGTGGGCGGCAACGTGTGGATCAAGGAGTTCGGCATGGGTACCCACAGCGACGGCAGCAAGTCGACACCCCATGTGCCCGTGTCGGTGACGGGGGGCGAGTTCCCGGGTTTCTACCTCACAGGAACCTACAAGGCCGATGCTAATGTTAGGTCGGACAACGCCGAATGCTACATCAGCGGCGGCTACTTCCACGAGGCGGCAGGAGCGTCGCTCGAACAAATCAACGGCAACGTGCGGTGGCAGATATACAACGCCGACATCGACAACTTCTTCGGCGGCGGCACCAACGATGCCAAGCCTATCACGGGCGACATCACTACAGAAATCTACAACAGCCACGTGACGCTCTTCTGCGGTGGCCCCAAGTTCGGCAACATGCAGAACGACAAGACCGTCACCACCAGCGCCGAGGGCTGCGTCTTCGGCGATTATTTTGGTGCCGGATTCGGTGGCACCTCCATCGCCAAAAAGAAATATTTCGATAACACAAATCCAAATTGGGGAACGCTTCAAGGCTATTATTATAAAAACGATGGAGGGGATCGTGGCAAGTACTTTGACGGAAACACCACAGGATCTTCACAGACATCAGGCAAAGACTACGGCAAGAAAGGTCCCGGCGTGGCTATAGACTTTGACTATGAGTTCTTTGTATGGACCAGCGGCGCGACAGGTGCACGTCTATATGTCAAATTCGCATCTTTCTCACTTGCGCAATGCAACGACGTGGAGTCGAACCTGAAAAATTGCATTATCGACGGCAACTTCTATGGCGGCGGCAGCCTTGGAAAGGTGGTCGGCACAGCCGCCTCTGAACTTGACGGCTGCACGGTGAAAGGCAATGTGTATGGCGCCGGCTATTCGGCCTCGCTGCCCACCCTTCAGGTGAGGGATGCCGGCTTCTCAATAAACCCCAAATACAACAGTTCTTCGGGAATGTTCGAGCCTGGAGTGTTTTCCAATACCACTGAATTCATATGGAAGAACGCGACAGAAGCTGGTGTGTCGTTATCCAATGGTAACCCGGGAAGTGATTTGACAAATCATTATATCTATACCGATGTTGACCTGGATAACCTTGGGTCGGTCCAGGACGCTTCTCTCATCCTCAAAGGTAACACCTTGGTAGGCACCGAGGGCGACGCCGAGACGGGCAGCGTCTTCGGCGGCGGCGAGGAAAGCGCCGTCAATAATAATACCATCGTTAAGCTGAAGGGCAATACGCATGTCCGTGGCAATGTCTATGGGGGTGGAAACAAGGGCTCGGTCGGTGGAAATTCAAAGGTGGTCATCGAAGACTGATTTTTTGTAAAATTTTTTTCTCTCGCAGTTTCAAATTTATTTGTATCTTTGCACTTTCACAACACACCGCCACCAGTAGTGGCGGGGGTGTTTATGACGCTATGGGTCAACGAAATAGAAAATAAATAAAATAATAACAAACAATGAAAATTTATCAGACTCAGGACATCCGCAACATCGCCCTCGTGGGCGGCGCCAAATCCGGCAAGACCTCTATGGCTGAAGCTATGGCTTTCTGCGGCGGCCTCATCAACCGTCGTGGCTCC
>JAEEGF012328201.1_pt1 | contig 72618 bp, 50 predicted proteins | sample 9134171 | NCBI WGS metagenome assembly JAEEGF01 (sample SAMN16246542, study PRJNA631951) | gut metagenome | biome: gut microbiome; feature: rumen; material: AP-attached | host: Bos | place: Iran: Karaj | collected 2018-10 | reverse complement strand
TAGTCCCCCATGCCCTGATTGAGGAGAATCAGTTCCCGCCATTCCTCTTCGCTCATACTCGAAGATCCGGCTTCCGGCTGAGGCGTTACCGACTCATCATACATCACAAAATACTGGCCCGCTCCATATCGGGAATAACTGTGGAGAAGCGTGGAAATATTGTCGGAAGTGTGCGGGGCCATCAAGGGGTCGGCGCCCAGAAATGACAAGGAGACGTTGCCGGGGGCGATGACACAGGCCCCGGATTCCGCAGCCTTCTTCAACTTGGCAGCATTGGAGGCCATGTCGCTCGTTCCTGCGAAGATGACCGCGGCTCCTTCCAGTCCGACCAGGTTGGGGAAACGCTGGCGGATGACGGTCTGCATTTCCTGCGGGAACGCAGAGATGTCCCCGATGTAGGCCGGTAACTGGCTCGTCTTCCATTGGCGGTTCGGATTCAAGAGAATGCTGTTGCCGTATTGTTGCATCTCTTCGTGAAGATCGAGCGGTGTTCTCTCGCAGGAGCCCAGAACTGCCACGAGAGCAAAATAGCAAAGAATCGATAAATATTTTTTCATAATCTTCTGAATGCTTATGCGTCAGCGAAAATGCGGCCGTCCTCCAGGGTGACCCGGAGAGGGGTGTAGGTACAGTGGAAATCGTGCTGCAGGCGGTCCAGGTAGCGGGCGCTCTCCCATTTGCACATCGGAAGATCGTGCAGGAGATAGTTGCCGCAGGCCTCGGGGCGCGTGGCGGGGACCTCCGTCTGCGTGAGAATCCACTGCAGACATTCGATCGTCAGGCGGCGCATATCCTCCACCGTGTAGGACCCTGTCATGACGACATACATTCCGGTCAGGCAGCCCATGGGCCCGACATACACCACATCCGCCCGGGCCTCGCTGTTGCGGAACCAGGTGGCCATCAAATGCTCCAGGCTGTGCATGGCGGCGGGTGCCACGGCGGGTTCCCGGTTCGGTTCGGTGATGCGGAGATCGAAGGTGGTGAATCCCTTGTCCTGACGGGAAACATAAATACCCGGCTTCAGCTGGGTATGGTCGATGGTGAAACTCTGAATGACTTCCATTTTCAATAGATAACCTTCTGGTTTATCTTTGCGAATTTAACAATTATCGTAAACAAACACAAAATACACCGCTGCTGACAGAATACGAGCAGATGAACGGTGGCCGGAATTGTTTTATAAACGAAAGCGACAGGTTGTTTCGTAGCTGTTCCAGTTGCGGAGCAGCAGGGTGATATCCTGCTGGTCATAGACGTTGCTGAACTGGGTGTCTTCCACCGTGCCATTCTCCCAGACAAGATCTTTCCAGTGGACGAGGGAAAGGCACTCCTGGGCTTCTTCCGGCGAGAGGATGCCGTTATGCTCCTGCAGGTAGCTGCCGGCGGTCTCGTAACGCCACCAGCTTTTGCTGTGGGGATTGCCTACGGCCGGATCGGGCTCCGTGGTGTAGTACTTCCGGGAGAGCAGGTGGTTGGTCACCAGCATGCTGTTCTGTCCCTCCTCTTTGCGGACAATCATTGTTTTCCATCCGTCTTCTTTGTCGAACTCGACTACGGCGCAGTCTCCCCGGGCATCGGCCACCATGTAGTGATAACCGCTGCCGACGGCGGCGTCATGCCGTACATCGACCGTCTCCAGCAGTGCCAGTGCCTCATCTACGGTTGCGCAGCGGTCCAGCCACAGTCGCATGATGATGGTCGTCCCCACGTCGTGCTTGTCGGTGTCCTGCCGGGATGCCTGCTTGGGCAGGGCCATGATGGAGGTGCACAGCCCCTTCTCGTTGATGCCGTCCACGGGAGCGTAGATGGCTGCCAGGCAGCTGAGTTTGCTCATAAAGGAGTCCGGCAGTTTCTCCAGAGAATAGCCGAAATGGGACATGTCGCTGCAGGCGATGGATGCGTAGCCCTTCTTGGGATGGGAGATGGTCACCATCGTGGGGTTCTTGAAGTAGTCGTAGTTGCGTCCGTACAGGAATCCCTCTCCGGATGCGTTCCTGACTTGGAAGGAGGTGCAGTTGAAAGTCTCCATATTGCCATCCTCATCGGCCACCTGGGCGCTCTTAATCTTCAGGGGCAGGCCCTTTCCGATACGGCCGACGACGTAATCCAGCAGCTCGGCGTTCTCGTCGATGTCCTTTGCGATGAGGTCATCCAGATCGTAGCCGGCCTTATATTCCATTTGGTAGAGGTAAGGATTGCCGTTCACGGGGGTGACTGAGTTGATGCTTGCGATTTCTGCTCTCCAGGTGAACCAGACGACGAGGCACAAGGCCACCAGAATTCCGATAATCCAGATGATTGCTTTTTTCATAACAGGCGTTTTGATATGCGAAATTACGCAAAAAACGGGAGAGGATAAAACGAGACGCGAAAAGCCAGCAAAATGCTGGCTTTGAAGCGGTGAGTGAGGGATTCGAACCCCCGGTACGTTGCCGTACACCTGTTTTCGAGGCAGGCTCCTTCAACCACTCGGACAACTCACCAAACTTTCAAGACCACAAAGGTAGAAAAAAATCTCATTCTTCCATAATTTCCCGGGAAAAGCCATCAGTTTTTGCAACGTCTCCTCCCGTTTTTTCATCTATTAAGCGAAGCAGAACAAGATTTTTCTTTACAAGGGAGAGATGTCCGGGATAACATTCCGGACATCTTGACTTTTCGGGGCAATCTCTTTTATCTTGCCAAGAGAAAATGTATCTTTGTAAGTTAGACTAAATATAGCCACTTAATAAAACATGGAAATCACAATCAAAGAAAACGGCACCGGGTTGCTCTGCACGCTTGCAGGACGGCTCGATACCCCGGCCTCCCTGCAAGCCTCCAAGGACATCCAGCCCTTGCTGGACAACGCTGACAAGGAGATTGTGCTGGACTGCAGCGATCTCGAATACATCAGCAGTTCCGGTCTGCGCATTCTGCTCGGCATCCGCAAGGAGACTGCCCGCAAGGGAGGAAAGGTGATCATCAAGAACATCCGCGAAGAGATTCGCCAGGTCTTCCTGATGACCGGCTTCTACAACCTGTTCGAGATCCAGGATTCTTAATGGAAGATTACGGTCTGGACCTGCACGGGAGCATTCTGCTGGACGAGTACCGGCAGATGTGTCCTGCCCTTGAGAAGATGAAGGAGATCGCCCTCTCCATCATCCGGGGAGACATCGCCGCCAAGAAACTCATGGTCACGGCGACGGAAGCCCGGGTCAAGGAGGAGCGGAGCCTGGCCGGCAAACTCGAGCTCAAAGGCAACAAATACGCCACCGCCCGCGACATCACCGACCTGCTCGGCGTCCGGGTCATCACGTTCTACAGCGATGACGTAGAGAAGATCGCGGCCATGGCGGAGAACCTTTTCGAGATCGACCGGGAGAACTCCGTGGACAAGCGCAAGATGCACCAGCTCGACAGTTTCGGCTACAATTCCCTCCATTACATCTGCCGCATCCCCAAGCGGCTGTACCAGGATCCCGATTTTCCTGAAATCAACGAGATCCGCTTCGAACTCCAGATCCGCACCTCCCTGCAGCACGTCTGGGCCACGCTCTACCACGATTCCGGCTACAAATCCGGCGTGGAGATCCCCAAGGAATATCTCCGCCAGATGAACCGCCTGGCCGGGATGCTCGAACTGGCCGACGAACAATTCTGCCTCATCCGCAACGGCATCACGGACTACCGCCGGCGCGTCCAGGCCCTCGTGGCGGACGGGCGCATCGAAGAAGTCGCCCTGGACGGCGACACGTTCAAGAGCTATCTCGCCCTGCAACCTTTCGACGCCCTCAACCACCGGATCGCGGCCCTCAATCAGGCGGAGATCCAGGAGGTCTCGCTCCAGCACTACCTCCCCATCCTCAAGGACCTGGGGATGAATACCCTGGGCGATGTGGCCAAGATGGTCAGAGAATGCCGGGAGGACGCCTTCCGCCTGGCCTCATACCAGTTGGGCGCCACCGACATCGACATCATCACCTCCGCGGTGGCCCTTCAGAACCTCTGCATCGTCGCCATTCTGCGCCGCGGGGGCGGCAAGCCGGGACTCAAGGCCTTGTTCGACCATCTCAACGGCGTCTCCGAGAGCAACGAATCTCTGGCGCAAATCATTTATTCACAAGCAGAAACCCTGAACCTTATTTGATATGAATACCGAATCCCCATTCGTCATCACCATCAGCCGCGAACTCGGCTCCGGTGGCCGCAGCATCGGAGAGAAATTGGCCGGCAAACTCGGCGTCCGCTATTGCGACAAACTGCTCATCCGGTCTCTCGTCTCCCAGTTCAACCTGACCACCTACGAGATCGAGAAGATCAAGGCGAAGAAGAAGAACTGGCTGGCCGATTTCCTCGAGAAAGTCGCACCTGTACCCCGCGCCGATATGATCCTCAGCACGCGTTCCGGCCAGGAAGGTACGCCCTTCCCGCACTTCACGACCTCGGAAGAGATTTTCGCCGCCGAAACCGAGATTTTGCATGCCGTCGCCGACGAGGGGTCCTGCGTGATTGCCGGCCGCTCCGGGTTCTTCGTTCTCAAGGACCATCCCAACAAGCTCGATGTCTTCATCCGTGCCTCCCGGGCGAAGCGCATCGAACGGGTGATGACCAAGCAGGGTGTCTCCCGCGAGGAGGCCGCCACCATCATCGACAGCGTGGATGAGGGGCGTGACAACTTCGTCAAGCATTTCGCCGGGACGAGCCGCTATGATGCCCGCAACTACGACCTGGTCCTCAATGTAGACAACCTGGACGAGGACGACGCCGTCGAGCTCATCCTGGATTTCATCAAGCATAATCGATAATGCCTAACGCTGCGCTGGACACAAGTCTGCTGGACCGGGCGATCCACTTCGCCGTGCAGGCCCACGCCGGTACAGAACGGCGCGGTAAAGGATTCCCCTACATCCTCCATCCGATGGAGGCGGCCGCCATCGTGTCCACCATCACGCCCGACCAGGAACTCCTCTCCGCCGCCGTGCTCCACGATGTCGTGGAAGACACGTCCGTGACCGTCGGGCAGCTGCGCAGCGAGTTCGGCGACCGGATTGCGGATCTGGTGGCCGCGGAGAGCGACGAGGCTATGGACCACCTCCCCGCCTCGGCCAGCTGGCATGCCCGCAAACAGGCGGCGATCGACCGGCTCGCACGGGCTGGCTACGATGCCAAGATCGTGGCGATGGGAGATAAATTGTCCAATATGCGCGCCATCGCGCGGGACTTCGCCGAGCAGGGCGACGCCCTGTGGAACCTCTTCCACGTCAAGGAGCGCAGCGAGCACGAATGGCACTACCGCGGCCTGGCGGCTTCGCTTTCCGAACTCGCCCACACCGCTGCCTACCAGGAGTTCGTCCGCCTGATCGACGAGGTATTCTGCCAGCCGGTCCGGATCGACCTCGCCGACTACATCCATGACGGCGAGGGCGCCAACGGAAGCAGTTACATCCACGTTTCCGACCCGGACGTGATGCTCAAGCTCTACAAGAAGGGCATCCAGTTGCAGGCCCGGGACGAACTGCAGGTAGCGCGCAAGGTCTACGAGGCCGGGATCTCCACGCCCGAGCCCGGAGACTTCGTGACCGACGGGGAACGCTTCGGCATCCGTTTCCGCCGGATTCCCGGCAAGAAATCCTTCGCCCGCGCCATCGGGGACGACCCGGCCCGCGTGGGAGAATACGCCGTCCGCTTCGCCCAAATGTGCAAGGAGCTGCACGCGACCCGCGTCGATACTTCCCGCTTCGAATCTGTCAAGAACCGATATCTCCGTCTGCTGGACGAGAATCCTTTCTTCACCCCGGATCAGAAAGATCGCATCGCGGCGTTCATCCGCCAGGTCCCGGACACCGACACGGCCGTCCACGGGGACCTGCACTTCAGCAACGCCATCTTCGCCGGGTCCGATTTCTATTTCATCGATCTCGGAGATTTCTCTTATGGACATCCCTTCTTCGATCTCGGCATGGTCTATGTGACCTGCAAACTGAGCAGCGAGGCGTTCATCCTGGAGAATTTCCATATGGAGAAGACCACCTCCAGCGCTTTCTGGGATGCCTTCGTGCCCGCCTATTTCGGGCCGGATGCCGACCCGGAGGCCGTCGAGCGCGACATTCTCCCCTTTGCCGGTCTCAAGACCCTGATTATCGAGCGCGACACCGGGACACCGATGCCCGAATTCCGCGCCGCCCTCTCCTCCATTCTCAAATAAACCCTTATGGTCCGAGTCAAAGAATCCTTCAAAAGCCTGTTCACCCTCCAGGGATTGAAGCTGCTCCTGGTCGCAGCCGTCCTGCTGGAAGCTACGTCCCTGATTCAATTCTTTTTCTCCAAGAAGGGGCTTGAAGAAGAAGCCAACAGACGTGCCGAGAGCGAGCTCGTCATCAATCGCCTCGAGATCGAAAAAGTGACCAATATGGTGGAGCAGGCCGCCCATGACATGGCCTGGTCGCTGACGGACAAATTGGACAAGCCCGAGCAGTTCGAGGCCAATCTGAAGCAGATGCTGGATACCAATCCCGTGATTATCGACGCCGCTGTCGCATTCACCTCGGAATACTATCCGGAATTCGGCCATTGGTACGAGCCGCTCCTCGCCCGCCGCACGGACGGAAGCTATGAGCCGATGGTCCTGGGGAGCGAAGATCACGATTATTTCCAGACGGACTGGTACATCCATGCCGTGGAGCAGGGCGAAGATTATTGGAGCGAGCCGTACTATGACGAGAGCGGCGGCCGGACGATGCTGGTCACCTTCGCCACGCCCCTGCGGGATCCGGAAGGCCGGATCGTCGGAATGGTCGGAGCGGATCTCTCCCTGGCCTGGCTGACGGAGAAGATCGTCGGCATCCAGGTGTATCCCGACTCCTTCAGCACGCTCACCAGCCGGGAAGGTCAGATAATGGCCTGCCCCGCCGAGACGCTCACCGTCGCGAAAACCATCCGCTACGATACCCTGATGGAAAAGACCGGCTGGAAGATGTCCATCGTCATCCCCGAGGATGAGATCTACCGAAATGCCAAGCGGGTGGGCTTCGTCGTGCTCCTGCTGCAAATCGTAGGTCTGTTTTTGCTGGGCTTGATCCTCCAGCGGACGGCGAGGAATCTGCGCAAGCTGAAGGCCGTATCCGACTCCAAGGACAAGATCGAAAATGAACTCAAGATCGCCAGCGCCATCCAGATGGCGATGCTGCCGAAGTTTTTCCCGCCCTATCCCGACCGCCACGATTTCGATATCTTCGGCACGCTGATGCCTGCCAAGGAGGTCGGCGGCGACTTGTTCGACTACTACATCCGCGACGACCGGCTGTTCTTCTGCATCGGCGACGTCTCCGGCAAGGGCATCCCCGCCTCGCTGGTCATGGCCGTGACCCGGAGCCTCTTCCGCACCGTTTCCGGACACGAATCCAACCCCGCACGCATTCTCTCACAGATGAACGAATCGATGTCTCAGGACAACGAGAGCAATATGTTCGTTACCTTCTTCATCGGAGCGCTGGACCTGACCTCCGGCCTGTTGCGCTATTGCAACGCCGGGCACAATGCACCCCTGCTGCTGACCGAAGAGGGCGTCCGGAAGATCAATGTGAGACCGAACTGCCCGATCGGCATCGACGAACAGATGCGCTACCCCCAGCAGGAACTCATGGTCCCGTCGGGCGCGACCCTGTTCCTGTACACCGACGGACTGACCGAGGCCGAGAACACCCGGAAAGAACTCTTCGGCGAAGAACGGCTCCTGGCAACCGCCCGGACCATTTCCCGCGAACCGGCCCGCGAGCAGGTGGCTATCATCAACGAGGCCGTCCACATTTTCGTCGGGGCCGCGCCGCAGAGCGATGACCTCACGATGCTGAGCATCAAGTTCCTCGGTGATCCCGAGAGCATCACCGACCGACACCTCCTGCTGCAGAACGACATCCAGCAGATCCCGCAGCTGGCCGACTTCATCGAGACCATCGCAGAGGAATCCGGCATCAGCCAGGCGCTGGCGATGAGCCTCAACCTGGCCCTCGAAGAGGCCGTGACCAATGTCATCCTCTACGCCTATCCCGATGGCACGGAGGGACTCGTGGACATTGAGGCGATCATCCGCAAGCACCAGATCTGTTTCAATATCACCGACAGCGGACGGCCTTTCGATCCCACCCAGGTGGCCGAAGTGGATACGACCCTTCCGCTGGAAGAGCGTCCCATCGGCGGACTGGGCATCCACATCGTCCGCAGCATCATGGACGAAGTCTCCTACAACCGGGAAGACGGTCACAACTTCCTCCGGCTGATCAAGAATCTCTAGGGTGTTTTTGGAAATCAGACTTTTTGTCTAACTTTGCAAACCCATTTCCCGGAGGTGTGGCCGAGTGGTCGATGGCGGCAGTCTTGAAAACTGTTGTACGGCAACGTACCGGGGGTTCGAATCCCTCCGCCTCCGCGCTATGCAATGACATAACACACCGGGGCGACATTGTCGCCCTTTTTGTTTGCCAGGGGCGCCTTATGAGAGCTAGCTCTCAGCGGGCGCCCCTGACAAACAAATAGTGCCGCACTCAGGTGCGGCACCGGTGTGTTCCCGGACAGGAAGGGAAAAGGCCCGCGCAGCGGGGCTAATCCCGCTTCCCCTTTTTCTTCTCTTTCTCCTTATCTTCTTCTTTCGAGAAGAACTTCCACTGGAAGAGCACAAGGTAGAAAGCCCCCACGGTCACGCACGAATCCGCGAAATTGAACACCGGGCTGAAGAAAATCACCCGCTCCCCCTGCCGGATGATGGGGAAGAAGAACATATCCACCACCTTGCCGAACATCAGCGGAGCGTAGCCCCAGATCACGCCATAGAACAGGCTGTCGATAATATTGCCCACGGCACCCGCCGTGATAAGCGTCAGGCCGACCAGCACACCGACGGGAGCAGTCCCCTTCTTGTCCAGCGAGCGTATCCACCAGATGAGGAATCCGCTCAGCACGATACGGAAGAACGAGAGAAGGAACTTGCCGACCTGGCCGCCGAAAGACATCCCGAACGCCATCCCTTCGTTCTCGACGAAGCAGAGGCGGAACCACTGCCCGAGCACGAAAATCTGCTCCCCGGGCTCCATATTCGTCTTGACCAGGTATTTGATCACCTGGTCGATCACGACGAGCAGGACCCCGAGCAACAGGAGACGATTTCCCCGGGATAGTTTCATATCAATTCTTCCCCTGCTTGGCCAGCATCTCCTTGGCCTCGACGGTCAGCGTGGCGTGCGGAACCAGGCGGAGGCGCTCCTTGGGGATCAGCTTACCGGTCACCCGGCAGATCCCGTAGCTCTTGTTCTCGATGCGGATCAGGGCCGCTTCCAGGTTCTGGATGAACTTGTACTGGCGCTGCGCCATCTGGCTGGCTTCCTCCTTGGAGAGTTGGAAAGCGCCGTCGTCCTCGACGGTCCGGAAGGAAGGCGTGGTGTCCTCGATATCGTTGGTGCCGTTGTGCATCACGATATGGCGAAGGGTGTTGTACTCCGACTTCGCCTTGGCGAGTTTCTCTTCGATGATGGCCTTGAACTCAGCGAGTTCGGCATCAGAATAGCGGGTTTTGTTTTCTGCCATAACTATGAAAGGTTGTCAGTGTGTTTCTGGACTTGGATACGGATGCTGCCATTCCCCCACTCCACCTCCGCGGCGTCCTGCGGAGCCTTGTCGAGGGGCTCGAGATCCAGGGAAAGGGAAAGGGTCTGGGCGGAAACATAGGATGCGTATTCGGACAGGGCCGAGCGGATCTCCTCCGCAGCGGGGCCGTCTGCATAGATGACCGTGTGGATGCGGTCGGTAACCTCGAATCCGCTCTCCTTGCGGAGGGTCTGGATCGGGTGGATGAGTTCGCGGGCGCAGCCTTCGCGCAGCAGTTCGGGCGTCTGGACGATGTCCAGGGCGAGGGTCAGTGTGCCTTCGGTGGCGACGAGCCAGCCCGGCATATCCTCGGAGTGGATCTCGTAATCGCCCTTGCAGAGGGTGACGTCCCCGCCCGGCAGGGCGAGCACATAGTCGTCTTCCGAGCGCTCGATTTCGGCAATCGTCTCCTGGGAGAGCGTGGCGAACGCGGCGGCGATCTCCTTCATCTGCTTGCCGTAGATCTTGCCGAGGGTCTTGAAATTGGGCTTGATCTTCTTGGTGATGATGCCGGTGGTATCGTGGAGATACTCGATCTGCTTGACGTTCACTTCCGTCAGGAAGATGTCGCTGACGCGCTGGATGTGCGCCTTGACCGTGTCGTCCATCACCGGCACGAGGACCTTGGCGAGGGGCTTGCGGACATTGATGCCGACCTTCTTGCGAAGGGCGAGTACCATCGAGGAAGCCTTCTGGGCGAAGGACATGCTCTCTTCGAGGCCTTCGTCCACCCGAACGGGATCGAACTCGGGCATCGCCTGGTAGTGCACGGAGTCCGCTCCGGGGACGAGGTCCAGCCAGAGGCGGTCCATGAAGAACGGGGCGATCGGGGCACCCAGCAGGGCCACGCCTTTCAGCACCTCGTAGAGGGTCTGGTAGGCGGCCAGTTTGTCTTCCTCCATCCCGGCGCCCCAGAGGCGCTTCTTATTGAGGCGGATATACCAGTTGCTCAGGTCGTCGCAGACGAAATCCTGGACCAGGCGGCCCGCCGTGGTGATGTCATAATCCTCGTATGCGGCCACGACGCCCTTGACCAGGGTGTGCAGGCGGCTGATGATCCAGCGGTCGAACATCGGACGGTGCTCGTAGGGCACCGGTTCGGCGGCGGGATCGAAGTTGTCGATATTCGCGTACAGGGCGAAGACCGAGTAGGAATTGTAGAGCGTGCCGAAGAACTTGCGGCGGACTTCCTCTACACCGGCCTCGTCGAACTTGAGGTTATCCCAGGGCTGGGCGTTGGTCATCATATACCAGCGGAGGGCGTCGGGGCCGTAGGTATCCATCGCCTTGAAAGGATCGACGGCGTTGCCCAGGCGCTTGCTCATCTTCTCGCCCTTCTTGTCGAGCACCAGACCGTTGGAGATCACGCGCTTGAAAGCGGGGGTGCCGCTGACCATCGTGTGGATGGCGTGCAGGGTGTAGAACCACCCGCGCGTCTGGTCCACGCCTTCGGCGATGAAGTCGGCCGTGATGCCGAAATCCGGGGTGTCGATGCCGCGCAGGCCCGTCTGGGCGTAGGGCATCGCACCGGAGTCGAACCAGACGTCGATCAGGTCGGTCTCCCGGACCATCTTGCGGCCCGTGGGGCTGACGAGGAAGATCTGGTCCACATAAGGGCGGTGGAGGTCGATCTTGTCGTAGTTGGCGATGGACATGTCGGCCGGGTCGAAGCCGCGGTCGCGCAGCGGATTGGAGGCCATCAGGCCGGCGGCGACGGCTTTGTCGATCTCCGCAAAGAGCTCCCTGACGGAACCGATGCAAATCTCCTCCTTGCCGTCGTCGGTGCGCCAGACCGGGAGCGGCGTGCCCCAGTAGCGGCTGCGGCTGAGGTTCCAGTCCTGGATATTCTCCAACCATTTGCCGAAGCGGCCCGTGCCGGTGGATTCGGGCTTCCAGCGAATCTGCTCGTTGAGGGCGATCATCTCGTCGCGGACGGCCGTCGTCTTGATGAACCAGCTGTCAAGCGGATAGTAGAGCACCGGCTTGTCGGTGCGCCAGCAGTGCGGATAGGAGTGCACGTGCTTCTCGATCTTGAAGGCCTTGCCGGCCGCCTTGAGCATCACGCAGAGATCCACGTCGAGGGTCGGGGCGTCCGGTCCGAGGGTGCTGTCATAGGCATTCTTGACATAGCGGCCGGACCATTCGGCATAGGCCGGGCTCACGTGGGTGGCGGCATACGCCGGGTCCATGTCTTCCAGGCGGAAGAAACGGCCCTTCAAGTCCACCTGGGCCTGGGGGTCGCCGTTACGGTCGGTCACCAGCAGGGCGGGGATGCCCGAGGCGCGGCCCACCTTGGCGTCGTCGGCGCCGAAGGTCGGTGCGATGTGGACGATGCCCGTACCCTCCTCCGTGCTGACATAGTCGCCCGGAACCACGCGGAAAGCGTCGCCGTCGGGACGGAACCAGGGAAGGAGCTGCTCATAGCGCAGGCCGACCAGGTCGCGGCCCTTGATGCTGCCAGGCAGCACCTCGAAGGGGACCTTGCCGTTGAAAACCGCCGGGACGAGGGCCTCTGCCACGATGTAAGTAGCGGGCACGCCGGTATAGGGGTTCGCGGAGCGGACCTTGACATAGTCGATGTTCGGGCCCACGCAAAGGCCGGTGTTGGACGGGAGGGTCCAGGGCGTGGTGGTCCAGGCGAGGATGTACAGATCCTCCTCTCCGAGGACCTTGAACTGCACGGTGCAGGTCGTATCCTTGACGTCGCGGTAGCAGCCGGGCTGGTTGAGCTCGTGCGTGCTCAGGCCCGTTCCTGCGGCCGGGGAATAGGGTTGGATGCTCTTGCCCTTGTACAGGAGGCCCTTGTCGTAGATATCCTTGAGCAGGTACCAGAGGGTCTCGATGTAGCGGTTGTCGTAGGTGATATACGGATCGTCCATATCCACCCAGTAGCCGATGCGCTCGGTGAGATTGCGCCATTCGGCGGTGTATTTCATCACTTCCTCGCGGCAGGTACGGTTGTACTCCTCCACGGAGATCTTGACCCCGATGTCCTCCTTGGTGATGCCGAGCTTCTTTTCGACGCCCAGCTCGACCGGCAGTCCGTGGGTGTCCCAGCCCGCGCGGCGGCGGACCTTGTAGCCGGACTGCGTCTTATAACGGCAGATGGCGTCCTTGATGGAACGCGCCATCACGTGGTGGATGCCCGGCATGCCATTGGCGGAAGGCGGTCCTTCGAAGAAAATGAACTCGGGAGCCCCTTCGCGGAGCGCCAGCGATTTCTCGAAGGCATGGTTCTTCTTCCACCGCGCAAGCACTTCTTCCCCCGTGGAAACCAAGTCCAGGCCGTTATATTCTTTGAATGTCATATTTTTTGCCTAATTTTGCATTTGTATTAAGTTTGCAAATTTAACGATTTCTACACATTTAAGCAAAACGATATGGCGATTCTGGATATTATTCTCCTTCTCTGCTTCATTCCTGCGATCGTAAGCGGGATTTCCAAGGGTTTTGTCAAGCAGGTGGTCAACCTGGCCGCCATCCTGATCGCGGCCTGGGCAGCCTTCCACTTTTCGACCGTCCTGGCCGAATGGCTCTCCCAGTACATCACGCTCGAGATGTCGGTGCTGAACGTCATCAGCTTCGTGCTGATCATCATCGTGGTGGCCGTGGTGCTCAACCTGGTCGGCTCGCTCATCACCAACGCGATGAAGGCCATGTCGCTGGGCTTCGTCAACCGCCTGTTGGGCCTGGTTTTCGCCGTCCTCAAGGTGGCGCTCATCCTGGGCCTGCTGATCCTGCTCTTCGAGACGCTCAACAGCACCCTGCACCTGGTCGATCCCGCAGCCACGGAGGACTCCGTGGTCTATAACTTCCTGCGCGGTATCGCCGAGAAGATCTTCCCCATCCTCAAGACCTTCATCACGGGCGGGAACGATCCCGCCGGGGCTGCCGCCACCGCGGCCGAAGCCGTTTCCGGGAATGTCTAGCAGCCTGCTGCTCATCGAGACCTCGACTTCGCTGTGCTCGGTGGCGCTCGCCGAGGACGGGGTCGTCACGGCCCGGCGGGAAAGCGTCGAGCCGCGCGCCCACGCCGCCCTCACGGCCCCCTTCGTCAAGGAGGTACTCGACGAGCGGGGACTGCGCGCAGCCGACCTGGATGCCGTCTGCGTCAGTGCGGGGCCCGGCTCCTATACCGGCCTGCGCGTGGGCGTATCCACGGCCAAGGGCATCTGCTTCGCCGCCGGGATCCCCCTGCTCGCCGTGGACACCCTCGAGGTCCTGGTTCACCAGGCCCGCGAGGCGGGACAGCTGCCGGAAGGCTGCCGCCGGGTGATCCCGATGATCGATGCCCGGCGGATGGAAGTTTACACCGCCGTCTTCACCCCCGAGGGGAAGCGCCTCACCGAGGTGGAGCCGCGCATCATCGACGCACAGAGCTTCCGCGCCGAACGCGACGGGGGTCCCGTGCTATTCATCGGCGACGGGGCGGAGAAGTGCCGGGTGCTCCTCGCCGGCCCCGGGATGCATTTCGTCCAGACCTGTCCGCACGCCGCTGCGATGCGCACGCCCGCCCTGCGCGCTTTCGAGGCGGGAGAGTTTCGGGACGCGGCGTATTTCGAACCCTACTACCTGAAAGATTTCGTGGCGACGGTCAGTCGCAAGAAACTCTTTTGAATCTCAGAGATTTTCCTTATCTTTGAGGACGTATGGAGTATCTGATTCCCATATTGATGTTCTTGTTCCCCGTCGTGGTCGCGATCCTCGACAAGCGGGCCAAGCAGCGCAAGAAGGCGGCTTCGGCCGCACCCAGGCCCCAATTCCCGCCCATCAGCTTCAATCCGGCGCCCCAGCCCGTCGTCCGGCCCGCGGTCCGGCCCGCCCCGCAGGAGAACGCCCCGCAGGAGAACGTCCCGCGCGAGAGCATCCCGCAGGAGGCCCCGGCTCCCGTTTTCCGCCCGAACCTGGAAGGCCAGCGGGCCATCCACCGGGAAGCGGACCACCCCACCGTCAGCGAACCTGCCCCGGAAAAACTGGAAATCGACAAGAAGAAGCTGATCCTCTACTCCGAAATCCTGAAACCGAAATTCGACGCATAACGCAGAAGGCCGCCCCATACCGGGCGGCCTTCTTGTCGTTGAGGCGGAGGAGCCTACCTGAGCAGGCGGCCGAGTTCGCGGCGCATCCCGTCCGTGCCGGTGATCGGCGTCGTGTTGAGCTCACCGTTCACGATGAGGAACGAGTTGGGCAGGCTTTTCACGTTATAGGTGACCACGGCGGGAGAAGCGCCGCCCAGACCGTCGTTGACATTGATCCAGGGCAGTTTCTGCGCCAGCACGGTCGAGGCCCACTCGGGCTTGTCGGCGCTGCAGCAGATGGCGTAGATCTCGAATCCGCGGCCGTGGAACTCCTGATAGAGCGGCAGCAGGGAGTCAAGGTTCATCATCTTCTGGGCGGCATCGGTGGCATCCCAGAAATGCACGAGGATGACCTTGGCCTCCACCGAACTCAGGGCCTTCCGCTCACCCTTGATGTCCGGGAGGACGATGTCGGGGAACGAGGTCTCGGAGGCGGACTGCAGGCGATTCTCGAGATCGAGCAGGCGCAGCCGGCGCTCGGCCTCCTTCTGGAGGGCCTTGACGTAGCGGGAGTCGGGATAGACCGTCTGGAGCGAATCGGCGACATCGCGGAAGAGGATGGCGTCGGTGGTCTGGGAGAAGATGGAGGCCTCTCCCAGGCGCTCGTAGAGCACGGGAATCGTGGTGAGGGAGAACGGATGCCCCATCACATATTTGACGCTGGCGCGATAATGCTGGAGGTAATCCTGGGTCATCTGGGGCGGATTATCCTCGTGGGCCCGCAGGTTGGCGATGAAGTCGGCATAAGCCTTGTCCACCTCGGCGAGCTGCACGGAGCCTTCGGAGCCCGTGACCGTGTAGTGGCCGAGGGTATCGGCCTCGATCGTCGCGATCTCCCCTTTCTCGAGCAGGAGGGCGGCGATGCGGGTATCCCCGTAGAACAGATAGACGAATTCGGGCTGGCCGGGGGCCACCGCCACATCGTAGCGGAAAGCGCCGCCGGCTTTGGTCGTGATGGTATCGAGGTCGCGGTAGGTGTTGACTTCCAACTGCTTGACGACAATCTGCCTGCCGGGGGCGTCGGTGAGGGTGCCCCGGATATGGGCCTTGTCTGCGCAGGCGGCCAGGGCGAGGGCCGAGAGCGCGAGGGCGAGGAGTTTATTGCAATTTTTCATATTCGGACAAGATTGCGGCGGCGATCTGCGCCATTTGCTCCGGGGTGACGGCCGGACGGGTCTTACGGAAATCCAGGTCACCCTCGGTCTGGAGCGGGACGAGGTGGATATGGGTGTGCGGGACTTCCATCCCGAGCACGGCCACGCCCACGCGCTTGCAGGGCACGGCGGCTTTGAGGGCCGTGGCGACCCGGCGGGCGAAGGCCCAGAGGCCGTTGTAGACGGCCTCGTCGAGGTGGAAGATGTAGTCATCCTCCACGTGCTTGGGAATCACGAGGGTATGGCCCGGCGCAAGCGGGCTGATGTCCAGGAAGGCATAGAAGTCTTCGTTTTCCGCCACCTTGTAGGACGGAATCTCGCCTTGGGCGATGCGGGTGAAAATGGTTGCCATCAGAAACTGATATCGAGGATCTTGAATTTGATGATGCCGGAGGGGACCTTGGCTTCTACGGTCTCACCCTTGCCGTGACCCAGGAGGGCCTTGCCGATCGGCGTCGTGGCGGCGAGCTTACCCTTGGAGAAATCGGCTTCGCTCTCTCCCACGATGGTGAACTCCATGATACGGTGGTTGTTCAGGTTCTCGACCTTGACGGTATTGAGCATCTGGACCTGCTCGGAATTAAGTTGGGAGCTGTCCAGCACCTTGGCGTTCAGGACCTGGTTTTGAAGTTTCGCGATTTTCAGTTCAAGCAGGCCCTGCGCCTCGCGCGCAGACTCGTATTCGGCGTTCTCGGAGAGATCGCCCTTCTCGCGGGCCTCCGCGATAGCCGCGGAGATGACGGGGCGCTGTGCGAGCGCCTCGGCGAGTTCTTTCTTGAGCTTGTCCAGCCCTTCCTGGCTCATGTAATGTACTTCTGCCATATATTCAGTTTTCGGTAAGTTAACTAAAAAGGAGTCCTGCCTCGTGCGGCAGAACCCTTGTCACTTGCAAATATAGCAATTATTTCGGGAAAAGGCAACAAATCCACCTCATTTCAGCAGCGCCCGGCAGGCGGCTTCGTCGGCGGCGAGCTGGGTCTTGAGGGCGTCGAGGTCTTCCATCGGGCGCATCGGGCGCAGCCAGCGGCGGAAGCGGATCTCCAGGTCGTGGCCGTAAATATCCTCGTTGAAGTCGAAGATGTGGGTCTCGATGATGTCGCCGACGTTGGTCATCCCCCAGTAGTGGCTGCCGAGGACTTCGACTTCCGTCAGGTAGACGCCCCGGGCGGGGACGAGTTTCATCGGATCGTACAGCCGCAGATTGGCCGTCGGATAGCCCAGGGTGCGGCCCAGCTGCTTGCCGCCCACGACCACGCCCCGCAGCCTGTATGGATACCCCAGCATCGCCTCCGCATCCTCCACTCTCCCCTCCTCCAACGCCTTCCGGATCCGCGTCGAACTAATCGCCACACCCCCTGCCTCCGCGGGAATAGAGGCGGCATCGGAAGTCCCCCCAGGAAACCGTGCCACCCTCGGCATCGTAAGAGGGGGGACCGCGAAGCGGTGGGGTCCGACGAAGGAGGACGTTTCCAGGGGGGAGCTTCCGAGCCGCATTTCAGTGGAAGCCGGGGGGACGATGAGGACTTCGAGGCCGAGGGATTCGGCGAGGGGCGCGAGGCGGTCGGGCGTGAGGCGGTCGGAGCCGAGGCGATTGTCATAGCCGAGCACGAGCAGCGTCGCCCCCAGCCTCCCCAGCAACACCGTCCGGATAAACTCCTCCGCGCTCAGACGCGCAAACGCGCGGTCGAAGGGCAGCGTCTCCACCCGGTCCACACCCTGCGCAAGCAACAGCGCCTCCCTCTCCTGCGGCGAATTCAGCAAACGCAACTGACGCGCATCCTGCTGCAACACGGCCCGCGGATGCCGTGAAAAGGTAACGACAATCGCCTCCTCGCCCCTTTGGCGGGCGGAGGAGACGAGTGTCTGCAAGACTTGGCGGTGCCCCAGATGGACACCGTCGAAAAAGCCGGTCGCGACTACAGCCATTTGACGAGCGGGAAGTCCTGGCGATGCGGCAGGCGCGGATTCTTCGGGAAGATGCGCTTGCCGACCTGGTACATACCCGTATGCTCCGGCAGCACCTCGGTCGCGTAGGTGGCGATGCCGTTCTCGAAGCTCTTCAGCTGCAGCTCCTCCACCTCCTGGATATGCTGCTCGCCCTTGGCATCGGCCGTGGTGAAGACGATCTCCACCCCGATGTCCTCCGGCTTGAGCCGACCCAGGTCGAGGACCACCTCGCTCTTGAGCATATCATTCTGGGAGAGCACGTAGGAAGCATCCGGCTGCGAGCAGGAGACGACGCGGATGTTGTTCCACTCCACCAGCATCATCCGTTTCCAGGCCGCAATCTCGCGGGCCACGCGGGCATTGTCCGCGGCGAGCTCCATATAGCGCTTATACTGCGGCTCATAATACTGATTGCAGTAATCGGTAAGCATGCGGTTGGTGGTGAAGTTGCAGGCCACCTGGGCGATCGTGTTCTTGATGTAACCCACCCAGACCGGGGAGAGCCCGGAAGACTTGTCCACGTCGTAGTAGGCCGGGGCGATCTGCGTTTCGATGGTGGCGTAGATCGTGGCGGCATCCAATTCGTTCTGGTAGTTCTGATCGTCGTAGGTGCGCTCCAGCGGCAGTGCCCAGCCGGCGCCCTCCTTGTAACCCTCGACCCACCAGCCATCCAGCACGGAGAAATGCATCACACCGTTCATCGCCGCCTTCTCGCCGGAAGTACCGGAAGCCTCGAGCGGACGGGTCGGGTTGTTGAGCCACACGTCCACGCCCTGGACCAGACGCTTGGCAAGGGTGATGTCATAGCCGGGCACGAAGATGATGCGGCCCAGGAAGCGGTCCTGCTTGGAGATTTCGATGATCTGCTTGATCAGGTCCTGGCCCATGCCGTCGGCCGGGTGGGCCTTGCCGGCGAAGATGAACTGCACCGGACGCTTGGGGTCATTGACGATGGCGTCCAGCCGGTCGAGGTCGCTGAAGAGCAGGGTCGCGCGTTTGTAGGTCGCGAAGCGGCGGGCAAATCCGAAGGTCAGCACGTCCTCGCGCAGGCGCTCCTTGATGGTCACGACCTGGCGCGGGGTATAGTGGGCGCTCATCTGCGGATCGGAAAGCCGCTCGCGGATGGTACGGACCAACTCCTTCTTGAGGGTCTTGCGTATCTCCCAGATATCCTTGTCCGGCACGGTGTAGATACCCTCGAAACAGGACTTATCGTAGTGATGGGTCTGGAAATCGGGGCCGAACACCTTGGCGTGCAGTTCCTTCCAATATTTGGAAGCCCAGGTCGGGTAGTGGACGCCGTTGGTCACATAGCTGATGTAGAGCTCTTCGGGGAGATAGCCGGGGAACATATTGGCGAAAATGCCCTGGCTGACCTTGCCGTGCAGCATCGACACGCCGTTGACATTCTGCGAGAGGGTGGCGGCCAGGTGGCTCATCGAGAACTTCTCGTCGCGGTTGTCGGGATGGATGCGGCCCAGGCCCATCATCGTGCGCCAGTCGATGCCCAGGCGGCCCGGATAGTGTCCGAAGAAACGGCCGAACATATCCTCGGCGAAAGCATCGTGGCCGGCGGGAACCGGGGTGTGGGTGGTGTAGAGGCCGGAAGCGCGGACGAGCTCCAGGGCTTCGCCGAAGGAGAGATGCTCCTCCTGGATGTATTCGCGGAGGCGCTCCAGGCCGGCAAAAGCGGCGTGACCTTCGTTGTAATGGTAGATCGTGGGGGTCAGGCCGAGGGCGCGCAGGGCGCGCACGCCGCCGACACCCAGCAGGATCTCCTGCTTGAGACGGTTCTCCCAGTCGCCGCCGTAGAGCTGGTGCGTGACCTGGCGGTCCTCCGGAGCATTGTCCTCATAGTCGGCGTCCAGCAGGTAGAGATCGGTACGGCCGACGGCCACCTTCCAGATGCGGGCGCGCAGCTGGCGGCCGGGCATCTGCACGGCGACGGTCTTCCAGGCGCCATTCTCGTCCAGACAGGGTTCGGCCGGGATCTTGAGGAAATCCTGCGGCTTGTATTCCGCCACCTGGTTGCCCTGCGGGGTAAGCCGCTGGTTGAAATAGCCGAAGCGGTAGAGCAGGCCCACCGCCACGAGGTTGACATTCATATCGCTGGTCTCCTTGAGGTAGTCCCCGGCCAGGATGCCCAGGCCGCCGGAATAGATCATCAAGGAAGAATCCAGGCCATATTCCATACAGAAATAGGCGACGGACGGCTCGGTGCGCTCGGCCTTGGCGGCCATATAGGTATTGAACTCGGCCATCACCTCATCGAGGCGGGCGAGGAATTCCTTGTCGCGGGCCAGTTCCTTGTAACGCTTGAGGCTGACCTTGTCGAGGATGACCATCGGATTGTGGCCGGACTTGTGCCACAGTTCATAATCAACGGTGCGGAACAACGCTTTCGCATTGTCGTTCCAACACCACCAGAGGTTCTTGCACAGGGTTTCGAGCCCGGAAAGCTCCTCCGGCAGATGCCGCGTCACCATCACGCTCTTCCACACGGGCGCGGTTGCTAAATTGTTATTCATCATACACTACTATTAGATACGGGTATTATTGCCTTTCGGCCATGGCGTTATTCACCCGGATGATGAAATCGCTGAGGACGTTCATATAGTTGATGAACGCTTCAAAAGGTGTATCATAGGGGTTGAAACGCTTGTGGATTTCTCCGTCAGAGAAGAACTTCGTGCACATATAGTACAGGTGGTCGCTCTCCTGGAGATGGCCGTAGTCATTCCAGAGGGCGGCGTCGTTCAGGATGGAGAGTTTCTCCTGCAGGCCATAGAGTTTGTTGTAGGCATCCTGCTGGAGTTCGTTGCCGAGCCAGGCGGAGATGTCGCGCTCCTCGTCGGCCCAGGAGATGGGCTGCGGGACGGACAGGTCGCCGACGGATTTGTGCTTGGCGGCAGCACGCTCGGGCGTCACGAATTCGAGTTCCTTGTCTTTGGCGACGGCGTCCGGCAGGGCGCGCATGAACTCGAAGATGCCGCATTCGGCACCCTGGTGCTCGCCGAAGGTCTCGTAATCCATGAAAAGGTTGACGATCTCGCCCTCGGAGGACTTGACCCAGCCGAGGAACTTCTCGACGTTCAGCGGCCATTCGGCCCAACCGCGGTCGGAGAAGCGGAAAGCGATGTCGTCGCTGAGGGCATAGTTGCGGAGCAGGAGCTTGAGATCCGGCTTGAGATCGTTGTTGTAGACATAGTCGGGGCTCTTCCAGCCCATGATATGACGGGCGCCCTCGGTGAGCATCGTCTTGAAGCCCAGGTCATAGACCATCGCGCCGATGGCATCGGAGTAGACCAGCTCGGTGTTGCGGAAAGTCTTGGGGGTCACGCCGAAGTACTGCTCCACGGCGGCCTTGTGCTTGAGCACCTGGTGTTCGAATTCGGGTTTGGAGGCCAGGGACGACAGGGAATGGTTGTAGGTCTCGCAGAGGAACTCCACGCAGCCGGTCTCGGCAAGTTTGCGGAAGCCCTCGATGACCTCGGGTGCATAGCGGTCGAACTGCTCCAGCGCGGAGCCGGAGATGGAGAAGGCCAGCTTGAACTTGCCCTTGTTCTTCTTGACGGCATCGAGCAGCAGCTCGTTCATCGGAAGATAGCACTTCTGGGCGACGCGCTTGAGGATGGTCCTGTTGGCGAAATCGTCATAATAATGGGAGTCCTTGCCAATGTCGAAAAATCTATAAAGGCGCAGACGGGTGGGCTGGTGGACCTGGAAGTACAGGCAGATTGACTTCTTCATATTACTGGTTGACTACTGATTCATAAACTTTCTTGAGCTTCGCAGTGGCGTTGTTCCACTTGAGCGCATTGACTTCCTCGAATCCCTCGCGGTTGGCAAAATTGGACAGGGCCGGATACTGGAGGAGGGCATAGATATCGTCGGCCATCGCATCGACATCCCAGAAGTTGACCTTGAGGGCGTATTTGAGCACCTCGGCGGCGCCGGACTGGTGGGAGATGATGGAGGGGACGTTGGAGCGCATCGCCTCGAGCGGGGAGATGCCGAAGGGCTCGGACACGGAAGGCATGATGTACACGTCCGACAGGGCGAACATCTTCTGCACTTCCTGCCCGCGCAGGAATCCCGTGAAGTGGAAGCGGTCGGAGATGCCCAGGCGGGCCACCTGGCGGATGGCGCGCTGCATCATGTCGCCGCTGCCGGCCATCACGAAGCGGACGTGCTTGGTCCGCTTGAGGACCTTGGCGGCCGCCTCGATGAAGTACTCGGGACCCTTCTGGAAGGTGATGCGGCCCAGGAAGGTCACGACCTTGTCCTTCACGCCGCGCTCGACCGAGAGGTTCTCCCGGCCGCTGAAGTCCACGGCGTTGTGGACGGTCACGACCTTGGCGGGGTCGATGCCGTATTTGTTGATGACGATATTGCGGGTCAGGTCGCTGACCGTGACCACGCGGTCGGCGGCTTCCATGCCGCGCTTTTCGATCGAATAGACGCGGGAGTCCACCATGTCATCGGTACCGCGGTCGAAGGAGGTCGCGTGGACGTGGACGACCAGCGGCTTGCCGGAGAGCTCCTTGGCGGCGATGCCGGCCAGGTAGGTCAGCCAGTCGTGAGCATGGATCACGTCGAACTCGCCGGCGTGCTGCAGCGCGATGGTGCCGCCCACCTGTGCGTAGCGGGACACTTCCTCGAGGAGGTTGGCGCCGTACTTGCCGGAGAATTTGAACTTCTGGCCGAAGCCGACCATGGTCTCGCGGACCTGCTCGCGCTTCATCTTCTCGATGGCTTCGAAATACTCTTCGGGATCGACGTAGGGGACGATATTGGAATCTACGTTGATGAACTTGACCTTGTCGAGGAACTCCTCGACCGTCTCGCTGACATGCTGCACGGCCACGTCGCTCGCGTTGAGGATCGTGGCGCAGCTCTGGTCTTCGTCACCGGAAGCGGAGGGCATCACGAAGAGCGTCTCCACCCCGTTGTGCGCAAGACCTTTGACGATGCCCTCGCAGGCCGTACCCAGACCGCCTGCGATGTGGGGAGGAAACTCCCATCCGAACATCAGTACCTTCATATGCTATTTCTCCTTGTATTGATCCAACAAAAACTCGACGACCAGCAGGGCCGAGGTGCTGAGCGCCGAGGAGATGGCGCCGTGCGGCTCGTGGGGAGGATCTCCGTCATAGAGTTCGGAGAAGGCGCCCACGCCGTGTTTGCCCAGATCGGCGTAGAAACCTTCGGCCAGCCACTCGGCGCGCTTCCAGAAGGAAGCACCCTTGACCCGGAAACTGATGTCCACATAGGGAGCCAGCAGGAAAGGATGCGCGCAGCCCTGGTGATAGGCCAGGTCGCGGTCGCGCTGCGAGCCTTCGTAGACGGCTTTGTACTTGACGTCCCGGGGAGACAGGCTGCGGATGCCTCGGGAGGTCACCAGTTCGTTGTCCACCACGCGCAGGATGGCCGGGGCGAGTTCTTCGTCCACCGGGGAGTATTTGACGGCGATGGCGTAGAGCTGGTTGGGACGGATGTCCTGGTTCTGGCCGTGATTGTCCACGTAATCTGCCAGGCATCCGCGGGCGGGGTTCCAGAACGTGCGCTGGTAATTCAGGCGGATGAGGTCGCGGATGGCAGACCACTTGGTCACGAACTGGCTTTTCTTGGCCCCGTACTTGCCTTCCATCTCGATGGCGAAGCAGACGGCGTTATACCAGAAGGCGTTGGTCTCCACCTGGTAGCCGGCGCGCTCCGTCACCGGGCGGCCGTCCACGTAGCAGTTCATCCAGCTCAGGGCGATGCCGTCTTTCTGGGCCCAGAGCAGGCCGTTGGGCTGCATCGACACCTCGGCGCGCTCGCCGGGAAGGTAGCTCTCGATGATGCCGCGGACGATGATGCCGTATTTGTTCCAGACCTGCTTCTCGTCGGCGCCGTGGTCGATGTAGGCTTGCAGGGCGCAGGGCAGGAGGAGGGGCGCCTCCACCTGCGTGGTGCGGCGGAACAGGCGTTCCTGCTCGTCCGCAATCAGGTTGTCGAGGATTTCCTCGAAAGACTTGGGATCGTTCAGGCCGCAGAGGGTCAGGCCCGGCAGGGCGATGAGCGTCTCCCGGAGCAGGCCCGTATAGAGCCAGGAATAACCCGCGTGGATCTTCTTGCGGCCGTTATGGGCCGTGATCAGGGAATCGGCGCAGCGGCGGAGCTGGTCGCGGTAGCTGGTGATCTCGCCGGCGTTCTCCACGAGGGTGTTGAAGCGACGTTTGAACTTCGTGGGATCCTCCTGCATCAGGGAAGCCGAGAAGACGAGCGAATCGCCGGCCTTGAGCCGGGAGGTGAACCAGCCGGGGACTACGAGGTCCTCGCGGCAGTCGAAACCGCGGCGGTACTCGTCGGAATAGGTGACGGCCTTGTTCCAGTAGGGACTGGCGACGAATTGCGCGCGGCTGTCGCTCGTCTGGAGGTTGAGGTTCGGGAAATTGGCATACAGGCGGAAAGAAGCCCCGTTCTGGATCTCCGAGCCGGTCAGGTTGGCCTCCGGGTTCTCGTGGGTCAGGTGGTGGATGTTGCGGAATGCCAGGAACGGACGAAGTTGGAGAGTCAGGGGCTTGGGACTCTCGAGAATCTCATAGCGGATGAGCACCTGGTCGCGGTCCTGCGCCAGGACGATGCTCTTGCGGAGCAGAATCTCACCGACCTTGTAGGTAATCTGCGGTACGGGGTCCGCGCTGAAGTCCACCACATACTTGTGGCCGCGCGGTTCGTAGGAGTCCCCATAGCAGTGGATGCCGAGATTGAACTGTTTGCCGTCCACGACCAGGCTCTCATCCAGGTCGGACAGCAGCAGGAAGCGGTCGCCTCCGAAACGGTCCAGCGTGACTGCCAGCAGGCCGTGGTAGCGGCGGGTGTTGCAGGTCACGATGGACGTGTTGCAGTAGGCACCGGTCTTGTTGGCGCTCAGGATCTCCCTCTTGAGCGAGTAGGCCAGATTGACAAGCTCCGATTTGTTGAATTTCAGAAAAGCCATAGGTTTATTATTTGATTTTTTTCAACACGATCGCGACGCGGCTGGGCAGATAGAGCGAGAGGCGTCCATCCACGGTAACGTGGCACTCGTCCTCCCGGAGCCGGGAAAAACCGCCGTACACGGCTTCGTCGGAGTGAAATGCCATCGCATACACCCCGTCCGGTGTTTGGAACGCGAAATTCTCGTACGACGCGGTCGGATTGAAATTGAATGCAAAGATACTATTTCCCCGGCTGAAAATCAAAACTTTTCGCTCTTCATCCACATAGAGTTGGTGCAAACTGCCGGAAAGGATACGCTCCCGCTTGAAGTAATGAATCATATCGGCGTCGAAAGCCTGCAGGCCGCCGAAGCGCAGGCGCGGATTATCGGCGATGGACCAGAGCCTCCGCGCGTGGGCGTAAGACCAGTCGTTGCCCTCCCGCGGGAAGTCGATCCACTCGGGGTGACCGAACTCGTTGCCCATGAAATTGAGGTAGCCGCCCCCGCAGGTGGCGAGGGTCACGAGGCGTATCATCTTGTGCAGGGCCACGCCCCGGTCCACCAGCAGGTTCTGCGACCCCTTCTCCATCGACCAGTACATATCCTTGTCGATGAGGCGGAAGATGATGGTCTTGTCTCCCACGAGGGCCTGGTCGTGGCACTCGGCATAGGAGATGGTCTGCTCGTCGGCGCGCTTGTTGGTGAGTTCGTACCAGATTTCGCCCATGCTCCACTGTTCGTCGGTCAGTTCCTTGATCCATTTGATCCAGTGGTCGGCGATGCCCATCGCCATCCGGAAATCGAAGCCCAGGCCGCCTGCGGCGAAGGGGGCGGCCAGGCCGGCCATCCCGCTCATATCCTCGGCGATGGTGAGGGCCTCGGGATTGATCTCGTGGATGAGCTGGTTCGCCAGGGCGAGGTAGCTGACGGCATTCTCATCGACCCCCTGGTCGAAATAGAGGCGATAGTCGCCGAAATCCTTTTCCAGGCCGTGGTCCCAGTAAAGCATGCTCGTCACTCCGTCGAAACGGAAGCCGTCCAGGTGGTATTCCTCCATCCAGTATTTGCAATTGGCGAGCAGGAAGTATTTCACCTCATCCTTGCCGTAGTCGAAGCAGCGGGAGCCCCAGGCCGGGTGGTGTCCCTGCGGCCCCTGGTAGAAATAGAGATCGTCCCGGCCGTCCAGGCGGCCCAGGCCCTCGACCTCATTCTCGACGGCGTGGGAGTGGACGATATCCATGATCACGGCGATGCCGCGGCGGTGCGCGTCGTCCACCAGGGCCTTGAACTCCTCGGGCGTGCCGAAACGGGAGCTCAGTGCGAAGAAATTGGAAACCTGATAGCCGAAGGAGCCGTAGTAGGGGTGCTCCTGGAGCGCCATGACCTGCAGGACGTTATAACCCAGTTTGTGCACCCGTGGGAGGACATCGCGGCGGAAATCCTCGAAGGAAGCCACTTTCTCCTGCTCGGAACTCATCCCGATGTGGCACTCGTAGATCAGCGGATGGGGCCGGCGTCCGGGCTTGCGCCCCGTCCACTTGTAGGGGACGGCCGGGGCCCAGACCTGGGCCGAGAAGATCTTGGTCTCCGTGTCCTGGACCACGCGGGTCACATAGGCGGGCAGGCGCTCCCCGCCCCCGCCCGGCCACTCGATCCACAACTTATAGAGTTCCCCGTGGCGCAGGAACAGATCCGGGACGCGGAGTTCCCAGTTGCCCCCGCCCACGGGTTTGAAGGCGTAGGCCTCGGTGCGTTTCCAGTTGTTGCACTCGCCCACGAGGTAGATGCGCGTGGCATTGGGTGCCCACTCGCGTATCACCCAATCCGTCCCCTCGCGATGCAGGGGGTAGTAGAGGTGGTTGTTGATCGCAGCGGAGATCGGCCCCTCGCCGCAGAGCTTCTGCCGGTCGGCGAGGATGCGGGCGTGCCGGGCTTCGATGGCATCCCGGTAGGGCTCGAGCCACGGATCGGTCTGGTAGATCTTCTTTATCATAGGTTCTCGATTTGATTGCGTACGGTCCGGAGATATTCACGGCAGCGGCCGATGAGTTCGTCCGAGCGCTTGATGCAGCGGTCGATCTCATCCAGCCCCGTGGCCGGGTCCTCTACCCGGTCGGCGATCTTCTCCAGTTCAGCGATCGCCTCGTTGTAATCGAATTGTTCTTCCATATCCATCATCGGGCGACGGCCTCCACGGTGCCGTCTGCAAACAGTAACTTGAACGGGGTGCCCGGCGGCAGGGCCCGGGCGGACTTGACCACGACTCCCCGCGCGTCCGTGACCAGGGTGAAGCCGCGGGAGAGGACGTTGCGGGGATCCGCGCCCCGGATGCGCTCGCCCAGGGCGGTGAGGCGGACCTCCATCGCGGAGAGCCGGGAGGCGAAAGCCGTCCGCAAGCGTGTGCCGAAGGCGCTGATGCGCTCGTCTTCCGCGGCAAAGGCCTCGATGAAGCGGTCCGCGAGGGCCGTCGGGGTCTTGACGGCATCGTAGGCCACCCGGTCGGCGACGTGGAAGTCACGGTCGTGGCCGATGGCCGTGTAGACCGGAACCGGGCAGTTCGCGATGGCGAAACAGAGCGCGTAGTCATCGAAACAGGCCAGGTCCAGGGCGGACCCGCCCCCGCGTAACAGCAGGGCGGCATCGTAGGGAATCTCCGCGCATTCCACCCGGCAGAGGGCGTCGGCGATGGATGCAGGCGCATCCTGCCCCTGCATCGTGGCCTCGAAGAGGTCCACCGCATAGACGAACCCGTAGGCATTGCCCTCGAGGTGCCGGCAGAAGTCGCCGTAGCCGGCGGCGTCCCGCGCCGAGATCACGGCGAGGCGGTACGGCAGGAGGGCGGGCGTGAGGTTCTGCTGGCGGTCCAGCAGGCCGTCGGCCTCCAGCTTCTCCAGGGTGCGGCGGCGTTGCAGCTCGGCGGCGCCCAGGGTGAAACGGGGTTCGATCTCGTCCACCGTCAGGGAGAGGCCGTAGAGCTCGCTGTAACTGACCTGCACGCGCAGCAGGACCTCCATCCCGGGTGCGAGATCGCCACCCGTCTGCTCGCGGAAATAGGCCCGGAGCGGAAGGTAGCGGCTGCGCCAGATGACCGCCTTGGCCTTGGCCACGATCCGGCCGTCCCGGCTCTGGCAGAGATCCAGGTAGCAGTGCCCGTTCGCCTTGGCCTGCACCGAGGCGATTTCGGCACGTACCCAGCACCGCTCCGGGAAGGCATTCTCGATCTCGTCACGGAGCAGCGCCTGGAGCGCGAACAAATCGATATATTCCGTCTCCATATTGACAAATTTAACAAAAATCCACAAAGATTTACTATCTTTGTCCGGAATAAAGTTAGTATTTGTATGAAGATCTCCGGGGCCACGTTTGCAGGTAGCAGCACCAGGGTCTCCCAGAAGCCGAAGAGAAGATTGCCGGAATTTGCCTTCATCGGAAGGTCCAACGTCGGCAAATCCTCACTCATCAATTCCCTGTGCGGCAATCAGAAGCTTGCGATGACCTCCGCAACTCCCGGAAAGACCAAGCTGGTCAACCATTTCCTGATTAACGACAAGTGGTATCTCGTGGACCTGCCCGGCTACGGCTATGCCCGGCTGGACCGCAAGGGCCGCGAAGAACTCGCCGCCGTGATCCGGGACTACATCACCCGGTCGGAGGAGATGGTGATGCTGTTCGTGCTCATCGATTCCCGCCACGATATCGGGCGCATCGACCTGGATTTCCTGGCGGAACTGGGCGAGCTCGGCATCCCCTTCGCCCTGATCCTGACCAAGTGCGACAAGCAGGGGCCGAACGTTCTCGCCGCCCAGCTCGAGCGAGACCGCGAAATCCTGCTGCAGCAATGGGAGGAACTCCCGCCCGTTTTCTGCACCTCCGCCCGCACTCACGCCGGAAAAGAGGAAATCCTGGACTATATCGAAAACATACTCAATACATTATGATACACACCCACCGCTTGGAACTGTTTGCCTGCCGGGCTTCCGAAAATTTCGCCCGCCAGGTCATCAACCACATCAATCTGATCCAGTCCCCGGATGAGCCCGAGCTCCATCTGGGTCAATTGGAGATCACGCCCTTCAGCGACGGCGAGTTCCAGCCCCAGTTCGAAGAGAGTGTCCGCGGAGCCTCGGTTTACATTATCCAGTCCACCATCCCGCCGGCAGACAACCTGATGGAGCTCCTGCTCACCATCGATGCCGCCAAGCGCGCCTCCGCCGACGAGGTCGTGGCCGTGATTCCCTATTTCGGCTGGGCCCGCCAGGACCGCAAGGACCGCCCGCGCGTGGCGATCGGCGCCAAGTTGGTGGCCAACCTCCTCCGTGCCGCCGGTACGGACCGCGTGATGACCTGCGACCTGCACGCAGGCCAGATCCAGGGCTTTTTCGACATTCCGGTGGACCACGTCTATGCCAGCAAGGTCTTCCTCCCCTATATCAAGAGCCGCAAGTTCAAGAACCTCGCGATCGCCGCGCCCGACATGGGCGGCGCCAAGCGGGCCAATGTCTATGCCCGCGAACTGATGTGCCCGGTGATCATCTGCCACAAGACCCGTGAGCGGGCCAACGTGGTAGGCTCCATTACCGCCATCGGCGAGATCGAGGGCAAGGATATCATCATCGTGGATGATATGATCGACACCGCCGGCACGCTCTGCAAGGCCGCCGACGTGCTCAAGAGCCGCGGCGCCAACAGCGTGCGCGCCTGCGCGACGCACGGCATGCTCTCCGGTTCCGCCCTCCAGCGCATCCACGACTCCGCCCTCGAGGAGGTGTTCATCACCGACACCATCCCCCATCCGGAACTCGCGGACGATCCCAAGATCCGCATCATCTCCATGGCCGAGGTGTTCGCTTCGATCATCCACAAGGTCTACAACTACGAAGCCATCAGCCCGGACTTCGTCCACTGATCCCCGGTAAGCCATGTGGCCATATCTGCTCGCCGTACTCGCGCTCGTCGCGCTCTGTGTCCTGGGACTAGGGGTCAACGTCCTCTTCCTGGGCAGGGAGTTCCCCAAGTACGACGTAGGATCCAACGAGCAGATGCGCCGGCTGGGCATCCGCTGCTTCAAGGACGAAGATGCCGCCCTGCACGGCCGCTCCTGTGCGGGCACGCAGTCGGACGCCTGCCTGGACTGCCAATTCTACAACCCTCATCCCGGACTTGATCCGGGATCTAAAACCGATTAACGCTATGAGTCTCGTCGCCATCGTCGGCCGGCCCAATGTCGGCAAATCCACCCTCTTCAACCGCCTCGTCGGAATGCGGCAGGCCATCGTCGAAGCTACCGCGGGCGTGACCCGCGACCGCCACTACGGCCGCTGCGAATGGTGCGGCCACGAGTTTTCCGTCGTGGACACGGGCGGCTATACCACCGGTTCGGACGACGTCTTCGAGGCAGCGATCCGTTCCCAGGTGCAGATTGCCATCGACGAGGCCGACCTCGTGCTCTTCATGGTCGAGGCCGCGACCGGGATCACCGACTATGATGCCGAGATCGCCGACATCCTCCGCCGTACGCGCAAGCCGGTGATTCTCTGCGTCAACAAGGTGGATTCCGGAGAGAAGATGTACGATTCCTATCAGTTCTATTCCCTCGGCCTGGGCGAGGTCTACAGCATCTCGGCCGCCAACGGCAGCGGCACCGGCGATCTGCTGGACGCCGTCGTGGCCGCCCTGCCCGAGGAGGAACAAAAGGAGGATCCCTACGCCGGTCTCCCCCGCATCGCCATCGTGGGCAAGCCCAACGTGGGCAAGTCTTCGCTGACCAACGCCTTGCTGGGCGAGGAGCGGAACATCGTCACGCCCGTGGCCGGCACCACGCGCGACGCCATCGAGACCTACTACAACAAGTTCGGTTTCGAGTTCATGCTGGTGGACACCGCCGGCATCCGCCGCAAGGCGAAGGTCCATGAGGACCTGGAGTTCTATTCGATCATGCGCTCCATCCGGGCCATCGAGCACGCGGACATCTGCATCCTGATGATCGATGCCACTTCCGGGATGGAGGCGCAGGATATGAACATTTTCAACCTGATCGTCAAGAACCGCAAGGGTTGCGTGGTCGTGGTGAACAAGTGGGATCTATTCATCAAGGATTCGAATACGATGCGCGAGTACACCGAGGCCCTGAAGGCCCGTCTCGCGCCGTTCAACGACATCCCCGTCATTTTCACGTCGGTGGTGAAGATGCAGCGCATCCAGGATGTGCTCGAGGCCGCCACCGAGGTCTATGCCAACTATTCCCGCAAGATCCCCACGGCCCGGCTCAACGAGGCGCTGCTCCCTGTCATCGAGGAGACGCCGCCGCCGGCCTGGAAAGGCAAGTACGTCAAGATCAAGTACATCACCCAGCTCCCCACGGCCTTCCCCGCTTTTGCGTTCTTCTGCAATCTCCCGCAGTACGTCAAGGATCCCTACAAGCGCTTCCTCGAGAACCAGCTCCGCAAGAACTTCAACCTCAAAGGCTGCCCCGTCCAGATCTACTGCCGGCAGAAATAAACGCCTATTGGAGAAAGAAAAAGGCTGCTTCCCGTCGGGGAGCAGCCTTTCGTCTGGTTGCAGAGGCGGAAGCCTCTTTCCGATTATTGTCCGGCCTGCTTGGCGGCCTCTTCGATCATTTTCTCGTTGGCGGTGATGAAGATCTCGACGCGACGGTTCTGGGCACGGCCCTCCTCGGTGGCGTTGTCCGCAACGGGCTGGTCGAATCCCAGGCCGTTGGTCGTGATGCGCTCCTTGGCGATACCCTTGGTGGTGAGGTAGTTGCCGACGGTCTCGGCCCGCTGGAGGGAGATCCGCTTGTTGACGGCCTCGGTACCCTGATTGTCGGTGTGTCCGTAGACGGTGATGCCCGTCTCGGGCATGTCGGCCATCTCGGCGGCGAACTTGTCAAGCTGCTGCTTGGCCTCGGGCTTGAGCGTGGAACGGTTGAAGTCGAACAGGATGCCGCTGTCGAAGGTCACTTTGATGGCCTCGAGACCATTGACGTCGGTCACGGTCTCCACCTGGACATTCTCGAGGGCGGCGAGTTCTTCGGCTTTCTTGTCCATCTGGCGGCCGATGATGGCACCCGTGCCGGCACCCACGCCGGCGCCGATGGCGGCACCGATGGCAGCGCCCTTTTCACCACCGATCAAAGCGCCGATACCGGCGCCCAGACCTGCGCCCGCGCCCGTGCCGATCAGAGCGCCCGAGCCGGTCTTGGACATGCCGCAGCCCGCGAGGACGGCGACACAGAGAAAAAGAGAGACAATTCTTTTCATTTTCTTTTGTGGTTAAGATTTATGTGGCTAAGTTACAAAAAATTTCAAAACATACAACCGGCTACTTCCATTCCGCGCAAACGGAGTGGACCAGGATGCGGCTCTCGGTACCCACGGTGCTGGTATGCTGCAAGCCCAGGCCGCCGAAGCCGTTGGGGGTGATGGCCGCCTCGAGATCCACCTCGGGGTGAATGCGCGGATCGCCCGCACTGCTGGCCGTGTGGCGGGGTCCTTCGACGTGCGCGATCAGCCGGTTCCCCTCGGTGCGTACCGTCAGCGTGCAGCCCGTCAGGAAGCAATTGGTCGAGACGCCCTCGGTGAGCGGCGTGACTTCGCCGTGGTCATACCGGACCAACAGCACATCCACCGCATCGGAGAACTTGACGGTGCGGATCACCCGCAAGGCATAGCCGGTGAGGGTCTGCGTATCGAAATTGATGAACAGGTCGAGGTATTGCTGACGGGCGCTGGCGAAGCCCTGCCCGCCATCCTTGGCGGGATCCACCTGCCAGGTCACGGTCATGTCGCCGTAGCGGCCCGGCAGCGGGGTGTAGCGCAGCCGTGCGCCCTGCTGCAACTGCTGGATACCCAGACCCTTGGCCCCGTTGATGCCGGGCCCCCAGGTCCAGGCGGGCCGCTCCGGATCCACCTGCCACTCATACTCTGCGGTATCCGCGGGCTTGAAGGCGTCCACGGTCCAGTAGCCCGGCCGAACGGCCGGCTGGTTGTCCGTCGGGAAATCGAAGAAATCCGTACTCAGCACCCGGTCGCCCGCGGCCTGGGAAGCCTTGACGGGCGTGCGGGAGACCACGCGTACCTCCTCGCCCGGCTCGCAGCGCAGGTGCTTGGGCGCCACGCCCACGGCCAGGTAATGCCCCACGTCATCCCGGGTCAGGAAATACTCCTTATGCGGCTGCCCGCCGCGGGAAACGGCCACCGGCACAGCTCCCCCGCCCCGGCGGTCATCGCAGCGGTACCAGGTCACGAGCGACTCGTCCGCGCGGCCCTGCAGATCGACTGTGTAATCCACCCGGGCCTGCCCCGGGGAGAAACTGATCACCGGAGCGCTTGTCAGCGCCGGCGCAGGCAGGAAGTCCGGGATGACCGTGAGCAGCACGGCGCACTCCAGGCCCTCCTCCGTATAGGCGATCACATCGAAACTACGCGTCAGGTCTTCGTGGTTGGTCGCGGTCACCGTGACCTGGGGTCCCTCGTTCGCGGAGAGCTTCACGAAGCGCTCATAGCCCGGCTGGACCTTCCAGTAAATCTTCTGGTTGTCGAGCGGATAGCCCAGATGGCGGAAGGTACCGGCCTTGAGCGTCACCGGGGCGAGGCCCGTCTGAAGCGTAGCCTCGCGGACATCCACGTTCAGGCAGGTCGGGATGTTGGCATAGTCGCGCCCGTCCCGCTCCGAGAGCGCGAGGACGCGCGCCTTGATCCCCTGGGGATCCCAGTCGTCGTCGCCGCGCAGCAGGTTGTAGGTGTTGTAGAGCACGCTCCCGTCATCCTCGACGAGCCGGAACGCGGCCAGCTGGGCCTTCTGGTCCAGCACCACGGTGTTGTAGGGTTTGGCGGCACCCACGAAAGCCGGGTGGCCGTCCAGACTGATATTGTACTGGTAGCAGCGCAGCCACTCCTCGGGCCGGAAGGTCCAGGCGAGCTCGACGGGCCGGCCGGCGGTGTAGCGCACGTCCACGAGCGAATGCCGGCCGACGGTCTTGCTGATCGCCTGTACCGCCTCGCCGTGACGGATGTGCAGATCGCTGTCCAGGAAGACGGTCCCGAAACGGTCGGCGCCGCCGAAAGGCTGCCGGCCCCAGAAGTCGAAGTCGCAGCCCAGGTGGACCGCCGCTCCGTTGAGCGAATCATCCGTGCTCTCGAAATGGCAGTTCACGAACAGGGTCCGGCGGGAGCCGCTCAGCGGGCAGAGATTGAGCCGGGCTTCGAAGCGGACGTTCTCCGCATAAACCCGGTCGCCGTGGCAGAAGGCCACCTGGGCCTGTGTGATGGCGGAATACTTCGCCTTGCGGCCCAGTTCGGGTTTGCGGGGATAGACGAGGTCGATATCGCAATAATTGCCCATCGTCAAGTCCTTGACCACGAGGTCGTCACCCGTGAAATCAAACATCGTGAAATTGCCCACGGCGCCCTGGGTCTGCCCGCGGGCGGAGGCGAGGATCACGTCACGGGCATCGTCGGTCGTGCCGAGCAACTGGAGGCTCTGGCAGCGCACCGCCAGCCCGATGGGGCTGCCGAACGCGGCACGGCGGATCTGCCCGTCGTCCGGATCGTCCACCCAGTACACCCAGGGTGCGATATAGACGCGCATCGGCGCCTCCCGGGTGCCATCCTGCAGATGGCTCATCGCCTCGTTGAAAGTATTGAAAATGTAAGGGGAGCGGGCGGCCTCCGCATCGGAGAGGCTGCCGTCCACGAACAGGGCGCGGGGACCGAGCGTGACCGCTTCGCCCTTGTACTGGATGGTCTGGGCCGGCAGAGCGGCGCAGAGCAGCAAGCCGGCCAGGCCGGCAAGAATCATTTTCTTCATATTCGAACTAATCCAATTTGCGATACTTGAAATGACTGAAACGCACCTCCCCTTCTCCGGCGGCCACCAGGCCCGGGAGCATGCTCTGGAATTCGTGGAAGACATTGTGGTTGTAGCCGGAGATCTCGATGCCCCAGTCGTCCTGTTTCCATTCCACCCCGTCCAGGCTGTAATAAGCGGAGATGATCTGGTGGTCGTTGCGCAGGCGCAGCCAGATGTGGGTCACATTCGGGGTGCGCATGGCGCGGCGGCCGCCCCGGTCGCGCCGCCAGCGGAGGGTGCCGGCGTTGGAGATGCCCTCGCCGATGTAATATTGGCTGTTGTAGTAGATCACCAGCCCGGCGGTCGCCCCCGGATCGCGATCGATCTCGACCTCGAATTCATAGGCGTGGTCGCCGGCGACGAACATCATCGGCGCGGCGTCCGCCGGACTGCCGCCGACCGCCCGGAGGGTCAGCGTACCATCCTGCACGCTCGCCCGGGAAGGGTCGAAGTCCTTATAATACTTCCAGTCCAGGCCGATGCGGAATTCGCCCAGACGGTCGTGCCGGTCGGGCAGCTCCGCCTGGGGAAGGGGCGCCGCGATCGGGTCTTCGACGATGTTCTCGCCATAGCTCCGCCACCAGCCGTCTTCATCCAGCCAGACCGGCTCCAGCAGGGTCTGGCGGCCCAAGTTGTAATAGCCGTTCTCGTAGGAATGATAGACGATGTACCAGCGGCCGTCCGGAGTATCGATGAGCGATCCGTGGCCGCGGGACCACCAGCGGTCGGTATTGTGGTAAGTATGGACCAGCGGATTGTAGGGAGACTCCTCCCAGGGGCCGTCCAGGCTCTTGCTCCGCGCGATGGCCACCAGGTGGCTCGTCGGCGGGCCGGCTGTGCCGCCCTCGGCCGCCACGAAATACCACCAGTCCCCTACTTTGCGGATCTTCGGGCCCTCCATCGCGAGGCCCTCGGTGAGCCAGCCTTCTGGGATGGGCCAGCCGTCCCAGACGTGTTCGAAGGTCCCGGGGACGGTGTCCAGTCCGTCATCCGTGAGCCGGATGCGGTTGCCGCCGCTCAGGAAGAGCCATTTCGTGCCGTCTTCCGCCACGGCGATGCAGGGGTCGATCTGCCCGACGTGCAGGTCCACCGGATCGCTCCAGGGGCCGTAGGGCGTATCGGCCCAGACCACCCAGTTGCTGCGGTTATGTACGGTGAAATAGATATAGAACTTGTCTCCGATCTTGGAGATGTCCGGGGCCCAGACACTGCCCAGATAGGTCTTCAGGGCAGAACTGATCGGCTCCCAGTGCACCAGGTCGGTGGAATGCCAGACCACCAGTCCCGGATTGTAGTCGAACGAAGAATGCGTCATATAGTAATCATCTCCGTCCCGGACGATCGACGGATCGGGATAGTCTCCTCCGAGGATGGGGTTGACGTAGGTCCCGTAGGGGGCCTTCGGCACGGGGCCGGCGCACGCGGCGAGCAGCAGGGCCGCCGCGGCAAACAGGGTCAGGTGTCTCATATCTTCTTGATTCTCAATAACAGATAGGGGGTATCGGGCAGCCGGACGCCGCGTCCTTCCTTGTCCGTGATTCGGTAGCGGCCCGGCGCGCCGGTCTCGAAGACCACCGGCCACTCCGTAACCGTCATATTCCAGGTGTCGAGGATCTCCACGCGGTACTGCTGGCCGGCCTGCGGCCGGGGATACAGGTTGTTCTTGACCGGCAGGTCGAAGGTCCATTCATTGCGGATCTCATTGCCGAAATAGATCAGGTAGTACCCCTCGCCGGCCGTGGTGGTGTATTCATCCCAGTTGTGGTCTGCCAGGCCCGGGGTGTTCGGCAGGTCATCCAGGATCGCGCGCAGGAACTTGATCCTCCGCCAGGATTCGCCGCGGAACGTGCCGCCGTAAGCCAGGAAATTGCCCGCCGTCTCGGTGCTGCTCCCTTCCTCGGCGTTGAAGGTCTCGGCGTGGGTGACATAGGTGCCCGACATCAGTCCGTTGTACATCCGGCGCAGCATTTCCTGCCCGCTCAGCCATCCCCAGCGGCTCCCGACATTGCCCTCGTAGCAGACTTCGTCGAAGACGACCGGTTTCTTGTAGATCCGGCTGACGGTGTGGGCGCGGCCGCGCTCCATCACGGGACCGTGGTCCTGGATGCTGGCGTGGGTGAATACCGGGTCGAAATAATTATAATAGGTGGCGGTGTAGCCGTGGATGGAGAGCAGGTGGTGATAGGGATCGCCCTCCGCGACGGCCCGCGCGAACTTGTCCCAGTCCCCGGCAGGGATGCCCTTGACCCCGTCCCATTCGTTGGCGAGCGACCACCACAGGTTGCGGAAGGCCGAGAAGCGGGCCGTGATGTAGCGCAGGTAGCGCAGGTTGGCCTCGAGCGGCATCCGGTCGAAACCCCAGCGCCCCCCGTCGTAGGGGTGGAAGAGCACGAGGTCCGCCTCCACGCCGATTGCCTGCAGGGCGAGGATGCGCCGCTCCACATATTGGAAATAGGCCGGATCGAAGCGCGTATAGTCCCAGCTCCCGTCCGCCTGCTTCACGAAAGGATAGATGTCGGGGTACTCCACCGGCAGGTTGTGCAGGAAGAAAAGCATCCGGAGTTTGTTGAAGCCGGACTCGCGCAAGGCGGCCACGGTCCGGGCGGCCGTCTCATCCCCGACGTGCATCCAGTCGTAGGCGGTGGTGCCGACCGGGTAGTAGCGGATGCCGTCGGCGTATTTGAAATGCAGGCCGTCCGGGACCACGGGGCCGTGGTTTCCCTCACCGGGAGCCGTGCAGACGAAACTGCCCCGCCTGCGGTTCAGCGCGGACACCCGGCTGGCGGTCACATAGGTCCACTCCCCTTCCCGGTCCGGCATGAAGCGGAGTTTGAACACGCCGTCGCCGTCGTAGAAGCCGCGGACGGTCCGGGACTCGCCCGCACAGCTGAAGGTGGCGCTCAGTTCGACTTCGAACGGGTTGCCCCGCACGGCGGCGGGAAGGCTGAGTTCAAAACAATCCCAACGCGCCACGCGCTCCTGCGAGCGCGCGGGTATGATAAAAGTAAGCAGCAGGCTCAAAAGGAAAAAAGAGCGGCGGGCGGTCATCGGTAAATCGGTTTATTAGTTCTCAAAGTTACGATTTTTTCCTTTTATATGTCCCCCAAAAAAGTGAAATGGCCAAAAGTGCTGCATTTATTTTTCTTTTTCTAAAAAAATATTCCCATCTTTGCGCTCCTTTTTAAAGATTAAGCTAATTTTCAATATTTTAGGTTAACTATAACTTTATGAAGAGTACCAAAATTATTACCACGCTCCTGCTCCTGGCCGCGTCGTTCTGCGCTTATGCTCAGAACATTACGGTTCGGGGAGGTGTGACCGACGCCGCCACCGGCGAGCCGGTCCCCGCAGCATCCGTCGTCGTCAGCGGCACCACCATCGGTGTGATCGCCGACATCAACGGAAACTATTCTATCAGCGCTCCTTCGGGATCCACGCTTGTTTTCTCCTCCATCGGCTACGAGACCCTGGTGGTTCCCATCCAGGGACGCAGCCGCATCGACGTGACGCTCGAGTCGAGCGCCGAGGCCCTGGAGGATGTGCTCGTCGTCGCCTATGGCACGGCCAAGAAATCTTCCTACTCCGGCTCCGCCTCCATGGTCCGCTCCGAGGAACTGGCCCAGAAGCCCGTTTCCTCCGTCGAGCAGGTTCTCCAGGGTAAGGTCGCCGGTCTCCAGGTGACCGCCGCCTCCGGCCAGCCGGGTGCTGCGACCACGTTCCGCATCCGCGGTACCGGTTCGCTCAACGCTTCTTCCGCGCCGCTGTTTGTGATCGACGGTGTGGCCACCTCGAGCTCTAATTACTCCAAGAACGCAAGCGACCAGGACGCCACAGCCAGTATCATCTCCGCCATCAACCCGCAGGACATCGAGTCCATCACGGTGCTGAAGGATGCCGCCGCCGCTTCCCTGTACGGTTCCCGTGCTGCCAACGGCGTGGTGATCATCACCACCAAGAGCGGCAAGTCCGGTCAGGGCCAGGTGAACTTCAATGCCTCCTTCGGCGTTTCCGCAGTCCCCAAGCAGTACAAGATGGCCAGCTCGGCTGATTACTACAAGCTGGTTTTCAATAGCTACATGGAGTTGGCGGATCCGGCCAAGGGCCAGGATTACAAGTGGGCCAACGCCCAGACCCAGGGTTACTTCTCCTGGAACCCGTACAACACCGACCTCCCGCTGGATGCCAGCGGAAACGTGGCCAGCGGTGCCAAGATCGTCATCGACACCGATTGGCAGGACGAGGTGATGCAGAAGGGTTACACCCAGGACTACAGCCTCAGCTATACCGGCGGCAACGATAAGGTCAACTACTTCTTCTCCGCAGGTTACTTCGACCAGACGGGAACGACTCCGACCGCCCGTTACACCCGCTATTCCGGCAAGGCCAATATCGAAGCCAAGGTCAATTCCTGGCTCAAGGGCGGCGCCAACGTGGTGTTCTCCTACGCCACCCAGGTGTCCGAGCGCGCCTCCAGCGCCGGTGCTTCCCCGCTGTACAATGCGGTTTCCTTCCCGAATGCCGTTCCTGTGTACAAGGTGGATTCCAATGGCAACTACATCCTGGACGAAGCCGGCGAGAAGCAGTACAACTGGACCAACCCGGCCGCCAAGGACTTCAACCCGGTCGCCATCCCGTATATGAATATCAACAAGGCCAATACGGCCCGTCTGCTGGCTTCCTTCTTCACGGAGGTCAAGTTCATGGACGGCCTCACCGCCCGGACGACCTTCTCCCCCGACTATGTTTCCGTGTATGATATTTTCTACTGGAACAAATTCCACGGAGACGGCCCCGCCTATAGTGGCCGCGGCGGCCGCACGCAGACCAGCGACCTGATGTTCACCAGCACCACGACGCTGAATTTCAACCGCACCTTCGCCGAGAAGCACAATGTCTCCGCAATGGCCGGTTACGAGTACTGGCAGAGCCGGATCACCCGCTTCGACGGTACCGCCACCGGGTTCGCCTTCGACTTCATGACGGAGCTTTCCGGCGCCAGCACGCCGCAGTCCGTCACCTCCTGGTATACGGATGCCGCCCTGATGTCCTATCTGGGCCACGCCGAGTACAGCTACGACCAGAAGTATTTCGTCTCCGGTTCGTTCCGCCGCGACGGCAGCTCCGTGTTCGGCGCCGACCACAAGTGGGGCAACTTCTTCAGTCTGGGCGCTTCCTGGAGAATCACGCAGGAAGACTTCATGCAGGAACTGGGTTGGATCAACGACCTCAAGCTCCGCGCCAGCTACGGTACCTCCGGCAACAATGCCGGCGTAGGCCGCTACCAGTCCCTGGGCCTCTGGGTCGCTTCCAGCGACTACCAGTACGGCTACAACTCCGGTCTGGGCCACTCCTCCCTGGACAACCCGGCCCTGGGTTGGGAGAAGCAGAAGATGCTCAACATCGGTTTGGACTTCGGTTTCCTCCGCAACCGCATCAGCGGTTCCATCGAATTCTTCAACAAGGCCTCCGACGCCCTCCTCTATGATTTCCCGCTCCCTGCCTCCCACGGTATCAGCAGCGTGATGATGAACCTGGCCAAGGTCAAGAACACGGGTGCTGAATTCGTCCTGAACGCCACCCCCGTCCAGACCGGCGACTTCAACTGGGATATCGCCTTCAACTTCACCACGAATGCCGACAAGATCCTCGACCTGGCCGGCGACGATGACATCACGATGTCCGACACCAAGAAGATCTGGAAGATCGGGTACAGCCAGTACGAGTTCTACATGCCCACCTGGATGGGTGTGGACAAGACCACCGGCGACCCGCTCTGGAAGAAAGGCGACGGCACCACCAACAAGTATTCCCAGGCTGACTATGAGCTGCAGGGCCGCGCGACGCCCTGGGGCTTCGGTTCGCTGACCAACAGTCTCTCCTGGAAGGGTCTCAGCCTCTCCTTCATGTTCTACTACAACCTGGGCGGCAAGTTCTATGACGCGCTGTATGCCAACATGATGCACGAGGGCAACAACTCCGGCAAGAACATCAACGCAGATGAAATCAATGCCTGGACCCCGACGAACACCAATACCGACGTGCCCCGGTACATCAACTCCAACGACAACCTGAGCAACTCTCCCAGCACGCGTTTCCTGTATGACGCTACCTACCTGAAGCTCAAGAACCTCAACCTGTCCTACAGCCTGCCCAAGAGCCTGCTCAAAAAGACCGGCGTGATCTCCGGCGCCCGCTTCTACGTGAATGCCGACAACCTCTTCACCGTGTTCAAGGACAAGCGGTACAAGGGTTATGACGATATCGACCTCTTCGGTATCGGCGGCTACGACGCTTATCCCAACTACATTCCGCTTAGCCGCACCTATACTTTCGGCGTGAATATCACTTTCTAAAATGAACGGATTATGAAAAAGACGATTTATATTGCTATCATCGCCCTGTTCGGCCTGTGCTCCTGCTCCAAGGAGAAACTGAATCCGGTTCCCTCCAACGCCGTTTCCGACACCCAGATCTTCTCGTCTGTCGCTTCGGCCCAGACAGCTCTCAACGGCGGCATCATGTGGATCGGTTACGCTTATACCAACTCGCTCGGCACCATCATGTCCGAGGTGATGGGTGAGGACGCCCTCATGACCACCGGCGGCTACGGAATCGATACCTACAACTGGAACCTCTATTCCTATACCTATTCCCAGGTCCCCGAGTCGGATCCCTGGTGGTTCGGTTATTCCAATTACATCTGGCAGTATGACTATATGGGCATCGATGCCGCCAACAACATCATCGCCTATGTCACCGATATGCCTGACGAGGCCGGTAAGGAAAATGTCCTCGGCCAGGCTTATGCCCTCCGCGGCTTCATGTTCCTGCGGCTGGCCCGTTTGTTCGCGCCCGCTTACTCCACCAATCCCGAAGCGCCCAGCATCATCCTGCGCACCACGCCGGCCAACGCCGCCGTGGAGCACCTGGGCAGAGCCAGCCTGAAGGCTACCTACGAGCAGGCCCTGAAAGACCTGGATTACGGCCGCCAGCACTGCTCCGCCGCCAGCCGGGACTACTTCACCCCCAAGTCCTGCGCCCTTTTCATGGCACGCGCCTATCTGGAGATGGAAGACTGGGCCAATGCCAAGAAGTACGCCGAGGAAGCTGCTTCGGGCGTCTTCGACGGCAGCAACCTGATGAGCCAGGAAGAATACCGCGCCGGCTTCAAGGATCCCAACAACGAGTGGCTGATGTATTACACCTTCAATCCCACCACGTCCAACTACTACGCCTCCATCCCGTCGTTCTACTATCTGGCCGCCGCCGCCTACAGTGCCGACGAGAACGGCAAGGCCGACATCAACGACACGGAATACCTGGATACTCCCTGGGAGGACGAATTCTTCGAGGATCCTCTCTACGGCTACAGCACCGTCCGCTGGACCAAGCGTTTCCGCGATACTTTCGAGGATACGGATTGCCGGAAACTCTTCCCCTTCTACTTCTTCGAGGAGGATGGCTGGTTCACCAGCAAGTTCAGCCACCGTACGATGGTGGGTGATGCCGATTTCGCGCTGGCCCGTATCGCCGAGGCTTACCTGATCAAGGCCGAGTGCGAGGCGCACAACGGCACCGGCGCCAAGAGCGTGCTGAACGCCCTGCAGGTCGCCCGTGGCGCCACCCCGACCGAAGCCACGCTGGAGAACATCTACCTCGAGCGCCGCAAGGAGCTCTACGGCGAGGGTTTCCGCCTGCACGACATCAAGCGTCTGCACCAGCCCCTCGACCGCACCAAGGATATCGAGCACTGGGCCACCGTCAACCAGCTCCCTGCTGACAGCCCGCGCTTCATGCTCCCCATCCCCGAGGTTGAAATGCTCTACAACAAGGCCCTCACCAACGCTGACCAGAACGAGTTCTGGAGAAAGTAATGAGAAACCTGTTTTTGAAAGGAATGCTGCTGCTCACGGCGGCATTCCTTTTCCTTTCCTGCTCGCAGCAAGAAGGAACCGTGCGCTTCCTGGACCGCGACGTGGACGTGGCTTCCTTCGTGGAAGGATTCCCCTATTCCACCTATGGTTTCTACCTCTCCGAGGACGCCACCAAATTGATGTATGTCCGCAACGCGGACGGCAATCCCCTCCTGATGCTGGACCTCGCCGAAAGCACCGATATCGGGAAGGGCAAAGTCATCTCCGCGGAGGACTGGTCGAAGCGCAACTTCTGGCATCCGCACTGGAATGAGAAGGACGGCAAGCTCTACTGGATGGGTGACCAGGCCAACGACGAGAAGATCGACCTCTACCGGATGGGCCCGCAGACCGGCGAGACCACCTGCTTCACCGACGTCCCCTACATCTATGGCTGGAGCTTCAATGACGACAAGACCCTGGCGGGCTACATCGCCCGCGTGAGCCAGGTTGAGAACGATCACGTGGACGAATTCCACGTCCTGAACGTGGTCACCGGCGAGAACCGCCTCATCTGCACCGACCGCCCGGACTTCCGGATGACCTGGAGCGAGGTGTCCTTCAGCCCGGACAATACCGGCGCGATGATCACGGTCCTCAAGGAAGTGAACCGCACCTATACCAACATGGCCTACCTGGACTTCGCCACGGGCGAATACAAGGTGGTGACGGATCCTTCCCTGGAAGCCAGCCTGAGCGGCTGCGCCGTGATTTCGCCCTGGTATTCCCGGGACGTTGCCTACTTCCTCTCCGACCAGAGCGGCTATGCCAACCTCTACGCCTACGACCGCAGCACGGGCGTCACCACCCCGATCACGGACTACAAGCAGGACCTGAACGCCAAGTGGATCGAGCGGGACGGCAAGAAGTATCTGGCCACCGTGCGCACCAGCCCGGAAGGATCCGACGTGGCCGTGCTGACCCCGGAGGGACAGGAAGTAGCCCAGGCGCACTACCCCGCCACGCTCACCCTGCAGACCACGGTGGGCAGCAAGATGTACTTCCAGGCCGGCGCCACCGACATCCTCTTCCAGATCTGGACGGTGGACTTCGACGGCAGCGCCCTGCAGCAGGAAGTGCTGGTGGACCTGCCTGAAGCCACCAAGAAGAGCATGATCGCCTCGCACGCGCAGAAACTGAGCATCCCGACCTTCGACATCGATCCCGCCACGGGCGAAACCCGCCTGCTGCACGCCTACCTGATGGTGCCCGAGAATCCGCTCCCTGCGGACCAGGCACGCCTGATGGTGATGTCCTTCTACGGCGGCGAGAATGCCTACGACGTCGAGCACCAGATCTTCACCGCGGCCGGCATGTACGTGCTGAGCGCCTCGCCCCGCGGCTCGAGCGGCTTCGGACGGGACTTCGCGGCCCTGAACGACCACGATCTGGGCGGCAACGAGACCATCGACATGATCTACTGCGCCAGGTATGTCTCCGAGATGCTGGGCATCCCCCCGGAGCGGGTGGGCTGCTTCGGTATGAGCCACGGCGGCTACGAGACGATGCGCCTGATGACTTTCCCGGGCGAGGTGAACGGCTTCAAGGCCTCCTTCCCCTTCGGTTTCGGCATTGCCGTGGCCGGCTTCAGCGACATCATCTACGAGCACTACCACTCCAATATTCCCGACTGGGACTACCTGGAGGCAGGCGACCCGGTGACGGAGAAGGACAAGCTGATGGACCGTTCGCCCATCAACCACACCGACTGCATCTCCGGTCCGCTGCTGCTCATCCACGGCGACCACGATGACCGCGTGGACATCGGCGGCTCGCAAATGCTCTACGACAAACTCAAGGCCGAGGGTAAACCGGTCGAATTCCTCATCATGGAAGGCCAGGGCCACGGTTACAAAGGCCTGGACAACCAGATGCGCTACTACCGCACCATCCTCGACTTCATCGCGAGGAACTGACAGATTCCCCCTCCGGAAGGGCGGGCGGCCGCGGGATATTCCCCGGCCGCCCGCTTTTGATTATATTCAATTATAAGCATTATCGAATCAGTATATATAATATTTGCGCTTAAAGTCTAAATATCTGAAAATTTCGTATATTTGCGGGCTTTTTTTGGATGACACGAAACAATTTGTTACTTACCATAAATGTTTAACCAAAATTCCCACATGATGAAGAATCATCTCCGCATGGCGATCGCGAGCTTCCTGCTCCTCCTGAGCGGCACGCTTGCCTTTGCCCAGAACAAAGTCACGGGAACCGTCAAGGACGCCAACGGCGAGCCCATCGTCGCCGCCAGTGTCGTCGTCCGCGGCACCACCATCGGCGCCGTCACCGACCTCGACGGTAACTACTCCATCAATGTTCCCGCGAACTCCGTCCTCGAGGCTTCCTGCATCGGCTACACCTCGCAGACGGTCAACTATTCCAACCAGGCCACGGTCAACTTCGTCCTCAACGAAGACGCCCTCTTCCTCGACGAGACCGTCGTCATCGGTTACCAGACCGTCAAGCGCCGCGACCTCACCGGCTCCGTCGCTTCCGTCAACAGCAAGCAGCTTACCGCTGCTCCGGTCGCCAACGTGGCCCAGGCCCTCCAGGGCAAGATGCCGGGTGTGAACATCATCTCCCAGGACGGTCGTCCGGGTGCCACGATGAACATCCGCGTCCGCGGCGGCGGCTCCATCTCCCAGAGCAATGACCCGCTCATCCTCATCGACGGTGTCGTCGGCACCCTCGCTGATATCCCGTCCGACCAGGTCGAGAGCATCGACGTGCTGAAGGACGCCTCCTCCACCGCCATCTACGGTGCCCGCGGCGCCAACGGTGTCATCCTCGTGACCACCAAGGGCGCCAAGGAAGGCAAGGTCCGCGTCACCTACAGCGGCTACGCCAAGCTCAACACCCCGACCAAGTACCTCCAGGCCCTCGGTCCCTACGACTACCTCTACTATATCTGGGCCAATGCCTATGCACACGACCAGTCCTACGCCGCCGACCCGTTCACCGAGCTCTACGGCATCGGACAGTACGGCGACATCAACCGCTACAAGAGCGTCCAGCAGTATGACGTCCAGAAGGAAGTCTACAACAGCTCCTTCTCCCACAGCCACGACCTCTCCATCTCCGGCGGTACCGAGTCCACGAAGGTCCTCGTCTCCGCCAACTGGAATGACGAGAACGGTATGAAGATCGCCTCCTGGCAGAAGCGCGGCAACCTCTCCTTCAAGATCAACCAGAAGATCTCCGACCGCCTCAACGTCGCGATGGACCTCCGCTACACGGACATGACCTCCTTCGGTTACGAAGGCACCGGCAGCCGCAGCGGTTCCGTCCTCTCCTCCTCCTACCGCTACCGCCCGATCGCCACGGACATCATCCGTCAGTACGGCAACCTCGACGCCCTGCAGAAAGGAGCCGTCGAGCAGTACGGCAAGGGCGTCCTCTGGGACGTCTACGACCCGGTCAAGCAGCTCCTCGACTATGAGCCCGAGCAGCGCCGCCAGGCGCTCCGCGGCACCTTCTCCCTCAACTGGAACATCGTCAAGGGCCTGACCTACCACACCGACCTCTCCGCCGGACGCGCCTACAACCAGAACAAGACCTGGAGCGGCGCCATCCGCAACAACTTCATCGACGACTCCACCGGTGAGAAGCAGCACGCGGGCAACGCCACCGTCTTCCAGGGCAACTCCTGGACGATGCGCTGGACCAACACCCTCAACTATGAGCTGGAACTCAACCAGGCCCACCGTTTCAACTTCCTCCTCGGCCAGGAAATGTCCAACACCGGCGGCGACTCCATGACCATCACCGCCGACCACTTCCCCGCCAACTTCACCAAGGAGAACGCCTTCACGATGATCGACCAGTTCGATGAGACTGCCTCCACCGTCACCCGTAAGTTCTACACGGGCTACAGCACCCCGGAGCGTATCCTCTCCTTCTTCGGCCGTGTCAACTACACGCTGCTCGACCGCTACCTCTTCACGGTCACCTTCCGTGCTGACGGTTCCAGCAAGTTCGCCCCGTCCCACCGCTGGGGTTACTTCCCCGCCGCCGCCTTCGCATGGCGCGCCAGCGAGGAGCCTTTCCTCAAGGATGTGAACTGGCTCAACGACCTCAAGTTCCGTCTCTCCTACGGTACCGTCGGTAACGACCGTATCAACGCCGACCTCTGGTCCCAGAGCTGGAAGGCTGACGCTGCATACTACAGCATCGACAACGCCAAGTACGGCACCTACACCATCGATACTTCCATGGCGAACCCGAACCTGAAGTGGGAGACCACCGTCACCCGCAACTTCGGTATCGACTTCGGCGTGCTCAACGGCCGTCTCTCCGGTACTGTCGACCTCTATTGGAACAGCACCAAGGACCTGCTGATGAACATGACCCTGCCGGCCATCACCGGTTTCACCAGCACCTATGCCAACATCGGCCAGACCTCCAACAAGGGTGTCGAGCTGTCCCTCAACGCCATCCTCGTCCAGACCCGCGACTGGGGCCTGACCTTCGGCGGCAACATCAACTTCAACAAGAACAACATCGACGCCCTGTCCGAGAACGTCACCCCGATCTACGGCTCCAGCTGGTTCCACTCCGGCAACCCGGGCAATGACTATGGCCTGTTCGTCGGCAAGCCGGTCGGCCTCGTCCGTGGTCTCGTCTACGACGGCCTCTATCAGGTCAGCGACTTCAACTACGACCCGGCCACGAACGTCTACACCCTGAAGGAAGGCATCCCCGACCTCAGCGGCAACATCGCCGGCCAGTGGTACGAGACCCAGAAGTTCGTCCCCTCCGGACAGACCGCCTACCCGGGTCTCCCGAAATTCAAGGACCAGCCGCAATGGGACAAGGAGAAGAATGAATATGTCTATGACGGCAAGATTGACGATTCCGACTACACCGTGATCGGCGACACCAACCCGCTCTTCACCGGCGGCTTCAACATCACCGCCAACTACAAGAACTGGGACTTCGGCGCCTACTTCAACTACAGCGTCGGCAACAAGATCTACAACATCACCAAGCTCGCCACCCTCAACGGCTACAAGGAGTCCGGTCTCTATGAGAACCACCTCGGCTTCATGAAGGACAGCTTCAAGATCTACGACATCCAGGGGGGACAGCTCGTCCGCGTGCATGAGCCTGGCGCCCTCCAGGCCCTCAACGCCAACGCCCAGTGGCCCCTGTGTACGAACGAGAACGGCATCATCTCCACCCTCGGTATCGAGGACGGCAGCTACCTGCGTCTCAACACCCTGACCGCCGGCTACACCGTGCCTTCCAACAGCGCGTTCGCCAAGACGCTGAACATCAGCAACCTGCGCATCTACGCCACGATCTACAACCTCTTCACCCTCACGAAGTACTCCGGCCTCGATCCGGAAGTCAGCACCGCCCAGAACATCAATGGCGCCGCCTACCCGACCCCGGGTATCGACTGGGGTGCCTACCCGCGTGCACGTTCCTTCGTCCTCGGTGTCAATGTCTCCTTCTAATCATCTAACGGAACGAAGAATATGAAAAAGATACTTTACGCCATCGCAGCCCTCGCCGCCTGCTTCACCCTCAACCAGTGCAAGCCGAACGAGTACCTCAGCGTCGCCTCCCCGAACAAGATGGATGACGAGTTCGTGACCTCCTCCGTCAGCGAGACCTTCAAGACCCTCTCCTTCTGCTACCGGACCTACCTCAGCGTCGCCGGCGGCGGCAACTACAACTGGAATGATTCCGCCTCCGATGCGGAGTACTATCCTGAATACAACTCCGGCAACGGCCGTATCGGCTACCTGCATCCGGAGAACACCGGTGTCAACGCCAAGAGCGGCCAGTTCACCAACCTGTTCACCATCCTCGCCCGCTGCGCCCGCATCGCAGGCATCATCGAGCAGAAGGAAGAGTTCACCAAAGCCCATGACGCCGGTCAGGTCAACGACTGGACCCAGCTCTGGGGCGAGGCCTGGACCATGTGGGCCTACTGCTACACCGAGCTCGTCCGCCATTACGGCGACGTGCCTTTCGGCATCGAGAACTCCGTCGTGGACGAGGGCTACGCCCTGACTTCCCGCTTCGTCATCCTCGACGAGGTCATCAAGAAGCTCAAGGAAGTCGAGAGCAGCATGTACTACCTCGGCCAGGGCGGCATCCAGGCCGAGCGCATGTCCCGCACCTTCGCCAACATGCTGATCGCCGAGGCCAACATGATGGCCGGCGGCTACCAGACCCTCCGCACCGACGTCGACAACCTCTACGAGGATGTGACTTTCGAGACGATGTACACCAACAGCAGTGAAAAGGTGAAAGCCATCTTCGCCCGTCCGACCAACTGGCAGAGCTACTACAAGGAGGCCCAGACCTACTTCCGCAAGGTCGTCTCCGGCGACGCCAAGGGTACCCTCAAGCTCGTCACCACCGACGACCGCGGCCTGGGCAACCCCTACCAGCGCAGCCTCCAGTACATCATGGACATGGAAGTCTCCCCGGAATCCATCTGGGAAGTCGGCAACCAGGCCCCGCTGCAGTCCGAGCGTCCCTACTCCCAGGGCCGCCCGTCCGACGGCGCCACCAAGAACGCCGCTCCCTGCAAGGTCTTCGCAGGCATCCGTGTGATCCCGACCGCTTACTACCAGATCTGGGAAGACGGCGACCTCCGCTGGGACGCCTCCGCCGTCGTGACCGGCTCTGACGGCAAGGGCTCCGAAGCCATCGTCCAGCTGATCTCCGGCTCCCGCCTGAAGGGTGGCATCGCCATCAACAAGTGGGACATCAACAAGATGAAGACCCCGTATGTGACCGCCTGCCGCAACTCCGGTATGAACTTCGCCTTCTTCCGCATGGACAACACCATGCTGAAGCTCGCCCAGGTTGACTATGCGCTCGGCGACGCCGCCGAAGCCCTGAGCCTCGTGAACCAGCTGCGTGCCCGCGCCGGACTCGCAGGCCTGGCCTCCGTGGACGACTATGCCATCATCGACGAGTTCAAGCGCGAGTGCATCGGCGACGGCGACATCAAGTTCGCCGAACTCCGTGCCGGCAAGTTCACCGAACTGGGCAAGGCCATGCGCGCCGAACTCAAGACCGTCATCGCCGGTCTTGAGAAGGACGGCTACTACACCTTCAAGAACGGCCGTACGATCTCCAACTACGTCTGGACCAAGCTCGTGGACATCTCCGGCAAGAAGGTCGGTGTCAACACCCACAACCGTGTCGAGGGCGATCCCGTCCTCAGCCCGGGCTGGCGTGGTGTCTATGACTACACCACCACGACTTCCAGCGGAGCCGTCGTCGGCGAGAAGCACAACCTTGCCATCGAGGGTCTGTTCGAGTACATCGACCCGGCCGGCGAGATCGCCAAGGCGCTCGAGGCCGACGGTTACACAAAGACAGACTGGGCCATCGGCATGGTTAATGAGAAGGCGAACATGTGGGACTACAACATGCTCTCGGGTATTGACGATTCCGACGTGCCCCTGTACTTCCACCCGCTTCCGCTGACGACCATCCAGCAGTCCAAGGGCCAGGTGACCAACGGTTACAGCCTGCCTCAGCAATAGTCGCAACGGGGTTCCGGCCCCGTCCGGACAACGATACGAACCCGCACCCGTCCCGGTGCGGGTTCCTTTTTTCATTAGGATAGTTGCAAAAAATGATTAACTTTGTAGACTAGCTAAACCTTTTTCAATTCAATTATGTCCAAAGTCATCACCTTCGGAGAAATCATGCTCAGGTTGAGCCCTCCCGGCAACGACCGTTTCATCCAGACTGATTCCTTTCGCATCATCCCCGGCGGCGGGGAGGCCAATGTAGCCGTCAGCCTCGCCAACTACGGCCATGAGGCCTACTACGTAAGCAAACTCCCCAAGCACGAAATCGGCCAGATCGCCGTCAATGCCCTCCGCCGCTACGGCGTCCGGACCGACTTCATCGCCCGCGGTGGCGACCGTGTCGGCCTCTATTACGCCGAGACCGGCGCTTCGATGCGCCCTTCCAAGGTCATCTATGACCGCGCCCATTCGGCCATCGCCGAAGCCGACCCCGCCGATTTCGACTTCGACGCCATCATGGAAGGCGCCGCCTGGTTCCACTGGTCCGGCATCTCCCCGGCCATCTCCGACAAGGCCGCCGAGCTCACCCGGCTAGCCTGCGAGGCCGCGAAACGCCACGGAGTCACCGTCTCCGTGGACCTCAACTTCCGCAAGAAACTCTGGACTTCCGAGAAGGCCATCTCCATCATGCGGCCCCTGATGAAATACGTCGATGTCTGCATCGGCAATGAGGAAGACGCCGAGCTGTGCCTGGGCTTCAAGCCCGAGGCCGACGTCGAGGGTGGCAAGACCGACGCCGCCGGCTACGAAGGCATCTTCCGGCAGATGCGCGAAGAGTTCGGCTTCCAGTATGTCGTCAGTACGCTTCGCGAGAGCTTCTCCGCCACCCACAACGGCTGGAAGGCCCTCATCTACGACGGCAAGACATTCTACCAGAGCAAGCGCTACGACATCCTGCCCATCATCGACCGCGTCGGCGGAGGAGACTCCTTCAGCGGCGGCCTCATCCACGGCATGCTCAAGTACCCCGGCGACCAGGCCTCCGCGCTCGAATTCGCCGTGGCGGCATCCGCACTCAAACACACGATCAACGGCGACTTCAACCTTGTCAGCGAAGCAGAGGTCCTCAGCCTCGCCGGCGGCAATGCGAGCGGTCGCGTACAGAGATAAACGCTTATGGCAAAATACAACAAAATCCAGGTCCTGCAGGCCATGAAGGATACCGGTGTGGTGCCGGTGTTCTACAACGGGGATCTCGAGACCGCCAAACAGGTGGTCAAGGCCTGCTATGAAGGAGGCATCCGCGTCTTCGAATTCGCCAATCGCGGCGACTTCGCCCAGGAAGTCTTCAAAGAGCTCAACAAATTCGCCCTCAAGGAGTTGCCCGGGATGATCATGGGTATCGGCACGGTCGTGGACGCACCCACCGCCGCCCTGTATCTCCAGCTCGGCGCCAACTTCGTCGTGGGCCCGATGTTCAATCCCGAGATCGCCCCGCTCTGCAACCGCAGGCTCGTCCCCTATTGCCCCGGCTGCGCCACGGCTACGGAAGTCAGCGCGGCCCAGGCCGCCGGCTGCGACGTCTGCAAGGTCTTCCCCGGCGACGTGCTCGGTCCCGCTTTCGTGAAGGGCGTGCGCGCCCCGATGCCCTGGAGCCAGCTGATGGTCACCGGCGGCGTGAAGCCCGAGAAGGCCAATCTCGAGGCCTGGTTCAAGGCCGGTGTACTGTGCGTCGGCATGGGCTCCAACCTCTTCCCCAAGGACGTGATCGCCGCCGGCGAATGGTCCCGCATCACCGAACTCTGCAAGAACGCTCTGCAAATCATCCAAGAAGTAAAATAAAATGGCAAGCACACAACAAAAACTGATGACCAACTGGCGCTGGTGGCTCTGCTCGCTGCTCTTCGTGGCGACGACGGTCAACTACCTCGACCGCCAGGTGCTCTCGCTCACCTACGAGGAATTCATCAAGCCTGAATTCCACTGGACGGATGCCAACTACGGCACCATTACCTCCTTCTTCTCCATCTTCTACGCCATCTGCTGCCTGTTCGCGGGCAAGTTCGTGGACTGGATGGGGACCAAGAAGGGCTACCTCATCGCCATCGGCGTCTGGTCCGCCGGCGCGTGCCTCCACGCCGCCTGCGGCTGGGCCACGGCTCACCTCACCGGCATGGAAAGCGTGGCTGCGATGCGCGCCGTCGAGGCCGGCAGCAAGGCTGCCCTCGCCATCTCCACGACGTCGGTGTATCTGTTCCTCCTCTGCCGCGGCATCCTGGCCCTCGGTGAAGCGGGCAACTTCCCCGCCGCCATCAAGGTGACGGCGGAGTACTTCCCCAAGAAGGACCGCGCTTTCGCGACCTCCATCTTCAACGCCGGCGCTTCCGTCGGTGCGCTCGCCGCTCCGCTGCTGATCCCGCCGCTGGCCGTCAAGTTCGGCTGGGAGTGGGCCTTCATCATCATCGGTGGTCTGGGCTTCCTGTGGATGTTCTTCTGGGCCTTCATGTATGACAAGCCCGAGAAGAGCAAGAAGGTCAACGAGGCCGAGCTCGAGTACATCCACCAGGACGACGCCGCCGAGGCCGCCGAGAAGGCCGCCATCGCCGAGCAGAAGGCCATCCCGATGATGCAGTGCTTCAAGTACAAGCAGACCTGGGCCTTCATCACCGGCAAGTTCTTCACCGACGGTGTGTGGTGGTTCTTCCTGTTCTGGGCCCCGTCCTACTTCAGCAACCAGTTCCAGGCTCCCGCCACCTCCGGCCTGGGCCAGGGCCTGATCTTCACGCTCTACGCCATCGTGACCGTGGTCTCCATCTTCGGCGGCTACCTGCCCAAGATCTTCGTCGAGAAGAAGGGTATGAACCCGTATGCGGGCCGTATGCTCGCGATGCTCATCTTCGCCTTCTTCCCGATCGCCGCGCTCTTCGCCCAGCCGCTGGGCGTCAATTTCAATACGCCCTGGTGGCCGGCCATCCTGATCGGCCTCGCCGGTGCGGGACACCAGGCCTGGAGCGCCAACCTCTTCTCCACCATCGGTGACATGTTCCCGAAGAGCACCATCGCCACCGTCACGGGCATCGGTGCCATGGCGGGCGGTGTCGGATCGATGATCATCCAGAAGGTCGCCGGTAACCTCTTCACGCACGCGGAAGAGGCGGGCGCCGCCTTCCGCTTCCTCGGATTCGAAGGCAAGCCGGCCGGCTACTTCATCATGTTCTGCTTCTGCGGCGTGGCCTACCTCATCGCCTGGAGCATCATGAAGGCCCTCGTGCCGAAGTACAAGCCCATCGAGGTCTAATGAAAGTCTGTCTCGTACAACACGATATCGCCTGGGGGGATCCCCAGGCGAATTGTGTACATATTGAGGAACTGCTCGCGGGCGCGCCGCAAGCGGACCTGTATGTTCTGCCCGAGATGTTCACGACCGGCTTCGCGACCCTTCCGGATGCGATCGTCGAGCACGAGCCCTCCGCGGGCCTGCGGTGGATGCAGGAGAAGGCGGCGCAGCTGCATGCAGCGATCGCCGGCAGCATCGCGCTGGAGCTCCCGGAAGGCCGTTGCGTGAACCGGTTCTATTTCGTCCGTCCCGACGGGACATACGAGCAGTATGACAAGCGCCATCTGTTCGGCTACGGCGGCGAGGGCGAGCGTTTCAATGCCGGAAGCGAACGCGTCGTGATCAAGTATCTGGGCGTCCGCTTCCTGCTCGCAGTCTGCTATGACCTGCGTTTCCCCGTGTGGCTGCGCAACCGCGACGACTACGACGCCATCCTGCTGGTGGCCAGCTGGCCGGACGTCCGCCGCTTCGCCTGGGACACGCTCACCCGCGCCCGCGCCATCGAGAATGCCTGCTACGTCGCCGCAGTCAACCGCATCGGCGAAGATCCGGCTTGCAAGTACAACGGCGGCACCGCCCTCATCGGCCCCTACGGAGAGACGCTGGCCGCAGTCGAAGACGGCCGCGAAGGCGTCCTCAGCAGCGAGATCGACCTCGGTCACCTCACCTCCTACCGCGTCAAGTTCCCCGTCCTGGAGGACGCGGATGCGTTTATGATCAAATAGACGATTTGGAAATGCACCTTTCCCGAATGAACACCCTGCTGCTGGCAGCGGTAATAGTATTGTTGTATTCCTGCTCCCGGACACAGACGCTCGAGCAGGCATTTCTCACCCCTCCCGAAGAGGCCAGACCCATCATGATCTGGCAATGGATGGACGGACTCGTGACCAAGGAAGGCATTACCCGTGACCTGGAGGCCTATCAAAAGGCCGGCATCGGCGGCGTACAGCAGTTCCTCGTCGGCAGCGAGACCCAGATCCTGGTCAAGGACACCACCAACGCCATCGGTACCGACAACTGGCGGGAGCTGATGCGGCACGCCATCAGCGAGTGCAAGCGGCTCGGGCTGACTTTCGGGACGCATAACTGCCCGGGTTGGTCCTCGAGCGCTTTCCCGACCGTCAAGCCGGAACTTTCGATGCAGAAACTCGTCTGGACGGAGACCCCCGTCCGGGGTACGGGCAAACCCATCAGGATGGTCCTTCCGCGCCCGGAAGTGGATCCGCAATGGAACTACTATGAGGACATCGCCGTGCTGGCCGCCCGGCCGGGCAAGGACGGTGTCCTGGAGGAAGTCTTCGTGGTCCCGGCCGCGCCCGGCCCAGATGGCACCCTTGAATGGACTGTTCCCCAGGGAAAATGGATCCTCTACCGCTTCGGCCACACGACCAATGCCAAGACCAACTACGCCACGGCCCCGGAGGGCGGCGTGGGGCTGGAATGCGACAAGATGAACCCCGAAGCCGTCCGCGCCTTCTGGGACCTGTATCCCCGGCAGATCATCGAAATCGCCGGCGAGGAGACGGGCCGGACCTTCAAACGTTTCGAAGTGGACAGCTACGAAGCCGGCGGCCAGGAATGGACACGGAACTTCCCTAAAGAGTTTTCCGACAGGAAGGGTTATGATATCCTCCCCTGGCTCCCCGCACTGGTCGGACAGACGGTCCGCAGCAAGGAAGAAAGCGACAAGGTGGTCGGGGACTGGACGGCGACCGTCAAGGACCTGTTTGCGGAATACTATTACGGGACCCTGAGCAAACTCGCACACGAAAACGGTCTGGAGCTTCTGGTCGAGCCTTACGGCACGGGCCGGGCCCAGCCCTTCAACCCGATCGATACGGACCTGCTGATCAGCAGACTGGATCCTGCCGACCCCGTCGCAGCCGAGTTCTGGACCCAGCCCCTCACCTGGGGATGGCCTGAGGTGCCGATGGTCGTCGCCGCCGCCCGGCGCAGCGGCCGCCAGACCATCTATGCCGAGGGTTTCACCTGTATTCCCGGCTTCGCCTGGAAGGATGACCCGAGCGGCCTCAAGACAGTCGGAGACAAGGCTTTCTGTCTGGGCATCAACGGATTCATGTTCCACGCCGGGGCGCAGAATCCCTGGACCCAGGTCAAGCCGGGCATGACCTTCGGTCAGTGGGGCACGCAATGGACCCCCGGTCAGACCTGGTGGAAGGATGGCGCCGACAAGCTCTTTACGTATTTCACGCACTGCCAAGAGTTGCTGCGCCGGGGGCGCTTCGTCGACGACTACACTTCCCAGGAGCCGACCCTGCTGGCGGACGACAGCCGCGTACAGTGGATCCACCGCGTCGATGACGACGGGACGGAGTATTTCTTTGTGGCCAATACCGCCGACGAGCCCGTCTCCGCCACGCTCACCTTCTCCCTCCAGGGGAAAGTCCCCGAGATCTGGGACCCGAAGACTGTAGAGATCCGGGATGCAGCCTCCTGGGCCATCCAGAACGGCAAAACCCTGGTCCTGGAACCTTTGGAACCCCGCGGGTCACGCTTCATCGTGTTCCGGAAGGCAGCCCGTGATGCCGGTCCCGGCTTGGAAGACCGCTCGCCGAAGTTCGACGCAGCCGCCTCTGTCGAAGGCCCCTGGACGGTCACATTCCCTGAAGGTTGGGGCGCTCCCGCTTCCATCACGATGGACAAACTGGCGTCCTGGAGCGACGCTGAAGACAAGGGTGTGAAGTACTTCTCCGGGACGGCGACCTACACCACCACGTTTACGGTAAACCAGCTTGACAGGAAGTCCGCCTACTGCCTCGACCTGGGCAAGGTCAGGAACCTCGCCGTGGTCCGGGTCAACGGCCGGGACGCCGGCACGCTCTGGACCCCGCCCTTCCGCGCAGACATCACCCGTCTGCTGCACAAGGGGCAGAACACCCTGGAGGTCGAAGTCTCGAACCTCTGGGTCAACCGGCTGATCGGCGACGAGTTCGAACCCGACGACATCGAATGGTCCGCCGGCGGACGCGGCGGACGGGGGCAGCAGATGCTGAAGGTCCCCGAGTGGCTGGCAAAGGGTCTCCCCCGGCCTTCCGCCGGCCGCAAGACAGTAGTCATCTACAAGGCCTTCACCAAGGATGATCCGCTGGTGGAGTCCGGACTGATCGGCCCCGTCGAAATCCTTCGCACCGACCGCTAGTATTGATTGCCAGGCATTTACAAAACGACCTTCGGAAAAAACTCCGAAGGTCGTTTTGTAAGTAATTGAGGATCTGTGTCAGTCAATCAGGCTGTTCTTCTCGGTGGTCCAGCCTTCGCGTTGCGAGAGGCCGCAAGGATCGCCCTGGAACATCTTGGCCGCCTCCTTGTCTCCCTTGAGCTGCCACTGCAGCCAGGCGAGGGCCGGGACGGTGAACTCGCCGCCGTGCGGCTTGGCGTAGGTGCCGCCGTGGCCGACCGGATAGTTGGCCGCAAAGGCGGGGACCTTGGTCAGGCGATGGAAGTCATCCATGCCGTTCTGGTAGGCAATGTCGGTCTCGCCGCCGAGGATGTAGATGACCGGGACCGTGATTTTCTGGAGCTTCTCCTTCTCGGGCATCGGCATGCCGGGCACGGCACCGGCCGGGTTGATGAACAGGCCGCTGTTGCAGATCATCAGGGTCTTGAGACGCGGATCCGCGGAGTTGTCGAGGGTCTGCAGGCCGCCGCAGGACATGCCGGCGGCTGCGATGGCATCGACATCGATGCGACCGTAGTACGGGCTGGCCTTGTCGGCGTTCTGGGCGATGGCCCACTCCACGGCCTCGATCTGCTGGGCGGAGGTGGACTGCGGACCACGGTAGCGCTCGTCCGTCATCGGGATGTAGCCGGTGGCGATCACGAGGAAACCGTGTGAGGCGATTTCATTCAGGAAAAGATAATGCTCCCAGGGGGAATTCACGCAGGCGCCGTTGCCCCATACCAGGACCGGCAGCTTGTTGTTCTTGCCGAAGGGGGCGAGGTTCTGCGGGGCGAAGATGGTGTGGGCCGCGAGCGAGGGATCCTCGAGCATCAGGACCTTGTAGGGGCCGGTGCCGCCTTCTTCGACGACCCGGGACTGGGAGGCCACCGGGGCGACCTCCTTGGGAGCGCAGGCGGCCAGGACAAGCCCGGCTGCGACTGCCAGCAATGCGATTCTCTTCATAGGATGGATATGGATTTTGGTTGAACGGATGTCAGCGGCCGAAATTGATCAGGGCATCGTCGTGGTGGCGCGCGCCGCGGCACTCATCGTCCAGGATCATCGTGAAGCCGTTCTCCTCGCTGTAGGGCTCCCAGGTCGGGATGCCCGGGATGTTCGGGTCGCCGGTCTTGATGAACGACAGCCAGATGTCGCTGACCGTCTCCTGGAACTTGTAGGCCCGGTCGGTGCCGCCCGTCATCTCACGCATATTCTGCACGTTGTTGAACATGAAAGGCAGCTCCATCCCGTGGCTGGCGCCCAGTACATTCTCCTTCGGCATCCAGGTGAAGAGGTACAGGTAGGCCGGGGCGCCGCCCTGGCGGGCCTTGGCGGCCGCCTGGCGCACGGCGCCACCGCGGAAGTTGAAGTCGGCGTAGACGGCGTCCTTGAGCGGAGCGTCCGGATAGGCGGCGCGGAAGGCCTCGAGGAACGCATCCGCGCGGTCGCGGTAGCGACGCGACAGCTGCTCGCGGACCGCGGCCTCGGAGCCGTCGATCCCGACATCGAAGGTGAACTCGTTGAAGTTGGTGCCGACCAGCAGCGGGATGTCGCGGCTGAGTTCCGGCGCCTCGGTCTGGCCCGGCTTCATCGCGATGATGGTGCCGTCGCCCACAGGGCCGGCGCCGGCGCGCACCTGGCGGGAGGCCGCCAGCAGCTCGTCATAGCTGAACCGGGACAGGTCGGCGTCCGGGCCCGGCTTGACGCCCAGGGCCTTCACGAAGTCGATACCCTGCTGGCGGGTCGCCGCCGGGTCGGCCACGTTCAGGAACGAGCCGCTCTGCACCACGGCCCGGCGGAACAGGCCCTTCGCTGCAGGCATCGCCAGCAGCGCGGACACCTTGCCGCCACCGCCGGACTGGCCGCCGATGGTCACGGACGCAGGATCGCCGCCGAAGCGGGCGATGTTGTCTCGAACCCACTCCAGGGCCTTGACGATGTCCTGCTGCCCGAGGTTGACGGACTGGGCATACTTGCCGCCCAGGCCGGTCAGGTCAAGGTAACCCAGGACATTGAGCCGGTGGTTGATGTTGACCACCACGATGTCGCCCTTCAGCGCCAGGGCACGGCCCTCGTAGCAGGGCAGGTCGTGGCCCGAGCCGCTGGAGTAGCCGCCGCCGTGGATCCAGAGGAACACGGGGCGCTTCTTGCCGTCGGTGATGGACGGTGTCCAGACATTCAGCACCTGGCAGGCTTCGTCCATCGGCTCCAGGAAGAACTGGTTGCCGAAGCCGTAGTCGGTCTGGGTATTGTTGTCGTTGTAGTTCAGGGTCTCGGTCTGGGGCGTCTGCGGGCCATAGAGCTTGCACTGGCGGACGCCTTCCCAGCGGTCGGGCGCCTGCGGGGGCATGAAGCGCTCCGCCTTGGCGTAGCGGATGCCCTTGAAGGTGTAGATGGCACCGTCGAGGTAGCCCTCGATGGTGCCGTAGGTGGTCTCCACGCGGGTGTTCTCCCCGGCCGTGATGGCGCCGTCCGCGAGGTATTTCTCCGGGGCTTTGGGGGCGCAGGCGGCGCAGAGGAGCGCCGCCGCAGCCAAAAAGATGGATTTGCGCATATTCGGTTTGTCTTATTCTGCCTGGAAGGTGACGGTGGACGGGGTCAGGCCGTCGGAAGTGACCGTGACGGTGACGGGGCCCTTCTTGTCCGCGGCCACGATGCCGAGGCACAGGCCGGAGAAGGCCTTGCGCTCGGAGGCCTTGACGGAGCCGAGATCCTGCATATTGCCGTTCTCGACACCGATCAGGCGGCCGCCCTTGACGCTGAATTTCACGAGGTTGTCGGTGATGGGGCAGATGTTGCCCTGCGCATCGAGCACCTCCACGGTCACGTGGGCCACGTCGCCCGGCTCCGCCTTGAAGGACGGGCGGTCCACGGTGGCGCGCAGCTGCGCGGGGGCGCCGGCGGTGCGGATCACCTCTTCGAAGGTCTCGCCGTTACGCTGGCCGACCACCTTGATCTCGCCGGGCTGATACTCCACGTCCCAGGTCAGGTGCAGGTCGGCCGTGGTGGCGTAGCGCTTGCCGGGGGCGTACTGTGCCCAGCTGACGTCCACGCCGCGGCGCGGGAATTCGGTCTCCTTCTTGCCATAGGACTTGCCGTTGACGAAGAGCTCGACTTCCTCGCAGTTGGTGAAACAGGCCACCTGGATGATCTTGCCCTCATTGCCGGCCCAGTTCCAGTGCGGGAGCAGGTGGAGCACAGGCTCGTCGGACCAGATGCTCTTGAAGAACCACCAGCCGTCTTTCTTGAAGCCGCAGTTGTCGATATAGCCCGAGGTGCTGCCGCGGGAAGGCCAGCCGGACTCGCCGTAATAGTCGATGCCAGTCCACATGAAGTCGCCGATCACGTAGTCGTAGCTCATCGCAAAACGCCAGCGCTGCTCCACGTCAATCAGATTGCTGTTGATGATACCGCGGTTGGAGCGGCGCATGTTGCGCATCATCTGCTGCATCTGCGGATTGTTCATCTGCTGCGGGGAGAAGCCGTTCGCACCGGCCCCCATCGGACGGGCGGGCTCTGCGTCGGGCAGGGTGTACTGCCGGCGGGCGCCGCCGTAGCCGGAGGACTCGGTGGCCACCACGCGGCGGTTCGGGAACTCGGCCTTGTCCAGGGCATAGTTGACTTCGCGGCGGGTGCGCCAGCGGTCGGGATAGTTATAGCCGACGATATCATTCTCGAAGGCGGCGAGAAACTCCGCCGAGGTCGGGGTGTTGGACGCGATCTCATCGTTGCCGGCGGTCACCAGGCGGGTCGGATCCAGCTGGTGGCAGTAGTCGATCATCTCCTTGGCCACGATGGGGCCGATCTCGTTGCGCTGGTCGCGGATCTCGTTTCCGATGCTCCACATCACCACCGAAGGGTGATTGCGGTCGCGGGCCACCATCGCATAAAGGTCGCGGATGTGCCACTGGTCGAAGACGAGGTGGTAGTCGAAACGGTTTTTGCCGGAGACCCACTGGTCGAAGGCCTCGTCCATCACCAGCATGCCGTGCTTGTCGCAGAGGTCGAGGAATTCGGGTGCGGGCGGGTTGTGGGCCGTGCGGATGGCGTTGCAGCCGCCTTCCTTGAGGATCTCGATGCGGCGCTCCCAGACGCGCTCCGGGACGGCCGCGCCCACGGCGCCGGCGTCGTGATGGAGGTTGACACCCTTCATCTTGACCTGCTGGCCGTTGAGCAGGAAGCCGCGGTCCACGTCATATTCGATGGTGCGCACGCCGAGGGTCCCCTCGACGCAGTCCACCGCCTTGCCGGAAGCGAGCAGCTCGGAGCGGAGGGTGTAGAGATAGGGATTTTCCGTGTCCCAGAGCTTGGCAGCGGGGATCTCGATGTTCTGGTCGACCGTCTGCGAGCCGCCGGCGAGCATCTGGACCGCGGTCTCGACCGTGGCCACCACGGCGCCTTCGGCATCCAGCACGCTCTGGCGGAGGGTCAGATCGCGGGCGCGGGTCTCCCCGTTGGTGATATCGGAGTGGATCTGCACCTTGGCGGTGCCGTCCTTGACTTCAATGGTATGGTGGAAGATGCCCCATTTGTCGAAGCGGGTCTTGGGCGTCGCGACCAGGCGGACGTGGCGATAGATGCCCGAGCCGCTGTACCAGCGGGAATTGGGTTGCTGGGAGTTGTCCACCCGCACGGCGATCACGTTGCCGCGGGCCTTAAGCACCGGCGTGAGGTCATAGGAGAAGCTGGAGTAGCCGTAAGGCCAGGTCCCCAGGCAGACCCCGTTGACCCAGACAGTGCTGTTCATATAGACACCGTCGAACTCGATGGAATACAGTTTATCCTTGCTGAAACCGGGCACGTCGAAGGATTTGCGGTACCAGCCGGTCCCCATCGGGAAGAAGCCCACGCTCCCCCCGCCGGGGTTCTCGCGCAGGTTCTCGCCCTCGAGGCTCCAGTCGTGGGGCAGGTCGAGCTTGCGCCAGGATTTGTCATTGTAGCCGGGCGCCTGCGCGCCGGACGGATCGTCCTGGACGAAACGCCAGTTGGCGTCGAAGGGGGTCACAATACGGGAAGATTGTGCAGATGCCACCGAAAATGCAGTGAGGAGCACGCACACCAAAAAAAGAAGTCGTCTCATGGGTTATCGGATTTTTCTATAAAGATAGTCATTCTTCAGGAATTCCGGCCTGCTGCCCGACATAATCCATATAACCAAATTATTACCCATAACCATTCAAGTATTTTACAGACGGCAGGCCGGTTCCCGAATGCCAAACATCGTTCGTTGCAAAAATACGGCTTTGCATCCGTCCGGGATGACACAGAAAAGACAGATGATGACATATTTCCCTCCGGCGATTCAAAGACACAAAATTATTCGTATCTTCCTGTCAGAAAAGATGGAAAAATGAGATATCTGCACTTCTTACTGTTCGCGTTGCTGCTCCGGGCGGCGGTCCCGGCAGTTGCGCAGGAGCCGGCATTCGGCAATTTCCAGGACCGGACGGCCTTGTTTTCCGTTCGGAGTCTCGCTCAACAGGACGATGGAACGGTCTGGTTCGGTACGGACCGCTGCCTGTACAGCTTCGATGGCTACGACCTGGTCCCCTACCCCTGTCCGGACGGACATATCCAGATCAACAAGCTCATCTACTGGGACGGCCGCTTGCTGCTGGCCACCAACGACGGCATTTATTCTTTCCTGCTGGACAAACGCGCCTACGTCCGGGCCACCCCTTTTGACGACGACCTGGTCCGAGACCTGCTGTCCGTCGGTGAATACATCTATGTGGCCTCGAAGAACGGGTTTTTCCGCTACGATCCCGAAGCGGACACGGCCACCCGGATCGACGACGGCAATTCCTTCTCCCTCGTGCTCGCAGGCGAGGACATCTATGTGGGCCTGCTCACCGGGATCGGACGTTACTGCCTCCCGTCCGGCACCTTCGAACGCCCGTTCCCGGCCCTGCTGGTCCGGATTGTAACCTGCATCCTGCCGGACGGAGAGCATCTTTGGGTCTGCTCGCCCACCCACCTGTTCCGGGTCCGCCGCTCCGACGGGCACGTCGACGCGAGCGTAGCCCTCCCGATGCCCAAAGCCCTCTGGCAGGGCCCTTCCGGCCGCCTCCTGATCGGTACGGACAACGGACTCTTCCGCTATGATCCCGCGGAGAATGTCCAGGAAAGGATCCATCCCGCTGTGACCTGGAATATTATGGAAGATCGCGACGGCGACCTCTGGTTCGGCACCGAAGAAGGCCTGCTTCACCTCCAGCAATCTCCGACCCTGCGTCCCGTCGAGGGACTCACGAACAGTGGTAACGCCCACTACAACGTCCTGCTGCGCGATCGCAAAGGCCGTCTCTGGGCCGGTGGGTCGGGCGGCTTATATCAGGTATCGGAAGACGGCCAGACCCGGCATTATGCCATGGACGCACCCGATTATCGCATCCCGCACAACAAGGTCCGCAGAATCGTAGAGAGCCGGCAGACAGGTGATGTTTATATCGGCTCGGACGGCGGCATCCTCCACTACGACGAGGCGAGCGGGCAGATGTTGCGGATGCTGATCCCGGGTAACAGCAATTGGATTTACGATCTGTTGCCTCTCGGGAATGAACTCTGGGCGGCCACTTTCGAAGGGGTGTACCGACTGCGACTCGACGGCAACGTACTCAACCGCTACCGCCAGCAGGAAGGACTCAGCTCCGATGACGTTGCGCGCATCGTGCAGGACAGGCAGGGCCGCATCTGGGCGCTGACGCGCGACCAGCACGTCTTCCGCATCGATCCCGGCACCGGTGAGGTCCTCCGGATCGACACCGGACCCGACCAGCCGGACTGTATGTGCTCCGACAACGACGGCTGTATCTGGGTGGCCTCCGGCAACCGCATCTCCCGTATTATCCCCGAGGCCGGCGGCGTCGAAATACGTTCGACACAATTCCACCCCGACGGCAACATCGAACCCTTCTCGCTGATCGAAGCGGAAGGGCGGATTTGGATCTGCACCTCCCAGACTCTGTTTTCCGTCGGCAAGGATGAACTGGACATCCGGAGTTTCAGTACCTATCGCAACTATGTAGCCTTCGAGTACGACCCTTTTGAGCGGAGCCTGCTGCTCGGTGCGGCCGGAGGGGTGGACAGGGTCCGCCTCGAGGATATCCGGCGCTACTATGAAAGCACCCCCTCCACGATCATCATCACCTCCCTGGTAGTCAACGGACAGCGCCGGATCGATCCCCGGGACTTCTCCGGCGAGGTCCTCCAGTTGCCGCACAACCAGAATCATCTGGAGATCTCCTTCTCCGACTTCAACTTCAACGACGAGATCCCGCACCGATTCGACTACCGGCTCGACAGCCGGCGCGAGCATTGGTCGGGGACGGTCGTCGGCAACAAGGTAACCCTGACCGGACTCCGTTCGGGCCGCTATAGTCTCTCGGTGGCCCCGGCCGACACCTCTTCCAACCCCGCAAGAATCCTGTCCTTCCGCATCCGGTCCTCCTGGCCGCTCTCGCCTCCGATGCTTCTGCTGTATTTCTTACTATTCGCCGCCATCATATACAGCGTCGTCAAATTGGCCACGATGCGGCGTTACCTCGAGCTGGAGCGCCGCCAGCGGGACGAGCTCATCGAGCAGTCGCGCCAGAAAGAAGCCTTCTTCCAGGATGTCGCGCACGAGTTCAAGACCCCGCTCAGCCTGGTCATCGGCCCCCTGGGCAAACTGATCAAAGAAGCCGCTCCCGGGACGGACATCACCAACCTGGAGATTGCGCGCGACAATGCGATGCGGCTCAGCACGCTGATCCACCATACCATCGACTATTACAAGGACACCGGCGGCGTGGCCGACTCCCTGATCAGTTCGGAGGTCGAATTCGTAGACTTCGCCCGCAGCATCTTCGAAGCCTGGCGGGACAATTTCCCCAAGCACGAATTCATCTTCAGCAGCAGCCACCCCACCATCCCGGTAAACATTGATATCGTCAAGATCGAAACCGTCCTCAACAACCTCCTCTCCAATGCTTGCAAATACACCCCGGAAGGCGGCTCCGTACTGATGACCCTTGACCGCGACGACCATGGACGCCAACTGCTCATCAAAGTTTCCGACACCGGTATCGGCATCCCCCGGGAAGAGCAGCCTTTCGCCTTCCAGCGCTATTTTGAGTCCTCCCGCACCAAGTCGGGCGGCTATGACAGCACAGGTATCGGCCTGTCCGTCATCAAGAAATATGTCGAAATGCACGGCGGTCAGGTATCTTTGTCTTCAGATGAAGACGGGACCACCTTCAGCATCCTCCTTCCCTGCCTGGCAGACAGCACCCCGTCTGCCGCCGGCACCCCCGGCGCACCGGTGGACGAGGATTCCGACAAGCCGCTCATCGCCATCGTGGACGACAATGCCCAGATTTGCAATTTCCTGGAAAGTCTGCTCAAGGACGATTACCGTTGCGTGTGCTCGCACAATGGCAAAAGCGGTCTCAAACTTTGCAAGGATGTCATCCCGGACCTCATCATCTCCGATGTCCTGATGCCCGTGATGGACGGCCTGGAAATGTGCCGCCAGATCCGCCAGTTCCCGCCGCTGAGCACCATCCCCATCATCCTGCTGACGGCCAAGGACGACCACCAGACCGAGCAGAAGAGCATCGGACTGGGGATCGACGTCTTCCTGCCGAAGCCCTTCGAAGTGCCCACCCTGACTGCCCGCGTAAGTCAGCTCCTGGGCAACAAGAAACGTATGGAGCAAAAACTCCGCATGGAGATGCTTACCACGCCCGAGGCCTCCCGGGAACTGTCCCAGGATGAGAAATACCTCCGGAAGGTCACCCAGCTCATCGAAGAACACCTCGACGATGCCGATCTGTCCGTTGCGCGCCTCTGCGAATTGGGAGACTTCAGCGAGAAACAACTCTACCGCAAACTCAAACAGTTTACCGGGATGTCCGCCGTCGAATACATCCGCTCCATCCGGCTGAAAAAAGCCGCCCTTCTATTGCAAAGTGGCAATTTCACCATCTCAGAAGTAATGTATTCCGTCGGATTCTCCAATGCCTCCTACTTTACCCGGACCTTCTCCACGGCCTACAACATGACCCCGTCGGAATATATGAAATCATTCAAAAAACAAGTATAGACATGCGAAAGACCCTTTATCTTGCAGCCTGTTTGCTGCTTCCCCTGTTCGCCGGAGCCCAGAGCCGTCCGATTCCTGCAGGAACGACTGTTTCCGAAACCGCCTTGTTCGAACGCGAATACCCGCGCGTCGATTCGCAGCGGCGAGCTTACTTCAGTCTCTATGCACCCAAGGCTCAGGAGGTTTATCTCGACCTCCAGGGAAGGCACGATATGGAGAAGGATCCCGATGGGTGGTGGTACTGCACCACGAAACCGCTGGTAGTCGGTCCTCATTTCTACCATTTTGTCGTGGACGGAATCCAGGTCACCGATGTCAATACGGAGACCTACTGCGGCAGTTACGGGCGCTCCAGCATGATCGAGATCCCGGAAGGCCCGGAAGGAGACTACTACCGTCCGCATGAGGTTCCGCACGGACAGATCCGCTCGGTCGTCTACTGGTCTTCCTATGAGAAGCGCTACCGCCGCTGCATGGTCTATACCCCGGCCGAATACGAGAAGAAGCCGCGCAAGCGCTATCCGGTCCTGTACCTCCAACACGGCATGTGCGAAGACGAAACGGGTTGGGGCAAGCAAGGCAAGGCCAATCATATCCTGGATAATATGATCGCCGCCGGAGCGTGCAAGCCGATGATCGTCGTGATGGACAGCGGCAACTGCGGTATCATGTTCCGCGCCAAACCCGGAGAAGACCCGAATAAAGCCCGGGATGCCTTCGGCGCCACCTTCCCGATCATCCTGGTCCAGGACATCATCCCTTTTATCGACAAGGAATTCCGCACCCTCTCCGACCGGGATCACCGTGCCATGGCCGGCCTCTCCTGGGGCGGCCACCAGACCTTCGAGACCACCCTGCGCCACCTGGACAAATTCTCCCATATCGGGTCCTTCAGCGGTGCCATCTTCATGGGCCCCGACGCCAAGGTAAACGAAATTTATGACGGAGTCTTCGCCGACCCGGCCTCATTCAACAAAAAGGTCCATGCCTTCTTCATGGGCATGGGTACAGAAGAAGGCATGGGCAGTGAAAGAATTGCAAAGATGCTGAACGATGCAGGAATCAACTGCACGTACTATTCATCCCCGGGTACGGCGCACGAGTGGCTTACGTGGCGGCGATGCCTACACGAATTCCTCCCCATGCTCTTCACCCGGTAGCCGGACGATTTATTCAGCGAAAATCGTGATGTTGCCGCTCTTCAGGCCGGGGGCGGAGGCGGTGAAGGTCACCTCGCCCGGCGTCTCGGATGCTTGCACGATGGCGGTGAGTTTGCCGTTGAAGAAGTGCATTTCCGGCAGGTGGAAGAGGTCCAGGCAGGTCGGATCGCCATTGGCGGAGGCGCGGTAGGCGCCGCCGGCGCCCGCCGTGCTGAACGATGCCAGGCGGCCGTCGGACGGGCAGAGGATGCCGTCCTTGTCCACCACGCTCACCTCAATGTACGCCAGATCCCGGCCATCGGCCTTCAGGGTGCTGCGGTCCACCTTCAACTCGATGTGGTCCGGCTCGCCCGCCGTGCGGATGCTCCGCTCGGCCACGGCGCGCCCGTCCGCATCGAAAGCCACGACCTTGACTTCGCCCGGCTCATAGACCGTATCCATCCACATCAGGCGCCAGCGGCCCTGTTCGTCGGAGGGGTCCTTGGCCCGGACACCCTGGCTCTTGCCGTTGATGAAGAGCTCGGCCGAGGGATAGTTGGTGTAGACGAACACCGGCGTGACCTCACCCTCGCGGCCCGGCCAGGTCCAGTGCGGCAGGATGTGGAGGGTCTCCGCATCCGGGCGCCAGACGCTGCGGTAGAGCCAGTAGCGGTCCTTGGGGATCGACGCAAGGTCGATGATGCCGAAGTTCGAGCTGTGGTTGGGCATCAGGTTGTAGGGCGTAGGCTCGCCGAGATAGTCGAAGCCGGTCCAGACGAACTGGCCGATCTCCCACTCCTTGTCCTGCGCCATCGCGAAGTCGATGTCCGGGACATTGGACCAGCTGCAATATTCCAGGTCGTAGGAGGAGCACTGGAGGTCTTCGTGGCGTACGCGCGGGGTCTTCTCCACCGGGAAATAATACACCCCGCGCGAGGAGATCGTGGAGGCCGTCTCGCTGCCGAGCACAATCTTGTGCGGCAGGGTCTCATAGGCCTGCTCGTAGAGGTGCACGCGGTAGTTGAAGCCCGGCACGTCCAGCAGGGCCGCCAGGCCGTTCTTCAGCACGCAGAGGACCTGGTCCATGCCGCAGGTGGTGAAACGGGTCGGGTCCTCGCGGTGGCAGATGTCCACCAGGAATTTCGCGGTGGCGTAGCCGCTCTCGTTGCACTGGCTGGGGACCTCGTTGCCGATGCTCCAGAAGACCACCGACGGGTCGTTGCGGAACTGGTGGAGCATATTGACCATATCCTTCTCGGCCCACTCCTTGAAGAAAAGGTGGTAGCCATTGCGGCATTTCTGGATATCCCACTCGTCGAAAGGCTCGACCATCATCATGAAGCCCATTTCGTCGCAGAGGCGCACGAGTTCGGGGGCCGGCATGTTGTGCGAGGTGCGGATGGCGTCGCAGCCCATCTCCTTGAGGAGCGTGAGCTGGCGGCGCAGGGCCGCTTCGTTGACGGCGCTGCCCAGCGGGCCCAGGTCGTGGTGGTTGCACACGCCCTGGAACTTGCGGTGCTCCCCGTTGAGGAAGAAGCCCTTGTCGGGGATCAGCTCGATGGAGCGCACGCCGAAGGTGGTCGTGTACTCATCCACGGCTTCCCGCCCGACATACACGGTGGTCACGGCCTTATAGAGTGATGGAGACTCCGGCGACCAGAGCTTGGGCCGGCGGATCTTCAGCTTCTGCTCGCGGCCCAGGTCAAAGGTCTTGGAGCGGACCCGGGAGGCCACCTTGCGGCCGTCCGGGGCATAAATCACGGTCTTGATCTTGGACGGCGCGCCCGCGAGCGTGACCTTCAGGTCCACCTTGGCGGAGCGCTTGGACACGTCGGAGCAGATCAGCTGCGTGCCCCAGACCGGGACGTGCACCTTGTCGGTCACGATCAGGTGGACGTTGCGGAACAGGCCGGCGCCCGGATACCAGCGGGACGACTCGGGGAGGTTCTCCAGCCGCACGGCCAGCGTGTTGTCTTTGCCGTCCGGGTTGAGGAATTCCGTGACGTCGAGGTGGAAAGAATTGTAACCGTAGGGCCATTCGCCCACGTACTTCCCGTTGACGTAGACCTTGGCCTGGCTCATCGCGCCGTCGAACAGGATCTCGGCGCACTTACCCGCCCCGAAATCCGGGGCGTCGAACTTCAGCCGGTACCAGCCCACGCCCACGTAGGGCAGGCCGCCGGTGCGGCCGGTTTTCAGCGAAGCGCGCCGCTCGAAGTTCTGCGTGATCGCGACCACCTGCGCATCGTTGTTCGCATCGAAGGGGCCATAGATCGCCCAGTCGTGGGGGACGCGCACCTGCTCCCAGGCGCTGTCGTCCACCGCCACGGGCGCAAAATCGCCGTCGTCACGGGTGAATTTCCATCCTTTCTCCAGCAGGACTTCCTGCCGCGGGCCGGCCAGGGCCGCCGCGGCGCACATCAGAGCCGCGAACGCGGCGGACAAGATTCTTTTCATGTGTAATTGGTTTTGATACAAATATAATCATTGCCCCGGTTTGATGAAAGCCGGGGCAATGAAAATGATCAAGAATCTACTTCACCGCGCTGACCGCCAGGTGCCAGGTGCAGTCGGCCGACTCGTAGTACAACTTGAAGCGGTAGGTGCCCGCCTTGTTGACCTTGAAGTTGGCATCGCCGCCCACGTAGCGCCTGGAGATGTCGTTGTGGTAGATCTTGATGTCCGAGCCGTCGCGCACGGTCAGGTCGGCCGCCCGCTTGGGGCCGAAGGTGAAGCTCCAGCTGTCGTTGATGGAAATGCGGAAGTTGCCGGAAGTATAGTCTGCCTGGCCGATCCACGCCTTCTCCTCGGCGTCATAGACCAGTTCCGGATTACTACCAAACCACCAGCTGCCATTGAAACCGCACAGACGGACCTTGCCGCCCAGCTGGCTGATGGAGTAAGTGCCGGTGTTCAGGTTGGCCCGTACATAAGCGAGTTCCGCGGGGGCTTCGATCGCCGCGCCGCCGACCTTCAGGGCACCGTCCTCGACACCCCAGGCATCCCCTTCGTTCTTGCCGGAATAGGTGTATTCCAGGAACTTGACATTGTTGGTGCCGGAGGATTTCATATTCACCAGGCCCTGGTAGGACTTGGTGCCGGGATCCGTCTCCTCGATACCGTTGCGGTCGGGATGGTTGCCGTTGAAGTTGCCCGAGACATAGAGCATATTGATGCCCGTACTGATGCGGGCGATGTCGAAGGTCACCTGCACCGGATCGGATTTCACCACATAGTAGCCGTCGCCCATCGATGCCGTGACGTAGCAGGGAACGGCCGTGGCCTTGCCTTTCGGAAGGCCGAGGTTGCTCTCGCCCACCAGTTTGGCATAAAGGGTCTTGTAGTCGATCGAATAGCTGGTCTTGGTCACGCCGGACACGAGGCACATATCCGGATGGCTTTCGCTGGACAGATAGATCGAATAGCTCAGTTCGGTAGGCATGCCGAGGTCGGCCTTCTCCCAGGAGAAGGTGACATCCCCGTTGTTGTCATAATTCTGCTGGGACACCTGGACCGTGCCCATCGAACCGACCTTCGGAGCGACGAACTGCGCCTCCGGAGCGGTCTTGACGATCTCGAGCCCATTGGGATCGCAGGCCGCGAGCAGGGCCGCGAAGCAGAACAGGGAAAGATATTTGATTCGTTTCATACGCTTTTCTGTTTAATTGGCATAACCCGGTTTGTGGGAAAGGTTGCTGTTCGCCGTCAGTTCGGACTGCGGGAAGTCGAACACCAGCAGGTGCTGGGAGAAGCCCTGGCCCTGATAGCTGCCGCCCTTCCATCTCCACAGGAATTCGCCGGAGTGGAAGAGATCCCAGCGGATCAGGTCCGTACGGCGGAGGCCCTCCCAGGCGAGTTCGACGGCCCGCTCGTTGCGGACGTCCTCGATGTCATAGCTCGGGAGCGGATCCAGGTGGGCGCGCTTGCGCACCTCGTTGAGGTAAGGCAGGCCCTTGGCGGCCTGGTTGGCATTCAGGCAGGCCTCGGCGTAGTTGAGGTAGATCTCGGACAGGCGGATCAGCGGGAAATCCACGCTGGCCTTCGCGCTGCCAGAGCCATATTGCTTGGCGAATTCGGCGAACTCCTCGCGGGTCTGGTCGTGCGGGATGTTGTTGAACTTGTAGAAGCTCCAGCCCTGCGTAAACTCCGCGAGGTCGGTCATCTGCTCCTTGTGGCCCTTGATGAAGAACACGCCGGCACGGTCGTCCGTGTAGTTGTAGATGCCCGTGTACTTGCCTTCGGCATCATATCCCTCATCCGGGACGCTCACACCGAAATAGTTGAACACATACTCGGACGGCATGCGGATACCAGCCCAGCCGTCCTTCACGCCCAGGGAATACAGCGGATTGCCGTTCTCGTCGTTGTCATCGGCGGCTTGGAAAGCGGACTCGCACATGAAGATCGAACCCCCCCAGCTGCGCATATGCTCCGCATCGTAATCGATGGCGAAGATGAGCTCCTTGCGGGCATCGGGATTCTCCCCGTTGTCGCCGCGGAAGACGTCGAAGTACTTGTCGCAGAGGCCGTAGTTCGCCTTGAAGATCTCTTCGCAGGCGGCGATGCACTCCGTCCACTTGGGATCGCCCTTCTGGGTGACATTGCCCCTGGCGTCCACGGTGTTGGTATAGACCTGGGCGTTCAGGTACACGCGGGAGAGCAGGCCCAGGGCGGCACCCTTGTCCGCACGCGGATAGTTGGAGCCGGCGGCCGGCATATCGGCGCTGGAGGCGAGTTCGGAGAGTTCGGAGACGATGAAATCATACACCTCGCGGCGGGACTTGACCTCCGGGGTGGCGGCGCCGAACTCGGATTCCTCGGTCACGAACGGCACGTCGCCGAAGGTGTCGATGGCCATCCAGTACATGAAGGCGCGCAGGAAGCGGGCCTCCGCGCGGAGGGAATGTACCTTCTTGATGACATCATCGCCGCAGCCGCGGGCGGAAAGCTTGTCGTCCGTGGTCTGGCGCATGAATTCATTGGTGTAGGTAATGCCGTGCAGGGTACGGCAGTAAAGTGCATAGGAAGCGGCGTTGTCCGCCGTGGACCAGGTGTTCTTGTTGATGTCCTGGGTCCAGGAGTCCTTCTCCCAGTCGTTCTTGCAGGCGTCCGTGGAGCATTCCTGGACGCACCAGAAAGCACGGATCAGCTCAGATGCGCCGGCGTCCTCGACCTGGAGGTCGGAGGTGTTGTTGAAGCAGCGGTAGATCTTCGCGAGTCCGGACACATAGTTGGCATAGTCGCTGCCGTAGGCGTTCTCGGAAGTAAAGTCGTCCTCGTTGAACGGGAAGGCGTCCAAGTCTTTTACGCAGGAAACGGCGAAGATGCCCGTCAGGAGCAGCAATGCGATATATATCAGCTTTTTCATATTCTTGGGCAGGATTAGAAGTTAAGATTGACACGGAGGGAATACGTCCTGGAACGCGGCGTGCCGCTGCCGTCGATACCGCTCTCGCCCTGTTCCGGGTCGACACCCGGGTACTTGGTGATGATCAGCAGGTTGTTGACGGTCAGGGCGACGCGCAGACGGCCGTTGCCGAAGACCTTCGGGAAGGTATAGCCCGCATTGATGTCGTCGATCTTGAAGAAGGACGCATCGTGGAGGAAGTAGTCGGAGTAGCTCTGGGCGATCATGTTGGTGTTCGTCCAGCCGGTCCGGTTCACGATCTTCTTGTAGTTGTGCAGATTGCTATAGTTGATCCAGTCATTGGCCACCGTGGAGTTGTTCTGGTGGTAGTTCCAGAAGACCCAGTTGCCGGCGGAGCCGTGGCCGTTGAAGCCGAAGTCCCAGTTCTTGTAGGAATACTTCACGCGGATGCCGTAGAAGAAG
>JAEEGF011848199.1_pt1 | contig 72673 bp, 58 predicted proteins | sample 9134171 | NCBI WGS metagenome assembly JAEEGF01 (sample SAMN16246542, study PRJNA631951) | gut metagenome | biome: gut microbiome; feature: rumen; material: AP-attached | host: Bos | place: Iran: Karaj | collected 2018-10 | reverse complement strand
CCTCAAGATGAGATATCCCTGCGTATGCAGTAAGACCCCTTGTAGAGTACGAGGTTAGATAGGCACAAGGTGTAAGCACGGTAACGTGTTCAGCTGATGTGTACTAATAGGTCGAGGGCTTATCCAAAACGCAATGGAAGGATCCAAGAGATTTCAGTGTTCGGTTTTGAATGTACAATTATAAAAAACTTATAAATCAAATCTAAAAAGACGGACAAATGCCCGTCTTTTTTGTATTTTTGTGTTTCTTTTAAAAAAAACTATGCTATACTAAATGAGGATATTCAAATAATTTTCAATCGGTTTTATGTTATTTTTTTCTTTTTTTGATCGTGTCACAAACCTAATTTTTTTACGAGAGGTGAAAGAATGGAATCAAAAATCCTGCTTGAAAGTGGTAACAACGAACTTGAAGTCCTTGAGTTTAAAATCGATGATCATTGCTATGGCATCAATGTGGCTAAGATCAAAGAAATTATTGTATATCAGGAGGTAACTCCTGTCCCTAATGCTCATCCTAGTATTGAAGGCATTTTTATGCCGCGTGATACTATGATCACAGCTATCGACCTTAGAAACTGCTTACAGCGTGGTGCTTCTAAGGCCGGTGGACTCTTTATTATCACCAACTTCAACAAACTTGATATTGCATTCCATGTTGACTCTGTAGTAGGTATTCACAGAGTATCCTGGGCTGACATAATTAAACCCAATGCCACAATTTCCAAGGCAGAGGAGAGTATCTCGACAGGTATCATCAAGTTCGAGAACCAGTTGATCATCATCCTCGACTTTGAGAAAATCGTATCTGATATCAATCCTAACACAGGTCTTAATATGGATGCTCTGGGCGATATCGGATCCCGTCCCAGAAACGAAGTGCCTATCGTCCTTGCTGAGGATTCACAGCTTCTTAATAAGCTTATTGTTGACTCCCTTAACAAGGCAGGCTACAACAATGTAAGACACTTTGAAAACGGCAAGCTGGCATATGATTACATTAAGGCATGTAAGGACAGAGGCGAGCTTGATAAGATCAAATGTATTATCACCGATATTGAGATGCCTATCATGGATGGCCACCGTCTTACCAAGCTTGTAAAGAGTGACGATGCCACTAAGGATATTCCTCTTATTATCTTCTCATCACTGGTTAACGAGGAGATGAGGAGAAAGGGAGAGTCCCTTGGAGCAGACAGACAGTTATCCAAACCGGAAATTGGTAACCTTGTATCTGTAATCGATGAATTAGTAAATGCATCCGGTGAAGCAGGCTGAATATAACTGACTTTAACTCCCTTTGCCTCTCAGTTATGAAACATAGGTTTCTATGACTGCACTGGTAAGGGGAGTATTTTTATAGTACTGGAGAGTTATGGCTAAGACACTTAAGGAACTTATTGCAGAACATGATCTGATAATAGTAGCCATTGGGGATGAGTGGAACTGGATCAAAAGAGATATCAGAGAGGATTCCAGGTACAGCCGGCTCATAGAATATGCAAGCAGTGAGGACAACAACTGGCTTCTTCCCATACTTGAATATGAGTATTGCTCAAGAAACAGCGATGAGAAGACTTCCTCAGCCTATAAAGCGCTTAGGGAGCTTATAGGTGATAAGAGTTATTTCCTCATATCTGAGATTTACAGCAGGGATGCTGAGAAAAATGGATTTGATGAGGATCGCTGCGTGTATCCCTGCGGCAACTATAAGTATCTTCAGACCAATGATCTAAATGATGATCTGGTTTTAGCTTCTGAATGCGATGATTTTCAGGGGCTGGTTCAGCGTATTCGCAACATTGTGGCTGAACGCGGAGGCTCTTTATTGGATGAAGAGACCTTTTATAAACCATTTTTTGACGGAAAATTATTATATCTTAACCAAAAACGCATAGAATATAGTAATATTAATTATAACGAGAAGGCTTATCTCGAAAAATGGGATAAATACATGAAGTACCTGACAGGTACCATCAACAAAAGCCTTCTGTTACTTGAGTTGGGGGTTGGGCTTGATTATCCGACAGTGATAAGATGGCCGTTTGAAAAGGTTGCTTTTCTCAATAAGCAAGCTCGTCTTGTTAGGGTACATGAAAGACTCTACCATCACACTCCGGAAATTCAAGAAAAGACAGACTCGATACAAATGAATTCTGTTGACTATATTTTGCAGGAGAGTACAAGACATGAAGTCGAATGACGAAGAATATCTCGACAGTCTTCTTAATTCCGCAAAACAATCCAATAACAGTAATCCTCAGTCAGCCTTAAGCAGGATGTCGAGGAAATCTTCTACCTCTGATTCTTCCGGTATGGATGGAGCAGGGGATATTAGCGAGCTTGTCAATAATTCAAACGGTAATCAGGATCTGGATGATATAGGTGATCTTTTGGATAAGCTGGACAAGGATGAGATCCTTGATCCTAAGATGGGTGATCTTCTTGACAGCATTTCATCCCCTTCTAATCCTGATATTCCTAAATTCACGGTGGGTAGTGACCCGTCTGTTTCAGATGTAAGAGATCCCGAGGAAATCGCTCTTGATGAAGCCATAGCGGATGCTGAGAGGCTTGATGCCGAGATACAGTCCGGCAAATTCGATGAGGCTCCTGTTGAGGACATCCCTGCCCCGGCACCTATAGTCGATATTGAGGAGGGCGATGACGCTCTTTTAGAGATGGCTCCGGAGGTTTCGCTTCCGGAGGAAAATGATGTCCCAAATGTAAAAGAAACTGATTCTGACGACAATCAGACTCCCGAGGAAATCCTGACAGATCTTCTGGATGACATGCCCGGTGGTAATCTGGCATCTCCTGAGGATGAGGCATCTCAGGAAAGCCTGAGTGACGTCCTTGATAATCTTTCCTTGGATGATATGGAAGCAGCCATGGATGGTCTGGACGGACTATTGTCAGAGGATGAAGCATCAGGCGCAGAAGAGCCTTCGCTTGAGGATCTGATGCCGCCAGGTGATGAAGCGCCTGCAGAGGAAGTCCCGGCAGAGGATGCACAGCCTTCTGAAGAAATGGACCTTTCGGAACTGGGTGATCTTGGGGACTTTAATCTTGATGGTGCTGAAGATGCATCCGCGGATTCTCCTGAAGAGGGTCCTTCAGAAGAGGCTCCTGCAGAGGAGGCACCGCAGGAAGAAGCAGCTTCCGAACCGGATCCCGCTAGCGCAGAAGCACCTGCAAGCCTTGATGAATTGTCGGAAGATTTTGATCTCGGAGATCTGGAAGCTAGTCTTGATGATCTTCTCGGAGGAGAAGCTTCCGATGAAACAGCCACAGAAGGTGAGGTGGCCGCTATAGCAGATCCTGAGGAGAGCTCAGCTGCAAGTGACGGCGGAGAACCTGCTGCAGATGAAGAAGCTGTTTCCATGCCTGACCTGGATGCTCTTATGAACAGCCTTGCCAGTGATGAGATAGAAGATCTTGAGAATGCTGCAAACAATCCCCAGGAGTCCTCGGGCGAAGAAGACGAGCAGGAGGTTCCCAAGGAAGATATATTGGAAGCCCTCACAGAGGATGGTTTTGGAGACCTTGGCGCGGAGCCTTCCCTTGGAGATCTGGCTGCAATACCGGACAGAGATCAGGGTGATGACTCTGACGGTGAGGAAGACTCCGGTAAAAAGAAGAAAAAGAAGAAGGAAAAGAAAGGCGGATTCTTATCAAGACTCTTTAAAGCTCTTACCGAAGAGGATGAAGAGGGCCAGACAGAAGGCCTTGCCAGCCTGACAGACGAGAATCAGCAGGTTCTTAACGAGCTTGGTGAAGACGGCGATGGCGGCAAGAAAAAGAAAAAAGAGAAGAAAGAGAAAAAGCCAAAGAAAGAAAAGCCAAAGAAGGAAAAGCCGCCGAAGGAGAAAAAGCCTCCTAAGCCCAAGAAGGAGAAAAAGCCGAAGCCTCCTAAGGAGCCCGCTCCTCCCGAGAAGGCCATATCTCCCAAGAAAATAGCTCTTTGCGGAATATTCGCAGCCAGCTTGGGAATCCTGGTATGTATACCTGCCTTTATCCTTCCTGAGAGGATAGCTTCGGAACGAGCATCTGCGGCCTATGATCATCAGGAATATACAACTGCCTATAAAATGCTTTACGGCAAGGATATGACTGAAGAGCAGATCATCATGTACGAACAGTCAAGAGTTCTTGCCTGGGCACAGAGATACATGGACGGCTTTGAGAATTACAGAGCCATGAACATGGAAGAAGAAGCCCTTGACATGCTCCTTATGGCCATGAGAAACCGTGAGGATATGATAGAAGAGGCAGCCAAGTTCAATGTTGAAAATCAGGTTAATAGCGTGTACGATAGTATAGTATCGGTGCTTTCAGAGGATTATGGACTTACAGAAGCTGATGTTCAGGAAATCAATTCCATCAAAAAAGACAGAGACTATACCATCAGGATCATGGAAATTGTTGGAACTTTGGAGTCATAACTGCTGCAACGCATCGACAGCTTGGAAGGGAGCAGATGCGAATGGTAGCAATTATTGACTATGATGCCGGCAATATCAGCAGCGTACAGAAAGCCTTTGAATACCTTGGGGCAGAGACTATCGTCACCAGAAATCCCGAGGACATCTACAGGGGAGACAGAGTGGTTCTCCCGGGTGTGGGAGCCTTTGGCGACGCCATGGGACGCATCAGGGAATATGGGCTTGAAGATGTAATAAAAGAAGTTGTAAAAAGGGAAGTACCCTTTTTGGGAATATGCCTGGGTCAGCAACTGTTATTCGATTACAGTGAGGAATCGGATAATGTTGCAGGCCTGGGCATTTTGCGTGGTGCCATAAGAAGGATTCCGGATACTGACGTCAAGGGAGAACACTACAAGATCCCGCAGATAGGCTGGAATAACCTTAAGTTTCCCCGAACCGGAAGGCTTTTTAAGGGAATCGATGAGGACGCCTACGTTTATTTTGTGCATTCCTATTATCTTGATGCGCAGGATAAATCTATTGTTACAGCAACAACCGACTATTGCGTTACTGTAGAAGCCTCCGTGGAGCAGGGAAATGTATTTGCATGTCAGTTCCACCCGGAGAAGAGCGCCGACGTCGGAATGCAGATACTGGAAAACTTCCTGAAGGTATAAACCGGATTAAAACATACTGGAGAACAATATGCTTACAAAGAGAATTATTCCCTGCCTGGATGTAAATAAGGGCAGGGTTGTAAAAGGTATAAATTTCGTAAATCTTAAGGACGCAGGAGATCCCGTTTCCGTTGGAGAAGCGTACTCCAAGGCGGGAGCTGATGAGCTGGTATTTCTGGACATTACTGCTTCCAATGAGAAAAGAAACACCGTTACCGAGATGGTAAGAGAAGTAGCCAAAAAGGTATTTATCCCCTTTACGGTAGGCGGTGGAATCCGCACGGTTGACGATGTTAAGGCTATACTCAGAGAAGGCGCCGACAAAGTGGCTGTTAACTCTGCAGCCATCGACAGACCTGAACTTATTGCAGAAGCAGCTGACAAATTCGGAAGTCAGTGCGTGGTTCTTGCAATTGACGCCAAGAGAAGAGAAGATGGCACCGGTTGGAATATATTTAAGCACGGCGGCCGAATCGACATGGGGATCGATGCTGTTGAATGGGCCAAAAGAGGCACAGAACTGGGCGCAGGAGAGATTCTCCTTACCAGTATGGACTGTGACGGAACCAAGGCAGGCTACGACCTTGAACTTACAAGGGCTGTGGCAGATGCTGTTTCCGTGCCGGTAATAGCTTCAGGCGGAGCAGGAGAACTATCACATTTCTACACCGCTCTTACCGAGGGCGGCGCAGATGCGGTTCTGGCGGCATCTCTTTTCCATTATAAGGAACTGGAGATCAGCCAGGTTAAACAGTATCTTAAAGAGAAAGGAGTTCCGGTAAGATGGGCATGATAACCGGCGACTGGCTGGAAGCTGTTGGGGATGAATTTAAAAAGCCTTATTATAAGGAACTTTACAGCTTTGTAAAAAATGAATACAGCACACAGGTGGTATATCCGCCATCTGAGGATATATTTAACGCCATGCATTTTACACCACTTAAGGATGTAAAGGTGCTGATACTGGGGCAGGACCCCTACCACGAACCCGGGCAGGCTCATGGACTTTCTTTTTCGGTACTTCCCGGAAAGGCAGACACGCCTCCTTCGCTTCAAAATATTTATAAGGAACTGAATTCAGATCTTGGGTGTTATATTCCAAACAACGGATATCTCAAGAAATGGGCAGATCAGGGAGTGCTCCTATTAAACACAGTGCTCACGGTCAGAGCTCATGCGGCCAACTCGCACCAGGGAAAGGGGTGGGAGCAGTTTACGGATGCCATTATCAGGGCGGTTAATGACAAGCCCGAGCCCGTTGTGTTCATGCTCTGGGGCAGACCTGCTCAGATGAAGAGGAGCATGCTCAATAACCCCAATCACCTTGTTCTTACGGCACCGCACCCAAGTCCGCTTTCTGCTTACAGAGGATTTTTCGGATGCGGACATTTCAGCAAATGCAATGATTTCCTGAAGAAAAACGGTGTTGAACCCATTGATTGGCAAATTGAAAATATTTAGCTCTTGCATTTTGATGCGTTGACGTGGTAAAGTATGAGATAAGTTTTATAGAGCATCAGGAGGATTTATGAAAAAACCTTTCGTTACCAAAGAGCAAGTAGAAGAAATAGTAAAGAGCTACCCCACACCGTTTCATATATATGATGAAAAGGGAATCGTTGAAAATGCGAAAGCTGTCTATGAAGCTTTTTCATGGAATAAAGGATTCAGAGAGTACTTTGCGGTAAAGGCAACGCCTAACCCCAAGCTCATGGAAATCCTTAAGGCACAGGGCTGCGGCTTTGACTGCTCATCAATGACAGAGCTTATGCTCAGTAATGCCATCGGAGCCAAGGGTTCTGACATTATGTTCTCATCCAATGACACACCGGCTGAGGAATATGTTTACGCCAACAAGATCGGAGCCATCATTAACCTTGATGACTTCACACACATAGAATTTCTCAAGGATGCGATCGGGCAGTTCCCCGAGACCATGTCCTGTCGTTATAATCCCGGCGGAGTGTTCCAGATGAGTAACGGTATCATGGACAACCCCGGAGATTCCAAGTATGGTATGACCAAAGACCAGCTCTTTGAGGCCTTCAGGGTTCTCAAGGCAGGAGGAGTCAAGAACTTCGGAATCCATGCGTTCCTTGCCAGCAACACAGTTACCAATGAGTATTATCCCACACTTGCGGGACAGCTCTTTGAGCTTGCAGTAGAGCTTCATAAGGAGACCGGCGCGCACATAGCCTTTATCAATCTCTCAGGCGGCGTTGGAATCCCTTACCTTCCGGATCAGACCGGCAATGATATTGCTGAGATCGGAAGAGGCGTTCACGAGCAGTTTGACAGAGTCCTTGTTCCTGCGGGAATGGGCGATGTTTCAATCTTCACAGAGATGGGAAGATTTATGATGGCTCCCTATGGAGCTCTTGTTACCAAGGCTATACACGAGAAGCACATCTACAAGGAGTACATTGGTGTTGATGCCTGTGCCGTTGATCTGATGCGCCCCGCAATGTACGGAGCTTATCACCACATCACGGTTCTGGGAAAGGAGAATGCGCCACTGGATCACGTTTACGACGTAACCGGATCTCTTTGTGAGAATAACGATAAATTCGCAATCGAGAGAAATCTTCCCGAGATCGAGATGGGAGATTATCTCTTTATCCATGATACAGGTGCTCACGGCTATGCCATGGGCTACAACTACAACGGAAAACTAAAGAGTGCGGAACTCCTTCTTAAGGAGGATGGAAGCGTTCAGCTCATAAGAAGAGCAGAGACACCAAAAGACTACTTTGCTACTTTTGACGGCTTGGACGTATATCCAAGGCTCAGCAAGATAATGGACGGTGAACTTTGATCCGGAGGGGGAGAAAAAAGTGCTGGAACAACAGATTGATGAGTTTGCAAGATATCTAAAGGAAGTGAAACATACTTCTGACAACACCATTATTTCCTATAAGAGAGATCTTATGAGAATGGCCGATTACATGAAGGAGAGAGGTGCGCTTGACGCCAGTGAGGTGACAGAAGATAAGCTCCTTGATTATCAGGGGAGTCTAAAGGAGGAGCGCTTTGCGGCCACCTCCATTACCAGGCACAACACCTCCATCAGGGCATTCTTTAGGTATATGCTTGAGAATGGAAATGTGACCGAAAATCCTTCTGAACAATTATCCAGTCCCAGGATAGAGAAGGAGCCACCTAGAGTTCTTTCCACCGTTGAGATAGAGGACCTATTGTCACAGCGGTTTACTGATGATGCCAAGGGACGAAGAGATAAGGCCATATTGGAAGTAATGTATGCAACAGGTCTTAAGACCTCGGAGATCATAGGGCTTAAGCTCACCAATGTTGATCTTAGTCTTGGTTGTATCAGACTGCCATCTGCCGGAAAGGCTGCTAAAGACAGACTTATTCCCTATGGCAAAAAGGCCAAGGAAGCACTTAATGATTATCTTACCTTTGGGAGAAACAAACTCCTTGAGGGCAAGGCAGACACAGATATCCTGTTCCTTAATTGCAGTGGCCTTCCCATGAGCAGACAGGGACTTTGGAAGCTGGTCAAAACCTATGTGAAGAAGGCCGGAGTAGCGGCGGATATCACGCCATTTACTCTAAGGCACTCCTTCGCGGTACATCTGGTTGATAACGGCGCCGATGTAACTTCAGTGCAGGAGATGATGGGATATTCGGATTCCAACACCATTTCAAGGTATATCAACCGCAAGAAGAGAGCCAATGACCCCTTTGAATGGGCCAGGATCAGAAATTAAAAATAAGCTCAGGCGTTTTGCCTGAGCTTTATTATTTGCAATAATGAATATTTGCGGATCAAACCATCTCTGCCATCTCAAGGAGAAGTCTCTCTGTGTCGTCCCATCCAAGACAAGGATCTGTAATGGACTTTCCGTATACACCCTCGCCGATCTTCTGGCAGCCTTCCTCGATGTAACTCTCGATCATGACACCCTTAACCAGCCTTTTGATATCAGGATTTAAGCTTCTTGAGTGGAGCACTTCCTTTACAATCCTGATCTGCTCCTTGAACTGCTTGTTGGAGTTATTGTGGTTGGCATCAATGATAGCCGCAGGATTGATGATCTCTCTTGAGTTATAGAGGTCAAGAAGAAGCTTTAAATCTTCATAGTGGTAGTTGGGAAGTGACTGACCATGCTTGTTGCTGGAGCCTCTGAGTACGCAGTGTGCAAGCGGATTACCGTTGGTGTGGACCTCGTAGCCTCTGTAAACGAAAGAATGAGACTGCTGAGCTGCATAAACTGAGTTGAGCATTACGCTGAAGGTTCCGCTGGTGGGGTTCTTCATTCCTGCAGGAACATCAAATCCGCTGGCTGTCATTCTGTGGGCCTGATCCTCAACGGAGCGGGCTCCGATGGCCACGTAGGAGAGTATATCAGATACATATCCCCAGTTCTCGGGATAGAGCATCTCGTCGGCGGCGGTAAGGCCTGACTCCTGAATGGCTCTTATCTGCATGTGCCTCATGGTATTGAGACCTGCTCTGAAATCTGTCTTGCCCTCGGGATCCGGCTGGGAAGTGATACCCTTATAGCCTTCGCCTGTGGTACGGGGTTTGTTGGTATATATCCTGGGTATGAGGATAAGCCTGTCTTGAACCCTCTCATTTAGTTTGCCGAGTCTTGATACGTAATCGCAGACCGAATCCTCATTGTCGGCAGAGCAGGGGCCTACGATAACGAGAAACTTATCACTCTTACCTGTAAAGACATCGGTGATCATGGCATCTCTTTCTTTCTTTAAGAGAGTGAGCTCTTTGCTGAGAGGGAACTCAGCCCTGATCTCGTCGGGAGTGGGCAGTTTCTGAATGTATTCAAAAGACATCTTAATAATCCTCCAAATTACGATTTGATTAACACTATAGCACTTTAAACTGCGGAAGTAAATAGCATTCCGCTATAGTTTTTTCCAGTTTTTCATAGTCTTTGCGGTCCACCAACTCCTCAATTTCGCGAACCTTCTCAGGGGAGCATTGGGGGATCGGAAGTGATTCAAGAGCCGATCTCAGAACCTTCAGATTTCTGAAGGTCTTTTGGTAATAGAAGCTCATGACCTGTGAATTTAAAACAGCCATTATATAAGTGGCACTATAGCCCGGGACCTTTGGGATAAGCACATTGGCGCTGTTAAGGGACAGGCGCTGTTCTCTGTCCAGAGCAACTATGGGCTCCCTTGCTATGAACCGGTAAAAGAGCTTTTCTTTTGCCCGGTAAAGTTCCTCGGGAGGACACTGCTGAAAGGCTTTGGGAGTAAACTTAACGAACTTTGCAGCAGGTAATATGTTAAACTTCTCTATCTCTTTTCCCCGGAGAATGGGCTCCGGAGCGGAGGCAGAGGGGTGGTCCTGTAAAAGAGAAGAGTTTGAACCTGTGACGATGCCAAGGGCAAAGTCCGCCTGCCCCTTTAAAGTGAAGTGGGGCACTGCCTCGATGCGGCGTATAATGTCGTATTCCTCCTGGTCACATAACAGGTGAAAAGAGCCGGAGGTAAGCCTTTGGGAGTCGGCTTTAAAAGTCTCTTGTGTTGTAAGTGCTGCACCGTTGCATTTAAAGAAGGCTACGTCCACTTCAGGGACAAGGTTATATCCGATGCCGAGAGTCAGTATTATGGAAGGGCACTGGACCTTGTCAAAGACTTCCCCCAGGTACTTAAGGGACAGAACGTGGGCCTTCTGCAATATGATCTTCCTTAAGAGACTGTAGATATCTGAGCCCAGCATAGTCTCAGGGAGCAGGAAGGTAAGGAGGCCCTTGTAGTTAAGGACGTCCAAAGACCTTTCTATAAAAAGAGCAAAGGATTCAGGCTTTTTAAGTCCTCCCGCGCAGGCGTAGGTGCTTGAAAGAAGCCTGGACTGGGCGCTGCTAAAGGCATAGCCCCAGGGAGGATTTCCTATTATCACATCAAAGCTCTCCCTGACCGCATCCGGGTCTGATAGATAGTCAAGAACCCTGATATTATCAGTAAGGATACGGACCTGTGCCTTATCAGTGATGCCATATTTAAGAGCAAGATTGATCCTGGCAAGAGAAACAGCCACGGGATCAAGGTCAAAGCCGTAGATATTTTGAAGGGCAGTTCGGCCCGGAAGCCTTATTAAAAAGTTTCCGGTTCCACAGGCGGGATCGCAGATCCTGGTGCCATCACAGGGGAGATCCCCGGTCATTTTATCTACCACAAAAAAAGGCGTGTAATAGGCGCCTGTGGACTTTTTATCCCGGAGCTTTCGAAGCGACAGGTAGATAAGACCCAGAAGATCCTCACCCTCCACATAGGTAAATGCCGGAACAGATACGTGATCTGACGAAGGAGTCTTTGGAATCAGCAGTGATATCACCTCTTTAGGTATGCCTCTGCTCTTTAGCAGCTTCAGGCTGCAGGCAGAGAGGATGTCCTCGATATCCATAGGGCCGTTCTCCGGCAGCTCCTTTAAAAGCTCCATGACAGGGGCCATATTAGGTGATTTTTTGCTGATGTAGGATTTGGGGATAAAGTTTTCGCTTGAGCGGCTCTTGTTTCGCCTCTGCTTTAGATAGGGTGAACTTTCAAGCCTGTCATGAAGGCCCAAAACAGCTCTTTTGTCGAAACGAAGGGGAGAAGAGTCAGCTGCCTCAAGCTTCCCGAGTTTGACCCAGTTTCGGACCGTTGCGATTGAGATCCCAAGAATCTCTGCTACATCTGATGCATCTATTAGGTTGTCTTTAACAGAAGACTTGGAATATTTCATGAATACATAATAACATGGAAGTGATATTATATAAATAAAGGTAAAACTGTGTAAGGAACTGTAAAAATGAAACAGCCATATGGCGGAATAACCAACGTTAATAAATACTTTATCGAACAGTATGGGGAGCGGGGAGTCCTGGTTAAGAGAGGACATCCCTTAGTGATGAATCAAAAGTCCATGGAGCAGATAAGCGGGAGACGCACAAGAAACTGCTCTGTTGTGGCGGTTACAAGGGTCGTGGATTACTACAGAAAGCTCTACGGATTTACATCCATCCCCGAGGATATATCTCAATTATATAAATTTGTTGAGGAAGTTGCCGAAGCTTACGGATATTCGGATAAGCGCGGGACCTATCCCTTTATGATATCCGGGATAACCCGTGATGTACTCAAGGAATATGGCATCAAGGCCAAGTGCAGAGGCAATTATATATTCAGCTTTGAGAAGCACGTGGCCAAAGAGATTGCGGCGGGGCGGCCGGTTATCATGAATATCGCCCGCGGATTTTACAAGGATCATACAGTGGTGGTCTGCGGGTATAACATCTTCAGGGTAGGAAACCGTATGCTGCCGATGCTCAAGGTCATCGACGGATGGAAGAGCGGCATCCACTATCTGGATTACGAAGCATTTTCAAGGGATATTTCCCAGTCTATATTTGGCTCCTTTAACACCACTCATATCAGTGGCAGGCATAGTTAAGATGAGGTAAAGCTGTGAATAAAAAAGTGCCGGTAATCGTAGCTATAGTGATTGTTCTGTGCCTTGTGGGCGGGGTGCTGTTTATGCAGCTTAAAAAGCCCGCCGGAAATCCCTCAAGAAGGGACGGACAGGCTCAGAATATGGATGAGGATCTCTCCGCGGTAGATGGAAGCGGGCAGCTTGACGATAACAGGGTTGCACCGGTTCCTCCCAAGGATACCTCCAATCAGCTAAACACCAGCGTCATAGAAGAGGATGCCAACAAGCCTCTTGCGGATGACGTGCAGGTTGTCAGGAAGGTTACCATTCCGGAAGCTGTCATTATGGGCTCGGGAGATGAGGTGGCATTCTATGCCAACGAGGACTTTAAGGATGTGGTGCCTGTTGATGTTGCTGCCTTTACAAAAGAGGATATCCCGGCTAAGTATGACTCCAGGGATGTAGACGGAAAGAGATATGTCACCACTGTGGAGGACCAGGGCTACTCGTATCTGTGCTGGACCTATGCATGTATGGGAGCCATTGAGAGCGATATTTTAAGGCACCATCCCCAGATCGGATACACGGATATAGACCTTTCCGAGAAGCATCTTGCCTACTACAACATGCATAAGGCTGAAGGATCTGTGGGAGGCTATCAGGACGAGGATTACAGAGAACTGGTAAATGCCGATGATATCAAGAACGACTGGATATTTGATTATGACTCCGGTTATGTGACGGTCGGAGGTGTAACAGATTTCTGCATTGGAATACTGGGGGCCTGGAAGGGACCCGTTGCCGAGCAGGGAGATGATTCTTTTAACAGCCTTTACGGAAGTTCAAATATCTTTTCTGATAATGGAAATGCACCTTCTGCGGGATATACCAGCGATTATCACGTTCAGGGCACCTATGAGGTTCCGGGCGATATAGAGCACAATCTCAGGATCAAACAGCTTGTCATGGAGCATGGAGCCGCTACAATCGGTGTAAATGCTGACAGCATATATTGGAATGACCACAACAAGAAGCTTTATTCCTGCTTTGGCGGGGGAAATGTCGAGACAGCCAATCATGAGGTACTGGTGGTGGGATGGGACGATGAGTATTCAGCATCCAATTTCAGGCAGGCGCCCCCGGCTGACGGAGCGTGGCTGTGCAGAAACAGCTGGGGTACCAGTTCCGGCGATCAGGGATTTTTCTACCTCTCTTACTATGATGAGACAACGGCGATCAGCAATGCGGCAGCTTATTCTGTGGCTTGTCCCGGTGACTCAAACTGGTACGATAACAATTACCAGGCTGCCGGATTCTTTACAAACGTAGTGAGCACCCTTGACGATTCGCTCAATACCATTACGGCTTACAGCGGATCCACCAACCCCTACGGAATAATGTACGAGGCTCAAAAGGATGAGACACTAAAGGCTGTGGGCTTTATGAGCATCGACATGTATCAGCAGTACGAGCTTGAGATTTACTTAAATCCCGATGATTCCGATGACAACATAGCCTTTAAAACACAGGATGACCCGGTGCTGAGTCAGAAGATATCGGCCATAAGCGCAGGCTATCACACCTTTGAACTGGATGAAGCCATTGACCTTGCCCGGGGAGATAAGTTCTTTATCCTCATAAAGCCTGTGACCGAGGGAAGACTTGTATTTGATCCCGAGAGGGATGAGACCAGTGATGCCAACTATGATGAATGGCAGAACTTTACAGGAAATATCCACAACTCATCCGTTGCCAGCGGACTTAGCTATTACATTTCGGACGACGGCTTATCAATGGAAAGGCAGACCGACAAGGATTTCTTTATCAAGGCCTTTACCAACGATAAATGATATTCCGATAATTAAATCAGACAAAAAAAGAAGACGATGGGGAGTCGTCTTCTTTTTTTGTTTTCACAAGATTTTTTGGGAGGAGGGCTGTTTAATGGGGAGTTAAACAGCCCAGGTATGAAAAAAGTTTTGTTGGGGGAGTGAGAATTTTATTCTCAATAGATATATCGGTATACAATGCAATAACTTAACACTTTTTTGTAAATAATTTGAAAAAAATTTTTTGATATGTTATATTGTGGTGAGAATTAAGAAAGGCACAATATATATGGCTAAGAACGAAAAAGAACTTGAACAGATCAGTACAACAGACAAGCTTAAGGCTTTAAAGGCTCTCAAGGATGCAGGTTTTAGAGTTGAGCTCAGCGGCAGCGGCGTTCCTACCGTGGTATGCGCATCTCCTTCTGATATGGCCAAAGAGCTTAAGAATATCCGTAAGGTTCTCAAGGAGCTCAGGTACAACGGCAGCTTTGGTATCCGCGGACCCAGAAAGTCAGACCAGATCCTTACTGATGAAGCAGCTGATAAAGAGGGAACATCCACCGAAGAAAATGCTTCGGGATCAGAGGCTATTCCTGCCTGAGGCTGTAAACGAAATAATGACAATAGAAAAGCACCTGCATCGCAGGTGCTTATTTGTTGGGAGGAGGGGTCGATCGGTGGGGAGCCAATCGACCCGGTATGAAAAAAGTTTTGTTGGGGGAGTCAGAAGTTATTCACTTCTGATATGTATATATCTTACTTGCTAAATTTGTACAAAATATGGACGGTTTATAAAGAAAACATAAAGTAATTCGAAATAATCCATAATTTTATAACGATATATAGTTAATGAGAAATTGTCATTATTCCAAATATATTCTTTGTTCAAAACCACGAGATATTGTATAATGGTAGATGACATAATACAATTATTGCTATTTTGTTAAGAGGATGATTATGGACAGATTTACATCCAGAGATTTGGGAGCGGCAGCGCCCAAGCCTTCTACGGGAGATTGTGCAGCAGCAGCGGCGCGGGCTGCAGCGGCCAACCTGATTTTTAAAATACAATATGAGACTATTACGGTCCATCGTTCAGACGGTGCCTCAAGGTCCTATGCGGTAAAACGTATAGATGATCAGTGCAACAGAGAACAGTCGGAGTATGCCGTTGTGATGGAGGGAGGCAATCCTCCGGATATAAAGGAAAGGGCCACCATACATGTACGGGTGTCCAGGATCCGCGATCTTAGGAAGATTGGCGACAACTGTCATATCGATATTCGATACGGCAATCTCTTTATGCGGGGCGGTGAGGGCATAGGAAGCGCTTCCTCCGACGGAGACGGCATTAAGAAGGGAGAGGCCCTGATTGACAGAGAGTGCAGGAAGCTGATCTTTGAGGCTGTTGCCGATGTCTGCGAGATGTCAGACGGCGCCCAGCTTCTTCTTATCACTGTTTCATGCCCTGAGGGAACGCTCATCGCAGCCAGACAGACAACGGGACAGAGCGCTTTTACAGGTGGAATTGCTATTGTGGGCAGCTACGGCCACATTCCTCAGGTTCACATGAGGGATATCTCTGATTCAATCGATGCTCAGATTCTGTTCCAGACCAGACAGGGGATCAAATCAATCCTTGTAAGTCCCGGCTATTACTGCGCTAAACAGATTTCAGACTCTCTTCACGTGGATCTTAAGACCAGTATCAACTGCTTTAATTTCCCGGGACAGGCCATAGATAAGGCTGTGGAAGAGGGCGTTGAAAATATGCTCCTTGTGGGCAATGCAGGCAAGCTTGTTAAGCTGGCTGCGGGGATCATGAATACCAATTCCACTGCATCGGACGGAAGAAGAGAGATCTTTGCGGCTCATACAGCTCTTGTTGGCGGTACAGCGGCTCAGGCCAAGACCATCATGAGCTGCATCACTGTTGATGAGATCTTATCCCTTCTAAACAATTGGGGCCTTAGAGACAGAGTTATGCAGAGCATTATGCTAGAGATTGACAGAGCAGTCAGAAGGCGTAGCAACGGCAAGCTTAAATTCGGCGTAGCCCTCTTTTCCGAGGACTTTGGACTCCTGGGACAGACCCCGGAGACCAAAAACGTTTTGATAAAGGTATCACAAGAACAATTTGCATTGTCACTTAAGATGAAATAAGCTATTCTATAAGTGCGCGTTTTGCGTTTGTCTATAATATTTTAATATATATGGTAGGAGATGACTTTAAATGAAGAATATCCTGTTTGTGGCTTCAGAGGGAGTACCTTTTATTAAGACCGGCGGACTTGCCGATGTTGTGGGATCTCTTCCCAAGAACATTGACAAGAGATACTTTGATGTAAGAGTGATCCTTCCTCTTTACAAATGTATCAATCAGCAGTGGAAGGACAAGATGGAATATGTTTCCAATTTTTATATGGATTTCCACTGGAAGAATGAGTATGTTGGCATCTTCAGAGCAGAAGTTGACGGCATCAAATATTATTTTATAGACAATGAATTTTACTTTAACGGCATGAAGCCTTATTGTGACGATGTTATTTTTGAGATTGAGAAGTTTGCCTTTTTCTCCAAGGCTGCACTTTCAATCCTGCCTGTCATTGATTTCAGGCCTGACATCATCCACTGCCACGACTGGCAGACAGGACTTATTCCCGTATACCTCAAGGAGAGATTCCAGGGCAGTGAGTTCTACAGAGGCATCAAGGCCATAATGACCATCCACAACCTGAAGTTCCAGGGAAAGTGGGATATCAGAAAAGTTCAGGATATCACAGGACTTCCGGACTATTTCTTCACACCGGACAAGCTTGGACTTTATAAAGATGCCAACCTCTTAAAGGGCGGTATTGTTTATGCAGATGCCATCACTACCGTCAGCAAGGCCTATGCTGAAGAGATCAAGACTGAATTCTACGGCGAAGAGCTTGACGGCCTGTTAAGGGCAAGAGCAGGAGACCTCAGAGGTATTGTTAACGGTATTGACTACGACGAGTTCAATCCCGAGACTGACCAGTACATTCCATACAGATACAATGCCATCAACTTCCGTAAGGAGAAGATCAAGAATAAGAGAGCTCTCCAGAAGGAACTTGGCCTTAGGGAAGATGACAAGATGATGATGATCGGTATTGTTTCAAGACTTACCGACCAGAAGGGCTTTGACCTTATCAACTACGTTCTGGATGAACTGTGCCAGGATGCTGTTCAGCTGGTAGTTCTGGGAACAGGCTCCGAGCAGTATGAGAATTCCTTCCGTCACTTCGACTGGAAGTACAATGACAAGGTTTCAGCCAACATTTACTATTCAGAACCCATGTCACACAAGATTTATGCGGCTTCTGATGTGTTCCTTATGCCTTCGCTTTTTGAGCCCTGCGGACTTTCTCAGCTCATGGCTCTCAGATATGGTACAATACCGATTGTCAGACAGACCGGCGGACTTATTGATACCGTTGAACCTTACAATAAATTCGAGGGCACCGGAACAGGCTTTGGCTTCCTTAATTACAACGCACATGAGATGCTTGGAACTATCCGTGAAGCCGAGCATGTATACTATGACCAGAAGCGTGAATGGAACAAGATGATCGACAGAGCAATGGCCGTTGATTTCTCTTGGAAGGTTTCCGCTGAAAAATATCAGGAGATGTACGACTGGCTTAAGCCATAACTGATCTTTATTACAGAATGAGCAATAACACAGACAATAACAATTCCAGAAACGGACTAATGTTTCAGGCCGGGATTCTTGCTGCTGCGGGCATTATATCAAGAATTATCGGCCTGTTATACAGAAGTCCCCTTGTAGCCATTATCGGAGAAGTTGGTAATGGCTATTACACTGTGGCCTACAATATCTATGCCATAGTGCTCTTGGTTTCTTCATATAGCATTCCTTCTGCTATGTCCAAAATTATTTCCGGCAAACTTGCAGTCAGAGAATACAGAAATGCGCACCGCATTTTTAAGTGCGCACTTATTTATGTTACCATCGTTGGCGGCATCGGCAGCCTGTGCCTGTTCCTGTTTGCGGACACTCTGGCTGTGGGCAATTCTGCCACGGTGCTTAGATTCTTTGCTCCGACTATTTTTGTTTTCGGATTTCTTGGAGTTTTAAGGGGATACTTTCAGGCCCACAAGACCATGATCCCCACTTCTATATCTCAGCTTATTGAGCAGATATTCAATGCTATAGTCAGTGTTGTGGGAGCCCTGATACTGACAAGGATGGCAGGGGATGACTCTGTCAAAAGACCTGTCTATGGCGCCATAGGTAGTGCACTTGGTACAGGTTCCGGTGTTTTGATAGCTCTTTTGTTCATGGCCCTAGTGTACTATTACAATACCCCTAACATCAGAAGGAGAGTATCACAGGATACACACGACGATATGCCTGTTAAGGAAATATTCAGGCTTATTCTCATGATAGTTACTCCCTTTGTTTTGAGTACCTGTATTTACAATCTCTCTGCATCACTTAATTCAACTCTGTTTTCCAGGATCCTGATGCATGTCAAGCATGTGGATGATGAGGTGATCGCGTATCATTACAGTATCTATGGCGGAAAGGCAATTACCATAACCAATCTTCCCATTGCGCTGGCAAGTGCTGCGGCTTCTGCCATGATACCTGAGATTTCTTCAAACTTTGCAAGGGGCAACAAGAAAGAAGCTACGGATGCAATTTCCAGGGTTATCCGAGTGATACTGATGATATCTATCCCTTGTGCTGCGGGCTTATTTGCTCTTGCAAGGCCTGTTATGATGATCCTCTTTCCTCAGAAAGATGCTCTTGCAGAAGGGGGCTTACTTCTTATGATTCTCGCTGTTACGGTGGTTTTATATTCTCTTTCTACCGTGACCAACGCAGTACTACAGGCTATTGGAAGAGTCAATGCTCCTGTTACCAATGCATTTATTGCACTGGTTCTTCAGACCGGGCTTTTGGCTATACTTCTTTTGTTTACCGATCTTAATGAGATAGCTCTTTGTATCGTTACAATTGTATATTCATTCATGATGTGCCTTCTTAACAATATCGTTATGAACAGGCATATTCGCCTTGAGTATGATCTTAAAAAGACCTATATTCTGCCTGTAGTTTCTTCTATAATTATGGGCGGTGCGGCTTATCTTGTTCACATGGTATTTTCGCTGCTTCTCAATCTGTTCATGGGAAGTGAGTACTTTGTGAATCTTATTTCGACTATAATTGCTGTATTTGCGGGCATTACAGTCTATTTTCTCGTTCTCATCAAAACGGGCGGCGCAAGCAGGGAAGACATTAAACGGTTTCCTAAAGGCAACAGTATTGTCGCGCTTTTGGAGAGGATACATATTTTTTAAGGTTTCTTAATAAATATTTAAAAAAATACAAAAATAAACCCTTTTATGATGATTTTCATGATTATACTTGTTATAAGATAGAAGCGGTGAGTTCACAATTATTTCACAATTCTAGTATTCTTATGACAGGGAGGGAATCATATGTTTAAGAAATGGCACAGTTTACTGGCATTTCTCCTGGCCCTGGCACTTGTGGTTACCACGTTTGGTAGTGATTTTGCAAGTACCAAGGCTTTCGCGCTCAGCGCTGATGAAGTAGCTGAAGAAAGCGTATTACAGATGGAGGTAGTGACAGAAGAAACAGCTATTCCGGCAGCAACACTCGACGAAGAACAGGCAGAATCTTCTGATGAAGAGGCCGATGCGCCCGCAGAGGATGAGGAGCCTGCACAGGACGAGGAGGTTGCAGATGATTCCGAAGAAGCTCAGGACCCTGAGGCAGTAGTTCCTGCTGAGGGCGAAGAGATTTCTGAGGATGAGAACGGCGAAGTGGTAAATACTGACGCCGAGGAATCAGAGGACAAGGAAGACGAAGAGTCTGACGAGGACGCTGAGGACGAAGAACTTGAGGAAGACGAAGAGCTCGAGGAAGAAGAGCTTGAGGAAGACGAAGAGCTCGTAGAAGAGGAACTCGAGGAAGAAGTACTTGAGGTTGAAGAAGATGATGATTTTATCTTTGATCAGTCTTTGACTGTTGATGGTGTAGAGATTTCTCTTTACGCTAAGGAAGGCGTCCTTCCTACAGGATCATACTTTACAGCTTCAAGAGTAAGCTCTTATCTTGAGAGCCAGATCATGAGCACAATCGATGCTCTTGATGAAGAAAAGGAAGTAACAGCTACATATTCTTTTGATATCACCATCTTTTCAGCAGACGGTGAGGTTATCCAGCCTGAGGATGGAACTGTAAAAGTCACTTTTGCAAACATTTCACTTGACGGAGAAGTTGATGTTTATCACGCATCTCCTTCAGGCGATGGCGTTAGCGTAAGTGAGGTTGGTTCATCTGTGCAAGGCTCAGATGTAGTTATCAATACTGATCATTTCTCAATCTACACAGTTACCTTAAAAAAGGCTTACACATACGACAAGCATGTTAGACTCCATACTCTCGATGAGAAAGCTGCTGAAATCGGTAAGGGTGGAGCATTTGATGTTGCCATTGAGAATAAGTATGTCACCATTGAAAGCATTGCACCTACGATCGATGGCTATAAGTATGACTATGCTACCGTCAACGGAATAGTTGGCACATATTATACCGATGGCCTTAAGTATGGATCATATGGGCATCTCTTTGCTATGACCAGCATAGGATGGTTCGAGCTTTATGATGAGCAGCAGATTTTCCTTCATTACACAAGTACTGTAACTAAGACAAGCGATCACCTTGATCTTGGTTTCAAGGATGTAAATGAATACAACATGTACTACTATGGCGGCGCTAAAGTTTATGCCGTTGTTAATGGCCAAAAGAAGGAAATGTCAGGTATCGGATACGACAGTGACATCAAGTCCTATGAGTATCGTCTCTATCTTGGCAACTATGCTAATGACAGAAGATATCCTTATTCAGGCATTGATACTGTTTATGCTACAGATACTATTTCCTTTATTGTAGAGTACAAGGGACAGACTTATACAAAGAATTCATCTGTTCAGATCAATGAGGAAGCTTATGACAGATGTTATACAAATCATGCATATAGGCAGGACATCTTTGGCTTCGATTATCTCTTTAGTTTCACAGATGAATTTGTATTAACAGGTGATGTATATTACCATGCAAACTTCACTACAACAGCTCAGGGCCTTAAGGAATGGGCTGACACTGTTGAGTGGAAGGGACAGTCAACTCATGAATATACAGTGCTTGGTTACACATCTACAGGCCTTATCAATCGTGATGACTATACCTTCAAGGGATGGGCTGAAACGAAAAATGGCCCTGTAAAGTATACTGAAGGCTCAACAATTACTATTTCAAAAGACTCCAAAACTGATCTCTATGCAGTTTGGGAGAAAAATCAGGTTAAAGGTCTTGTTCTTACACTCCAGACCGGATCTGATTCTAAGGACTATGATGGAACAGAAATCAGGAAAGACGTTTATTCAGTACAATCGCTGAAGGATGCTAACGACAATGATATGGATAGTAGCTCCATCAACATGTTTGATGCAATCTTCTCAGGCGGAGAGGCTGACGCAGGTCTTTATGACAACAAGCTGACAGCTTATCATATTACTTATACTTATGAGAAGCCCGCAGTCGGACCTGCCCCCGGACCTCAGCCCAAGCATGGTCCTCCTGCTCCACCTCCAGCTCCTAAGCCTCAGATAGTAATGGAGGATTATTACTTCAATATTGAAGGACATACAAACAATGTTGACGCTAACGGAAACGTTCTGGATTCCAATCTTAGCATCACCAAGATCAATGTAATTGCCGGACAGCTTGAAGTAAGACCTTTGGCCCTTCAGGTTAAGGTGGGCGATGCCAAGAAAGTTTACGACGGAAAGCCTCTTGATGCCAAGGATTATGAGGCAGCCGGCGGCAAGGTTGAGTATGTGGGAACGCTTGATGTTGTATTTGGCAACACTAAGGTTGTAGTTCCTTCAGATGTTATATCTGTTGCGGACAGTGCAAAGAGCACTAAGGAAATAACACTTGCTGATGGTTATACCGTAACTATCAACGATGTAGAGAATGAAGAAGGCAGCAAGAACTTTGTTGTTGATGTCATCCCCGGTGATCTTATCATCACAAAGAGACCTGTAACTCTTCAGTCAGCTGATATTTCCAAGCAGTTTGATACATTACCTCTTACAAACGGCGACACACCTCTTGTTGTGGAAGATGGATGGGTAGGCACGGATGGTGCTGTTTATACATTTACTTCATCTATTACACTTCCCGGCACAACTGCCAATGAGTTCACATATGCCGCAAAGGAAGGAACTTCATTTGAAAATTACACATTCGTAGATGAAAATCTTGAGAGTCTTGTTACATTTGGTGTGCTTGAAGTTACAGAGCTTGAGAAGAAGTGGGTCGTTAAGACTACTCTGGAAGCAGCAACAGATGAGAACGGAAGAGATACAACCGTTAAGTACAACGGCACTGTTATTCATGCTGACCTTAACGTAAATGTTGAAGTTATCATGTCTGAGGAAAAATCAGATCCTGAGCCTGTTGAGAATCTTACCGGTTCAATCTTTAAGAATGCAGCTGAGATGCTTGGATCACTGTTCACTGTCACAGCTTATGCTGATGGTGGAAACAGCAAGATCTACACAGACCCTTCAACAGGTGTCAGTGTAAAGGTTGAAGGCTGGGAAGTTTACGGCGGTGAGGGAGTTCACGTTGGTGACTATCCTATCTACTTCAACACATCTGCACTCAAGATTTATTCAAAGGATGAGGACGGCAATTACTCTGTTGATATCACAAATATCGTTCTCGAGAAGGAAGAAATAGTATCTGAGCCTAAGATGAGAACTCTTGCTGATGACATTCAGGAGGATATCCAGCCTATTCCTGAAGTGATCGAAGGATCTGATGAAGAGATTCTTGGCTACCTTCATGTTACACCCAGATATGTTACCATCATATCCTCAAGTGCAAGCAAGACTGATGACGGATCACCTCTTACAAGTCACAGCTGCTCTTACAAGGAGAAGGACGGCGAGACACCGTTTGTAAGCTTTGTAGGTGATGATGACAATGTGGTTCAGGATGGAGTTACAATCCATTACACCGGTTCGCAGAACGGTGTGGGCTCAAGCCCTAACGCCTTCACTTACGAGGTAAATAACGAGTACATGTATACTGACTACGTCATCAAGACAGTATTCGGAACACTTACCGTAAATGGTACAACAGGTGGTCCCGGCGAGCCCGGCACACCAGGCACTCCTTCAGAGCCTGCATTTACTCCTGTAGCAACAGGCGCAGTTCTCGGAGCACAGAGAGCAGCTGAGAATGGTGCAGCAGTTCTCGGAGCAAGAAGAGGCGGAACTGAGGATACAGCCAATACTGCAGTAAGAATACTTGTTATTGTTATCGCAGCAGGTGTAGGTGCAACACTTCTTTTCATCGGAAGAAAGAAAAAAGAAGAAGAGTAATTTAATCCCGTAATATGAATACTTTGTAATAAAAGAAGAACCGGTACCCGAAAGGGTATCGGTTCTTTTTATATGTGATTTATTCGCTTATAAGCTTAAGAGCTGAGATGTCAGGTGCGATGGCCATTGAATAATTGGTGTAATAAACTACAAACCCCGGTTTGGCTCCTCCGGGCTTTTTTACATCCTTTCTCTTAAGGTAATCGATCTCTACCTTTTCCTGCATCTTGCCCTTTGAATAAAAGGCTGCAAGGGCTGCTGCTTCTTCAAATGCCCTGTCGGGAACTTCTTTTCCTCCCGTCAAAAGAACTACGTGGGAACCGGGAATTTTCTTGGCATGGAACCACCAGTCGCCGCCATTAGCCATCTTGAAGGTGAGCTCATCGTTTTGCAGATTGTTCTTGCCCACGTAGATGTCAAATCCGTCGCTGCTGATATAGTGGAAGGGCTTACTGGTTACTTTTTCTCTGCCGCCTTTTTTGCCGGAGGTGTGGGATTTAATGTAACCGCTGCCTGCAAGTTCTTGCCTGATCTGGACAAGATCGGCTTCCTGAGTTGCTATGTCAAGGGAAGCGGAGATGGATTCAAGCTGTTCTATGGCCTCGGAAACCTCCTTCATTTGCTCCTCGAGGGCTTCCTGGGTCCGCTTAAGCTTGGTATATCTGTCAAAGTACTTTTTGGCATTCTGATTGGCGTTTAAAGTAGGGTCGAGGGGGATAGTTATGTCTTTTCCGGTGTTGTAATCGTTGACCGTAATTGTATTATCACCTTCTGAAGCACTGTATCCGTAAGTGTTCAGAAGCTCTCCGTAGGTTCTGTATTTGTCCTTTTTGCCACAGTCAGACATCTGCTTGCGCTGAAGCTCGTATTTCCTGACGTTTCGCTCAAGGGCTGTCTGAACGATCTTGCGAAGGTCCACAGATTTCTGGCGGATCCTTGTGACAACATTTTTCTCTGCGTAGTATTTCTCAATAAGAGACGATATGTCTTTTTCCGTACTGCAGGTCATATCGCTGTCATATAATGTGAGAGGAATAGAAGAATATTCCTTGGGGCCGTTGGCATCATAATAGATGGAAGGGCTGAAATCACCTCTTTTAACAGCGTCTATCAGCTCGCTGAAAACTCTGTAAACCGAGATGGCTTCCCCTGTTTCCAAGGCAATTGCGGACTTATCTGCATCAATCCTTGCCCTGAAGCATATCTCCTGAGCGATGATAGGAGAAAGACCTGTATAGCTTGAATATATAGCTTTGAATAAGGGCATGCCCTTACTCAGGACGAGAGACGAAAATTCATCGGCAGTAGTGGTGAGAGGATTAGCCTTATCCTGGCCGGGAATGAAATAGGTTCGACCCGGAAGGACCTCGCGGACAGAGCTGACAGAAGCAGAAATATGCTTGATACTGTCAATGATCTCATCATTTTCATCGGTAAAGATAATGTTGCTGTATTTGCCCATTATCTCGATCAAAAGGGTCTTGTGGCGAAGATCCCCCATCTCATCAAGGTGCTCGATCTCAAACCTTATGATCCTTTCAAGTCCACCGGGCTGCGATACGGATATAATGCGGCCGTTCTGGATATGCTTTCTGAGGAGCATGCAGAAGTTCGGAGCAGTCATGGGAGACTGCTTGTTGTCATCTGTCATGTAGACCAGAGGAAGAGAAGCGTCCGCCGAGAGGACGAGCCTTGTCTGCTTGATCTTGAATTTCTCGATGGCTTCATATGAAAGCTTAATGGTAATAAACAGCTCATCGCTCTCTGTCTGGGCGATCTTGTAAATGCGGCCGCCTGTTACCATGTCGCTAAAATCTCTTGTTAAATTTGCAACTGTAATTCCATCAAACGCCATTTGATAATCTTCCTTTATAAATCATGTAAGTAATGATTATTCTATCATAAGCGATGTATCTGGCAAAGGCTAAGTAAATACTTGTTAAAAGGCAGTATTGCTGATATAGTAATTTAGTATATATATGGGAGGTTGTATCTATGGAAAACGAGAAGAAAATCATGCTCTCCGGCATTCAGCCAAGCGGAGATTTACATTTGGGGAATTACCTTGGAGCCATCAAGAACTGGGCAGACAGGGTAAATGAATTCGAGTGCTATTATTTCATGGCAGATCTTCACACTATTACAGTAAGACAGGAGCCCAAGGAGCTCAGAAGACGCTCCCTTGAAATGCTGGCTCTTTACATTGCCTGCGGACTTGATCCGGAGAAGAACACTCTTTTCCTTCAGTCACATGTGCCTGCTCATGCACAGCTTGGATGGGTTCTTGACTGCTATACAATGTTCGGTGAACTCAGCCGTATGACTCAGTTCAAGGATAAGTCCGAGAAGCACAAGGACAACATTAACGCAGGACTCTTTACATATCCTTCACTTATGGCAGCTGACATTCTTCTGTATCAGCCTCATTACGTTCCTGTAGGAGAGGATCAGAAGCAGCACGTTGAGCTCACAAGAAATATCGCTGAGCGTTTTAACAATATTTACGGTGATGTGTTCAGGATCCCTGAGCCTTATATTGCCAAGACAGGTGCCCGTATCTACGGCCTTACAACTCCCGGCTCCAAGATGAGCAAGTCTGAGCCTAACGGTTGTGTATTCCTTATGGATGAGCCTGATGTTGTCATGAAGAAGTTTAAGAGAGCAGTGACAGACTCCGATACAGAGAACTGCGTACGCTATGACAAGGAGAATAAGCCCGGCGTAGCTAACCTCATGAACATCTATTCAACCATCACAGGCAAGACCTATGAAGAGATTGAACAGGAATTTGCAGGTCAGGGCTATGGTGCCTTTAAGCCTGCTGTGGGAGAGGTTGTTCTTGATACACTTAATCCCATCAGAGAAGAGGCTAAGCGTCTTATCGCAGACAAGGCTTATCTTGAAAATGTATATAAAGAGGGTGCTGAGAGAGCATCATATATCGCCAACAAGACACTTCGTAAAGTGTACAAAAAGGTTGGCTTCTACCAGCTGTGATAGCAGGAGAAATCTCTTTTGCCTTAATATAGTAATCATGCCGCTTTCAAAATGGAAGCGGCATTTTTTGTTACAAAAATTGAAAATAATCCTTGTAAACGCTTACATTATCTGTTATAACTTTATATGTAAGAAATACATACTAAAGGAAAATGTAAGCGGTTACAGATATTTAGGAGGCATATTGGGATGGAGTTATTGAATTACGATGTACTGGCAGGTTCCGGATACAAGGGATATGTACTTAAGGATGCGCCGGTAAGAGTCCTTCAGTTTGGCGAAGGCAATTTTATGAGAGCATTTGTTGATTATTTCTTTGATATCAGCAATGAGAAGGCCGGCTTTAACGGTAAGGTTGCACTGGTTCAGCCTATTTCACAGGGACTTACCGAGCTTGTTAACAAGCAGGAGGGCCTTTATACCCTTTATTTAAGAGGAAGCGAGAACGGACAGAAGGTTGATCTTAAGAGAGTTATCTCTGCATGTGATTGCTGTCTTAATCCTTACAACAACGAGGATTTGAACAAGATCATGGAGATCGCTGAAAGCGATGATCTTGATATCATTGCTTCCAACACTACTGAGGCAGGTATCGCCTATGATCCTTCCTGCAAGTTTGAGGATCAGCCCGCCAGCAGCTTCCCCGGCAAGCTTACACAGGTTCTTTTCAGAAGATATAAGGCAGGCAAGAAGGGCGTAGTTATCCTTTCCTGCGAGCTTATCGACAACAACGGCAAGGAACTTCTTAAGTGCGTCAACCAGTATATCGATCAGTGGGGACTTGAAGAGGGCTTCAAGAGCTGGGTAAACAATGACAACATTTTCTGCTCAACACTGGTTGACAGAATTGTTCCCGGTCGCATCAGAGACCCCAAGGAGGTTGAGAAGCTTGAGGCTGAGAACGGATATCACGATGAGCTTATCGACGTTGGCGAGATATTCGGCGTATGGATCATCGAGGGACCTGAGGGTCTTGAGGACAGACTTCCCTTTAAAAAGGCAGGAGTCAATGTACATGTAGTTCCCGATGTTATGCCTTATAAGCACCGCAAGGTCAGGATCCTTAACGGCGCCCACACGGGATTTGTGCTGGGAGCATATCTTGCAGGCTTTGACATTGTAAGAGACTGCATGCAGAATGAGACCGTTGCCGGATTCATGAACAAGATGCTCAGCGAGGAGGTTATCCCTACGCTGGTGGATCATCTTGATGAGAATGACCTTAATGAGTTTGCAGCTGCGGTTAAGGATCGCTTCAACAATCCTTTCGTAAATCACGAGCTCATGTCTATCTCTCTTAACTCAACAAGTAAGTGGAAGGCCAGAAACATGCCTTCATTCCTTCAGTATATTGACAAGAACGGCAAGCTTCCCGTTTGCCTTACAATGTCTCTTGCAGCATACATCGCTTTCTATTCAAACGATGTGCAGGAGCTTACAGATGCGGGACTTGTTTGCAAAAGACCTGCCGGCAACACCTATACTGTCAGCGATGACAGATGGGCACTTGAGTTCTTCTATGACCACAGAAATGATTCCGAGGAGGAGCTTGTAAAGGCTGTTCTTGGAAATGAGAAGATGTGGGATCAGGACCTTAACAGGATTGAGGGACTTACAGATGCCGTTACAGCTGATCTTAAGAAGATCCACGCTGAAGGAGCAGAGGCTGCTTACAAGAGCTGCTTGTAATTTATAATAAGAAAGACAGCGGGATTTATTCCTGTAAAATGAGGCCCCTCGGAAGTACTTCCGAGGGGCTTAAATGCTTGATAAAAAGCGCATTGACATTGACCTTGAAAATGCGTTATATTATAATAACTTGTGTAAAAATTTAGCCCAAATTCAAGGAGAAACTTACTTATGGTCTGCAGCATGACGGGGTTTGGCAGAAGTGAAGTTACAGAAGGCCAACGCAAGTATATAGTAGAGCTTAAATCAGTCAACAATCGTTATCTTGATATTAACATCAAGATGCCCAAGAAATTCAACGTTTTTGAATCTGCAATTCGTTCTGAATTGAAAGGCTACATGAAGCGCGGCAAGGTGGATGTCTTCATTAGCTATGAGGATTTTTCCGAATCGGAATCCCGGGTCAAATATAATAAGGCCATTGCTCAGGAGTATTACGGATACCTTAATACTATGGCGCAGGACTTCGGCCTTGATAATGATGTGAGGATTTCAGTTCTCTCAAGATTCCCTGAGGTATTCACCATGGAGGAAGAGGAACTGGATGAGGAAGAGGTTTTCAGCGGTATCAAGAAGGCTATAAATGAAGCAGGACGCCAGTTTATGGAGTCCAGGTCAAGAGAGGGCGAGTACCTCTGCAATGACTTAAGTGCCAAGCTTGACGGAATGCTTGAGAATGTTGAATACATTGCCGAGAGATCTCCTGATATCATCAAGGAGTACAAGGCCAAGCTCAGAGAGAAGATCCAGGATCTTCTTGAGGACAAGCAGGTTGATGAGAATCGTCTTGCTATGGAAGTGACTATCTATGCGGACAAGGTGTGCGTTGATGAAGAGATCACAAGGCTTCGCAGCCATATTCTTGCCACAAGAGAGACCCTTGCTCAGGGTGATGACAAGGACGGAATCGGAAGAAAGCTTGATTTCCTTGCTCAGGAGATGAACAGGGAAGCCAACACCATTCTTTCCAAGTCAACGGATCTTAAGATATCAGACAGAGGAATCGCCCTTAAGACTGATATCGAGAAGGTCAGAGAGCAGATACAAAATATAGAATAGAAGGTTTAGGTAGATGATAGATCGTAAAGGTATAATCATCGTTGTTTCCGGCTTTTCCGGTGCCGGAAAGGGAACGCTTATGAAGGCGCTTATCAGCAGATATTCAGGCTATGCCCTGTCTGTTTCTGCCACCACAAGGGATCCCAGACCCGGTGAGGTCAACGGAAGAGAGTATTTCTTTGTCAGCAATGAAGAGTTTGAAAAGCTCATTGCAGAGGACGGCCTTATCGAGCACGCCGGATACGTCAATCACTATTACGGAACACCCAGGAAGTTTGTTGAAGACAAGCTCTCACAGGGTATAGATGTTATACTGGAGATTGAGATACAGGGAGCTCTTCAGATCAGAGAGCAATATCCCGATGCGGTTTTACTTTTTGTTATGCCGCCTTCAGTAGCAGAGCTTGAAAAGAGACTGCGCGGAAGAGGCACTGAGACAGAGGAAGTGATAGCTCAGAGACTCAAGAGAGCCAAAGAGGAATCCGTAGGAATTGAGAAATACGACTATATCGTAGTCAATGATGATCTTGATGAGTGCACCGAGAGACTGCATCAGATTATAAGTGCAGCCCACAGCAGCCCATCCAGGAATCTTGAATTTATAGATACTATCAGAAAAGAGCTTAATTTGTTATAATAATTGCAAGCTTTTATATGCGAGTTATTCGCAGGAAAGGAACAAAATGATACACCCTTCTTATGTAGACCTTATGAATGTAGTTAACAAGGAAGTTGAAGAGGGCGAGCAGCCTGTAATCAATTCCAGATATTCTGTAGTTATGGCTACAGCCAAGAGAGCAAGACAGCTCATTGCAGGGGACGAACCCATGGTAAGAGTCAAGGACAAGCAGAAGCCCCTTTCAGTAGCAGTTGATGAGATGAATCAGGGACAGCTCAGAATCCTTACAGATGAGGAGAGAGAGGCAATGCTCGCTGAGCAGAACGCACCTGCAGAGTCTTTGGAACAGGAAGAGACATCAGAGAACTAATATATGAAGATTTTGTTTGTTTCACTTGGATGTGACAAGAACAGAGTTGATACCGAAGTCATGATGGGCAAGCTCACCGGCGGTGAGTATAGCTTTACTGACGATGAAGAATTGGCAGAAGCAGCAGTTGTTAACACCTGCTGCTTTATCAATGATGCCAAACAGGAGAGCATAGATACAATCCTGGAGCTGGCTGAGAGGCGTAAGAGCGGGCAGCTCAAGGCCCTCATCGTTACAGGCTGCCTGGGACAGAGGTATCAGGAAGAAATACAGAAAGAGATACCTGAGGTAGATGAGATTCTTGGAATCAATTCCATTGATAAGATCGTGGAAGCCATTCAGGAGACTGTGGCCAGAGACAAGCTCTTTTCCCACAAGAACTACTTCAGTGATATCAATGACAGACCCACCGGAGGCAATAAACGAGTTGTCACAACAGGTGGGCTCTTTGATTATCTTAAGATTGCAGAGGGGTGCGACAAGCACTGTACCTATTGCATAATACCCAAGGTGAGAGGCGCCTACAGGAGTATTCCCATGGAGGATCTTCTTGCGGAAGCGCAGCAGCTGGCGGATAAGGGCATTACGGAGCTGATCCTCGTAGCTCAGGAGACAACCCTTTACGGAGTAGATATCTACGGCAAGAAGATGTTGCCCGAGCTCCTTCACAAGCTGTGCCTCATCGATGGCTTTAAGTGGATAAGAATATTGTACTGTTATCCCGAGGAGATCACAGAGGAACTGATACAGACCATGAAATCAGAGCCCAAGATATGTCATTATCTTGATATCCCGATTCAGTCCGGTTCCGACAGGATCCTCAAGCTTATGGGCAGAAAGACCAGCAATGCAGAGCTTCGCGCGCTGGTTAAACATTTAAGGGAAGAGATTCCCGATATCTGTCTCAGGACCACACTTATAAGCGGCTTCCCGGGAGAAAAGGCAGAGGATCACAACCAGACCATGGATCTGGTGAGGGATCTTAGATTTGACAGGCTTGGGGTGTTCACATATTCCCAGGAGGAGGATACTCCTGCAGCGGTAATGCCCGACCAGGTTACGGAAAGGGTCAAGAACACCAGGAGGAACAAGCTCATGCGGCTTCAGCAGGAGATTGCCTTTGAGGCTGCAGAGGAGATGGTGGGTCAGGAAGTGACTGCTGTTATTGAAGGCAGGATCATGGATACTGACGATGAAGAAGGTCTTTCATATGTTGCAAGAACATATAAAGATACGCCGGACATAGACGGTTATCTGTTTGTCACCGGTGTGAAGAGGGAACTTATGACAGGGGATTATGTCAGAGTTCTCATTACAGGTTCAAATGAATATGATCTTATAGGGGAGGAAATATCATGAATTTACCTAACAAACTTACTGTACTTCGAGTTATTCTGATTCCTTTTTTTGTAGCATTTCTTCTTTTGAGTCCCGGCAATGATGCCTTTAAGTGGACAGCTCTGGTGATCTTTATAGTAGCCAGCCTTACCGATCTTCTGGATGGTAAGATTGCAAGAAAGTACAATCTGATCACCGACTTCGGTAAGTTTATGGACCCTCTTGCGGACAAGCTTCTTGTCTGCAGCGCAATGATCTGCCTTATAGAACTTGACAGGATCCCTTCATGGATCGTAGTCATCATCATTGCAAGAGAGTTTACCATCAGCGGTTTCAGACTTATCGCTGCTGATAACGGCAAGGTAATTGCTGCCAGCTATTGGGGCAAGTTTAAGACAACATTCCAGATGATCATGGTAATCCTTATGATCGCCAACCTTGGAGATATCCTTCCATGGATAGATATCGTCACACAGGTCATCATGTGGATAGCATTGGCTCTTACCATTATTTCCCTTATTGATTACCTCATTAAGAATAAGGATGTTATGGCTGGGGCTACAATGTAAGCAACAGTTTTGATTTTAGAAAGAAATAGGTTTTATGAGTAAAGATTTAGAACAGATTCGATATGACGATTCCGGACTTGATGAGAGAATCATCAGAGCAGTTTCAGAGATGGGATTTGAATACATGTCTCCCATTCAGAAGGCTGCAATCCCTGTAATGATGGAGGGAAGAGACATCATTGGTCAGGCCCAGACCGGAACGGGCAAGACGGCAGCATTTGGTATTCCGCTGCTTCAGAAGGTAGACCCTGACAACAAGCATCTTCAGGCTGTAGTACTGTGTCCCACCAGGGAACTGGCAATGCAGGCTGCGGACGATATCAGGGATTTTGCCAAGTACATGTCAGGAATCAAGGTTCTGCCCGTTTACGGCGGACAGGATATATCAAGACAGATAAAGGCTCTGTCAGCAGGAGTTCAGATTGTTGTCGGAACTCCAGGCCGTGTTATGGACCACATGAGGCGTCACACCATGAAGCTTAAGGATGTGAGAGTTCTGGTCCTTGATGAGGCAGATGAGATGCTTGATATGGGCTTTAGGGATGACATTGAGACCATCCTTCAGGGGATGCCTGAAGAGAGGCAGACAGCTCTTTTCTCAGCTACAATGCCTGAACCTATCCTTCAGATCACCAGAAAGTATCAGAAGGATGCGGAGTACATCAAGATGACTCCCAAGGAGATCACAGTAGCGGCCATTGATCAGGCTTACTACAGAGTTCCCCAGAAGATGAAAGAGGAAGTCCTTACAAGGCTTATGGATTATTACAATCCGGCCAGAAGCCTTATCTTTTGTAACACCAAGAGAATGGTGGATCAGCTCTCTGAGAGCCTTAAGGGCAAGGGATATCTGTGCGACGGACTTCACGGAGATCTTTCCCAGAACCAGAGAGATACAGTAATGAACCTCTTCAGGAGCGGCAGGATCAATATTCTTATTGCAACTGATGTGGCCGCCAGAGGTATAGATGTAAGCGGTGTCGAGGCGGTGTTCAATTTTGACATCCCTGAGGACATTGAGTATTACGTACACAGGATCGGCCGTACAGGCCGTGCCGGCAAGAGTGGAAAGTCCTTTACTCTTGTGGGCGGAAGAGAGATGTACAAGCTCCGCGAGATTGAGAAGGTGTGCCACACCTCCATCGAGGAGAGACGCGTTCCTTCAGCCAAAGAGATTACTCGTGCCAAGTCACAGAAGGTATTTGCCGAGGTTATCGATATCATCGAGAACAGTGATATTGAGTCGGTTATGACCTTTGTAAACCAGAAGGTTGAAGAGGGCGAATATACAGCTGAGCAGCTGGCTGCCGGATTTATGAAGCTCAAGATGGGAGATGACATTCAGGATCTTCAGCTCTTTGAGAAGCGTGAGTCCAAGCGTGACCGTTACAGGAGAACCGGCGAGAGGCTTGAGCGTCGCAGCCGTGACGGCAGAGGACGCGATGGCAGAGACGGACGCCGCGGCGAGGGTAGAGACGGTCGCAGGTCCGACAGCAAGGATGGCCGCAGGTCCGATGGCAAGGACGGCCGTCGCAGCGATGGCAAAAAGCGCGATTATAAGGCACGTGATTCAAAAAAGCGCGATACCAGAGGCCGTAACAACAAGAACATGGACAAGATATCTCAGATCCTGGATATGAATCCGTCTGAGCTTCCTACCTTTGATGAAAAGTCCTTTGAGAAACAGGAGCATGCCAAGAAGAATGCCGAGAAGCAGTCCTCCCGTAAGAGAGAGGGTGGCTCCAAAGGCGGCAGACGCAAACAGGCCGAGAATCCCTTTGAAAATGTAGGACGTATCAATATCAAGGGCGAGGGCACAACCAAAGCCTGGTATGTAGGACAGGATGAGGACACAATGAATATGTCCAAGGCTGAGAAGAAGTCCGTAAAGGCTCAGAACAAGAAGAGAAGTCTTGATTATCTTCAGGATATGAGCGATCTTGTAATGGAGAGCTTTGGCAAGCGTAAGAACAGGGAGAATAAATGATGGGGGCAGACGTAAAGCGTAGTAGTGCAAGAGCCAAGATTTTTAATATGGTCAGCACAGGAGTGATTGATGAACCAGTCAACAAGCTTTATGATGCCGTCAGCATAGTAGCATTGGTGCTGAATCTTTTTGCTGCCTTTGCTATCACATTTGATTATATGGAGGAGCACTATAAAGGGCTCCTCCTTACTATTGAAGCAGTTACCGTATTTTTCTTTGCAGTAGATTATGTGCTGCGTCTTATTTCATCACCCGAATTATATCCGAAACAAACTACGACAGGTGCCATGGTCCGTTACATATTCTCCTTTGCGGGAATTGTGGACCTTTTATCTTTCCTGCCTTATTATCTGCCGGTTTTCTTCCCTGCGGGAGGAGCAGTGTTCAGGCTGTTCAGGGTAGCCAGGATCTTAAGGCTCTTCAGGATCAATTCCTATTACGATCAGCTAAATGTCATCACCGAGGTTTTGGTATCCAAGAAGCAGCAACTGATGGCTTCGGTATTTATCATTTTCATATTGATGATGGCATCAAGCCTTTGTATGTACAGCGTTGAGCACGATGCCCAACCTGATGTATTCCAGAACGCCTTCTCGGGCATCTGGTGGTCCGTATCCACTCTTTTGACGGTAGGATACGGAGATATTTACCCTGTGACTATTATGGGCCGTATAATGGCCATTATAATAAGTTTTCTGGGGGTTGGAATGGTAGCTATCCCAACGGGTATTATTTCAGCAGGATTCGTTGAACAGTACCAGCGACTTAAGACAGCCGGCCAATATGCCGAGGAAGAAAACCTTCATTTTATCAGAATAAGGCTTCACGAACAGGACAAGTGGACCGGCAAGAAGATCACAGAGATGGGCCTTCCCAAGGACGTAATAGTCGTGGCCATCCAAAGAGGCAACGAGACTATTATTCCAAGAGGAGATGCTGTACTTGAAAAAGGTGACGTTGTTGTCATGTGCTCTGAGAAGACAAAAGAGGTACAACCGATCGACCTTAAAGAGATAACGATCAATGAGGGGCATTCCTGGAACGGCGTTGCTATCAGAGATCTTGATATCTCAAGACAGAGTTATATCTTCATGATAAGGAGAAAAGGAAAGGCCGTTATCCCAAGAGGCAGCGTTGTCATTAAAGCCGGTGACATGGTACTGCTGTATGAGAAGCATGTTAGAAACGATAATTTATCATAAAAGGAAATGACACAAGTGTTACAAAATTTGGAATTAAAAAAAGAAATACTGGAAAAGACTGACCTCTTTGTCCTTGATATGGACGGAACCTTTTATCTTGGAGAGGACATTCTTGATGGGGCATTGGATTTTCTAAGCTCAGTCAAAAAGTCCGGCAAGGACTATATCTTTTTTACCAATAACTCATCCACATCGCCGGAACTCTATATAGAAAAACTGGCACGGATGAATTGCAATATTACAAGAGATATGATCATGACAAGCGGTGACGTCATGATCAGGTATCTTCAGCATGAATATCCCGGACAGAGCGTATACCTTCTTGGTACACCTGCTCTGGAAAAGAGCTTTAGGGAGGCCGGGATCAATCTGTTTGAATCCGAGAGGGATGCTGCCAAGGCTGCAGCTGATGCCTTGTGCGAGAAGATACCGGACATTGTTGTGGTAGCTTTTGACAAGACTCTTACCTTTGAGAAGCTTTCAAATGCCTGCGTATACATTATGCAGGGAGCCAAGTTTCTGGCTACACATCTTGATATCAACTGTCCCGTAAAGGGAGGTTTTATTCCTGACTGCGGAGCCATGTGTGCAGCCATCGAGCTCTCCACTAAGGTGAGCCCTAAGTTTGTGGGTAAGCCCTTTGCCGAGACCGTTGACATGATTGTGGATGCCACAGGTTTTGACAAGAGCAGGATAGCTTTTGTGGGAGATCGCATATACACTGATGTGGCCACCGGTGTCAACAACGGGGCCATAGGAGTTCTGGTCCTCACGGGAGAGACCAAGCTTTCAGAGGTGCCTGATTCCAAGGTACAGCCGCATGTGATCTTTGACTCCATCAAGGAGATGGGAGAAGTCCTTGATTCTATGGGGGATTGAATACAGGGTTGATTGATACAAACAAATGTTCTATAATCAATCTATAGATTATTTGCTTTGGGGGAATATACTTTGATTGCTTATGTTAACGGCATTTTAGAGAGTATAGAAGAGGGGCTTGCAGTTGTTGATGTGGGCGGTATCGGCATGAATGTGAACATTTCAGGTTCCACCATGGACAGGATGCCGGGCATCGGAGAGACTGTCAAGCTCTATACTTATACCAACGTTAAAGAGGATTCTTTTACACTTTTTGGTTTCTTATCAAGGGATGAGCTGTCTTTATTCAAGATGCTCATATCTGTCAACGGCATCGGCCCCAAGGGCGGCCTTGCCATATTGTCCGTAATGACTCCGGATGATCTCAGATTTGCAATAATAGCCGGTGATTCCGGCTCGATTTCCAAGGCTCCCGGTATCGGAAAAAAGACTGCCGAGAGGATCACATTGGAGCTCAGAGACAAGATAAAGGCCACCGAGGATGATATGCTTCGCGGAGGCAGCGCTGTTTCAATGGATGATCTCTCAGGGGAGGCATCTTCTGCAAGAGATGAGGCTGTTGCGGCTCTGGTGGCACTTGGCTATTCCTCAGGCGATTCCATGAAGGCTGTGCGCAAGGTTCTTACAGCCAATGAGGAGGCTGCAGGAGATACCGAAGTTCTGCTCAAATTGGCTCTTAAGGAGATGTTTTAATGGAAAAGAGAAAGATTGTCACTTCGGCAAGAGGCGTGGATACCCAGGCCAATGCTGAGGACAACAGGATTGAGGGCTCTTTAAGACCCAGGAATCTGGACAATTACATAGGACAGAAGAAGATCAAGGAGAGCCTCAAGGTTTATATAGAGGCTGCCAAGAAGCGAGGAGACTGCCTGGACCACCTTCTTTTCTACGGACCGCCCGGACTTGGTAAGACCACTCTGGCTTCAATTATAGCCAATGAGATGGGAGTTAATATCAAGATCACCAGCGGCCCCGCCATAGAGAAGCCCGGAGATATGGCTGCTATTCTTAATAATCTTCAGGAAGGGGATGTCCTCTTTGTGGATGAGATCCATCGTCTCAACAGACAGGTGGAGGAGGTGCTGTATCCTGCTATGGAGGACTTTGCCATCGACATCATGATCGGCAAGGGCCCTACAGCCAGATCCATCAGACTTGACCTTCCTCACTTTACTCTTATTGGAGCCACCACAAGGGCAGGCATGCTCTCAGCTCCCTTGAGGGACAGATTCGGTATGATCCACAGGATGGAATACTATGATGTGGAGGAGCTCTGTACCATTATCCGTCAGTCTGCAAGGGTTCTTGACGTTGAGGTTGAGCCTAAGGGCGCAACAGAAATGGCCAGGAGGAGCCGCGGAACACCAAGACTTGCCAACAGGATCCTTAAGAGGGTCAGGGATTTTGCCCAGGTGCGCTTTGACGGCAGGATCACAGAAGAGGTTGCCGTCACTGCTCTTGACCTTATGGATGTGGACAAGATGGGACTTGATCACACAGACAGAAACCTTCTGTTTACCATGATAGATAAATTCGGTGGCGGTCCTGTAGGACTTGATACTCTTGCGGCTGCCATAGGAGAGGATCCGGGTACCATAGAGGATGTTTATGAGCCCTATCTTATCAAGAACGGTTTCCTTAACAGAACACCCAGAGGACGCGTGGTTACTGATGGAGCCTATGTTCATTTAGGGCTTGAAAAGCCCCATAATGAAGATTTATAATACTTCATATACTATCTTTAGGCGGGGGGAGTATTATGGCATCCAAGACAGATACCGAGGTCATCATTGGTGGCAAGGTTTTTACATTAAGCGGATACGAGAGTGAGGAGTACCTTCAGAAGGTTGCTTCTTACATCAACAACAAGATCGCTGAATACAATAAGATTGAAGGCTTTAAGAGACAGCCTGTTGATACTCAGAATGTTCTGCTTCAGCTCAATATAGCTGATGACTACTTTAAGTCCAAAAAGCAGATTGAGCTCATGGAAGAGCAGCTCTCCGAAAAGGAAAAAGAGCTCTATGATCTCAAGCATGAGCTTATTGCGACCCAGATCAAGCTGGAGAACACTGAGAAGAATGGCAAGAGCCTTCAGAACAAGCTGGATGAGTCTTCCAAGAAGATAATACAGCTTGAGACTCAGGTAAAAGGAAACAAAAAGTAATCATTTGAAGGCTGTCTCAGGACAGCCTTTTTTTACGGAAAGCATGAAAAGAGTAGAGCTATTAGCACCTGCGGGTGGATATGAAACAATGGTTGGCGCATTCAATGCCGGTGCCGATGCCGTTTATCTTGGTGGTTCCAAATTCGGAGCAAGGGCCTATGCCGATAATTTTGATACTCAGCAGGTTCTTGACGCTATTTCCTATGCCCATCTTCACGGCAAGAAGATATATATGACCGTCAACACTCTCTTAAAGGAGAGGGAGCTCTCTCAGCTCTATGACTTTATGCTTCCCTTTGCGGAGCGTAGGCTCGACGGCGTCATTGTCCAGGACCTTGGTGTAATGGACTTCATTCACAGGAATTTCCCTGAAATAGAACTTCATGGCAGCACTCAGCAGACAGTCACAGGTTATTACGGAGCCAGACTCCTTAAGAGCCTTGGCTGTTGTCGTGTTGTACCTGCAAGAGAACTCAGTCTCACGGAGATGAGGAATATAAGAGATAAGGCTGATATTGAAGTGGAGGCCTTTATACATGGAGCCATGTGTTATTGCTACTCCGGAGCCTGCCTGTTTTCAAGCATGGTGGGAACCAGAAGCGGCAATAGGGGCAGATGTGCCCAGCCCTGCAGACTTCCATATGAATACGGCAAGGAGAAGGGATATCCTCTTAGTCTTAAGGATATGAGCACCATCACCATGATACCGGATCTTATAAGGGCCGGAATCGATTCCTTCAAGATTGAGGGACGTATGAAGAGGCCTGAATATTCTGCGGGAGTTACGGCTCTTTACAGAAAATATATAGACAGATTTTATGCCGATCCCAAGGCTCCCTTTGAGGTTTCCGGGGAGGATATGGAGATACTGCGCAACCTCTATCAGAGGACCGGTATCAGCCAGGGATATTATCGCAAGCACAATGGCAAGGATATGGTCACCATCACATCACCTGCCTATAATGCCACTTCAGATGAGATTCTTAAGGATGTGAGGGATAAATATCTCACATCTACCCTTAAGATCAATTGCACCATGGATTGCATGCTTAAGGTAGGCGAGCCTGCCTATTTGTCCATGACTGTGGGAGATGAGTGTGTCTCCGTAATTGGAAATGCTGTTCAGGAGGCTTCCAAGAAGCCCATGGACAGAGAAAGTGTATTAAAGCAGCTTGGTAAGCTTGGAAGCACAGGCTACAAGGCTGAGAACATAGATATTACAATCGATGATCTTGGCTCAGGTAAAGGCATTTTTATGGCCGTAAGCGAGCTCAATGAGCTTAGAAGGAGCCTCACGGAGGCCATGGACAAGCGCCTTATGGGCCTTGATGGAGATCCTGCTCCGGTAGCAGCAAATGACAGCAGCACAGATGAAAACCGGGCTAAAGACATTGAGAGCTTCAGAGTATACTATGAAAGCCGGGAGAAGGCCGGCAGGCTCCACGTCCTTGTAAGGACACAGGAGCAGCTTAAGGCTGCCCGTAAGCTTATTGAAAAGGGTGAGCCAATAGGAAGGATCTATGTAGACAGTGATCTGTTCCTTGAATCTGATCTTTCCGGTCTTGATCAATGTCAGGTTGTTGCGGTACTTCCCTACATTACCAGAGAAGAAGATTGGGACGGAAGTTCTTTTGCCTGGGAGATAGCACAAAAGGCTGAAGCTGTGCTTGTCAGAAATCTTGAACAGCTGGGACTTTTAAAGGACAAGGAATACAAGGGCAGGGTTATCCTGGACTACGGAGTATATACCTGGAATCATGGAGCTTTGGAGTTTTTGCTTAAGTGTAATGATCCGGATAAGGGCTTTATGATATCTGAGATATCTGTGCCCTATGAGCTTGATTTCAGGGAGAGCAGGGATATGGCAGAGGCTGTTAAAAAGATCTGCAATATTCCGATTTCTTATAATGTTTATGGGCGCGTTCCCATGATGATCAGCGCAGGCTGTATCAAGAAGACTATGGATAACTGCAGCGGTCAGATGTACAAGAACCACGCAGAGGATCTCACTATCAGGGACAGGATGGGGAATAACCTGCCCGTTAGCTGTGTCTGCAGAAGCTGCTACAATGTTATCTGGAATGCTCAGCCAACTTCTCTTCACAAGAAGATGGACAGCATAGACAGAGTCGCTTGCTTTGATTATCTGAGGCTTGATATGTCCGTTGAGAGCGGCAGGGACGCTGATGAGATAATGGAGTTTTATTTGGGACTGATACAGGGCTATGAGGGCTGTGATATCTTTTCTGAGAGGAGTTATACTACAGGGCACTTTGGTCGCCAGGTAGAATAAGGGGTATGGAATTATACGTAACGGAAATATCTAAATATGTTATTGCGCTGGCTCTTTTCCTGTATACTCTCGAGGCCTTTATGACCTTCAGGTACAAGACCGAGAAGAAGCGCAGGGGGATTTATTTCAGGCAGATCATTTGCATGTACACTGTGCAGCTGTCCTGTTTTATCCAGATAATTGCAAGGACGGGGAAACCGGTTTATCTGTTTTTCTTTGCCTTTCAGATTATTATCTTTGCATCGGTGCTGATGCTGTTTTATGTTATTTATCCCGAGGGCAACAGGCTTCTTATGAACAACGCCTGTATGCTTCTTATGATCAGTATGATCATTCTCACAAGACTGTCCTATGACAAGGCTGTTAAGCAGTTCTTTATTGTGACTGCTTCCTTTGTCATCGGCTTTTTTGTTCCGGAGATTATCTTTAGATTTGACCTGCTTAAGAGGTTTACCTGGATATATGCTGCGGTTGGAATTGTGGCTATTGGTGCGGTGCTGGTCTATGGTGCGGCCACCAACGGATCCAAGATATCCTTTACTCTTGCGGGGATTACCTTCCAGCCCTCAGAGGCGGTTAAGATCCTGTTTCTGTTCTTTATGGCAGGGGCACTTCACCAGGCCAGGAATGTGTGGCAGCTGTTCATAGCCTCGATCGTGGCAGCTGTTCATGTGATCATTTTGGTTTTATCCAAGGACCTTGGAAGTGCTCTGATCTTCTTTGTGATTTATCTGGCACTTATCTATATTTCCACCGAGAATATCGGATATCTGTTTGTGGGCCTTGGTTTTGGCATCCTGGCAAGCATGGTGGCTTACAAGCTCTTTTCCCATATTCAGGTCAGGGTCAAGGCTTTCCTGGATCCCTTCACGGACATAGAGAGGTCCGGCTATCAGCTGTCCCAGTCACTGTTTGGAATCAGCAGCGGAGGCTTCTTTGGGCTTGGGCTCTACGGGGGAGCTCCGGGATCGATACCCTATGTTGAACAGGACTTTATCTTTTCTGCAATTGCTGAAGAGCTGGGCGTGGTATTTGCGGTACTGATGGCGCTTATCTGCGTGAGCTCATTTTTGATGATCATGCAGGAGGGCTATTATATCAGGGACAGATACTACAGGCTTCTTAGCTGCGGCGTGGGCGTAGCTTACATTTTCCAGACATTCCTGACTATAGGCGGCGGTTCCAAGTTTATACCGCTTACGGGCGTTACACTTCCCCTTGTCAGCTACGGCGGAACTTCCGTCCTGGTGACTATCATCATGATGATGATAGTTGAGGGAGTGTGCCTTATAAGGACTGATGAGAGATTTGAAGCCATGGAGAGACGCAGGATGAAGCAGAAGCTGGCGGGGGCTCCTGTCAGTCCGGAGATGCCAACTGAACATAATGACTTTGAAATGCCCGGATATAACGATTTTGAGGTATCTGAATATAACGAATTTGAAACAAAGAGAGACGTAGAGTATGAAGGAAGACCAGAACAGGAAGACTAAAAAGAAGATCCGATCATATCCCATATTGGTTCTTTCTGTATTTTATGCGGGACTTTTCTGCATAATGCTGGGGTACATCAGCTATTATTCCTATTCGAACAGACAGGTTCTTATGAATAACAGCTACAACACCAGACAGCAGATATTACTGAGCCAGAATTCAAGAGGCGAGATCCTCTCCAGAGACGGAGACGTTCTGGCCTATTCAGAGATTAATGCAGAGGGAAAAGAGATACGTGTTTACCCTTATGGCAAGGAATTTGCCCATGTTGTGGGCTACTCCACCAACGGAAAGGCCGGCATTGAGGCCATGGCCAATTACTATCTCATAAATACCAGCATTGATCTGTCTGATAAGGTTAAGCTTGATGCAAGTGGCACCAAGTACCCGGGAGATAAGTGTCTTACAACGCTGGATGTCACCCTTCAGGAGGTGGCATTTAATGCGCTTTCTGCCAGAAAGGGCGCCATCATAGTATCAGATCCCAGGACGGGTGAGATCCTAGCCATGGTTTCCAAGCCTGATTACGATCCGAACTCAATTCAGTCAGATTGGGATAAGCTGATTGCTGATGATTCAGGGGACGCCCAGCTTCTTAACAGGGTGACTCAGGGATTATATCCTCCGGGATCCACCTTTAAGATTGTGACTTCCCTTGCCTATCTTAGGGATCATCCCACTGAGGTCGCCGGCTACAGATACAACTGCTCCGGAAAGTTTACCTATGAAGGCGAGACAATATCCTGTTTCCACGGGGAGAGCCACGGCAGTTTGGATTTTTACAGCTCTTTTGCCAAGAGCTGCAACTCATCCTTTGCCAATCTGGGACTGCAGGTTTCTGCCGACACCTTTAACAAGACTTTAAATGACCTGATGTTTAATCAGGAACTTCCGCTTGATATGCTCTATACCAGGAGCAGAGCCTCAATTGACAGTAGTACCGAGGCGGGTGATGTGATGCAGCTCGCCATAGGCCAGGGCGCAACAGGTGTTTCTCCCATGCATATGAACATGATCACCTGTGCCATAGCCAATGACGGAATGCTGATGAAGCCTTATCTCATAACCGGTATCAGGAGTGCAGACGGCAAGAGTGTTAAGACCTATTCTTCAGAGTCCTATAAGAGACTTATGTCCGCTCAGGAGGCAGAGACACTTCAGAACATGATGGTCTCTGTAGTGGAGAGCGGAACTGCGACCAAATTAAAAGGCCTTTCCTACACTGCGGCAGGAAAGACCGGTTCTGCTGAATTTAATTCATCTACTTCTGATTCTCATGCCTGGTTTACAGGCTTTGCACCTGCCGATGATCCTCAGGTCTGTGTCACCATAATAGTGGAGAACGCAGGAAGCGGCGGAAGCTTTGCTGTGCCCATCGCCAAGAGGATATTCGATGCTTACTTCGGAGTGGAGTAAGACTTAAGTAATCGCTTATACTGTGTGTACTCTCTTAGAATACAGCCACAATGGCAAGGTGCTTGTTGGTGGACAGATCTATAAGAGAATTGTCGTCGTTTAGCTTAACAAGAGGACGGGAGAGGGCCTTCTCATTTATCAGGATCACTTCTCCGATCTGGCCGTTACTTAACTGAACGTTAAAGCCCAGCTGAGATCCGGCAATGTGTGAGAGTATCGATTTGATTGCTGCGTAGTCGTATCTTACAAATCCCTCGCGCTCATAATTGGCTATGATCTGGAAGGGATTTAGCTTTTGCCGATAGGATCTGGGCGATGTCTGGGCTTCATAGGTATCTATGATAGCTATATACTTGGCAAATCTGTCGATCTCCGGATCTGTGAGGGACTTGGGATAACCTGAGCCGTCGCAGCGCTCGTGGTGCTGGAGAGTGGCATTTAATATGTGCTCATCAAAGGTGCCGTAGGCCTTTAAGAAATCATAGCCTATGGTGGTATGGCGCATTACCATTCTGTATTCTTCAGAGGTGAGCTTGTCGGGTTTCCAGAGGATCTGATAGGGTATGCTGAGCTTGCCTATGTCGTAGACAAAGGCGCAGTTTATCAGAAGATTCATGTCCTCGTTGGAAAGTCCAAGCCATGTGCCGAAGACCCCCGCAATGAGAGCGGAGTTAAGGCAGTGAGCATGGGTCATGTCGTCCTCACCGGGGAGCATATTGTAGAGGTAGTCCAAAAGCAGCTCGCCGCTCTTGGCGCAGACCATGATATTCTTGTAGACCTCCATCAGCTGCTCCATCTTAATGGGAGTGCGGTTGCTGACGGCACTCATCATGAGGTTTTTGAATACGGGGAAATAAATGTTGTAGGTAGACTCAAACTGCTTAAACCCTTCACTTAGACGAACCTTCTCAAAGTGAGTGGTGGCAAAATCGATTTCTTCCTTGATCGGAACCACCATAATGGACTGACGAGCCAGCTTTTCGATTATGGTTTGGGTGATCTTGGTATTGGCTGAAACAATGATCTCGTTTTTATAATTGAGCACGTCATCTGCAGTGACCATGCCCGGTTTCAGTTCCATTCTGGCGACAGCTTTCATGATTTTCAGTCCTCCGTGCTGGGGGATAATCCTAATTGAAAAATCTAAGTCTTATGATAATATAAGTATAGTTTATATTTTTGCTACATTCAATTTGTTTTGTGGCAAATTTACGATATTTTGGGGGTTTTTGTACTATATGAAAAAGAGAGGCTTCTGCAGGTTTTACCCGGAGCTCTATTGGGGGGATTCTGTTAAAAAGCGTACACTTGTAAAGTGGAGGCTGTATCACGGCAGAGGACAATTTACTATCTTCTGTGTCATGAGAGCACAGGCTGAATCGGATCAGCTGGACATCATTCATTGTGCATTCCTCAAGCAACCATATTTTCGCAGCAATCCGGCATATATTTACGGAATAGCAGGGAGCAAGGCCGAGGCTTTTGACCTGGTGGTCAGGATCACCGAAGAGGCCACAGAGCACGGCTGCGAGGGTAATCTCATCAAATACCTTGATCAAAAAGCAGATGAGAAAAAATATGACGGGATTAAAGCGGAGTAACTATGCTGGTTGGTTTACTGACTGTATTACTTAATATATTAAAAATAATCGGAATTGTGCTGCTGGTGATATTGGGAGTCATTCTCCTTTTGCTTTTGCTGGTGCTCTTTGCCCCGGTCCGATACAGGATCGACGGCAATGTCCCAAGGACCAATCTGGACGAGGGCTTTGACCCTGAGACCATAAAGGCCAGCGTCGCCTTTAAATGGCTGCTCTTTGTGATCAGAGGAGGAATTGAATTTCCTGAGAATAAGGCCTTTACACTTAGAGTCTTTGGAATAAAGGTCCTTCCGGCGAAAGAGAAACCTGACAAGCCTGAGAAACCGGCCCGGAAGAAGGCTAAAAAGGGCAAGAAAGAAGAAAAAGAAGACGCAGCCACTGAGGCTCATGAGGAGAGTCACGGCGTCATAGAAGAGAGCAGCGGCTTTGATGAAAACGAATCTCAGAGCGAGGCACAGCCTCAGAATGAAGGTTCTGCCACTGCCGAGACCATATCTGAAGCAGAGGAGCCTGATGAGGACAAGAGTTTTCTGGATGTACTCTGGAAAATTTTTGACACAATTGACAATATTCTGCAAACACCACTAAATGTGCTTGAAAAAATACGATATACAATATCTAGAGTTTGTGATAAGATGGATATGGTTAAAACTACCCTTGAAAGTGATATTTTCAAGAGGGCTTTTGACCTGATAAAACGCAAGCTTATTAAGATCATTAAGATGATCTTACCTGATAAATGCAAGATCGATGTTCTACTTGGAACAGGGGATCCCGCACTTACAGCCGAACTCATGGGGGCGTACGGAGCTCTTTATCCGGTTCTGTACAAAAAGGTGACGTTTGAACCTGAATTTGAAGAGAAGGCTGTGATGGCAGATATCCATATGAAGGGCCACATCACACTGTTTACCATTGTTTACAGTGCGGCGGTATGCTACTTCAACAAGGATGTCAAGAAGGTTATCAGACGATTTAAGAAGATTATGAGTACCTGACAGGTACCGTATATAGGGAGGCTACTATGGCAGACAATAGTTTTAACGGGGTAGTGGAGTCTTTACTTCACGGTATGAATACGGTTCTTGCAACCAAGACGGTTGTTGGTGAGGCCACCAAGGTTGGCGATACCATCATCCTTCCTCTTGTAGATGTTTCTTTTGGGGTTGGGGCAGGAGCAACTTCAGCCGATAAAAAGAATGGAGGAACCGGCGGATTTGGTGCCAAGATGTCACCAAGTGCGGTTCTCGTTATCAAGAACGGCTCAACCAAGCTTGTAAATATCAAGAATCAGGATGCGGTTACCAAGGTTCTTGATCTTGTTCCTGATATTGTAAATCGATTCACAGGTAAGAATGAAGACATGATGTCTGACGATGCAGCAGTAGACATTGCTTTTCCTGAGGAAAAAGCTGAGCACTGACCCATTGTAGCAATATTGAAAGGTGGGGCCCTTATGGAAAGAAGAGATTTAGAAGAGATTATTTTAAACGGGACAGAAGACGAACTTGCGCAGCTTAGAATTTGGCTCTTTAAAGAGAGCGTAAGACTTGAGAACCAGGAGAGTGCACTCTCCGAGAAATATGCAAGGCTTGAAAAGGATGAGATGGCATTCGAGCACAGGATGGATGCCGCTGAGAAGAAGCTTGAGACCGCCAACAAGAAGCTCAACAATGAGAAGGCGCTCTTTGAGCAGAAGCTCAAGATTCTCAACAACGGATTTGACCAGCTCAATGCTGATAAGAAGAAGCTTGAAAGCGAATTTATCAGACTTGAGAAGGAGAAAGCTTACCAGAGAGAGGATGAGTATGATGCTCTTGATCTTCTCTTCAGAGGCGTATACAATGCGCTTACCCTCAAGAAGCGCTACAAGGATCTGATGAAGATGTTCCATCCGGACAACGTGTGCGGAGATGCTTATATGGTCCAGCTTATCAACCAGGAGTACAATGCTCTTTGCAGGCAGTATGACATCAGCATGAAAGCGTGACCTTGTATTTGGGGCTTTGGGGAATTGTTTTGACAGAGATTTTGATATGTGATACTATAGCCAAGTCATTGCTTATCTATGAGCAATGACTTGTGCATGTTTGTGGGGCATTTTTTCAGTCGTATGACTGATCGATTCGGCAGTTCTGCCGGTATTTTCAAGTACTTTTTGATCGGAAAATTTTGAACTAATTGATAATTATTTGTTGACACAGTCGAACATCTGTTTTATATTATAAATATGAGCGAACGGATGTTCTTAAAAGGAGAAAAGTATGGAAAGAGAAGAAAAACAGAAAGCATTGGAAGCAGCCCTTGGTCAGATTGAGAAGCAGTTCGGCAAGGGAGCTGTTATGAAGCTTGGAGATTCATCCGACACTATGAATATTGAGACTATTCCCACAGGTTCCCTGAGCCTTGATATAGCGCTTGGTCTTGGCGGAATCCCTAAGGGAAGGATCATAGAGATCTACGGACCTGAATCCAGTGGTAAGACAACGGTTACACTTCACATGATCGCTGAGGTTCAGAAGAGAGGCGGTATTGCAGGATTCATTGATGCTGAGCACGCTCTTGATCCCGTATATGCCAAGAACATCGGTGTAGATGTAGACAACCTTTACATCTCACAGCCTGACAGCGGTGAGCAGGCTCTGGAGATCACAGAGACCATGGTTCGCTCAGGCGCAATCGATATCGTTGTTGTTGACTCTGTAGCTGCCCTGGTTCCCAAGGCAGAGATCGACGGAGACATGGGTGATTCCCACGTGGGACTTCAGGCAAGACTTATGTCCCAGGCTCTTCGTAAGCTGACAGCAGTTATCAGCAAGTCCAATTGTACAGTAGTATTTATCAACCAGCTTCGTGAGAAGGTTGGTGTTATGTTCGGTAATCCCGAGACCACAACAGGCGGTCGTGCCCTTAAATTCTATTCTTCTGTCAGAATGGATGTGCGTCGTATTGAGGCCATTAAGCAGAACGGTGAGAACATCGGTAACAGAACCCGCGTAAAGGTTGTTAAGAACAAGATTGCTCCTCCTTTCAAGGAGGCTGAGTTTGACATCATGTTCGGTAAGGGTATTTCTATGACCGGTGACATCCTTGACCTTGCTGCCAATGTTGATATCGTTAACAAGAGCGGCGCATGGTATCAGTACGAGGGAGAGAAGATCGGACAGGGAAGAGAGAATGCCAAGCTGTATCTTGAGAACAACCCTCAGATCCTGGCTGACATTGATGCCAAGGTAAGAGCTCATTTCGGACTCCCTGTTGACGGAGCAGTTGCTCCCAAGGCAGAGGCTGAGTCAGAGAAAGAGGCTCCCAAGAAGAGAGCAGCCAAGGCTTAACAGTACTCGGCAACAGACCGGCTGCATTTGAACAATGACTTTAATTTGCCCCGCAGATCACTGCGGGGCATAGTTATATGGAGGAGCGGGGATGATCGTTACATCTATTGTTCCCTTTGATAAAAAGAGAAAGAAGATCTTCATAGACGGAGAGTATGCCTTTTTACTGTACTTTGGGGATATCAGGGATTGTGGCATCAAGGAAGGAAAGGAACTGCCTGAGGCGGAGTATCACAGGATCCTTGAGGAGATATTACCCAAACGGGCCAAGCTAAGAGCCATGAATCTGTTAAAGTCCAGAGACTACACCAGAAAGCAGCTTGGAGATAAGCTTGCGGAAGGGCTTTATCCCGGGGATGTCATAGAGGAGGCGCTTAACTACGTGGAGTTCTACAGATACATAGATGATGAGCGCTATGCAAGGGATTACATAACCTATCACATGAGTAGTCGTAGCCGCAAGCGCATAGCTCAGGATCTTGCTAATAAGGGGATTTCCAGGGATATTCTGGGTCCTGTTATGGAAGAACTCTATGCTGAGGAGGACGGAGACATCGAATTTGAGCAGGTAATGGAGCTCCTTCGTAAAAAGCACTACGACCCTGACACCGCAGATTTTAAGGAAAAGCAAAAGCTCATGGCATTTCTCCTTAGAAAGGGCTTTGATATGTCCACCGTCAGAAAGGCCATGAACTGCGATTTTGATTGAGTGAACTCAAAATACGTTGTCCATCCCATTTGACATGTCTTTTGTCTTAAATCTATGTCATCATAACAGAATGTATGTAAAGAATTAACGAACAGAGCTTGACGTAAGCTCTAAATGAATATATGATGTATTAGCTGTCAGAGAAATACAGACTGACACGACAGTTCGTTTGCACCATCCTGTCGTTAAACAAAACCAGGGCTGATTAGATACTGTGCTTATGCATATTCTAATGGCTCTGCGTGTATGCGCAGAGCCATTTTTTTTCTAACCATGCCCCGATTTAAATATTATCTGTGAGAGGTTAGAAAAATGAATTTAGCATTAGGTATTTTCGAATTAGTTTTATGTTTTAGCGGTGTTCTTGTCATGGACAAGCTCTTTGGCAAGAGAGGTCTCTTTATCTGGATGGCCCTTGCCGTAGTCTTTGCAAATATTCAGGTTTCCAAGCAGATCAATCTTGGAAATTTCTCAGTTACTCTTGGCAATGTACTTTTTGCCTCAACCTATCTGGCTACAGATATCCTCAATGAGAAATATGGTGATAAGGCAAGTAAGGACGCTGTAAAACTTTCAGCTGCAGCTCTTGTTCTTTACATTCTCTTTGCTCAGATCACACTGGCCTTTACTCCAAACGAGTTTGATACAGTGGATTCAAGCCTTAAGACTGTATTTGCAATGTCTGCCCGTATTACCGCAGCTTCAGGTCTTATGTTTATCCTTTCAAACTGGTTTGATGTTATTCTTTACCAGAAGCTCAAGGAAAAGACAGGCGGCAACTACATGTGGTTTAGAAACAACGTATCCACCATCGTTTGCAACTGTCTTGAGAATTTTGCATTCTCAATCCTGGCCTTTGTGGGAACCTTCTCCCTTGGCTACTGCATCGAGATTGCCATAGCAGGCTCTGTTATTGAGATGATAATCGCAGTATGTGATACACCATTCCTTTATGTATCCAAGCTCTTTAACAAGAATACAGGAATCCTTCTTGGCAAGGATACAGAGGATAAAGACGAACTTATGGCAGAGGGGAACGCATGATACACGATCTTGTAAGATACCAGTTTGATGATAAGAGCTCTCTTAAGAGAGAACACGTACTTTTAGTTTCAATGGGGTGTTCCTGGGGTAAATGCGCATTCTGCGACTATCAGGATGACAAGGCATCTACTGTCCTTGAGTGTGACGCCCTCAACAAAAAGGTCCTTGCCAATGTCCGCGGAAGCGAGATAGGAAGTGACTGCCTGGACGTTACCTGTTCAGCCTCATATACCGAGATTCCTTTTTCTTCACTTAACTATGTCAGGGACATCTGTGTTGAAAAGGGCATTAAGACGGTTATCCTTGAAGGCCACTATATTTTCAGAAAGAGTAATGCCTATTTTACAGACTTCTTTGGCGAAAAGGGCATAAAGACCATGTTCCGCTGTGGAGTTGAGACCTTTGATGAACACATCCGCGAGGAAATATTGAGGAAAGGTCTTCCCGGTGTGGGCCCCAAGGAATTATCTGAGTATTTCCAGTGGATCAATATCATGTACGGTATGGAATACCAGTCCTTCGAGCAATTGGAGAAAGATATAGAGACAGGCCTCAAATATTTTGACAGAGTAAACCTTAGCATTTATACAACAATCCCCGGAGGCCCTGATAGGAACGCCGCCGGCATAGAAGAGTTCTACCACAGCTCCTTATACTCAGAGCTCTTAAAGAATCCCAAGGTGGACATCTTTGATGAATGGGATGATCAGAATTCACACAACGTCGGCCACGATTGCTGACCAATTATATGTTTTTAAAAGACTGCCCCTATATGGTTTTACGGTGTGAGTGATATAATGTAATCATACTAAACTATATAAAGTAGAAGGGGGCAGTTTTTTATGGTTAAAAATGAAAAAGAACTACTTGAGGCGATCAAGCATCAGCATCACATTTCCAAGGAGATTACAGACACTTTGGTCGAGCTTGACCAGCTTCCCAGCACAGGTACTCAGGTTTATTTAAATGACCTGATTGTTGAATTATACAAGAGAGTTGTTGATCAGTCTGATGACATTGTGGTTGAGGAGTTTGGGGATAAGGTTATGACAGCCGGAGACTACATAAAATGGGTTGAAGACAACTTCACGACCTATTCTGCCGACATGTTTAAAAACAGCATCGGAAGAAGGTGATCCGCTTTATTTGATTTTACTTAAAATGTGAAAAAAATGTGAATGGACACCCCCAAGTTGTCTTGACACTGTTCTTTAATAACTGTACAATTTATATGTTGTAAACTTGTATATTGGTGTGCATTTTTATGGCATACTATACAAAATATTGTACAATGAAAATTGAATAAGGAGGTGCTCCTGTAATGGTACAAGTCATTATTGCAGTAGTAGCAACTCTTGTCATCACCGCACCTGTAGCTTGGCTATTAGCATCTAACTATCACAAGAAAGTTACTGATGGAAAGATTGGCAGTGCAGAGGAGAGGGCAAGAAAGATCATCGACGAAGCACTCAAGACTGCTGAAGATACGAAGCGCGAGAAACTCCTGGAAGTCAAGGAAGAGTCCCTTAAGACAAGGAACGAACTTGAAAAGGAAGTCAAGGACCGCAGAAATGAGGTTCAGCGTGCTGAGAGACGTGTTCAGCAGAAAGAGGAAAACGTTGAGAAGAGATCCGAAGCGATCGAGAGAAAAGAGCAGAGTTTAAATTCTCGCGAAGAGGCTTTAAACAAGAAGAGTGACGAGGTTGCTAAGCTTAATGAACAGAGACTACAGGAACTTGAAAAAATCTCTGGCTTAACCTCCGAGCAGGCAAAAGAGTATCTTTTAAAGATCGTAGAAGATGATGTGAAGCATGAATCAGCTATCATGATCAAGAACATGGAAGCTGAGGCAAAAGAAGAAGCAGATAAGAAGGCCAAGGAGATCATTGTAAACGCAATTCAGCGTTGTGCAGCAGATCACGTTTCCGAGACCACAATATCTGTAGTTCAGTTACCTAATGACGAAATGAAGGGCCGTATCATTGGTAGAGAGGGACGTAATATCAGAACCCTTGAGACCATGACTGGTGTTGATCTTATCATTGATGACACACCTGAGGCAGTAGTTATTTCCGGATTTGATCCGATTCGTAGGGAAGTAGCCCGTATAGCTCTTGAGAAGCTTATTGTAGACGGACGTATTCATCCCGGCAGAATCGAGGAGATGGTCGAGAAGGCACAGAAAGAAGTTGCCGCCAAGATCAAAGAAGAAGGTGAGAACGCTGCTATCGAGGCAGGTGTTCACGGACTTCATCCTGAAGTTATCAAGATCATGGGCCGCATGATGTTCAGAACCAGCTACGGACAGAACTGTCTGAAGCATTCAGTAGAAGTTGCACAGCTGTGCGGACTTATGGCTTCTGAGCTTGGCCTTGATGTACGTGTTGCCAAGAGGGCAGGCTTCCTGCATGACGTAGGAAAGGCTGTTGACCACGAGCTTGAGGGCTCACATGTACAGCTTGGTGTTGATATTTGTAGGAAGTACAAGGAATCTCAGACCGTTATCAATGCGGTTGAGGCTCACCACGGCGATACAGAGCCACAATCTCTTATAGCAGTTCTTGTCCAGGCTGCCGATACAATTTCATCAGCAAGACCCGGTGCTAGAAGAGAGACACTTGAGACTTACACATCTAGATTAAAAGAACTCGAGGATATCACCAACAGCTTCAAGGGAGTTGATCACTCCTTCGCTATCCAGGCTGGTCGTGAAGTCAGAGTAATGGTAGTTCCTGAGCAGGTTACAGATGAGGATATGGTTATCATGGCTCGTGATATTGCCAGAAAGATTGAGGACGAGATGGAATATCCCGGACAGATCAAGGTTAATATCATAAGAGAGAGCAGAGCAACAGACTTTGCTAAGTGATGATCAAGACTACTAAGACTTAAGAGAACATAAGAGGCTACCCTTGAAGGGTGGCCTCTTTTTATTATATTATTACTCAGGAAAGGGTAAGATTAGATTATGGAAAACCTCGCTATAGCTACCAATGCGGTCATACCGTTTATGATATATATTCTTCTTGGCGCAGCTGCAGGGAAACTTGGCCTTGTTAAGGAGAGCTTTCTTAAGGAGCTCAACGGAGTAGTCTTCAAGGTTTTTTTCCCTTTTATCATGTTTAATAATCTCTATGATGTGGACTTCGGAGGACTCGGCAGCTCAGGCTATGTGGGCTTTGCCGTTGTTTCCACCCTCATCCTCATCGTTTTGTCTTTTCTTCTGGTTCCTATATTTGAAAAAGAAAATGCGAGAAAAGGCGTTATTACTCAGGCAATATTCAGAAGTAATTCCGTGCTGTACGCCATACCTCTTGCTGAGAGCGTCTTTGGAGCGGAGGGTGCCACCATGGCCAGCATAGTTGTAGCATTTGTGGTGCCTATCTATAACATTGCATCGGTGGTGATCCTTGAGTATTACAGGGGAGGCAAGGTGTCCTTCGGAAAGCTCCTTTTCAACATCTTAAAGAACCCCCTTATAATCGGAGCTATAGCCGGCGTGATATTTAATCTCCTTCCGATTACCATGCCACAGTTCCTGGCTAAGCCTGTTTCCGAGCTCTGCAGCATGGCGACACCGCTTTCACTTTTTGTCCTGGGCGGAACACTTCATTTGTCCGACGCCAAAAAGAACATCATTCCGCTTTCTGTGGGCACGATTTTAAAGCTGGTCGCAGTGCCGACTGTTTTGTGCCTTGCCATGGCTCAGTGGGGCCTTAGAGGAGCAGAGCTTTTTGTTGTATTTTGCATGTTTGCTACCCCAGTAGCCGCTGCCTCATATCCCATGGCCCAGAGCATGGATGCAGACGCTGATCTTGCAGGAGAATATGTGGTTCTGACCACAGTCTTATCTATCGCAACAATCTTTTGCTGGATACTTATCTTGCGGGAATTTGGACTGATATAAGGAGCAAAATGCTGATTTTGAAAGCTGCCCTTGATGGGCAGCTTCTTTTTTTCTAAAATTATATATTAGGAAAGTATGTATCGAAAAAACGTCTGAGAAGGGATTGTTATGAAAAAGAGATTCTTAAGCATTTTCCTTGTAGGCTGTATGTTGGCAACCACTGTTGGCTGCGGCAATACGACAGAGCCGGAGGAGAAAGAAAGCCAAAAGGAAGATTCACAAGAAAACCAAAAAGACGATGAAGCAGAAAATGCGGATAAAGATGATAAGGGAGCAGAGCTTGATATCACCGACAAGGATGCAGTGTGGGACTTTCTGCAGGGCACCTGGTCCCTCTATGATCCTTATCAACAGGATACCTTTGCCATATTTACAATTGAAGAAGACGGCAGCTGCAGTTTTATTGACAACAATATCCTAGTGGAAGTAGAAGGCTCTTTTGCCATTACCAATCATCAAACCTACGACTATGATAACGACGAGCTCATTGATGATCCGGAGTATTACGGCTTTGAGCTTGATATAGAGAGTTATCCTCCGGAGTACATAGACGCCCTCAACTACATAGGGGACGGTGAAACCACCTCGGGATATTTCTATGTGGGAAGAGGTGACGGAAGAGATTACCTGTATCTTAAGTGGCTTGGAAACGGTGACAGCTATACTTTTGACGAGGTATTCCAGAACAGAGTAAGGCTTGATGCCGAATATGATGAATCGGGACAGCCACGCCATCAGACGGATTGGGTCTTTATAAAGACCAATGAAGGAATAGATGCCGCTGATGCCGTGGAGGGTGAAACCTTCTACGGATGGGTATGGGAAAATACAGAAGGAAACCTTCTTGTACAGGAGATGGACTGCCATTCCTACGAAGATACCGAGGAGTATGTACCAAGGCGCTATAATGCCGCTTACTTTACAGAGAAGAGCGATATAGGCCTTGTTTCATATAAGCTTTCGGACAATGCCGATACCTCTTTAGTCTTTAGAGAAGCCAAGACCGGGGCTGAGCATCCGCTTATTATGTATGAGATAACAACTGACTCTGAGGGAGACATTTCTGCTCTTAGGGAGCTTGACAGGTCCTTATATGACATCTATGACCTGGGGGATGCTGCCCAGGAGTATTCCTACGAGGGACTTGAATTTACCGTTAACGGAATGACCGTTGACCTTGAGCAGGACTTTGATACTCCCGCAAACGAAATCCTTGATATGTATCCTGTGGGCGGCTGGTATGTCATAGAGACCCATGTAAATCCCCACAGCGGCGTGTATTATTTCTATAACCTCTACACAGGGCTTGTGGAAAAGAATGTCATAGGAGCCAATCTTACCTGGCTTGGAGATGATATTACCACTGCCGTTTATTCCTACATGGATACGGTCTACAACTTTAAGGGGTATCCAATAGGTAACACCGACGGAGAGGAGATCTATGAAATAAGCTTTAATTCCGCAGGAGATGAGATCACAGTCAAGGACTTTAGCGACAACAGCTTTACTTTTGAAGTGGATCAGTGCGATAAGGCCATGTACCGCTACGCGGATTTCCTGCGCCATGGGACAGTAGAAAACTGGAAGGCCTTTATGGATGAAGCACCTGAGGATTCCCTTGCATTTGTGATGGAAAATCCCCCTGAGGAAGTTGCAAATCTGATGGGTTGGATCGATAACGTTGATATGGAGGGTGGTGAGACCCTCTATCTGGTGGCGCTTTCCGATAATATGCGGATGCACCTTGATTATGGTGAGATTGACTTGTCCACCCTTGAGTTTAAGACCACAAGGACCATCCGACAGGAGGAGCTGATAAAGGGCAACGCCAGGGGGTACTTTATAATCATAGGGGAGACCATGCCCACTTATGCAGTATACTTTGCAGATAATGAGCGCGGCGCAGAGTTCCGGGCTGCTCTTATTTCAGGAAGATACGATCAGAGGGGAGCCTTTGTGACTGCCAACATGACGGCGGAGGAAGCTTTTGCCAATTCCGACCTGGATCCTTCCAACATGGAATTTGATCTTGCGGATGCCTATATGGATACACTGTTTAAGTACAAGGAGGCCCAGGAGGGTGCCTACAGTCAGGAACAGGTGGAGGAGATGGGCCTCAGGACCGAGCTCATACAGCATTCATGGCCCCAGTATTCCGATAACAGTCAGGTTAAGTATGAGTTCATGAACATTGATGACAGCGACCCTTATGAGCTTGTTATTACCTATAACGGCAGTATAATAGATATTTACGGAAGTGACGGCAATCAGCTTATCTATGCCTTTGGAACACCCTACAGGGGAGAGGCGACCCTCTATGCCGACGGGCTTTTGGAAGAGCTATATGCTCCGTCTATGGATCGTGCCTCCACTACATGGTTTAGATACGACACCGACATGGGATATTTCTTCCCGGCCTTTGAAATGGTCTATGAAGTTGACGGAAATAACGCCGAGAACATCCATTATTACACCTTCTCCTATGAGGCTGACAGGAACGAGATCTACGAGCATTACAAGGAAAACGGAGATCTTCCCGAATACGTATGGGAGTGGGCGGATGAGATAACCGAGGAGGAGTACAACGAAAAGTGCTCCAAGGCAGAAAAAGTAGATGTCAGTAACGGACTAAAGATTGCAGATTTTAACGGAATCTGACATACTATAGATTCTTGGATTTATAATACGGGAATACATACGGAGTGAAGGAAAACAATGCTACCGGAACAGTTCAGTGAGAGGATGAAAACTCTCCTTTCGGAAAATGAATATAAGGATTTTGAAGCGGCCTTTGATACGGAGGATGAGAGACATCACGCCCTTCGCTTGAACACTCGCAAGTTCCGCGGATCCTACAAGGGAGAACAGGTCCCCTGGGAAAAGAGAGGACGGTATTATTCCGCTGAATCGGCTCCCGGCAAGCACCCCTATCATGAGGCAGGACTCTATTACATTCAGGAGCCCAGCGCCATGGCCCCTGTGCACTTTCTCGATCCGCAGCCCGGGGACAGAGTTTTAGACCTGTGCGCAGCTCCCGGTGGAAAGTCCACTCAGATAGCGGACTATCTTCAGGGAAAGGGCATTCTTGTCACCAACGAGATCAACAGGGACAGAGCCAAAATCCTATCTCTAAACGTGGAACGTATGGGCATTCCCAATGCCCTTGTTTTAAACGAAGATTCCGGGCATTTGGCGCAGGTATTTGAAGGATACTTTGACAAGATACTTGTTGATGCTCCCTGCTCCGGCGAGGGCATGTTCAGAAAGAATGATAATGCCGCAGATGAGTGGAGTCTTGATAATGTAAAGCTCTGCGCAGGGAGGCAGGAGGAGATTCTTGATAACGCAGCTGTGATGCTGCTTCCGGGAGGCCGGCTTGTTTATTCAACCTGTACCTTTTCCCCGGAAGAAAATGAGCAGAACGTAAAGAGCTTCTTACAACGTCACCCTGACTTCCACACTGAGAAGGCAGAACCTGTGGGCGGTATGGAGCATGGACATCCCGAGTGGGCAGGAGATGACAGCTGTCCTGATGTGGCCGATTCCATAAGGCTCTGGCCCCACAAGGTAAGAGGTGAGGGACATTTTCTGTGCGTCTTTAGAAGGGACGGAAACACCGATTCCCAGGGGCAAAAGAACTATGTGCCCGGAGGAAGAAATCTAAAGACTAAAAAAGAGAACCTTAAACTGGTGCAGGATTTCTGGAAGGAAACCTTTACAACTGACTTCCCCGAGGGCCTTGTCATGAGCTTTGGAGATCAGCTTTATCTGACGCCTGAGGATATGCCCTCCGTAAACGGCCTTAAGGTTTTAAGACCGGGACTTCACCTTGGCACTGTGAAAAAAGACAGATTCGAGCCCTCCCATGCTCTGGCTCTTGCCATGAAACCGGAGGACGCCGTTATTTCTTTTGACATAGCATCGGACTCGGCCGATATTCAGCAGTACTTAAACGGCCAGACCCTTCGCCTGTCATCAGGAAGTGACAAGGCTGAGGAACTCAAGAAATGCAAGGGGTGGTGCCTTATAACCACCGACGGCTACAGCATCGGCTGGGCCAAGCTCGCAGGCGGTATGCTCAAGAATCACTATCCCAAGGGACTCAGGATAAATTACTAACTTCAAGGAATGACATTTTCGAAATGAAGAAACTACTGGTTTTTCTAAAAGATTATAGAAAAGAGAGTATTTTAGGGCCGCTCTTTAAGCTGCTGGAGGCTTCTTTTGAACTGCTGGTACCTCTTGTAATAGCCTCAATGATCGACTGGGGTATCGACAGGGGAGATAAGCAGTACATCATTAAGATGTGCCTGATCCTGCTTCTTTTGAGTTTAGTGGGATTTGCCAGCGCGGTGACGGCTCAGTTTTTTGCTGCCAAGGCCGCAGCCGGATTTGCCGCCAAGGTAAAGAGAGCTCTTTTTGATAACATTCAAAAGCTGTCCTACACAGATATGGACAGAGTGGGCACATCGGCCATGATCACCCGCATGACCAGCGATGTTAATCAGGTTCAGCAGGGCGTAAACCTGACCATAAGGCTCCTTTTAAGATCACCCTTTGTGGTTCTTGGCGCCATGGTCATGGCCTTTACCATTCATGTGCGCATAGCACTTATTTTCCTGATTACGATAGTTCTTTTGTCTCTGGTGGTGGGACTTATCATGCGCTGGAGTATCCCCCGCTACGGTCAGATCCAGTCCCGGCTTGACTCCATTTTGGGGCTTACCAGAGAGAACCATACAGGCGTAAGGGTCATAAGGGCCTTTAATCTGGAGGAACAGGAGAAGAACAACTTTAACGGACAGAATCAGCAGCTGATGCGTCTTCAGAATTTTGTGGGCGCAGTGACGGCTCTTATGAATCCGCTGACCTATGCCATCTTAAATCTTGCGGTGGCGTCGCTTATCTACAGGGGAGCCATCAGGGTAGACATGGGAGAGCTGAGCCGTGGTAGTGTCATCGCTCTTTATAACTACATGACTCAGATCCTTGTGGAGCTCATTAAGTTTGCCAATCTGATCCTTACGGTCACCAGGGCCATTGCCTCAGGGAACAGGGTTCAGGAGATGCTTGAACTTAAGTCCTCAATGCCTGACGGAACAGTAACTGAGTTTGACAGCCCTGCGGAGCACATTGTCTTTAAGAATGTGGCCATGAGATATCAATCGGATGTAGAGGATTCCTTAAGCGGGCTTAATCTCACAGTAAACAGAGGAGAGAGAGTTGGCGTTATCGGCGGAACCGGAAGCGGCAAGACCACTCTTATAAATCTTATTCCCAGGTTTTATGATGTGCGGGAAGGTGCTGTGATCCTGGACGGAAGAGATGTAAGAGAATATAAGCTTGAAGCCCTTAGGGAGCGCATAGGAATCGTTCCCCAGAAGGCTGTTTTGTTCCACGGAACCATAAGAGACAATATCAGATGGGGCAAGAATGATGCCACTGACGATGAGATATATGAGGCTCTTGAGATCGCCCAGGCCAAAGAAATAGTGCAGGGCAAGGATGGCAGGCTTGACCACATGGTTTCTATGGGCGGAAAGAATTTCTCAGGAGGTCAGAAGCAGAGACTTACTATTGCAAGGGCCCTGGTGAGAAAGCCTGAGATACTTATCCTTGATGACAGTGCTTCAGCCCTTGATTATCTTACTGATAAAAAGCTGAGGGAAGCAATTGCCGCAATGGATAATGCGCCAACCACCTTTATAGTTTCCCAGAGAGCATCCTCTGTCATGAACTGTGATAAGATAGTTGTCCTTGATGACGGGGAGGTTGTGGGTCTCGGAACCCATGAAGAGCTCCTCTCATCCTGTGAGACCTATAAAGAGATCTACGATTCTCAGTTTAAGAAGGAGGGCGCGGTATGAGGAAGAATACGCTAAAGAAAGTCCTCCGATATGCTTCAAGATATCATTTCCTTATAGCGGTATCCATGATACTGGCTACTTTGACAGCTCTTTTGTCCCTGTATGTTCCTATTCTTGCAGGTAATGCCATAGATAAGATCGTGGCCAAGGGCAAGGTGGATTTTGAAAGCCTTTCCGGAATCATCCTGCAGATGGCAGTGATCATTCTGGTTATTGCACTATGTCAATGGATCATGAACAGAGCCAATAATATGATCACCTTCAGGGTTGTCAGGGACGTCAGGAAGGAAGCCTTTGCAAGACTTCAGGTGTTGCCCTTTGAATATCTGGACAACAAGCAGACCGGCGATATTGTATCCAGGATCATCGCTGACGTTGACCTGTTTGCGGACGGCCTTCTTATGGGTTTTTCGCAGCTCTTTACGGGAATAGTGACCATCATCGGAACCCTTGTTTTTATGTTTTACTTAAACTTCAGGATTTCTATTGTGGTTGTGGTTCTGACTCCGCTGTCTCTTTTGGTTGCAAGATTTGTGGCAACCAGGAGCTTTAAGCTCTTTAAGGAACAGTCCGTTGCAAGAGCAGACCAGACATCCTTTGTGGATGAGATGATAGGAAATCTTTCGGTGGTAAAGGCCTTTGCCCATGAGGATGAGAACCTGACTGCCTTTGATGAAGCCAATGAGAGGCTTGAAAAGACCTCTGTCATGGCAACGTTTATATCATCACTTACAAATCCCGGCACCAGGTTCATAAACAACATTATTTATGCCTGCGTTGCGCTTTTTGGAGCCTTTGCCTGCATCGCGGGAGGCATGACCGTTGGCGGACTTACTATTTTCCTCAACTACGCCAATCAGTATACCAAGCCCTTTAATGAGATATCCGGTGTCATTACCGAGCTTCAGAATGCCCTGACCTGTGCGGGAAGGGTATTTGAGCTCATTGAAGAAGAGCCTGAGGTATCGGATAATCCCGATGCGCCCAAGGACCTGGTTGCAGCCGGCAAGGTGGATATGAGCGATGTTTCTTTTTCCTATGACAAGAATAGGAGCCTTATTGAGGAGCTTAATCTTGATATTTCCAAGGGACAGAGAGTTGCAATCGTAGGTCCCACAGGAAGCGGCAAGACCACGCTTATAAACCTTCTTATGAGGTTCTATGACGTGGACAGGGGCTCCATCAGGATCGACGGCTATGACATAAGGGATATTAAGAGAAGCGATCTTAGAAGAAACTTTGGTATGGTTCTTCAGGAGACCTGGCTTAGAAACGGAACCATAAGAGATAACATCACCCTTGGAAGAGAGGGCTTTACCGAGGATGAGATAGTGAAGGCGGCCAAGGCGGCCCATGCCCACAGCTTTATTAAGAGGCTTCCCGACGGCTACGATACGGTTTTGGGAGAGAGCGGCGGAAGCCTGTCCCAGGGCCAGAAGCAGCTCCTTTGCATCACAAGAGTCATGCTGCATATCCCGCCGATGCTGATATTGGATGAGGCTACGTCCTCCATCGATACCAGAACGGAGATAAGGATACAGAAGGCCTTTAACAGGATGATGCAGGGCAGGACCAGCTTTATCGTTGCCCACAGACTTTCAACCATCAGGGAGGCGGATGTGATCCTTGTCATGAAGGACGGACATATCCTTGAGCAGGGAGGCCACGCAGAGCTCCTTGAAAAGAAGGGCTTTTACCATGAGCTGTACAATTCACAGTTCGCCTAAATAGATAACGGAGTTTTAATGGAATTACAGGAATTTGATCAGCAGCGCTGCAATGACATTGAGCGCAGCATTATAAAAAAATACAGAAAAGAGATATGGTGCAAGTTTACAAAGGCAATTAATACCTATAAACTTATAAATGACGGCGATAAGATCGCTGTCTGCATCTCAGGTGGCAAGGATTCCATGCTGATGGCCAAGCTCTTTCAGGAGATCTTGCGTCACGGCAAAAAGAACTTTGAAGTTAAGTTTCTTGTGATGAATCCGGGCTACAACGACATCAATTATCAGATGATCCTCAATAACGCAAGGATCATGAACATTCCCATCGAAGTGTTTAAATCGGACATTTTCGATGTGGCGGATTCGGTGGATGGATCGCCCTGTTATCTCTGCGCCAGGATGAGACGCGGATTTCTCTATGCCAAGGCTCAGGAGCTTGGCTGTAACAAGATAGCGTTAGGGCATCATTTTGATGATGTCATTGAGACTATACTTATGGGCATGCTCTACGGAGGCCAGATCCAGACTATGATGCCCAAGCTTCATTCCACCAATTTCCCCGGCATGGAGCTCATACGTCCCCTGTACCTCATAAGGGAAGAGGACATCATCCACTGGTGCAATTACAACGAGCTTAAGTTCATAAGATGTGCCTGCAAGATGACTGAGAAGAGGGACGCTGCACTTTCTCCAGGGGATGTCAGCAAGAGAGCTGAGACCAAGGAGCTTATTAAGCAGCTCAGAGAAAAAAGTCCCTATATTGAATCTAATATTTTTAAAAGTGTAGAAAATGTACACCTTAATGCGATAATATCATATAAGACCAATAAAACAGGAAGACATCATTTCCTCGACTGGTATGATGGCGAAGAGCTCTGACTCAGGATGAAGGAGCAATCTTCTGGAGGATATTTAATGGAAAATAACGAGATGAATCAGAGACCCGTTTTTATTACGGGACATAAGAATCCGGACACGGACTCAATCTGTGCGGCGATCACCTACGCCAACCTTAAGAACAAGGTATTCGGTGGCAATTATATCGCCTGCAGAGCAGGGCACCTCAATGAGGAGACCCAGTTCGTTCTGTCACATTTTAATGTTGAGGTTCCGGCATATATCAAGGACGTCAGGACCCAGGTCCGCGACATGGAGATCAGAAGACTTGAGGGAACTCCCAGCGATCTTTCTCTCAAGAACGCCTGGGCCAAGATGCGTGACGCAGATGTTGTGACACTTTGCGCAACAGAGGGAGATAACCTGGCAGGTATTGTCACCACAAACGACATCGTTGAGACCTACATGGACGTTATCGATCCCCATATTCTCTCACAGGCCGGCACTTCCTACAGGAACATTGTGGAGACGCTGGACGGCGAGCTTATCGTGGGTGATATCGACAAGCACTTAGAGCGCGGCAAGGTTGTTATTGCGGCAGCCAGCCCCGAGATGATGGAGAACGTCATTGAGCCCGGTGATATCGTAATCCTTGGAAACCGCTACGAGACTCAGCTCTGTGCCATTGAGCTTGATGCAGACTGCATCATTGTCTGCGAGGGAGCAGAGGTTACAAGGACCATTCAGGCCCAGGCCAGAGAGCATAATACACAGATCATTACATCACCACACGACACCTTTGTGGTTGCAAGGCTTATCAATCAGAGTATGCCAATTGAGCATATTATGAAGAGAGACAATCTGGTGGCCTTCCACATGGATGACTACATTGAGGATATCCAGGAAGTAATGGCTTCCATGAGACACAGATACTTCCCGGTCCTTGATAAGAACGATCATTACATCGGTATGATCAGCCGAAGGAATTTCCTGGGAGCCCGCAAGAAACAGCTGATCCTTGTGGATCACAATGAAAAGAATCAGGCTGTAAACGGCGCTGATACAGCGGATATTCTTGAAATCGTGGATCACCACAGACTTCGCACCATTGAGACTGCAGGTCCTGTTTTCTTCAGAAATCAGCCCCTTGGCTCAACCTGCACCATCATCTATCTGATGTACAGAGAGTTTGGTGTTGAGATCGACAAGACTACAGCAGGACTTCTCTTAGCAGCTATCCTTTCCGATACGCTTATGTTCCGTTCACCCACCTGCACCAGGGTGGACAAGGAAGCGGGAGAGGAACTTGCCCGTATCGCAGAAGTTAATTATGAGGAATTTGCAAAAGAGATGTTCCATGCAGGTTCCAATCTTGGCAGCAAGACAGCAGATGAGATCCTGCATCAGGATTTCAAGAAGTTCACCGTTGATGATATGACCATCGGTATCGGACAGATCAATTCCATGAGCGCTGAAGAGCTTCAGGAGATCAAGGACAAGATCATGCCTGAACTTAAGCAGGTGGCCGATGGCGATAATCTGGACATGATCTTCTTCATGCTGACCAATATCATCGAGGAGTCCTCCGAGGTGGTATTTGCAGGAAACAAGGCGCTTCATACTTTGAACAGTGCCTTTGGACTCAGCGCAGAGGGTGATGCTGTGATGCTTCCGGGAGTGGTATCCCGTAAGAAGCAGCTTTTGCCTGCTATTGTAGAGACTATTCAGCAGTAAGGGGTTACGTGCTGTATAGATATTAAGATTATCTTTGAGATTTTTGAAGGTACAACTTGGGGGTATATTGACATGGAAGAATTAAGGAGAATGATTCTTCATGAGGTAGTCAGGGTTTATGGACCTATTCAGGGCCAGAGCGTGGGCGCAATTATAATACCCGCGTTTATCGGCGACTTTAAGAAGGTTCTGGACGGATCCGATTCACATGACGAGGTATCTGAAGAATACATGACAGAGGATAAGAAGGTGCACCTGATCCTTGAGGGCCGCAAGAAACTTGGGGCCAAGGGGGCCAAGCTTGAGATTACCGGAGCGGTGCTCAATGACACACGCCTTCACCTCACTCAGGAACACTGCTATGTCTGAGGGGGAATTTCCAAAACGGATAATAGTGGAGCGTAAAATGATTGATAAGAATCTTAGTTGGGAGCTTGTTAAGGAAGAGCACGTTGTACAGGATAAATGGATCGATTTCAGACAGAACATCTATGAGCTTCCCGACGGATCCAAGATAGGCCCCGTATATAATTTTTCCAAGCACAGCTTTTCTGTGGTTGTGGCTCTGGATGAGCAGGGCAGATACATCTGCGTCAAGCAGTACAGACACGGAATAGACGAGATCACAACAGAGTTCCCGGCAGGCGGAATAGAATACAGAGAAACCGAGAATCACCCGTATATTACCGCCGCCAATACCATAGCCTCTGAAGAGGAGGCCTTTGATGCGGCCAAGAGAGAGCTCCTTGAGGAAACAGGGTACGCATCTGATAAGTGGAAGCATCTTATGACTGTTCCCGCCAATGCCACCCTCGCCAGCAATAACGTTCATATTTATGCGGCGCTGGATTGCAGAAAGGAAGGAGCACAGCATCTTGATGATTCAGAATTTTTGAATGTGGTGCTCTTTACTGAGGATGAACTTAAGAAACATATTTTTGGCGGCGACTTTAAGCAGTCGCTTCATATCCTTGCCTGGTACCTCTTTAAGGATATGACAAAAAATGAATAGAAGACCGCACGAAATGAAATTGATAAAACCTGCAACTTTTTATATACTTCATCTGTATGAGAAGTATAAGACAAATTGTTGGAGGTTTTTTTATGGGGAGAAACAGTCTGGGGGTCAGCCTTAGTCTCTTTTGCAAGAGGCTAAAGATCAACAGCCTTAAGATTAAGGTTGTGTCTGTTCTGGTGGCTGTTGTAGCTGTAATAGCCATCATCCTTATGAATAATACCCTTGTTTACGGAGATACATACATATTGGATCCGCAGGGCAACAAGATAGTTGACCGGGGCTTTCAGGCCATTGTTTATGACAAATCCTGTGCTTCTAAGCGGGCTCAGTACATGATTTCAAACAGTTGGCCCAGGTGGTCCCCTTTTTACAGAGAATATTGGGGCATCATCAACATAGAGACAGGAGAGGTGGGAGAGCCCAAGTTTTCCGACAGGCTCCTTTATAAAAGAGATTTTATGACCCGGGAGCCGGGGCTTATATATGACTATGATCTGGCCTGGGATTATAACGGACATTTTGTAGATAAGGATGGGAACATCGAGGTTGACTGCAGCTTTTTTAACGAGGGCGAGAGATTTGGAGATAATCCCAGAAAGTACGCTATCTACATGTACCAGAACAGGGTATATGAGAACTATTCCCTTTCTAATTTTGTTGAGATGGTCCAGACCGGCAGAACCTTTGATAATTGCTACGCCTACGATTGCAAGGCAGATGTGGGAGAGTTTGCAGAGAACGGACTTGCGGTTTACGTGGACGTTCCCCAGTTTTCTTCTTCCAAAAAGAAGTACGGCTACATCAACAGACAGGGAGAGGTTGTGATCCCTGCAGAGTACAGCTATGCAAGCAGGTTTGATGAGAACAATCTGGCAGTTGTATCCGAGACATCTTTGTTTGGTCTTATGAACATGGACCGGGAATACGTAATTGAACCGAAGTACGAGTCTATATCATATCTATACGATGAGGGCGTCTATGAGGTGATAGACTATCGCGATACTCTGTATTTTGATGCTCAGGGAAACCTTATTGATGAGATACCGGAGAAAAGGTCGCGTGACACAGACAGGTCAGGAGAACCTGAAATGGTTCATCCCGGTGACGTCCGGATAATTGAGATAAATGAGGGGTGATAGTATGGAACATACCGGAAAGATCGCCGGCAGAATGAATCACAGGATGACAATTTATTGTATCATCATGGCTCTTTTGGTGGCTGTGGAGTATTGCACCAGATACAGCCAGGGCATTAAGAGTATCCTGTTGTATAGTGTGACTCCGCTTAAGTTTTTGCTATGCCGATATATGGTCAGGTGCTTTGATATTCAGCTGAGGCAGGGCCTGGATTATGGGCATTGCAAGAGGTCTTTTGCCGTGCTCTCATGGCTCTTTGCACTTGATTTTATTGGTAATCTGGTATTTACGGTGCCTTTCCCTGTGAGACATGTTATGGCTTCATATGCATTCTTTATGGGGCTGGCGGTGGTGGAGTTTACTGTCAGCAGTCACTGCATTATCAGATTTCTCCCTGAGTATGGAAATGTGGGAATTTATTCCGTCTGGGTTATGCTCAATCTGATCCTTGGAGTTCTGACTTCCTGGGCATTCATTTATTCTTTTACCAATCATTTCTTTGCAAAATGGGTGATGCAGGGGCTTTTCGCACTGCTGTTTCTCAGAGAGGTGCTGGCACTTTACGTTGTGAATACTCCTGTGGAGAGCGGAGCGTAAGGCATAGTATTAAAATACACGGGGATAGCTTTTAATTTTATCTTGAACATAGCATATCCCTGTGATAAACTGATTAAGCTGTAGTCAGTTGAGCAGCTTAATATTTGCCGGCATGTCGGAATGGCAGACGATGCAGACTCAAAATCTGTTGTGGGTAACCACGTGTGGGTTCAAGTCCCACTGCCGGCACTTCATAAAACTCGGAGCATATTGTCTCCGGTTTTTTTTGTTTTCCGCCAACTGAGGATGCGATGGTTTACTATATGGTTCTTGGCTTGTTATATGATTCTTGGCTTACTATTTGATTCTTGGTTGCACTAGGCTAGGATCCTCCGGATTATGGGATATCATATCGTTCTCAATTGTATTGCTTATCTTCACTTGTTTTATGCCTCATGTCCAAAACAAGTGAAGAATTTGGACCTTTTTCACTTGCTTTGGGCATGAGACAAAATAAAAGTGATGATTTTTCAATTTTTGTCACTTTTATTTGCGGTGGTGCTGAATACTAGTGAAAATGTCTCTTTTTTCTCACTTGTTTTTGAGATGATGCTCAAATCTAGTGAAGAGTGAGCAAGGACAGCCACGCCTTGCTCACCTTGTGAATGGCAACAAGGAATAATGTTAGATAATGCAATGATGATAGATAATGCAATAATGTTAGATAATGCAATAATGATTAGATAATGCAATGATGTCAGATTATGGATTAATGCAAGATAATGCAATGATGTTAAATAACGCAATATCGTACATACTATGGTATAATTGAAGTGATAAGTTGTGATTGGATGAGGGTGACTGGATGAAGCTGGTATCTGTAGATAAGCTTGAACCGGGGCTGGTGGTCTCGGAAAATATATATACCCTTGATGACAGGCTGGTACTACCTAAGGGTACCATCCTTGATGATACTGACATTGAGAGGATCAAGGCCCATTCCCTCTACAATATCTTTGTAGAGGATGCCAAAAAGGAAGTTCCCGTTAAACCAAGGGAAGAGGAGACCGTTAAGGAATCAAGTCCTTCCTATCTTGAGCGTCTGAGGAATACCGAGGATTTCATCAAATTCAAACAGCATATTGAAGAGAATGCCGAAAAGCTTGAAGAGTCCTTCAGGCTTATTGCCAGTGAGAAGATTCCTCTGGACGTTGATAAGCTGACAGAGCCCGTTTATCACCTCTTTGTTGAAGCCGGCGGAACCTCCGGTGTTTTTGACATGCTTCATAGCCTTAGAGATAACAGCGACGCTGTATACATGCACAGTCTTAATGTTTCCCTTATCTGCAATACCATTGCCACCTGGATGAAGCTTCCCGAGGAGACCATAAGAGTGGCTACGGCTGCAGGACTTCTCCATGATATAGGTAAGGTTCTTATGCCTCCGGAGATTGTGAACAAGGAAAAGGAACTCACAAGCTACGAGCAGAAGCTTATGAGAGATCATGTTATTAAGGGCTATGAGCTTGTAAAGAACAAGAACATAGATATACGTATCAAGAACAGTGTTCTGATGCACCATGAGCTCAGAGACGGCTCGGGATATCCCTTCCATCTTAAGGGAGAGCAGATAGATGAAGTGGCATCCATTGTAACAGTTGCCAATATCTACGATTCCCTTACATCAAAAAAGAGCTACAGAGAGCCTCTTTGTCCGTTCCTTGTCATCGGCAAGTTTGAGGACGAGGGCACCTACAAATACAATCCAAATGTGATCATGACCTTCATGAGTAATATAGTTAACATCTTCCTGGCCAACAGAGTAATGCTCAATAACGGACAGGTGGGTGAGATCATCTTCATCAATCCGGAGCATTTTGCAAGGCCTTTGGTCAAATGCGGCGAGGAGTACATAGATCTTGCCAAAAACAAGGCCTTATCAATTGTTTCAGTGATCTGAATCCTCTCCGGAGACATCTCCATTTGTAATATTGCACAAATTCAAGAAACCAAAATTGTAAAATGCGTTTCTTGTTTTTCTGATGCCACTAAGATACTATTATAGACAGGGAAACTTAATTTTGAGAATTGGTTTCCAAAATGACTACAGGTCATTTCATCTATTGCAGATGATTGTTTATTATGTAGCCGTAAGGCGGAATGGATGGTGTCATGACAGATAAGTCAAAAGTTATTTTTGGAAATGAGATAAGCGAGAGCGCTTACAGAAAGGCCATTAAGTCCAAGAAAAAATTCGCAAGGAAATATGGCGACGATTCAGGTGTGGATTACAAGATAAGAGTTGAAGATAATCCCGTTATAGGACCGCTTCTGGGAGTTAAGAACTTTGTGGTTACGAGCGATGCTTCCGCCAACGAAGGGGACATCGATACAGACAAGGGTATCATTGTGGGTAACATCAGAATGGGATTTGGCCACTACAGGATTTCAATGGCCATGGCCTCGTACGCAAGGCATCTTGGTTATGTTCCATATTGGATGGACCTTAACTCCTATAAGGAGACCACCTGCACCAAGGTTATAGGAGCACAGAATGATCTGTATTCCCTTGGATCAAGGCTCTCCAAGAATCCAATTTTTAATAAGCTTGTCTGGGAGCCCACCAACTACGAGGGCTTCAGAGCACTTACTTATAATTCTGCAGATCAGAAGAACGCAGAGCTCATGGCTCCTGTATATAGAAATGTGCCAAAAGATATACCGGTTATTGCCACACATGTATGGCCTGCACAGGCTGCAATCCACGCAGGAATGAAGCATGTTGTAAATGCCATTCCCGACAACTGGCCCATGGCGCTTCACCTCTCGGAGGGTTCGGTACATACCATCCAGTGCAGAAATGCCTACATGGGATATAGAATATTAAACGGCATGAACAAGAAGAAGGTCTGCAAGCCCATGCCCCAGGATTCACTGGTGTACACAGGTCATTACATTGATTATGAGCTTGTAAGCAACATTGGAATTGACTGTGATGCCAGAGTGGCCAGAAGGAACAACGGAAAGCCCATGAGATTTCTTCTTACCATCGGCGGAGCAGGAGCTCAGAAGGAAATCTTTGCAGAGATCATCAAACATTTGCTTCCCTTTATCAAGGCCGGCAAGGCTGCTCTTTACGTAAACGTCGGTGACTACCGCAATGTATGGGATGAGCTTATAAAGGAGATCCCCGGCATGAAGGATGTTTCCACGGAGCACATGGACAACTGGGACGACACCCTTGAATTTACCGAGAGAGCTCTTTTGCCTGAGACTACTATCACAGGAATCCACGGCTTTTATCATGCGGACATTTTCAAGGCAGTGTACGCAACAAACCTCCTTATGAGGAGCTGCGACGTACTGGTTACCAAGCCCAGTGAGTTGGCATTTTATCCGGTGCCCAAGCTGTTCATCAAGAGAGTCGGCAAGCATGAAATGTGGGGAGCAATTCACTCAGCCGAGATTGGGGACGGAACACTGGAGTGCAGAGACATTCCTCACACCATCCAGATGCTGGATCAGTTCCTCAATACACCGCTTCTTGATGAGATGTGTGAGTGCATCAGACAGAATAATAAAGCAGGAATCTACGACGGAGCCAAAAAGGTAGTAGAGCTTGCTGTTTCACTTAAGAATAATTGATCTGAAAGGTTGGGAGTAGATCATGGAGAAAAGAACATTAACAGGACTTGAGAAATTTGCATACGGTATTGGTGCAGTAGGAAAAGACATGGTATATATGCTTTCTGCATCATATGTATTATACTATTTTCAGGACATTATGGGCGTAAGCGCCATTGCCATGGGTATCATCCTTCTGGTGGCCCGTGTGTTTGACGCATTTAATGACCCCATCATGGGCGTTATCGTAGCCAAGACCAAAACAAAATGGGGTAAATTCAGACCCTGGCTTATGATCGGTACCATTACCAATACAGTTCTTCTGGTAATGATGTTTGCGGCTCCGCCTTCACTTACACCCGGCGGACTTATCGCCTATGCGGCAGTGACCTACATCATGTGGGGTGTTACTTACACAATGATGGATATCCCTTACTGGTCAATGGTTCCTGCCTTTACAGAGAGCGGCAAGGAGAGAGAAGGTCTTTCAGCTCTTGCCCGTTCCTGCGCAGGTGTTGGTTCGGCCATCATCACGATCGTAACCGTTATAGCAGTTGCATCCATCGGATCCAAGATGGCAGCATCAAGCACAGATAACATCAACAAGGTTTACGATCAGAACAATACCTCTTTTACCTACTACATTGTAGAGAGAGACGCAGACGGCAATCCTACCACCAACAAGCTTCTGGTTGACGACGCAGTTGTAAGCCTTGACGTTACAGGCACAGCCAAGGTCTTTGAGGGTGCAGTCGGAGATGAGGAGACCAAGAGCGGCGTTATCTATCTTAAGAACGACAACACCGATTATTCCTTTACTGTAGGGAATAAGACCTATAAAGAGTCAGACGGCAACAATGCCATTGAGGTTTCAATGGATTCACAGGACTGCGGCGAAGCTGTTCTTGTGGTTTATGTTCCCACAGAGGACTTTAACGCAATTTCCGCCGGTGATAAGTCCATCAGCGTGACAATGTCATCAACCCTTGAAGTTGAGAGACTTGGTTTTAAGTATTTCTCACTTATCATCGGTATACTGTTCATTCTCTTTATCACAATTACCTGTGTGTGCATCAAGGAGAAATCTACAGTTGATATGAAGACCGCCTCAATCGGCGAGATGTTCAGGGCCCTTGTTCAGAATGATCAGGCCATGACCATCGTTATTACAATAGTACTTGTCAACACAGCGCTTTATATTACTTCAAACCTGCTGATCTATTTCTTTAAATATGACCTTGCAGGCAGCAACTGGCAGGGCAACTACACACTGTTCAATACCTTTGCAGGCGGAATGCAGATCCTTGCAATGATGCTTTTGTTCCCGCTTTTGAGAAAGGCATTTACTACACTGAGGATCTTCTACATCTGCGTAATTGCTGAGATTGTGGGATATGTTATCCTGCTTACAATGGCTCTTAGCGGAGTTACCAATGTGCTGGTATTCTTCATTCCCGGATTCTTTATCATGTCCAGCGCCGGAATCCTTAACGTAGTTGTTACCGTATTCCTGGCCAACACTGTTGACTATGGTGAGATCAAGAATTACAGACGAGATGAGTCTGTTATTTTCTCAATGCAGACCTTCGTTGTAAAGCTTGCTTCCGGAATTGCTGCACTTGTGGCTTCTATCTGCCTTACCATCTTCAACATCCAGGAGGACAGTGCGGCAGTACTTGATATGAAGAGCCTT
>JAEEGF010001031.1_pt1 | contig 72993 bp, 59 predicted proteins | sample 9134171 | NCBI WGS metagenome assembly JAEEGF01 (sample SAMN16246542, study PRJNA631951) | gut metagenome | biome: gut microbiome; feature: rumen; material: AP-attached | host: Bos | place: Iran: Karaj | collected 2018-10 | reverse complement strand
AGGATGCCCTGAATATCGGAAATCTCATACTGATATTCCGAATGACCGGTACTATAACCCCCGTGATTACAGCCTCCGCAGTCAAATTGCCCTATCTCCTGACCCTTCTCCGCAAAACGGAATGAATCATCTACAGTTAACGTAAAAAGCAAGGGGTCCGCAGGTTCCTCAATTCTGAAACGGGCAAACGAGGGAATCAGCGAGTCATCATTGCAGTCATCCAGGAATACCACGCAAAAAGCATGTCCTCCTACCCGATAAAACAGTTTGCGTTCACTCATCAGGAATCACTGTTTAGAGCTTTTCTTACTCTTCTTTTCCGTGGATTTGCCGGAAGGCGCTTCCGCAGTGGCCTCCTGCCCGTAATAGGCTTCAGGCGTAAAGACGCAGTCCACTGTCTTTACGGTATAATCCTTGTATTTCTCATACCTTTGACGGACGGATTGACGCTTCTTCTCCACCTTTTCCTTCTTTGTCCCGAAGAATACGGATGTTACGGGATGCTTGCAGCCCTCGTTCTTCTGCAGGTACTGTTGTAACTGGACAGAATACATGTTTCTGGCAATCAGGAACTTTGTCTTGGTATCCACATAGGTGGAATCCAGATACTGAACATCCGTCATATAGCCTACCGAATCTGTAAATGATATGGCAAACCCGAACATGTACACAGGCTTCTGCTTCACCTTGGCTTCCGCATTCTGACATAACAGACAGGCCAAGAAAAACAATATATAAAAAACACTTCTTCTCATTCTGATAGTTTATTACAGGTTTTTAACTCGCAAATATACGAAGTTTCCCCGAAACGGGCAAGATTTCGGGGAAACAAATATGAAAATTCAATTTTTCAAACAGTCAACAGTCAACTGTCAACTGTCAACTACCGTCACTCATTCAGGTCGATAACATAGCTGACCTTTCTGCCGCTGGGGGTGAGGGCCTTGATCCACAGGGTACGGTCGGTACTTTGGTTGGCACTCTTGACAGCCTCTTCCCAGTCTTCAACGGTATTCATCTTCTGGTCGTTAACCTGCAGGATGATGGCACCCTTACCGGCTCCGGCAGCCTTCATCTTACCGTTGCGGATGGCATTGATGGTCAGACCGTAACTGATATTCATAGTCTTCTTCTCATCATCAGAAACAGGTTTCAACTGAACGCCCAGTTGGTCGAGATCAACTTCCTCCATCACCTTGGTGGTACCCTGAGAGTTACGCAATGTTATGGTTTCTGTATGAGACTTCTTATTGCGGAGATACTTGACAGTAACCTTGTCACCAGGCCGATGCTGTGCAATGGCCTCCTGCAATTCCGACATCTTACTTACCTTCTTACCATCGAATTCGGTAATCACATCGCCCTTCTCAAGACCTGCGTCCTCTGCCGCGCTTGTATCATAAACCTTCTCGATGTAAACACCGCTGACAGTTCCCAACTCCACGTCGTTGCCCTTTGCCTTCTCGGCATCGATGTAATTGGACACATCCTGTCCGCCGACTCCCAAGACGGCACGCTGGACGGTACCATAAACCTTCAGGTCAGCAACTACCTTGTTCATAATAGAAGTGGGGATAGCGAAACCGTAACCGCTGTAGCTGCCGGTCTGGCTATACAGCATAGCATTGATGCCAACAAGTTCACCCTTCTCGTTTACCAGAGCACCACCACTGTTACCTGCATTGATGGCTGCATCTGTCTGGATAAAACTTTCAATGCCATTGGCACCAAGCGTACGGGCCTTAGCGCTGACAATACCAGCCGTGACAGTACTTGTCAGGTTGAAGGGATTACCAACGGCCAGCACCCACTGTCCCAGTCTCAAATCATCACTATTGCCAATGGGAATGGTTGGCAAATCCTTTCCGTCAATCTTAATCAGGGCCAGGTCGGTAGTGGGATCGCAACCGATGATACGTCCCTTAAATTCACGGTTGTCATTCAGCTTCACCTCAATCTGATCAGCCTCCCCTACCACATGGTTATTGGTTACAATGTAACCGTCACTGCTGATAATCACACCGCTGCCGGCACCATGTCTGTCCGGAGCTTTGTATTCACGCTGCTGCGGCTGCTGCCCTCTGCCGCCGAAACCGAAGAAATCACCGAAGAAGTCACTGAATGGATCCTGGACGGTAACACGCTGCGTTTTACCCGTCTGCGTTACCTTGATATACACAACGGCGTTAACCGAAGATTCGGCTGCCGCAGTAAGGTCAACCAGTCCGCCGGGAACGGCTGATGCTACAGGTGAAGGAGCAAATATGGGTGCAGGTGCCTCTTTAGCTGTTGTATTCTTAATCACTGCACCGGTTACAGCACTGCTTGCAAAGGCAAGAACTGTCATTCCAATCCACATTTTACTTGACTGTTTCATAACTATATTAGTTTTGTTCGTTAAAATTCCGTTTTCAAATCTCTAAAACATCGCAAAGATATATTATTTTTCATGAACAAGGTACTACCAGAGCCGGTTTTTTGCTAATATTTAACAGAACCGCATTTGCATTAACGGTTGTTAAACGCTACTGAGTGGGTAATTTACATTCGTTTACTTATGCGGAAGAAAACTGTCGGGATCCGTATTGCCCACGCCTTTTCATCCATGCAGTAGCAATTTTTTCACTTTTCATTTTTCACTTTTCACTTTTCTTTATACCTTTGCACTTAGAATCAGGCAGTAAACCGGCTTGTCGCTAGTTTTCCCGGCTACGGGAAGACGAGAGGAAAGTCCGGGCAACGCAGGGCATCCCGCTTCCTAACGGGAAGAGACTCGTGAGGGTCTGTAAATGCAGAAGAAAATAACCGCCCTCTTTTGAGGGTAAGGGTGAGAAGGCAGGGTAAGAGCCTACCAGGTTGATGGTGACATCAATGCTGTGCATTCCGGGAGTTGAAAGTTCATGTATACCAGCGAACAAAAGAGAAGGCGGCCCGTCTGAGCTGGAGGGTAGAACGATAGAGGCCTGCGGTGACGTAGGTCGTAGATAAATGACAAGCACTTTTTCTCCCCAAAAAGGGTAAAAGCACAGAACCCGGCTTACAAGTTTACTGCCTTTTTCTGTTTTTATACAGACAAGGATGAGAAACCTGGATTACATATGGAACATCAACGAGCAGAAACTCTCCCCATACAAGAGATTTAAGCTCAGGATGTTAAAGAGAGGCATCATCATTACGGAATGCATCATGAAGAGCAACCTCATGAGCTACGCCTCTGCCCTGACGTACAACTGCATGTTAGCGGCGGTTCCCGTATTGGCCATCATCTTTGCTATTGCCAAGGGATTCGGGTTCGATAACTTCCTGGAAGAACGCCTACGCAACTCGCTGGAGATAAACCCGGAGATTATGGACACAATTCTGGGCTTTGTCGACTCCTATCTGCAACATACCAAGAGCGGCGTATTCTTGGGCGTAGGCTTAGTATTCCTGCTATACACCTTGCTGTCCCTGACAACCAACATAGAGACTGCCTTTAACACCATCTGGTTTGTAAAATCATCACGTAACATATACAAGAAGATTACGGATTACATCAGTGTATTTATCCTACTGCCCTTTATCATCATTATCCTGAGCGGACTGAATATGGCACTGATGACATTCAAAAGTCTGATTCCCGAATATGAGTACCTGAGCAATACCTTAGGAACCATCCTACAGTTGTCGCCCGTAGTACTTATCTGTATCGCTTTCATCCTGCTATACAAACTGATGCCCAACACGCATGTCAAGTTCAAGAACGTAATCGTACCAGGCATCTTGGCAGGTGTAACATTCACCGTTATCCAGTACCTGTATATACATTATCAGATTAAGTTGAGCAGCTACAATGCCATCTACGGTTCGTTTGCCGCCCTCCCCCTTTTCATGCTGTTGCTGCAGATTTCCTGGAGCATATGCCTGATAGGCGGAGAGCTGTGTTACGCTAACCAATGCATGGAGAACTACGCCTTCGAACGACAGAGCTTCGACCTTAGCCGACGCTATCGCGACACCATCTGCCTGCTGCTCATGAGCAAGATCTGCAAGCGCTTTGCCAACGGAGACTCGGCATATTCCGCCCGCACGCTGGCAAAGGACACGCAATTACCTGAAACGGTAGTCAGAATCCTGCTGGACGAGTTAGCCAACATGCGACTACTGGTAGAGACTCACAACGAGGCAGACAACGTTTCACTATACCTGCCCGCAGTGGACATTCACCGTATGACACTAAAGATGGTAATCAAGCATATAGACAGCTTTGGCTCTGAGGCCACCTCACACACCTGGAGAATGAATGCTCCTGAGTGGGAAAGACTGCGTACGCTAAGGTACCACGACAAGGACACCCTATTGATTGACGTTTAAACTTTTACACATTATGATACTGAAGATACTATTGGGATGGTTTATATTCGACCTTATTGTCTACATTACAATGTGGTTCGAGGCCATTTATTACAAGAAGAATCTGCCTGCCGTTTTCCAAAAGCTTCTCATGGCTTTTACTGAGGAAGAATAGGACACAACCTTGCACTTCGATGTAACGAACAACAAAAAAGCCCTCGCTATTGCGAAGGCTTTTTTTGTATACGTAAATACCGGATTTTAGTTGTTCTTTATCAGGAAAATCATGGATGTTACAGTAGCCAGCGTACTGATAATGGTAGCACCTGCCGTCCAGAATGTATAGAAGGCACTGCTCTTGATACTCTGGCTCTTGTTGGGCTCAACGTAGATCAAGTCGTTCTGCTGCACATAATAGCCAGGACTCTCAAAGACATCAGACTTAGTAAGGTCTATCTCGTACATCATGCGCTGACCCTCAACCTCACGGAATAGCTTAATCTTCTGACGCAAACCCGTATCGGCAATATCACCGCACTGAGAAAGCACATCGAGCACTGTATTACGCTCACTGGTCAAATTTACCACTTTGGGAGCCTTTACGGCACCCAGGACTGCCACACGGGCATTCAGCAGATTAACGGTTACACCCGGATCTGAAATATGGTTCACCTCCTTGATCTTCTCTTCGATAACCTTGGCGGCATCAACAGTTGTAAGACCTGCTACATGGACCTTACCTATAGAAGGAAGAACCACATAACCATCATTGGTAATGGTATATCCGTATGCATTGGACATACCGCCGGAAGCTCCAGAAGAGAGATAAGAAGAACCATTCGAACGACCTCCACCGGTAGAACCCATTACAACATCTTGGGAAAACACAGAGAGCAAATCAGGCTCACTGCAAGTTACCTTAACCAGAATCTGGTCGGCAGGCTTCAACTTCATCTCATACTGCTGCAGTACCTGCTGAGCCTGTGTATACAAAGAATCTGCACCCTGGAAGTAAACAATTTTCTTGGTAGAGACACAGCTGCACATCATTACAGCAAGTGCCAAAACAGAAAGGATGGAATAAAACTTTTTCATTTTATTAAACATATTTGCATGGCAAAGTTAATGCTTTTATTCTATATTTCTGCTATATAAGGTCGTTTTTTAGCAAAATAATGGTTCAATTGCGGATTTATGGCGAAAATTATATACCTTTGCAACAAAACTTTTCTGATTTATGACTATTGCAGTAGATTTTGACGGAACTATCGTTGAGCACAGATACCCCGAGATTGGCAGAGAAATTCCCTTTGCCACAGACACACTGAAGATGCTCATCAAGGAGCAGCACAAACTAATCCTATGGAGTGTAAGGGAAGGAAAACTGTTGGACGATGCCGTAGAATGGTGTAAAGCCAGAGGCGTAGAGTTCTATGCCGTAAACAAGGACTTCCCCGAGGAAGATGTAGAGAAGAACATGCACTTCAGCAGAAAGTTGAAAGCCGATGTATGGATTGACGACAGAAACGTAGGCGGCTTACCCGACTGGGGCACTATCTACGAGATGATCTCAAAGAAAAAGACCTACGAGCAAATACTGACAGAACAGCTTAGCGCCGAACCAGAGAAGCCAAAGAAGAAATGGTGGCAGCTATAATACAGAAATCGAACACAACAAAGCCTTGGGCACAAACCCAAGGCTTTTTCTATACCTTATTTATATTATAGGCATTATTTAGCGTAAGAAACAGAACGTGTCTCACGGATAACGGTTATCTTAACCTGACCGGGATAAGTCATCTCGTTCTGAATCTTTGTGGCGATGTCTGTACTCAACTGCTCTGTCTGCTTGTCGTCAATCTTATCAGCACCAACAATTACACGCAGCTCACGACCCGCCTGAATAGCATAGGTCTTGACAACGCCAGGATAACTCATGGCAATATTCTCAAGATCCTTCAGACGCTTGATATAAGCCTCTACAATCTCGCGACGAGCACCAGGACGGGCACCACTGATAGCATCACAAACCTGAACAATGGGAGCCAACAGAGTGGTCATCTCCATCTCGTCATGATGTGCACCGATAGCATTGCAGATATCAGCCTTCTCCTTGTACTTCTCTGCCAACTTGGCACCATACAATGCGTGTGGCATCTCTGGCTCTTCATCGGGTACCTTACCAATATCATGCAACAGACCTGCGCGCTTAGCCTTCTTGGGATTCAATCCCAACTCACTAGCCATAACAGCACAGAGGTTAGCAGTCTCGCGGGCATGCTGCAACAGGTTCTGACCATAGCTGCTACGATACTTCATCTTACCAATGATACGAATCAGCTCTGGGTGCAAGCCATGCACACCAAGGTCTATGGTTGTACGCTTACCAGTCTCAATGATTTCCTCGTCAACCTGCTTCTTCACCTTTGCCACGACCTCCTCAATACGGGCAGGATGAATACGTCCATCAGCTACCAACTGATGCAAGGCCAAACGGCAGATTTCACGTCTAACGGGGTCGAAAGCGCTGATAACAATAGCCTCTGGGGTATCATCTACTACAATCTCAACACCTGTAGCAGCCTCCAAGGCACGAATGTTACGACCTTCACGACCAATGATACGGCCCTTTACCTCGTCGTTCTCGATATGGAAAACAGTTACGCTGTTCTCAACAGCCGTTTCTGTTGCCACACGCTGGATGGTCTGTATGATAATGCGCTTAGCCTCCTTGTTGGCAGTCATCTTGGCATCATCCATAATCTCGTTGATATAGGCAGCAGCACTTGTCTTAGCCTCATCCTTAAGAGATTCTATCAGACGTTCACGAGCCTCATCCACACTGAGACCAGAGATCTCCTCCAACTTGGTTCTCTCCTGCTCCAACAGACGCCCCATACGCTGCTCCACCTCTTCTTCTTTCTTCTGAAGTACAGCCTGCTGGGTCTCCAGACGTGTACGTAACGTATCAGATTCCTGCTTACGACGTGTCAGCTCATCTTGTCTCTGGTTAAGGCTGAGTTCTCTCTGCTTGGCTCTGTTCTCTGCCTGCTGAATCTGCTGGTTACGTTGGCGAACCTCCTTTTCCAACTCAGCTTTCTTGCTGATGAACTTCTCCTTAACTTCCAGTAATTTCTTTTGCTTGATTATCTCGGCTTCTTGTTCAGCCTCCTTGGCCATTCTTTTACGCTTGCTTGGTAATACAGAAAAATACCATATGCAAAAAAGGACTGCGAAGGATACTACTCCAAACACCAGGCCGTAAATAATATAAGGTATCATGAATATTTAATGTTTGAATTATTAATTGGGGTCATTAACTCTCTGATTTCTTCTCGAGTGCGGACTCCAACTCTGCAAGCAACGGCTTCAGACGACTGGTTATAGGCTCTATATCCATAGACGTCTCTTGCTGCTTGACTTTAACAGCTATATCTAAAATGGTCATCACCAGGTACATCTCTGTACTCTGGCCCGGGTAGCTGTTAGTATAAAAGTTGAACCTCTCCTTGATAAGCTTTTCTGCCTGTCTGTAAACATATTCCTCTTCACGACGAACAGTCATAGGCAACGTCCAGCTGCCAAAACGGAGAGTTATTGATAAGGTGTCACTACTTTGCTCAGCCATAATTCTATTCTACTTTAAGCATGGAGATACACCGGTCAACGTCACGCACCATCTTTCTGATACGGCCTCGGAGATCTTTTACATCATCATCCGCCATATCAATGTACTTAGCCATCTTCAGATGGGTATATTGTTCCTGGAGTTCTTCATTCTTCTGCTTCAACGACAGAATCTCCGCATCACGCTCTTTCAAACGCGACAAGAGTTCCTTCTTCTCTTCCTGAGATTTACTATACTGCAGCAATAGCTGGCGAGTACGCATCTCAAGCCGAATAATTAGTTCTGTCAGTTTTGCATCCATTTTCTATTGAAACTCCAATATTTCGAGGACAAAGATAACTATTTTTTTTCTTTATGCAAAATTATTCCTCACTATTTTTCTTTGGCTCCTTTTTTGCAAGCATAACAAGGGTGTAAACGTACTCAGACATCCAAGATTCCGAATAGCCAAGAGCAGATTGATACTTTCTGACAGACACACAGGTACGACGTACACCTTCGTCCTTCCAACTTGTCTTAGTCATTACCTCATGAACCTGCTTCTCCACCATCTGGCGCAAGGCGTTCTTGAAGAATCCCGGCAAGCGGAACTTCCACTGCATAAGGTTGCCCATCAGCATCATAAGATCCTGACTAAAACCCTGGAAGGTTATCAGATAAGCCTGAACATCCTGCATCTTCTTGCAACGTTTCTTCACGCTGCCATCTATCTCAGCAAAGAAGCCGTCACTGATATGATAGATATCCTGCATCAGCTTACGGCATTGCTTCTTCTCGCCAAGGCCCAACTTGTTATTTACCGTTTGAACGTGATAGGTCTGCTTGAAAACCCTAAGGTCAGGCAGTGCAGCCAAGTTGTTAATTCCCAATTGGGAAGCAATGGCCGACTGATAATAGACACGAATCAGCAACATAAAATCCTCCATGCCGCCAATACGAGTTCCCGAGTCGGATTTCCGAGCAAATAATTTTGAAAATATCGACATAATTGTTAATTGCTTATATATTTATTCTGTTTTGTTTTTGCCAAATAACGCTTTTACGAGAATCCTAACATCCAGCCACAGAGACCAGTTCTGCGTATACCAAACGTCAGCATCCTTACAAAGGCAACAGTTCGCCATTCCCGGTTTGACATAATTAAAGGTTACAGGAACCGCATCCGCCGTTTCCTTTACAAACCGGAGGCCCACAAGAGACATACTACCCCTGAACACATTCATAAACTGGGGCATCAAGCGGAATCTATCCCTCTGAAGGAATGATTCTGCCGGGAGATCTGCCGTTCTGAAAGCCACACGCTCTAAACGCTGCCCTCTCCTACCCGTTTCTTTAGTGAAAGAGAAGACCGGCCCTGGACTCTTACGCTTGATGATGATTGCAGCAGCAATGTAAATGAAGGGGAAAAATATTAACAGGGACAGTCCACTAAGCAACAAATCGAAAATACGTTTCGTCACCCTGTTCCACCAATGGCTAAGCGGCTCATCAAGAGGCGAAGAGAAAGCAAGAAACCCTACATTCCTTACACGCATATTCTTCTGTAAAGCAGCAAGCTCGGGAATACAAAAGAACAAGCAAACACCCTTCTCCTGACAAAAGCGGGAAAGAGTTGACAAATCAGCCGACCTTGCCGCCGTAGATGCACAACAAACCGCACCAACATTATCCACCGCCTGAAGGCCTTCCGACAAAGATTCAGGCGACAACACCTGAACCTGAGAGACAATTCCCTGCCCGCTCAGTCCTGCTTGGATTTCTGCTGCTTCCTCATCCGTCCCGACTATCAACAAACCTTTGTTAGGGTTTTGCATACCCTTATATAATATCCTCATATTAGAATTTACACTCGTATTTCTGCAAAATTACAACAATTTAGGCAATCCATGTATAAATGGCACGAAAATTATCACAAAAATCAAAAAATGTCAAAAAATGTCACAAAACGCTTCACGCGTACAAATAAAAATGTTAACTTTGCATGAAAATAGTATTGCGATTAACAAATAAAAGGATAAAAAACATGGCTGATTACGTTGCTAATGAGAATGTAAATGAAGAAGAATCCAGCGCGTTTAACCTAACTGCGATATGGAAAATCATCGTCCTCAACTGGCAGTGGATTATAGCATCCACAATTGTTGCATTAGGCTTGGCCTTCTGCTATCTACGATACACCAACCCAGTTTACACATCATCGATGAAGATCCTCATCAAGGATGATGACAAGAAAGGAGCAAGGGGAGCTGGCCAGATGATGAATCTGGAGAATGTAGGTTTGTTTTCCAACAGTAACGGTTTCGACAACGAGTTGGAAATCCTGCGAAGCACCAACATCAACACCAGAGTTGTAAAAGCCCTGAAGTTGTACGTTGCGTATGCCATTGACGGCAGAATACGCAAGAGAGAATTGTACAACACCAATCCTCTGATTGTTGATATGCCAGAAAGCCAGTTGTCCGCCTTGCAGACGACAGTCAGCCTGGAAATCAAGAAAGACGACAAAGAGGGATATGTCATCAAAGGAGCAATTCCAGTCAAAGGCAAAAAGGAAAAGATAACATTTGACCGTAAGATCGAGAAGTTGCCCGGGAATATCACAACTCCCGTAGGTACCGTTATCATCCAGCAGAATCCTACCAGCAAGATGACGGAAGACCGTACGCTATATGCTTACATTCTCCCATTAGACGTAGCCGGAAGAATATATACCAAGAAACTTGCAGCTACCGCAACCAGTAAGACAACAACCGTTGCTGCTATCACATTCACAGATACACAAGTTGAACGTTCTATAGATTATCTGAACGAGTTGTTGAAGAGTTACAACGAAGACGCCAACGAAGACAAGAACGAGGTTGCCACAAAGACCGACGAGTTCATCAGAGAGCGTCTGCTGAACATCCGTGGCGACTTGGATATCACAGAAAGTAACTTGGAGCAGTACAAGAAGAGCAATGATCTGATTAACCTGACCAACGATGCTACCAACTCTCTGACAAAGACAACAGAATACCAGTCACAACAAGTTGAACTGGAAACTCAGTTGAATCTTATCACAGCATTGGTTAATTATACCAACAATCCTGCCAATGCCATGCAGGTAATTCCTGCCAACCTAGGGCTCCAGAACAACAACCTGAATCAGCAAATCAGCAAATACAACGAGGGCGTTTTGCAGCGCAACCGTCTAATCAAGTCTTCAAGCGAGGACAACCCCTATGTACAGCGCATCACTGCCGAGTTGGAGGAAATGTGGCCTTCCATCAGAATGAGCTTGGAGGCAATCAAGAACGACCTTCAGACTCAGAAGAGAAGTGCCGACAGTCAGTATCGCATGTTCAATAGCCGCATTCAGAGCACTCCTACTCAAGAGCGCGCACTGACCAACATCATGCGTCAGCAGGAGATTCAGGCCAACCTGTATCTGATGCTGTTGCAGAAGCGCGAGGAGAACGCCATCTCACTGGCAAGTACAGCTGCGAAGGCAAGGATTATCGACTCTCCCCAATACATGGGACAGGTTGCTCCCAAGAGAATGATTATCTGGATGATTGCCTTGATTCTTGGCTTCGGATTCCCCATCGGTTTCGTGCTCTTGCTGAATCTGCTACGCTACCAGATTGAGGGTCGTGAAGACATTGAGAAACTGACCAAGATTCCCATTCTGGCAGACATTCCTCTGGGAAGCAAAGTTGTGGACGGCGAGAAAGCTCTGGTGGTTCGCGAAAACTCAAACAACACCATGGAGGAAGCTTTCCGTGGTCTTCGAACCAACCTGCGTTTTGTTCAGAGCGAGTCAGAAAAAGTTATCTGCTGTACCAGTTGTATCCCTGGTGAAGGAAAGACCTTTATTTCTACCAACCTGGCAATGTCTCTGGCCCTGATGGGTAAGAAGGTAATCATTGTAGGTTTGGATATCCGTAAGCCCCGTCTGGTTAAGTTGTTCGGAATCCCCGTAAGCAAGAACGGTCTCACAACCTTCCTTTCAAGCGATGACATGGGATATGATTTACTGGAATCACAGATTACCCACAGCATTGGCAACGCTAACCTTGACGTCCTGCCCGCTGGTGTCATTCCTCCCAACCCAGGCGAGTTGATTTCACGCAATCAGTTGGATCGCGCCATTGAATTACTGAAGGAGCATTATGACTATATCGTGATAGATACACCTCCTATCGGATTGGTAAGTGACACCTTATCTATTGCACGTGTAGCAGACGTCACCTTGATTGTTTGTCGTGCCGACTATTCACCACGTTCCAACTTCAACCTTATCAACAGCCTGAACGACAACAACAAGCTGCCTAAGGTTAACATAGTACTGAACGGCGTAGACCTAAAGAAGAAGAAGTACGGCTACTACTACGGATATGGTAAGTACGGTAAGTATGGTAAGTACGGTAAATATGGTAAGTATGGATACGGCTACGGTAAATACGGCCACTATGGTATTTACGGACAATACGGTAGCCAAAACGGCAGTAGGGAACATACAGAAAAATAAATGAGAAAACTGTTAACACTCCTGATAACTATCCTTCCCTGGACGGCTGAAGCACAACTCAGCCGTTTGGGGGAGGATGTGTTTTATGAAGGTACTATCACAAGTGCTTTCAGCGGGGGTGACTATGCACCGTTTTGGTTCACAAGCAACAGATACGGATTAAGTTCCCACAAGAACAACTACGGCTATCTGCGTGGCAGCATCCAAAGAGACGTCATGACAGATAGCGTCCGCAATTGGCGCATAGGCTACGGAGCCGACATTGCTGCTGCCGTAGGAATGGAGGGCAAACACTTTATCATCCAGCAGCTTTATGCAGACATCCAATGGAAGGCGCTCCGCCTAAGTCTAGGCCAGAAAGAGCGTCCCCTTGAACTGAAGAATCAGGCACTGAGCAGTGGTGCCATGACAACAGGTATCAATGCACGACCCTTGCCACAAGTGAGAGTGGAGATTCCTGACTTCCTGACTATTCCCGGGACAAAGAACTGGCTGGCCGTTAAAGGTCACATTGCATATGGATGGTATACAGACAATGCCTGGCAACGCCAGTTTAACGACAACACCTTCAACTACTACACTTCAGGCTCGTTGTACCACTCCAAGGCTGCGTTCCTACGTATAGGCAACACAGAGAAGTTCCCTCTGACCGTAACGGGAGGAATTGAAATGAGTTGTCAGTTTGGCGGAACAGGTTATAACCTCAAGCAAAGAACCGGCTTTGATGCACCTATAGAGAACAAAGTCTCTCTGCTTCATGGATTCAAGAGTTTCTGGAATGCATTTATTCCTGGAGGCGGCGACCTTAACGATGGCGATATTTATTCCAATCGCGAAGGCAACCAATTAGGAAGCTGGCATCTGCGAGCCGACTATCACGGCAAGGGATGGAGCGTAGCCGGTTACATGGAGCACTTCTTCGAAGACCAAAGCCAATTGTTCTGGCAGTATGGATGGAAGGATATGCTATGGGGCGCAGAAATAAACTTGCCCAAGAATCCGTTCCTGAGCAGCCTTGTCTATGAGCATATTGGTACGATGGATCAGAGTGGTGCAATTTACCATGATCATACAAACGCCATACCAGAACAGATTAGTGGATGCGACCAGTATTACAACCACCATATATATGGCGCCTGGCAACATTCGGGCTATGTGATGGGAAACCCGTTACTATCATCCCCTATGTATAACGACAGATTTGGTTTTAGCAATAATCTCATGGTATATCACAGCCGCATCAATGCCCACCATATAGGCCTTAGCGGTCAACCCGCAGAAGAATGGGGCTGGCGTCTGCTATTTACCCACGAGAAGAGTTTGGGTTCCTACAATGCACCCACACCAAATCCCCAGGAAGCTAATTATCTGATGGCTGAAGTTACCTACAAGCCGCACAAGATAAAAGGATTAGGCATCACTGCCAGTTACGGCCATAATGATGGAGAAATCCTGGGGAACAGCAATGGCGGCATGCTATCCGTATCCTATAACGGATGGTTCAACAAAACAAAGTAATACATGAAGACACGAAAGCATATATATATATATTGTATTGTAGCACTCTTATCCTTGTTCCTACAAACCAGTTGTGAGAACAAGCGAGACGATAGCGGCACATTAGGTGGGATGTGGCAATTGGTAGAATGGAGGAACGCTGACGGCTCCCTTGCCTACGACAAGCCCGACAAGCATATCTATTACAAGATACGCAGCAACTTACTGATGCTGCAAGAGTTGCCAGGTGAAACTGACACGTACTTTATGACGTATTATCATCTGGAAGGTGAAAATCTGGTAATCAACCAGCCCTTTACAATCGTCAGAGATTCTGAATTAGATACTATTCCATATACTATCGATGCTTTGCGCAAATACGGAATCTCAGGCAACGGACGACTGCACATAGACGTACTGAATTCAGATAAAATGGTACTTACAGGAGAGAGCGGGACATTACGCTTCCGCAAATATTAAAGATAAAAAAGCAAAAAACAGGATTGTTTTCAGGAAAACCCTGCAATCAGAACAATAAATTAAGCTTAAAGAACGTTTATATAATATAAACGACAATATGACTGCGCTCTATATTTTCATATCCTTCGTAGCTTCGGCATTAACCTCAATGTTGTTAATGCCTTGGATACTGAGTTTGTGTAAGCGCAACGGATACTTCGACAGGCCCAATGATCGCAAGGTTCACAAGAACAACACACCACGTTTGGGAGGTGTTGTTTTTGTACCCAGTGCCATAGTCGGCATTGCTGCCACCTTAGCCATCTTCTTCAACTTCGTCGGAGAGAGCGAGCCTCTTAAATCCAGCACCCTTCTGATAGGCTTTGGTATCTTTGCCACATACGTTACAGGTTTGCTGGACGACCTTTTCGGACTCTCTGCCCACCTGAAGTTCTTTGTCCAGTTCATTGCAGCACTCTGCTTTCCCCTGATAGGTTTAACACTCAATAACCTATACGGTTTCTGTGGCATATATGAGATTCCAGAGATTGTCAGTTATCCTCTGACAGTCTTTCTGGTGATGCTGATTGTCAACAGCATAAACCTAATTGACGGAATAGACGGACTTGCCAGCAGCCTTTCCCTGATAGCATTTGTTGTCTTTACATGGGCTTTCTGGAGTTGGGGCATGAATATATTCTGCCTCTTCACGGCAGCCATGTCCGGAAGCCTTATAGTCTTTCTATGGTATAACCTTTTTGGCGACAACGCGAAGGGCACCAAAATCTTCATGGGTGATTCTGGTAGCTTGATGTTAGGATACGCACTAAGCTATCTAGGACTGAAATACTGTTCTGATAACACCATTAAAGAGCCTGAGTCGTTTAGCCTGCTGCTCTTCTACACACTTCTGCTGATACCTACCTTCGACCTTGTACGTGTTGCCTGCAGTCGCATTCTCAGAGGCGAGCATCCGTTCCATGCCGACAAGACGCACCTGCATCACAAGCTCATGCGCACCGGCCACTACATGACTATGGCTTTGCTGACCATTTTGGCTGCAGACATCCTCTTTGCCCTACTGAATTGGGGATTGTATATGGTCAACGTTGATATCACATGGATTGTATTGACTGACGTAATAATCTTTGTTATCTGGCAGAAAAGGATTGACCACAATATCGCCAAAAACGATGAGCGCTTAGCCACAGAGACAAACCTGCGCCAGGAGTTGAAGGAGAATGCAGCTAAGGCCAAGAAAATATGCATCCTTACGCCCCGTTTCCCTGTTCCAGAGAACGGTGGCGATGTGCTACGTATCAACAACATAGCACACCAGCTCCGCAAGCAAGGATACAAACTGATTCTGCTCAGCTTGGAGGAAAACGGAGAACCTCAGATCTTTGAGGCTCAGCGTATCTATCATAAGGTTTATACCGTACACCGTTATCACATAGCATCACTCTTTCATGCCCTGATATGCTTCCTGCAGGCAAAGCCCATGCAATGCGGCTTCTATATGTCTGGTTCTTACAGAAGAAAGTTACGCGAGATTATTCAGAAGGAGAACCCCGACCTGTTCATAGCCCATCTGTTGCGTATGATGCCTTATCTGGATGAACTGGGACTTCACAGCCGTTCTATCATAGAGATGACGGACGCCCTCTCCAAGACCTATGCTATGTCTTCACAAAGCAAAGGCAACTGGCTACTGAGAAACGTCTACCGTATGGAACAGCGCCTTATTCTCAGAGCCGAGCAGTACAGTCTGCTACACTTCCCCAAGAACGTACTGGTATCGCAGGCTGATATTGACTATCTGAAGACAAAATCCCTTCACCCTGAAAGTCTGGAACTTCATACCAACGGCATCATTTGCAGCAAGAGTCTTAAGCACAAATATAATCCTGATAAGATTGTCTTTGTTGGTAATATGAGAACGCTACAGAATCAGGATGCCGTATTATGCTTTGTACAGGATATCTTCCCACGAATACTCAAGCAAAAGCCTGACACCAAATTCTATATTGTAGGAGCACAGCCCCCACAAAGCATACAGCAACTGGCATCAGAGAATATCTTCGTTACCGGTTATGTTGACGAGATAGAGAGTACCATCAGCGATGCTTGTCTGGCAATAGCTCCCGTTCGAGTTGCTGCAGGCATACAGAACAAGGTTCTTGCTGCCATGAGTTGCGGCATTCCCGTTGTAATGACGAGCCTCATCTCTAATGCCATTCCTGAGCTCAAGCACGAAGAGAACTGCCTCATTCAGGATGAGCCAGCTACACTGGCTGATGCCTGCCTGCGTATCATGAATCATCCCGACCTGCGCCAGCAGCTTGCTATCAATGGCTACGAGATGGTCAAGCAGCACTATTCCTGGAAAGAGAAGATCTACGGATACGTACGTTGATTCTCCCCCTCTATTATTATTTTCCCCCCCCCACATAATAAAACAGATTATCCCTAATAGGAAAATGTTTTATTAAGGCATTAGAAATTATTTTCAAGGCTTGAAAATATATAATCAAGCTTTGAAAATATATAACCAAGCCTTGAAAATAAATTATCAAAGCCTGAAAATAGTTTTAAAACACGTATTAAAACCTTTTATATAACGATATAGGAAGTTTTATCCTTAGGACTAAACAACTTTATGCATAAAGGGAATCTTACGCAGTACCCAACTGACGATAAGAGAAAGGCCAAACAAAACTATACATGCAATAGGAATACTTATGCAGGAAGGCGCATAAGCAATCAAATCAACATGTAACACCTTGCAAGCCACATTAATGAAGAATGGATGAACAAGGTAAATTGCAAAGCAATATGGATAACAGGCCGTTGCCATAGGCCAATGGAAATCCATACGCTTGAAAAAGAGGAACAAGCCCGCTGCCCCTATAACTACAGGTACGTCAGAGCACACAATCATATGCTCAGGGAGGAATCCGAAAAAAGTTGCAATAACTGTTGCCGGCAATAAAAGCAAAATCAGGAAACAAGTAACAGAACTCAATCGAAGTTCTTCTAAGAATGCCAAATAATATCCCAGTATATAATAGAATATGAAGGGGGTACCCATTAACATCCAACCCTCTATAGGAACGCCGTAGCCCTTAAGCATCGGCAAAAGAGAAGACATCAGGAAGAGGACAAGGAGTACCCCCTCCACAGTACGACGCGACTCCACCTTAATAAGAGCTTTGACAAAGGGAGTCAGCATATATAGACCTATCAGCATGTACAAGTACCACATATGAGTCCAAGAATGACCCACAAGCAGGTTATAGAAAGCACTTGCAATAGGTTCATGAGAGAATACAGCCTCCATCAGACACATAGGGAGTCCAAATACTACAAGTGCCAAAGCTATACGCCTGACATACTTCCGCAGCAATATTGGATAAGATGTATCACGCTCGGGACTAAGAAACAGCGCCCCACTTATCATCACAAAAACAGGAACAGCGAAAGAAGCAATATCATGATAGAAAGTATAGAAAAACAGGTTTGAATACGAGGGAGGATTATTCTGGTCACAGAAAGACGAACCTGTATGCATCAACACAACCGCAACCGTTGCCAATAAGCGAAGGGCATCAAAATAGAATTTCTTTTGTATCATATCAATACTAACATTTGCCTACTATGAAAACAGAATAAAAACACCAAAAAACAATCCGCCACAAAACAAGTTTATCAATCTTTCGCCTTCTTATACGGATTACAATATATGCCTTTGAGCATATCATAGAAAGCTTTTATCATGGAATGCTCTTTATGATAAATAGGATATTTTCTTACAGCAAAGTATAAGGCATAACATGTAGCCATGCATTTACCCATATAGCGTGCTGTAGCCCATCCTCTGTTTACAAAATAATTTGTGTTGAAGCCCTGGAACCAAGACGAAGCGCTTCCAGGAATAAGTTTGGCAATTTCTATCGGCACATACTGCAGGCAGAGCCCATGTTTGAGACAGTCAAAAAGAAATTTTATCTCTTCGCCAGAACCATGTCCTGTACCAGACCCCATCTCTACATCAAACAGGATGCTAGCCTGTTTAACACGTTCCCTCCGAAAGGCTATTTGCCAACTTGCAATCTTCAACGCACCAAGATAACCGACTTTAAAAGGTTTTGGCGAAAAAGTCTTACCTATATCATTTTCCACCTGGAAAAGAATCACATCGGCCTGTGGATAGTCTGTAAAAGCCTGTACTATGATATCCTCATAATTATCTGTATAAATTTCATCATCATCCGATATAAGACACAAGTCAGCATTAGAATGCAGGATAGCCATATTACGGCTTCGCGACAAACCACGTTCTGTTGTTGAAATCATGCGAACCCGATTGCCGTTATAATCATATGAATCAAGGCCGTCCGTATCACATTGATTTATGATGACAGCATTCCCACTGAGATGAGACCGGGCTACTAGAGACCAGTCTTTCTGATACATGCATGAAATAAGTACGTCGACTGTCATTTCTTAAGATCTTTAATTCGTGTCTTTATCTCTTTCCTAAGCGCCTTAAGTACGGCAAAGTTTTCCTCGTCACATTTCCCCCTTATTTTACGGAGATAGCATCTTGCCAGTAAGACATTATTGGTTTGTAGATATGTTCTTAATGTCTTCTGAACGGGCCAACCTTTTTTCTCATGATGATAGAGATCCACCTCAAGAAGTTTTTTCTCGTAGCTAAGGCTAGGAGTCCGTCCTAGCATAAGGTGTATGTATCGGATACTGGGGTCATATCGGAAATAATTACCAAACTTTCTGGACAAGCGATAATGAATATCATCCTCCTCACCATACATGAAGACACTTTCGTCAAATAGTCCGACAGCTTCAAACATCGTTTTACGGACAAAGAAGCATGAACCAGAGAAATACATCCAACGGGGCCAATACCAGTCCATTCTATTGCATAGTCCCGTCAGAAGAGTTCGTACATAACCATTCGTCATCACGGTGAACAAGAAAGAAAAACGACTGGGAATACTGGGGGTGAACATCTGCTTCATGCCATACATTATCAGTTTCTCATCTTGTTGGAAAGCTTCCAATGGTTTTCTTAAGAAAGGCCCCATCATACGTACATCAGGATTCATGATGAGGATGACTGGAGCTGTGGCATGACGGATGCCCACGTTGTTGCCCTGTCCGTAGCCACCGTTTTGTGTATTCTCAATGAGTACAATATCCTCACCCCACTGCTGACGCAGGCGCATAAACATCGGCTGTGGCTCACGACTGCAGTTATCCACAATGATGAGTTCTATTTCAGATAAAGGAATATCAGCCTTCTGTTTAATAGAATTCACACAATCAAAGATGTCTTTCCCTGAATTATATGTTACGATTATAATAGATACCTGCTTCATCTTCCTAGACATGTCTCACAAGATTCTGTATAGGCAACATCATTTACAGACATCTTTTTCTATGAGCATATTTGACTATTTTTCGTTACAAATATACAAAAAACATCCAATATAGCCAAAAAAAACTCAGAAACCATCCTTTATTATAACCAGCATGTAACTATATTTGTATCTAAAACTTTATCTATTCCGAAACAAACGCTAGCTTTTTCTTCTCCCTTCTATAATAATTACGAAGACATATTGCCATTGGGATTTGACGCGCCAACTTTGATGGCAATATAAATGACAGCAATCTTGTTAATGATACTTGCAGTTTCAACAAAAGACCGTATTTGGGAGAATACTTTTTAACTATCCTGACGAATTTCTGTGCTAAATTAGGGTCGATTCCTGTGCTGAAGATATAATTGTATATAAATATCACGCCATCATAAAGTGCCTCGTCATATTTATGTCCGAAGCGACCTTGTATGGTTTCATAGAATTTGTTTATGGCGTATAAATTACTCTGTCTATGTTCCTGAGACAGTATCTTTTTCGAGACAGACTCCGAATTTACATTTATACGGTAACCGAAGTGAGGCTTACAGCTACAATACTCATATTTTAAGCCCTTGAGTATGGTTGCCAGATTAAAATCGGCATCCTGCAAGGACAAAAGATTCACATCCCACACAATATTATTTCTTCGAAGACTATCTGTACGATAAATATTGTTCCATACGACAAAAGGAAGGATACGCCTGCAGAAATATTCTATATCGTCTTTAAAGAAATGATACCCGAATATAAAACGATGCTTTTCTCTAAATACATCATTTTCCACAACACCAGAAGGGAATACCATAAAGTCGAGGTCTTCTCTTACAGACAAGGAATGCACACGTGTTTCAAGACAATCTGGAGTAATATAATCATCAGAATCGAAAAAGATTATATACTTACCACGGGCTTCTCTTAATCCAATATTCCGACAGGTCTGAGCCCCCTTGGGGTGTTCTGATCGTTGAATAATACGTATACGCTTGTCCAACATCTCATATTCACGCAGCAAAGATAATGTTTCCTCTTGCGAGCCATCATCAACCGTCAACAATTCCCAGTCCGAATATGAATTCGCAAGGATAGAGTCTATCATTTGCTTCAACTCATTCGGATGATTGAATACAGGCATTACTATAGAAAGAGTTATATCCATGCGCATCACTCCTTACCCTTTATTACGTCCTTTAAATATCCGATGATATACACAAAACTATCAAGTTTCAGAAGGATACATGTCAGAAAATAAGTCGCTGCACCAGCAACAACCTGCACAAGAAGAAGCAGAATATTGCTAAACGGCAAATAACCACAAGCATAGACAATAGTTCCCATCAACAATGCAGCCGTCAATGTCGGCAATACATCCCTCAACTGTTCGCATACGCCATAATTGACAAGTTTCTTGCTTGGAGACAAGTTAATGGCAATACAGATGGCATTATATAGTACAACGCCCCACGCTACAGCATAGACATTAATCATGAAACTGACTACAAGGATTATCGCTTCAATAATCTTTTTTATTATCTCAAGCTTCAGTATGATATTGCTATAGCCCAATGATTTGATTCCTATAGTATTGATATTCTGTATAGGCATCAGCAGAAATGCAATGCAGAAAATCTGAACAAAAGGAACAGCCGGTAGCCATTTTTCTGTAAGCAACACCAGAACAAGTTCCTTTGCAACAACAATGAAACCAACGAGCAAAGGAGCAACAAACAGATAACTGACGCCAATACTACGTCGCATCATCTGCTTTATTCGTAGTGTATTGTCCTGTTCTTCTGAAAGAGTGGGCAACAATACAGAATCGATTGAAGCAGTCACATTTGTCATCAACAACGAAGGAAGCGACCTACCCCTGTCAAAGAATGCAAGAGCAGCTGGCGTATATTGTCTGCCTATCACAAGACTACGAATGTTGTCATAAAAAGATATAATGAAATTTGTAACAAAGATCTTCCATCCGTAATCAAACAACCCCTTAAAACGTTCTTTTGAGAACACAAAAGCCGGATGCCACGGAATGAAGAACGACAGAAAAAAGCAACAAAAGAAGGAACCTGCTAACGTCTGTGCCACCAGAGCCCACACACCATAGTCTCCATATGCCATTGCTATGCCGATAACTCCTGAAAGGATTATTGCTAATGCATTTACATAGAATAGCTTCTGGAATAGCATCCGACGGGAAACGTATGCACGCTGTATTGAGTTGAATGAAAAAAGAAAAATGTTCAAGCCTAACACTCTCAATACAGGCGTCAATACATCCTTATGATAAAAAGAAGCAATAAGAGGTGCACCAAGGAACAGAATCAGATAAATAACAGCAGCCATTAAGAGACAGAACCAGAAAATTGTAGAGAAATCTGTCTGGTCTGCATCTTTCTTTTGTATTAAAGCAGTATTAAAACCTCCATCTATGATAACGTTCGCTATGTTGATGAATACAAGGATAATGGCAATAATACCATAATCCGTAGGCATCAAAATACGAGCAAGGATGATGGAAATAACAAAGGACACCAACTGAGAGCTGAACCGCTCCAACAGTTTCCATATCATTGAGCTTATTACCTTGTTACTACTGAATGCCATTGATCTTTGTCTTTGTTACATAGTTTCAGTAACGTTGTCGATAACTTTCTTCCAAGCATCCTTCCATCGGTGTAATGAGAAAGCGTCCTTTACACAATTATATGCATTAGCCTGAAGTTTGGCCCTAAGGGATGAGTCCTCTATTAAACAGGTCAAGGCATTGTAGAGTTCTTCCTCTTCAGGATATATCATCAAACCATTGTAGCCGTCAAGAACAATATTGGTCATTCCACCAACATTGGTACATACAACGGCACAACCAGAAGCCATAGCTTCCAAGAGAGAGAGAGAGGTACCTTCTGATCCTATCGTAGGAACAACGGCAATATCCTTATCTTCATGGATGTGAAGACTATCCTGACTGTCAAACGTAGTAAACTGAACGTTCTGGAACGAATCTAGTTTCTTGTGCATATAATCAGCATCCGGTCCTATTCCTGCTATTGTTACATTTATCTTCTGATGCTCTTTTAGCAGGCGCTCCATGACATTGGCAAAGAGACGAGTCCCACGATGGATAAAGAAACGACGCGCAAAGATAATGTTTATTCCATCATGCTGCTTTTGTGGTTGAGATGCTGGGATAGTAGTGAAGTTGGGAATAAAGATATGCCTAACCTGGGGGGATGGTGTTATGGCACGATGCCAATTGATAAAGTTATTATCAACGCATACCAAATAATCTACCTTCTTGATGCGAAGAACCGTCTTCCAGGCCAAGAAACATTTCCCCACATATTTCCTAAAGTATCTATATTTAGAGAAAGAAGAAGTTTCCGGAACATCCCAGAATATACCATGTTGGATAGCTATTGTCTTACAGGGAACAGACTGAGTGATACATGTTTCGCATGCATAAATCAGCAAGTCATTTGAACAATCAATACAAGAAAGAACCTTGGCCAATAACGCCTTCTTTATGGGCTCGCCATTTAAATCCTGGTGTTCTATACCATAGACATCACAATCATCCAGCTTCTTATAAAAGTCTCTTGTTGCACGCTGATATATTGACACAACATAGCCACATTGCCTTAATATAGGCACAAGATTGGTAATATATGTCTGAACACCCCCAATTGATACCTCCGTCCCATCTGGCTTGAGATAGTTGTAATAAATTATATGTGCACGTTTTCCGCTCATAAATAACTATTATACTGCCCCCCTAATAAAAAGAACACATCATTTCAAATAAAAACATTTACAATTCTATCACATGCCTTACCATCACCATAAGGATTAACAGCTTTACTCATCTTTTCATAAGCCACAGGATCATCTAAAAGTGTGCTCACCTCGGATACTATCTTTTGATAATCTGTACCGACAAGATGAACAGTTCCACTTTCTAATGCCTCTGGGCGCTCCGTAGTATCACGCATAACCAATACGGGTTTGCCCAAGCCAGGAGCTTCTTCCTGAATACCCCCGCTGTCAGTTAACACCAAAGTGGCTTTCTCCATCAAATAGACAAAACTGAGGTATTCCAACGGTTCTATAAAAAACATATTGGGGAATGATTTTCCATCAAATACCTCATGAATAGGTTTGCGGACATTTGGGTTCAAGTGCATAGGATAGACAAAATCCACCTCAGGGTATTTTAGAGTCAAGTCCTTGATAGCGGTCAGCATACGAATAAAACCCTCGCCGAAATTCTCCCTACGATGACCTGTGATAAGGACAAGCCTACGATCCAATTGAGCATTATAACCCGCCTGGCGCAACACCTCTTCCTGCTCTGCTGCAAGTGAAGGATTACGTTTCAGCTTATCAACAACCATATGCAATGCATCAATAACCGTATTGCCTGTTACATATATCTTACCTTGTGCATTTTCCGCCTTTAAGTTCTTTTCCGAAAGAGGAGTTGGTGCAAGATTATATGTAGCAATGCGACTGGTTATTTGCCGATTCATCTCTTCCGGCCAAGGACTATATATATTATAGGTACGCAAACCTGCCTCGACATGTCCAACGGGTATCTGCTGATAAAATGCAGCTAAGGCAGCTGCTGTAGAGGTAGTGGTATCACCGTGTACCAGAACAATATCTGGCTGTGCCTCCTTCAGCACATCTCGCATCCCCAGGAGTACACGAGCTGTAATATCATATAGGTCCTGACCTGATTTCATAATATCCAAATCGTAATCAGGTATAATATCAAAGATATGCAACACCTGATCCAGCATCTCCCGATGCTGGCCTGTAACACATACTTGTGTAGTAAAACTATCTTTATGTCGTTGAAACGCCTTCACCAAAGGAGCCATTTTAATGGCTTCCGGACGTGTTCCAAAGACTATCATTATTTTTTTCATATCTTGCAATATTTGCTATACAAAAACCTATCAGCAGAAAAAACAATGGGTCCAGAAGAAACGTACTACTTACAAAAAGTTTTACGACACTAGCGCAGAAAAGCAAAAGAATAAATGCCAAATCCATCTTACTTCTACATGTCCATATACCTGCTGCTAAAATCAAGACTAACACTATTAATATAAGAGTTCCTATATAATAACCGAAGGTGACGTGTAAATCACAAAGAAAGCTATGAGAATATATAATACCATATCTCTGTGACCCAAACATACCACACCCAAAGAAACTATCATTATGATCTAGAATTCCATATAATCGGTCGGTAAGCCAAGACCTTCCTGTATCATGTGACAAACCTCCGCTCAATATTCGATCAATGATACGCGTACTGAGACTCATGTCATCAAAAATCACTTTCAAGAACAACGCAATTTGCTTCTGAAATAAAAGCATTAGGACTCCGACACCAGCGAGACAGGCCTTAACATATCCTGAATGCTTGAATTTCATGAAGAAGAAAAAGTATACTATTATAAATACTCCTGCGCAAGCCAATGGACCACGAGAGCCAAATGAAAGAAGAAGCAAAACACCTAGTATAGACAAGAACAGTGTAATGATATTAAACTTCCTCATTGCAGCCCATGCCATGATTAGCACATGTGGCAGTAATTGATATGCAGCAAACATATTGTCATAGGCAAGTATCTCTTTTGCATCTTTCAGACTCTTTGCACTTTGGACAAAATATAAAAAGTAAAAAAGATCCATCACAATGCAAATACCGGCAAGCCACACAAAAACCTCAAAAAAAACTTCAGGTTCTATAATCCTGCCTATAAAATAACAGGGAAACACCAGAAACAAACATGTGAATGCATATTCACACAATGCGTCAAAATTTTCCGGGTAAAACAAGAAGTTTAACCCGTATAAAAACAAACAACCTAAATAGAAAGAGTAATCTGCAATCGTAAATCGCGTTAATAATGTCGGAAGGGATAGCACTACTACCGATACAACAAGAACGATTTCTAATTCCGCCGTATAATCGTTTATTACTGGAATATGGTTTATTATGCCACGCATATAAAACAGTAATTTTGATGCCCATACTATGCAAATCAGCAAACTGAGCATAAAATAGCGATTACAAAAACAACGCCGTATACTGTTTATACTATTGTCTAAGCAAAAACCTAACATTCCAGCTATAATCAATACTACTTCTTACTAAAGAACAGGACAGTTTTCGTAAGGTCTTTCCTAAGGAAATACAATCCTGTGATAAAGGTTGCTATAACCAACATGAAAGCAACGAAAAACATACGTTTAGGACCCGCAGGTAGCAAAGGTACAGAAGCATTCTGTATTACCGTGAAAGCAGGAGTCCTTTCTTGCAGTTTTGATTTTGAATTCTGTAATGAAGCTATTAAAGTAGTGTATATGTTATAGTTCAACTGCATCTCATTCTCAAGATCATCTCTTCTAGACAATACCGTTTGAAGTTGAGTCCCCTTGTGTGAGTCACAAAAAGAACTGTATTGTCTCTGAGCTTTAATATAATCCTCATGGGCATCATTAACGAGTTTTTCGTAATAATCCACATCAACTCTAGCCTTATTTGTACGATACCGTATTATTGCATTCTGTAAACGATTGCATATAGAATCTGACATAGTTGCAGCTATTAAGGGATCTTGAGCCTTTGATTTTATCACAAAAACACCAGTTAATTTATCTACTACACAAGAAACATCAGTCCTCATCTTATTCACGATTTCTGCTTCTCGTTCTGTCAGCATGAAAGGATCGGTCTCTTTTTGTTTGATTTCTTTTTTTGAGGTGAAAATACTCTTTATACCCTTTTTCGCCCAAAATATAGGTTTATTATAAAAAGCTGTCTTCTGATATTTGTTTTCATAGTCATATAGATTTGTTTTGATCTTTCCATCTAACGAAACGACTGGAATATCAAAAAGACTAACAACAAAATCTGTTGAAGACATCAATTCAGGATATAACTCCGGATAGATGGCATCCGTACCTGCACCTAAACTCAGACCGAATGAAGAAGCCAATGAACTTATCCCACCCATCGCGTTTTCATCTGAGGTCTCGGGTGCAAGCATAACCTCACAAACATAATATCTTGGCTGGGGAAATATCCAAATGCAGGAAAGTATGAAAGTTACCACCCACACTTTCACAAAGGTCATTTTCTTAGCCCATAGCAGGCTTGCTATCTTACCAAGATCTATAATTTTCTGCTGTTGTTTATTATTATCTTCCATTCAGATTCTTTTTTTCATTTAAACTAATGGGGAAAAACTTATTTCCTGAGCAAGCTGATAAGAGCTACTACAACACTGGCCAAGGAAGCTGCACCAGAAGAGAGAGCTACAATCTCGCTTGTACCCATCTTCTTGCCATTCTTCTTAGAAGGAACAACAATCTCGCAACCCGGCTCTATCATCTTGCCACTACGGTTGCCAAGTTTCTGTACAGCTCCGTTCATATAGATGGCATACACACCATTCTTCTTGGCACGGTTTCCATAACCACCGGCACGCTTGATATAATAAGCCAGGCTTTCGCCTTTCTTGTAATTCATACTGATGGGATAACTTACCTCACCGCTTATCTTGATGGTATTGCTGAACTGAGGAATCTCCACCTGATCGCCTTCGCGCAAGACTATATCATCAGAGCAGCCAGGATTTGCCATAGCCTTCTCCAAATTAACAGCAACGGGATAGGTGGTTCCCAAATCCATCTTCATCTGAAGAAGAGAATCAGCCTGTGCCTTATTGAAGTTCCTCTCACTTGAGAGCGCCTCTTCATACAACTGAATCTGTGCAGCACGCAAAGAACTCTCACGCTGCAGACGCTCATCTGGTGTCATTACTCGGTTCAGACGAGCACCCTTGGTATATGCAAGAGAGGTTACACCTCCTGCTGCCTTAACCAAATCACTCAGTCGGAAATTCTGACTGGTCATGGAGTACTGACCCTCAAAATTCACGCAACCTGTAATGGAAACATTCTTTTGCTCGCTATAAGAAGGGCTACGGCGGACAACTACCTCGTCAAAAGGCAACAGCTTAAAACCATTATCGTTGATACGGAAACCATCCTCCAAAGCAAAACTGAAGAACTCTGCCGTCTTGCCGGTATTCTCCGTAGAATTAACATCGTTTATACGACGGAACACATCCACCTTTGCCATTGAAGCAGCCTCTGTAAGACCACCTGCCTGCAGGATAAGATCCTCGATGGTAGTATTCTCGGCAAACTTATAGGTTCCAGGATAAATAACTTCTCCGCTAATCTTCAGGACTTGTTCACCCTTCATATCCACCTTGCTGGGAACATAAAGCACATCACCCTTCTTTAAGGGAATATCGGCAACAGTACCATTCAGAATGCCGTCAATATCCACAGAAATCATCTCTAACGTAAGGTCTTCTTTCTCCCTATGCATGACAGCACGGTTACGGAAGGCATCCTCACGCAAGCCTTCAGCTACCTGCAACAAACCACGTACAGTCTGAATCTCGCCCCCCAACTGGTACTGGCCTGCATGCTTGACGGCACCTCTCACCTCAACCATATTGTTGTAACGGGCAATCACACTGTCAACATACAGAGAGTCACCGTCCATAACATTGAAATTGCCCATCTGGAACTCGTCTATGGTGTACATGCTGTATTCCTGGCCTGACTTACGGCTCAGCCTTACATTCTTGGTATAGGCATCGCCAGAGAGACCTCCTGCATAACTGAGCAGTTGTTTCACAGTTTCAGTACGCTTCATCTCATAGAACATAGGTCGCTTGATCTTACCTCTCACATTAACCAGACATTCATATGGACCAACCTGTATGATATCATTATCTTGCAAGCGAACATCGCCCTTCTGATTGCCATTCAGAAGATAGTCATAAACATCGATGGTGGCAATCTGACGACCAGAACGGTACACTTTGATGTTACGCAACGTACCAATCTCGCTGATACCTCCTGCAGCATAAAGGGCATTAAAGGCACTGCTCAGACTGCTCAACGTATAGGTTCCGGGCATCACCACATCACCTACCACCTGAACCTGAATGCTACGGGTATCACCCACAGAAAGGCTGAAACTACAGTCTGAATAGAATCTTCCCAAATGACTCTTAACGGTCTGAGTAGCCTGCTTAACTGTCAGACCTGCCAGTTTTATGGGACCTACACCATCTATCACTATCACACCATCTGGCGAGATGGTTCCTTCAAAAGTCTGCTGGCTGGCTCCCCATACATCAATCACCACCTTATCACCGGCACCTAACATATAGTTGGCAGGGGTTGCCATATTCAGGTTGGGTTCAAAAGTCAGGAGCTTGTTGTTGAAGATATTTCTTCCGAACACTTGATTGTCATTACGGAAATGATTCTGGTAATAAAGCAGCGAGTCAATATCCATGAAGGAAATCTCTTCATTCAACTCGTTCTGACGGTCGGCTCTGGACATTCTCCTTTCATCCATCTCCTCACGCTGAGAACGGATCATATAGCCATTCTGCTGATTCAACTTCTCCAACGCCTTCTCCTTCTTGGTACGCATTCTGCCAGCTGTATTATTGCCATTGGAATTTGCCTCCTGCAAATCAACAACTCCTAGTTGGCTTTTTTGAGCTTCATATTTCTTTCTGATCTTTCTTAGCTGATCAACCGTAACGCCCTTCTGGAGCAGTTTGGTGACAATAGTCTGCTGGTCAGAACCCTTCTGCTGCTCTTGCTGTACAAATTGAATAATCTGTCCCTCAGTCATAGACTGGGCGTAGCCGTTAGTAGAAACAGCCATCAGCAATACGACAAAAACAATTTTGGAGAACACTCCGAATCTTGAAGTCATAACTTATGGTTTTATTATATTTTTTATATAAAAACTGCACAATACACTAAATTATTGCAAATTAACCTATTTTTTTTCTTTATCTCAACAAAAAGAGGATTATATTGCCTGAATGATAACCAAAAACAAAAAAAACGCCCGAACACTTGTCCAAGTCTGCTTTTTTGTCTACTTTTGCAATCTATTAAGCGTAAGCGCACCGGGGCTGACTGGATTTGACAGCAGGATGAGGTGTTGTGTAAGCACGCAGAGAGTTGGCAGCCGCTCTCTTTAATCAATGATTGCCAAAGATTATCTGGCGAAAACAACTACGCTCTCGCTGCCTAATCGAAGCACAGTAGATTACAGGCTTTATCTCGGCACTAGGTGCTGAGACGAGATGTCACTCTGGAGCTGTTGCTCCGAAGCGTCCAGGCAAAGTGGCACAGCGAAATCGGGGATAGCTCATAATGGCCTCGCATTGTGGGTGAGATTTAGAGGATAAGGTACAGATTGGTGGCCCAGGTCTTGTCTGCACTCGAAAACCGAAGGCTGGGATAAGCGTGTAGAAAGCACAGGACGTCCCTGTTTGGACGAGGGTTCAATCCCCTCCAGCTCCACTCATTAGTGAGGATAGGGAAAAGCAACTAAGATTAGTATGAAGTTGTATGCTAAGGTAATTGCCATATTAGCGTTGCCACTTATTTTTGTGGTTGCTTATGCATTATGCCCTATTCAATTACCGCCTCCAGGCTGGACATTAAGCAAATTAGATTTAAGAGCCTCCCCCATCCCCTCCCAAGAAGGGGCGAGAGATTCTGTTGCACCTTGTACAATCACCCCGCCATTGGAGGGGACGGGGGAGGCTTTTCCTGACACCATTCAGCATCGCATCCTCTTCTTTGGAGATTCTATGGCAGAAGGACTTGTACGCCGCATGGCCGATTATGCGCAAGAGAACGGACACCAGCTATCACGCGTTGTTTGGTACAATTCCACTACTCAACTATGGGCAACATCTGACACATTGCGCCATTACATCCGCAAGTACCGTCCAACTTTCTACATGGTCTGCATAGGGGGAAACGAACAATTCCTTAAGCGGCCACAGGAACGGGAGATACACATTCGGAAGCTAATGGACATGATGGAAGGAAAACCTTTCGTATGGATAGGTATTCCCACATGGAAGGGAGACACAGGCTTTAACAACATGGTTCAGCAATGCGTAGGGGCAGAGCGGTACTTTGATAGTCGCCGACTTACCCTGAAACGTTGTTCAGACCATGTGCATCCCACCTTCGGAGCTGCCAGCCTGTGGATGGACAGCATAGCCGCATGGATGCAGGGCCAATATAATATACAGATGCAGAAACCAACCCGGAAGGCAACGCAAAAGTTCCCGCTGCATTTGCTGCAACCGGTGAAGTAAGGATTTGGGATTAGAGATTAGAGATATGATATTTACAAGCATTCATTTCTGGGCCGTCTTTATCGTCTTTCTGACGATATTTGCCCTCTTGCGCCGTTCCGCCCGAACGGGGATGATGCTCTATGTAACCATCATAAGTCTGGGGTTCTTCTTTGTTGCCAACCACTGGCTCATGCAATTGCTACCTCTTACGGCACTCATATCATGGTCGCTGACAAGAGTCATGAAGCAATACGACGGCATCAAGCGTAAGGTCTTCCTGGTGATTATCATCCTATTGGATCTGGCACCTTTGGCATACTTCAAATATGCGAATCTTATTGTTTTCTGCCTGAACAACCTCCTGGAAGGTAACTTTGCACTGCCAGACATAGCACTGCCCGTGGGCATCTCTTTCTACACCTTCCAGGCTATCAGCTACTCTATAGATGTTTACAAAAGGCATTTTACCCTTAATGTCAGTTTCCTGGAATACATCTTCTACCTTTCTTTCTTCCCTCTGCTATTTGCAGGACCAATCACACGGGCCGAGACTTTCTTTCCACAGGTCCGTAGGCACCAACCCATGAGCGAACGCCTGGCATACATGGGCCTATGGCTTATCATCCTGGGAATCCTCAAGAAAGCAGTAGTGGCTGATTATTTAGCACAGTATAACAACTGGATTTTTGACTCACCCCTCACCTACTCTGGCTTCGAGAATCTGATGGGACTTTTAGGTTTTTCCATGCAGATATACCTTGATTTCTCGGGCTACAGCGATATTAGCATTGGCATTGCTGCTTTGATGGGTATCCGCTTGCGCGACAACTTCCGTTTCCCATATCAAAGCCTTAACGTTACAGAATTCTGGCGTCGTTGGCATATCTCACTTTCCACTTGGTTCCGAGACTATGTGTATATTCCCTTAGGGGGTAACAAGAAGGGCAAGCTGCGCACAGGAATCCATTGCCTCATCACCCTGCTGCTGGTAGGAATCTGGCACGGAAGCAGCATCATGTTTTTCATCTGGGGCGCACTGCATGGTTTGGCACTGGTGGTACACAAGGCTTTCCAACGAGGACTCCGTCTGATTCCCGACACATGGTACACCAAGCCCTTTTCTCTTCTAATTACCGCTACCTTTATTATAGGTAGCTGGGCTATTTTCCGTTCGCCAGATATGGATACAGCCATCATGCTCTTCAGACAGATTTTTTCTGATTTCCGTCCCGAGAGCATCACTGCGTTTTGGTCCATGCGCTCAACATGGCTACTGATGCTGATTATTTGTAGCCTCCTACTCTGCATAAGAGAAAGGTATTACAACAGACTAATGATAAAGTTCATCTACTCTCCCTGGCTTATGAAACTGCTGGCTTTTGCCTGTGCCGTTCAGTTGGTCATAGAGTTTCATAGCAGTAACATCACACCATTCCTGTATTATAACTTTTAAGATAGCTCATATTTGGAAATATATCATAATCTATAATAAATAAACACAAATGACAGAATTACAACTTAAGTACGGATGCAATCCTAATCAGAAACCATCTCGCATTTACATGGAGGCCGGTGAGCTTCCCATCGAAGTATTGAACGGCCGTCCCGGCTACATCAATTTCTTGGACGCCCTGAATGCTTGGCAGTTAGTAAAGGAACTGAAGGCCGCAACAGGTCTGCCCGCTGCCGCCAGCTTCAAGCATGTCAGTCCTGCCGGTGCCGCTGTGGGTCTGCCCCTTACAGATACACTCCGTCACATCTACTTCGTTCCCGAGAGCATTGGCGAACTGAGTGCTCAGGCTTGTGCCTACGCCAGAGCCCGCGGTGCAGACCGCATGAGTAGCTATGGCGACTTTATTGCACTCTCTGACTGCTGCGACAAGGCAACTGCCTTGCTCATCAAGCCCGAGGTAAGTGATGGCGTTATCGCTCCCGAGTTCACAGAGGAGGCTTTGCAGATTCTGCGCGAAAAGCGTAAGGGTACCTATAACGTCATCAAGATTGACCCCACCTATAAGCCCGAGCCTATTGAACGCAAGCAGGTCTTTGGTATCACCTTCGAGCAGGGTAGAAATGAGGTTAAGTTGGATGATCCAGCTCTCTTCGAGAATATTCCCACACAGAACAAGAACTTCCCCGCAGATGCCAAGCGCGACCTTATCATTGCCCTCATCACCCTCAAGTACACTCAGAGCAACAGCGTTTGCTACGTAAAGGATGGTCAGGCCATTGGCATCGGAGCCGGTCAGCAGAGTCGTATTCATTGTACCCGCCTGGCTGGTAGCAAGGCTGACATCTGGTGGTTGCGTCAGAATCCCAAGGTAATGGCACTGCCCTTCCTGCCCAACATTCGCCGTGCCGACCGCGACAACACCATAGACATCTACATCAGCGATGATTATATGGATGTCCTGGCTGATGGCGAATGGCAGAAGTTCTTTACTGAGAAGCCCGAACCTCTCACTCGCGAAGAGAAGAAAGAGTGGATTGCCAAGAATACCAACGTATGTCTGGGTAGCGATGCCTTCTTCCCCTTCGGTGACAATGTAGAACGTGCCCATAAGAGCGGTGTTCAGTACATAGCACAGGCAGGCGGCAGCGTCCGTGACGACCATGTTATTGATACCTGCGACAAGTACGGTATTGCCATGACCTTCACTGGTGTACGTCTGTTCCACCATTAAAAAGTGAAGAATGAAGAATTATTTTCTTCGGTTCTTCCTCTTCAATGTTCAATGATTAATATTCAATGATATGAATTACGGGGGTGACGATATTGATGCCGTAATCTTAGGGGGTATCACCTTTAAAGGAAATAAAAAGGGGCAAGGAGCGAGGGGCAAGGAGCAGGAGCCCAAGGTAAAGACCAAAGCCAAGAAGAAACAGTATATTACCGGAGCTCATGGCAGCGGCTCAGCTAAGATGAAAGCCGACATCCGCAGAAAACGTGCCAACAGACATAAATAAGATGAGGGGAGAGCAGAAAAAGCTCTCCCCTTTCTTGTGTTAGCAGGAGAAAACATAGGCCATATGCGCCCTTACATATATATAAGGTGAGAAAAATATACAGAAAACCATCCAAAATAAAGAAAAATATCGTATTTTTGCACAACGAAAGCACAACGAGACTATTTTTTGCAAGCCTCACATCAAACTTAAACTAAATAACACAACAACAAACTAAAACAACTGTATAACCTTAAATATTTTTCAAAAAAAATGAGAAAGTTTTTTACTTCCGTATTCCTTGTCGGCCTACTGGGCATGGCATGGAATAGTGTATGGGCGCAGGATGACGGCCGCCTCTCGTTTGGTGTCATCTCTGACATCCATATTGAGAACAACACAGGACAGGGCGCCATGTACAAGGTGCCCAGAGCATTGAAGAACCTGACATCTCACAAGCCCCTGGATGCCATAGCCATAGTAGGCGATGTGGCAAACGCAGGAAATGCCGATGAGTATGAGAAGGTTGCAAGCGTCTTCAAGGATGCGTCTAACTTCACCAACCCCGTGGGTACATTGCTCTTCATGATGGGTAACCATGACAATGTAAACGCTAATGGCACAAAGAACTATCAAGAAGGTCTGAAGGACTTTAATGGCGGCGAGGATTACCCCTTACATCAGTACAAGGTTATCAAGGGCTATCCTTTCATCACCATCAGTATGCGCACCAGTTCCAGCAACGACACTGGTAATGATGCTACAGGAAAAGCAGCCTATCCCGATGATGTAGTGCAACAACTGGAGGCATGGATGGAGCAGGCCAGCAAGGAATGTCCGGGCAAACCTATCTTTGTGTTCACCCATGTTCCACCCCGCTGGACAGTCTATGGTTCATGGCCTGAATATGAGAATGGAAACGCATGGGCCATGAAGGTGCTGAACCCCGTGCTGAACAAATACCCGCAGGCTGTAGTGTTTGCCGGTCACAGCCACTATCCCTTGGGCGATCCCCGCAGCATTCACCAGGGTGCCAATCCCAATTCAGAACGTCAGAACTACTACACCGTTGTCAATACTGCCAGCACAACCTATTCCGAGATTAACCCCGGAGAGGTCGGCGCAGGCATACACCCCGCTGGTTACTCTAATATTACAGAGGGTCTGATTGTCAACGAGCTGGCAAACGGTGATATTGAAATCTGCAGGTATGACACCTACCGCAATCTGGAAATCTGTGCTGAGCACCGCTGGGTACTGAAGGCTCCGTTTGACGGTTCCAAGTTTGAGTATGCCGATGTCCGCGATGCCGATGACAATCCTAACAATGTTCCCCTATGGAACGGCATGCCCGCTCCTGTGTTCAGCAAGAGCGCACAGATCACTATAAAGCCCATGGCTTATGATGCTACAGTCCTTCTGCCACAGGCTACAGACAACGAGTGCGTGTTCCGCTATCGTGTACGTCTCAGCAAGGGCGGTCTGGTACTCTCCGAGAAGTTCATCTTCTCGCAGTTCTACCTGAACACCGATATGCCCGACCCTCTGCAGTATTACATTCCCGACCTGAAACCTGATACCGAATATGAACTAGAGGTGGTAGCTTATGACTCTTATGACAATGCCTCTACACCACTCACTACCACCTTCCAGACTCCCGCTGTTGGTGATGACAATGTTCTCACAGCCCCAGACGGTCAATGGAAGTTCGAGGATGTCGACAACCTGTTGAAGCCCGAACAAGGAAACCCGTCTTTGCAGCCTTGCATTGTGGGTAAGAAGCAGATTAGCGTTGCCGAGAGTTTGGGTGAGGCTGGCATAGCAGCAATAGAAGGTCCTACGGCTGATAACAAGGCTATTCTGGTTCCCAAGAACGCAGCCCTGAAATTGAACCGCACAAGCGAAGGAGCCACTAAGAACTACACCATCATGATGGATGTAAAGATGGCTGATGCTGCTTCCTATAACGGCTTGTTTCAGACCAACATCTCCAACAACAATGATGGCGACATGTTTGTATCACAGAACAAGATTGGCATTAATGCTATAGGTGGCTACTTTGGCGAAATCAAGGACAATACATGGTACCGCATTGTTATGACAAACCGTGATGGCAGGATATGCGTCTATGTCAACGGAGAGAAAGTCCTTGACAAGAACAACTCAGATGCACGCTGGGAGCTTGACCCATGGGGACTCTACCTCTTCTGCGACGACGATGGAGAGATGACGGACACCGAAGTCTCTGAGGTTGCCTTCTGGGAGAGAGGGCTCTCTGACAATCAGGTAAGAAAACTCTGCGGCTTGGAAGTTATTCCCGAAGAAGAGGAACAAGCTTACCTGAACGTTAAGACTCCTAACGTAAGACTGGTGAATGAGAAGGAATTCTCTATTACCGTAGGTGCCAACGTAGGCTTCAAATTCGAGCTTCCTGATTGGATAGAGCCGGTAGATGATACGCCTTTCCTGGGTGAAAGGGCCTACACATTCCGCGCCAATCCTCAGGAGACAAATGAGCGTTACTCTGGTACCATCACCATAAGCGGAGAGGATGTTGAGGAGCAGCTAGTGGAGGTTATTGCATATACGGGCGACGATATTCCTGAAGTATCAGGTCTTTGGTCGTTTGACAACACACATAACTTGCTGGACGGAGGCGGATATCCTGCCATATTACGTGGTGCTGTCAAGGGCAGCGAAGGTCCCGAGATTACCACAGATTTAGCTTCCGCCAACATTACGCCCACCGCAGGTCCTACCGAGGAGAATGGTGCTATCAACGTGCCCAAGGACTCGTATCTGTGGTTCTTCCCCAATACTGATAGTGAGGTACTACGCGACTACACAATCCTCTTTGACATTAAGCCCGCCAACCTGCAAGGCTACAAAGCTCTCTTCCAGGCTGATGCCAAGAATGCAACAGACGCAGGACTCTTCATCAAGAACAACCAAGTAGGTCTGGGCGGTTCAATTGGATATGTCGGCAACCTGCAACAGGACAAGTGGTACAGACTGCTATATGTTGTCAAGAACAATAGGGCTATCCTGTATCTCGATGGTGAGAAGGTTGGCGAATCCTCCGTTACCAGGGATCTCTGGACAATCACAAGGGAAGCCCTTCTTTTTGCAGATAACGATGGAGAAGAGGGGCCCCTTGACGTGGCAGGAATCCGTTTCTGGGATCTGCCCCTTTCTCCAACCCATGCCAAGAGACTTGGTAATGTCTTCAAGGATGCAGAAGAGTACTTCAAAGTGCAAACACAAGGCGTACGCCTTATCAACCAGAACGACTTTACCGTCTCCGTCAATTCCAATGTTCCATTTACCTTCGACCTCCCAGATTGGGTAGAGCCTGTTGATACCACATTCTTCAGCGGAGATAAAGAATACACTTTCCGTGCTGCATCCCTTGAGGCAGTAGGTCGCCGATGCGCAACTATTGCAGTCAACGCAGAATACTTTGATACGCAGGAAGTACCTGTCCTCCAGATAAAGATAGGCGAAGAGTTGCCAGAAAGCACAGGTTGCTGGACATTTGATGACCCCCAAAACCTCATGGCCGGTACAGGTACAGCCACCATAAAGGCTGCATTCAAGACAGATGACGGTCCTCAGACCACAGAAAACCCGTCAGAGGCAGGAATTGAAACTGTAGAAGGTCCATCAGAAAAGAACAACGCTGTAAGCATGCCCGTTCCCTCTTACCTCATGCTCTATAACAATACAGGTTTCTCTGAGTTGACGGACTACACAATCCTCTTTGATGTCAAGCCCCTTGGCTTGAAAGGCTATTATGCCCTACTGCAAACTAATCCACGTAACGAGACTGACGGCTGTTTCTTTATCAAGGACAATACGATTGGCCTTTTCAATAACGGATTAGGTTACCACGGCATCATGCAAAACAACAAGTGGCACCGCATAGTATTTGTTGTAAAGGCAGGATATGCCTATGCTTATCTCGACGGAAAGTTAGTCGGGCAGAGCACCAGTCCCAACTTCACGTTATGGACTATGCAACCTCAGGCTCTTCTCTTTGCCGACGATAATGACGAAGACGGCTATGACGAGGTTGCCGAAGTTCGTTTCTGGGACGTTCCTCTTACTGACGAGCACGTCAAAACCCTTGGAGCGGTTGACCAGGAGTGGGAAGATGAACCCATGGAAGAGCCCATCAGTGTCTGGACCTTCGACAACGCCACCGACCCGCTGGCAGGCTCAGGAACAGCCACGTTGCGGGCAGCAGTCAAGGGAACAGAAGGACCAGAAGCAACAGAAGACCTGAAAGCTGCCGGCATTGTTCCCGTAACAGGTCCCACTGCTAGCAATGGCGCCATCACTGTTCCTGTCAACACTTATCTGCAGTTCGCCCACAATCAGGAGGAGGATCAGAAGACCTTCACCTTCATGATGGATATCCGTCCTAAAAAACTTGGCATCTACAACGTTATTTTCCAGAGCCAGGTTCTGAACAACAAGGACGCTAGTCTCTTCGTCAACAAGAATAACCAACTGGGCATCAACTCAAACGGTCTGGGATACGGAGGAACCCTGGAAGAAGGCAAATGGCACCGTATCATCTTTGTTGTAGACAACTGCAAAATCACCACCTTCCTTGACGGCAACAAGATTGGCAGCTCCAGCTCAGCTAATGATGACAAGTGGATACTCCATAATGTAGCCTATTTCTTTGCCGACGAAGATGGCGAGGAAGGCGTTATTGACATTGCCGAACTACGTTATTGGAACATTGCCCTTGAAGGCATCTATGCTCAGCAGTTAGGTGGTGTAGAGGCCAATGATGAAGAAGTTGGAATAGACAGACCCACCCCCAACCCCTCCCGTAATGGAGGGGAGATCTACGACCTTGCAGGTCGGAAGGTGCAAGGAGCAAGGAGCAAGGGGCAAGAGGATTCTTCAATGTTCCATGTTCAATGTTCCATGTTCAATGGACTTAAGAAGGGCCTATACATCATGAACGGCAAGAAGATTCTGGTAAAGTAAGCATTTAGGGGTGGTGCTCCCCAGAATTGCAATCAACAACAAATGCCACACTTCGCAATGAGGTGTGGCATTTGTTTTATATAATGTTTAGTTGTCTACTTCTTCTTTGTTGCGGTGGATTTCTTTGTAGTAGTGGACTTCTTGGTGGTTGTCTTCTTCTGAGCAGGTTCTGAAACTGGAGGCGTATAGTACTTCAATGCCTCCGGCATAAGTTTCTGCAAGGCAGCCAGACGTTTCTCGTCAGAAGGATGGTCGCTGAACAACTCGCTCTTGTTGCTGCCGCCGCCCTGCTGAGCCATACGCTGCCAGAAAGGTATTGCCAACTGTGGGTCATAACCTGCCATGGCAGCAAAGATAAGACCCAGATGGTCTGCCTCCGTCTCGTTGTCGCGTGAATACTTCAGGTTAGCAAAGTTGAAGCCAATCTGTCCCACCATATCAAGAAGTGAGGCTGCATTACCCAATCCTTTTGCCTGTGCTACCTGCGATGCTACGGCACCGCCTATCTGAGCGGCATACTGCTGACGCATCTGCTTGGACAACTGCTCGGCAGAATGCTTGGCAACGGCATGTGCTATCTCATGTCCAAGCACTATGGCAAGACCCGTCTCATCCTGAGTAAGAGGAAGAATGCCTTCATAGACAACAATCTTACCGCCAGGCATGCAGAAGGCGTTTGCCTGATTGTCAGCCACAAGATTGAATTCCCACTTGAAGTTCTGCAGTTCGCTGGCGTAGCCGTTGTTGTTGAGGTAAGTCTCTACGGCACTTGCCAGACGCTGTCCTACACGCTTCACCATAGCGGCGTTGTTCTGGTTGGCAGACAGCTTAGCCCCCTTCATATAATCCTGATACTGTTGTGAGCTAAGACTCAGCACTTGTGCATCGTCTACAAGCAGACGTGTCTTCCTACCCGTAATGGGTACTGTGTTAGTTGTGCCACATGCTGCAGTTAGCAGCGTAAGGGCCAAAACGAACAATGATTTGATTGTCTTCATTTGCACTTTAATATTTATGTTTTACTGTTTATGAATTCTATTTCTCTCTCCCTCACTTACATTAGTTATGCTTTTCTGGGTAAGAACCTGTCAAAGAGCTGATGCAACATAGCCTCATCATCTATGATGTCCTGCAACTGCCTTAGGCGTTGTGCATTGGGGGAATCATCGAACCACAAATGCAGGTAGCCGTTACGGCCGTATTTCTCATGCAGATGCGAAAGCATACGCTGGTAATGCCCCTCTCTGTCCAGCTCCGGGTAATGGTCAATGCCATACTGAATGGTTCTTAGGATGATTGTATCCGCATCTATGAAACGGTCTGCCTCTGCCACGATACGCCCATAGACAGTACGCGGTTCATGACCAGAAGAGGCACGGTGGTCTTCGGCAGCATCTGCCATAATACTGATTTGTTCCGCCGTGAACCACTGCCGCAAAGTCTGGTCGGCCCTGATAATACGGGCAGATACTTCGTGGTGAAGCTCACGACCTTCGCACAGACCGGTATCATGGTAGGCTGCAATAGTATAAACCATATCAGCATCAACTCCTAACTTCTCTGCCAGCTCCAGGCTCTGCTGGATAACCATCAGCACATGATCGCGCTGATGTGCCTTGTCAAACCCGTCATACCTGGATATGATATGCTGTTCTATATATTCCCGAAGTTCTGTGTTGACAACCATACTGAATGCTTCTCTATTATCTGGTTTGCACCTGCCAATTTACTTAATCGGCCGTAAATATACCTATTTTTTCAGATAAATTTGGAAAATAGCTTACATACTTGTACCTTTGAGACAGATTTTAGCATTTAAGATGTAAATCACAGACATGAAACTGACAAACAAGCAACAGTAATATCATGAAAACGGAGAAAGTTACAGAAAGGATTAAGGTATTCTTCAATATCCTGCCAGACAAAGAGAACGAGCAGGAAATCATTGCCCAGATCAGCAGCGGCGTATCCTTCAGAGGAGCCAACCTGTGGGTACTTATCTTTGCCATCTTTATTGCCTCACTGGGATTGAACGTCAACTCTACGGCAGTCATCATAGGTGCCATGTTGATATCTCCTCTGATGGGTCCCATCATAGGCATGGGACTAGCGGTAGGCATCAACGATCTTGACCTGCTGAAACGCTCGGCCAAGAACTATGGGGTAGCAACACTGATCAGCGTACTCACGGCAACAGTCTATTTCCTGATTTCACCCCTTAGCGAAGCTCAGTCCGAGTTGCTGGCACGCACCTCTCCTACCCTATATGACGTGCTCATGGCCTTCTGCGGCGGTGCTGCAGGCATCATAGCCCTTTGCACCCGAGGCAAGGGTAACGTAATTCCAGGTGTGGCCATCGCAACAGCGTTGATGCCCCCTCTCTGCACTGCTGGCTTCGGGTTAGCAACAGGACATTGGCTTTATTTCCTTGGTGCCTTCTACCTATTCTTTATCAATACGGTATTCATTGCCCTTGCCACCTTCTGCGGTGTAAGACTCCTGCAGTTTAGTCAGCATGAATTTGTTTCGTCCGCACGAGCTATAAAGGCGCGCCGCATCATGATGGTACTGGTTGTTGTTACCATGTTACCGGCAGCCTACATGACCATCCATATCGTCCAGCAAAGCGTTTTCAACAACAACGTCAACCGCTTCGTCAAGGCTGAGTTGCAACAGCTTGGCACACAGATTATATCCAGTAGCATTGACAAGGATAGCCTGAAACTGCGCATTGTTGCCGTGGGACGCGAGATAACAGAAGCCCGCCAGCAAGAGGCACAGAAGAGGATGGAGTTCTACGGACTGAACAATTTCGAACTAAGAGTGATTCAGGGAGCACAGTCAGATAGTCTGATGCTGCTGAACAACGAGTTAACAGCTATAAACACCAGCAGGAAAACAGAACGCCAGCAACTGATAAATCTGACAGCACAAGTAAATTCGCTCAATTCCCAATTAGAAGAATACACTCGCTACGAAGCACTTTCCAAGGATATCGAGAAAGAGATGGAAACTCTCTTTCCACAAATTAACTCATTAAGCCTGACTCGTGTAATTCATAGCAGCAAAGATACAACAGCCGCAACCCACTATGTTGCAGCCATTATAGAAACCGTCCATGCCAAACCGCTACCAAAGGAAGATGTCCGGAAGTTGCACGAATGGCTGCAAGTAAGAATCAAGGCCGACAGCCTGATTGTGGTGAATTCCGAACAATACAGATAGGATAAATAAATACACTGTATTCTTGATTTAACCCCCAATACTCAATATACTATGTTTACAGACAATAAACTATATGTGGCACACGGTTCCAATGGACCGATATGCCTTTGCGGAAAGATGGCAAACCGTCATGGTCTGATAGCCGGAGCAACAGGAACCGGAAAGACTGTAACTCTGCAAGTACTGGCAGAGACATTCTCGCAAGCCGGTGTCCCCTGCTTCATGGCAGATATGAAGGGCGACCTATCGGGTATCAGTCAGACAGGACAGACGTCTAGCTTTATTGAGAAACGCTGCGCCGAATTCGGTATTGAGAACCCGCCGTTCCAAGGCAGCCCCGTCTGCTTCTATGATGTATTCGGCGAGAAAGGACATCCCATGCGTACTACCATCTCCAATATGGGTCCCGATCTGCTATCGCGTCTGATGGAGCTGAATGAGGTGCAGACAGGTGTGATGACCATCCTCTTCAAGGTAGCCGATGAACGCGGACTGCTGCTATTGGATTTGAAGGACCTGCGTTCCATGCTCACCTATATATCAGACCATGCATCAGAACTGACCAAGCAGTACGGCAATGTATCCAGTGCCAGTGTAGGAGCCATTCAGCGAGCTCTTCTCAGGCTGGAGGATCAAGGAGCCGACAAGTTCTTCGGCGAACCGGCTTTCGACATCATGGACCTCTTACAATGCCGTCCCGACGGCAAGGGCATCATGAGTGTCTTGGCAGCCGACAAGCTGATGCTCAACCCTAAGCTCTACTCTACCTTCCTGCTGTGGCTGTTGTCCGACCTCTATGTACGCCTGCCAGAAGTAGGCGACCAGGAACTGCCCCGTCTGGTATTCTTCTTCGACGAGGCTCATACCCTCTTCACCGACACCCCCAAGAGCTTAGTGGATAAGATAGAGCAGGTAGTGCGCCTGATCCGCAGCAAGGGTGTAGGTGTTTACTTCGTGACACAGAATCCTACTGACATCCCCGACTCCGTATTGGCTCAGTTGGGCAACCGCGTCCAGCATGCCCTGCGTGCCTTCACGCCCAAGGAGCAGAAGAATGTCAAGGCAGCCGCAGAGACCTTCCGCGCCAACCCCGACTTCAAGACAGAAGAAGCCATCATGGAACTTGGTACAGGAGAGGCCCTTGTATCCTTCCTCGACGAGAAAGGAACGCCCACCATTGTGGAACGAGCTAAGATTCTGTTCCCCCTGAGCCAGATTGGGGCCATCACCGATCAGTAGCGCGACCAGATTATCAAGACGTCGCGTATCTTCGGCAAGTATGACACCATGATAGATCGCGAAAGTGCGTTTGAGGTGCTACTCGCAGAAAGCGAGGAAGCCTCATCCCAAGAGAAGGTATCTACTCCTCAAGCAGAACAAAAAGAATCAAAGACTTCATCCTCAGGGGAGAAGAAGGGGAGCTGGAAGAAATCCTTCTTCGGCAAGATTCTCAGCGCTATCATCACCAGTGTTACTGCCGCGTTGGGAACATACGTGGCAAATACCATTACAGGCAGCAAGAGTCGGTCTAAGGATTCTATAGGCAAGAAGATAACCAAGACCACCGTCAGCACAGCCACACGTACAGCAACCCGTGAACTCACTCGCAGCATCTTAGGCAATCTGACAAAATGAGAAAGACCTTCCTTTTTCTATTGGCAATCGTAGCCCTAACAGTTACTGCCCAGAACCCCATAGTACAGACATGGTTTACAACCGACCCAGCCCCTCTTAGCTATGGCGATAAGGTGTACGTCTATGTAGGACACGATGAGGACAAGGCCGATTTCTTCTGGATGTACGACTGGCGCATCTACTCCAGTAGCGACATGGTTAATTGGACCGACCACGGAACGCAACTAAGCCTGAGTAGTTTCAGTTGGGCCGACGATCGTGCCTGGGCTGCACAAGCCATAGAGCGCAACGGAAAGTTTTACTGGTACATATGTGCCCATTCCCGATTGGCCGGTGGTATGGCCATAGGCGTAGCTGTCAGCGACTCGCCCACAGGACCTTTCCACGACGCCATAGGCAAACCGCTTTTCGACAATGGGTCATGGGACAACATAGATCCTACGGTGTTTATTGATGATGACGGACAGGCATGGATATATTGGGGAAATCCTCGTGTTTACTATGCCAAGTTGAACAAGGACATGGTTTCTTTTGACGGAGAGGTAAAGACCCTCGAGATGACGGAGCAGGCTTTCGGTGGTCCCGTTATAAACCAACGCAAGGAAGGCAAGCAGTACAAGGACTCGTACGTAGAGGGTCCGTGGATTATGAAACGGAAAGATCTTTACTACCTCCTATATGCAGCAGGTGGTGTACCCGAACATATTGCATACAGCACAGCTCCTACACCCGAGGGGCCCTGGACCTACCGAGGTACCATCATGCCGTTAGAGGACACAAAGTCCTTCACCAACCATTGCGGCATTGCCCAGCATAAGGGACATAACTACTTCTTCTACCATACAGGCAAACTGCCTGGCGGAGGAGGTTTCGGCCGCTCTGTTGCCATCGAGGAGTTTCAGTTCAACAAGGACGGTTCCTTCCCCATCATCCATCACACCAACGAGGGCGTACGTCCCATAGGAACCCTCAATCCCTACCAGCGTACCGAGGCTGAGACCATTGCTTGGGCGGCTGGCGTTAAGACAGAGAACAGCCGAAAGTCTGGCGTCTATGTAAGCGAGATCCACGATGGAGATTATATCAAGGTGCGCGAGGTGGACTTTGGGTCTTCCTCACCTACAGCTTTTACAGTCTGTGCTGCATCGGCTCTACAAGGCGGGCAGATAGAGGTGCACCTGGATAGCCTGAGCGGACAGAACATTGCCGTTGCAACAGTTCCCAACACAGGCGACTGGGAGAAATGGCAGAAAATACGCACCTCCGTAGCTCAGGAAGTCACAGGCAAGCACGATGTCTTCTTTGCTTTCAAGGGCTTCAAGGGTACTAAACTATTCAACCTGGACTGGTGGAGGTTCTGGCTAGATTGATGAAGAGCTGACCGTAATAGCCAGCTCTGTTTGTTTATCGTATTTTCTAAAGTATCATTATACCGTTGATGTTGCGTCCTGTGTTGATGGTATCGCGCCGGGCGCTATAGAAATAAGGGCTAATGAGGGTATCGACATCGGAAACCTGAATGTCTGTGATGCCGTTGTTCTCCAGTAGCCAGCGGTTAGCATCCTTCAGGTTGATATGCCACTTGGCATAACGTTTCGCTAAGCGCTGCATGGGGAAGCCTGCCTGTAGGAACTGTTCATAGACCTCATCGCCAACCTCGAAACTCTCCAACGATATACCAGGACCTATGATGGCGGAGAGGTCTTCTGCCCTACTCTGCATCTGCTGTAGTGTCTTCTCTACTATACGACCTACCGTACCACGCCAACCGGCATGAATGGCGGCTATGCGGTGCTGACGCTGGTCAAAGAGAAGAACCGGGATGCAGTCGGCCGTCTTGACGGCTATGCAAAGTCCCGCCTTGTCAGTAATAACAGCATCAGTATCAGCCACCTCACCAAAGGTATCTACCCAGCACACATTTGTGCTGTGAGTCTGCCGGGGAATCATAATGCTAGTGGAAGGAATCTGTAAGGATTCACCACAGAGCCCCGTCTGACGGGCATCAATACCAGGTTCTGTTCCATGCACACCCTTTCCGACGGAAAAGGCGAGCAGCCAAGAAGGTGTAGGGTAAATCATTCGTCTTCGTACTCGAAGTCTTCCAAATCCTCAACGTCCTCGATGTCTTCCTCATCGATGAACTCTATCTCCTCATCCTCGCCTTCATCTTCCATCTCGGAACGCAGCCAGGCAAGGTCTTTATTGCGGTGTACAAGGGTCTCCTGCTGCGAAATGGCCTGTAGCTTGTTGCTCTCGCTGTTGAGAGCCTTCCAGAGGACATCCTTCAGTTCTGACAATCCCTTATTGGCAACTGCGCTGATGAAGACGTGCGGCAGATCGTCTGGCAAATCCTCAGAGAGCATCTGCTGCAGTTCCTCGTCCAGCAAGTCGGTCTTGGTAATAGCCAAAACACGCTGTTTATCCAGCAACTCCGGGTTGAAGGTCTTCACCTCGCTCAGCAGAATCTCATATTCCTTGCGGATGTCATCCGTATCGCCCGGCACCATGAAGAGCAACAGAGAGTTACGCTCTATGTGGCGCAGGAAGCGAAGACCCAGTCCACGACCTTCGGCAGCCCCCTCTATGATACCAGGGATGTCTGCCATAACGAACGATTGTCCGTCGCGATAGGAGACAATGCCCAAAGAGGGCTCCAAAGTAGTAAATGGATAACCGGCAATCTTGGGACGGGCACTGCTCAATGCACTCAGCAAGGTACTCTTGCCGGCGTTGGGGAAACCTACCAGACCCACATCGGCCAGTAGCTTCAACTCCAGAATGATGGTCAGCTCACGCATAGGCTCTCCAGGCTGTGCAAAGCGTGGTGCCTGATTGGTGCTGGTGGCAAAGTGCTTGTTACCCAAACCGCCACGACCGCCTTTGAGGAGCATTACCACCTGTCCGTCTTCTGTTACGTCGCAGATATATTCGCCCGTCTCAGCATTATAGACTACGGTTCCGCAAGGCACGTCTATGTAACGGTCCTCGCCATCGGCTCCTGTGCTACCGCTCTTACCGCCATTGCCGCCATGGGTAGCAAAGACATGACGCTCATAGCGCAGGTGCAGCAACGTCCAGTAATTGTGGTTACCACGCAGGAACACGTGACCGCCACGACCGCCGTCGCCGCCATCAGGACCGCCATTAGGAATGTACTTGGCCCTGTGCATATGCATAGATCCGCGACCGCCCTTACCAGAGCGGCAGCAGATCTTTACGTAGTCTACAAAATTGCTTTCTGCCATCTAATTTTATTTCAAAGTATCCAGGAAGGCAAAGATATTAGCCAGCATCTGCTCCTTGCTGCCTTCCCATGTGAATGTATGACGGATGCCTTCCTTCTGGAACCATGCTGCCAGAGGCTCTGTCTGATTGTGATAAACGGCGAAACGCTTCTTGATAGTCTCCTCGTTATCATCAGCACGACCCTGCTCGATGGCACGGTTCAGCAAACGCTTCATCAGAGTGTCCTCGTCAACAACCAGCTCAATCATCACGCCCATATCGTGCTTACGCTCTGCCAGCATCTGCTTCAATGCCTCGGCCTGAGCGATAGTACGGGGGAAACCGTCAAAGATAACACCCTTGCCGGCAGGCAGGCTGTCGTAGGTCTTAGCCAGAATGTCAATCATCAACTCGTCAGGAATCAACTGACCGTTATCTATATAACCCTTGGCTGTCTTGCCCAGCTCTGTTCCGTTCTTGATTTCTGCACGCAGCACATCACCTGTGCTGATGTGACCCATACCATACTTCTCTACAATCTCATCACTGTAGGTACCCTTACCAGAACCGGGAGCACCAAAGATAATAATATTCTTCATACCTTAAATAAACTTTATTGTTATATTCTTTTTTTTATTAGAAGTTAGGGGTTAGAAGTTAGAGGTTAGAAGTTAGAGGTTAGCGAGCATAGCGGTAGCAAATTCTTCACTCTTCATTCTTCACTTCACTAACGTGAAAATATCCCTTGTATTTCTTCCGTAGCCGTCATAGTCCAGGCCGTAGCCTACTATGAAGTCATTGGGAATCTCCATGCAGCAATACTTGATGTCAAGATCCACCTGCAACTTGCCAGGCTTCAGCAACAGCGTACAGATATCTATGCTGGCAGGGTTCTGCTGCTTCAGCACATCCAGCATGTGCGCCATAGTCAGACCCGTATCCACAATATCCTCTACGATGATGACGGGACGGTCCGTAAGGTCCACGTTCAATCCTATCACCTCGCGAATCTTGCCCGTTGTGTTGACGCCCTGGTAGGATGCCAGCTTAACAAAGGAAATCTCGCAGGGAAGACTTACCTCCTTCAACAAATCGGCAGCGAAGATGAACGAACCGTTCAGAACAGCCAGGAAAACGGGCTCCTTATCCTGAAAATCCTTGTTAATCTGCTTTGCTACACGTTTCACCTCCCGCAGAATCTCTTTCTCGGGAATAAAGAGGGAAAAACTCTTGTCCTTAACCTGAATTGTCTGCATGATAACTGATAATCTTTTTGAAAATCGTGACAAAGGTATATAAAAGTTCACAAAAAGTAAAATCTTTGCCATATAACCGTATCACATTCATCGAAAAACGTTATCTTTGCATTACAAAACATCAAGATTATGAAGCTAAGAAACATTTTAGGACTTGTTTTCTGCTGTTCCGCACTGGCCGTTCAGGCACAGACTGATGTAACAAAATTCGTACCCGGAAGTACCCTCGAAGGCGTATCTTATTTCCTGCCCAAAACAGCCTTCCGTGTTACCGTTATCACAGAGAAGACGATTACCAAACCCGGCGATTTCTACAAATATGCCAACCGCTACCTGCGCCTGTCTAATGTACCAACAGAGGAGAAGGTGGAATGGAGCATCAAGAGCATTAAGCTGGAGCCCTTTGGTGTACCTGACAAGGACAAGGCCTATAGCATAAAGATTAAGAGCAAGACCGTAGCACCGCTGGTTAGCCTGACAAGCGACGGTATCCTGCTGAGCATCAATACAGAAGCAGCAGAAGAGGTGTTACCCGAGGTACCAGACGCCATCCCTGCACCCAAGCTGGATAATCCACGCAATTACATGACGCAGGAGATGCTGGCTGCCGGCAGTACCGCCAAGATGGCAGAGCTCTGTGCCGAGGAGATATACGACCTCAGGGATAGTCGCAACTCCCTTATCAAAGGTGAGGCCGACAATACACCCAAGGACGGTGCCCAGCTGCAGTTGATGCTGAACCAACTGGACAAGCAGACGGCAGCCTTAGAGTCTATGTTCAAGGGAACACAGCAGACAAGCACAGAGGTTACATCCTTCAACTATCTGCCTGAAGAGGAGACTGACAAGGACATTCTGTTCCGTTTCTCTCAGAAACTGGGCATTGTGGACGAGGATGACCTGGCCGGCGCCCCCATTTACGTGAGTGTAAGACGCACAGAGACGCTGCCCCAAACAGAGACCAACGAGGACATTGCCAAGAAGAAAGCCAAGATGGAGAAAGGCGTATATTATAATGTACCCGCACGCGCCAAGGTGACCGTCTTCAACAACTTGCAGGAGTTCTGCTCTACAGAACTGCCTATGGGTCAGTTTGGCGTAGTAGAGATTATGGCCAACACTCTCTTCGACAAGCAAGCCACCACCAAGGTTACCTTCTTCCAGACTACGGGAGGAACCAAGGAGATTACGAAATGAGACTTTCGACGATTACCCCAATAAGCAATTAAGCTAATAAGCAATTAAGCTAATAAGCATTAAATTTCAGCCATGCCTAAGAAAACTTATAGGGACCTGCCTGCAGAATATCTGGTATGCCAGCATACAGACTGTCCAATGGCAGCAACCTGTTTACACCAGATAGCATATCCACAATTGCTAAAAAGCGAGACCTATTTGCGTCTCATCAATCCCAAGAAGTGTTCCAAGAACAGGAAATGCCCGTTCTATCGTGATTCCAAACCTGTGACCTATGCCTTCGGATTCACCAACTTCCAGAAGAAGATGTTCCCTGGGCAATACCAGACTTTCATGTGCACATTGATAGGAAAGTTTGGGCGCAATGCTTATTTCGAACGTCGCAGAGGTGACTCTCCCCTATCGCCTAAGGAACAAGAGATAGTTCTTGCAGCCCTTCTGAAAGCCGGCATTACAGAAAATATTCCGTTCGATAAGTACGAAGATATCATTAACTGGTACGATTGACCCAGTACTTCCCAAGGAGTACTCCAGTACTCCGGTTAAAGGACTCCAGTACTCTGGTTGAAGGACTCGAGTACTCTGGCAAGAGTACTACCTGACATTACGGTACAAAAAATAAAGGAGGCATTTCTGCCTCCTTTATTTATGCTAAAGCATAGAACAAAATGTTCAATGCTCAATGGTCAATGTTCAATGGTTTAGAGCTTGTCGTTGCTGCCAAGAACATCGATGATCTTGTGCATGTACATCTTCTTCATGTTCTCGCGAGCGGGCTTCAGATACTGACGAGGATCGAAGTGGCTAGGATTCTCATCGAAGTGCTTGCGGATAGCAGCAGTCATAGCCAGACGAGAGTCAGAGTCGATGTTGATCTTGCAAACAGCGCTCTTAGAAGCCTCACGCAGCTGCTCCTCGGGGATACCTACTGCATCGGGCAACTTACCGCCGTGAGCGTTGATAGTATCAACCTCGTCCTGAGGAACTGAAGAAGAACCGTGCAGTACGATGGGGAAACCGGGAAGACGCTTCTCAATCTCGTGCAGGATATCGAATGCCAATGGAGGAGGAACCAACTTGCCAGTCTTGGGGTCACGTGTGCACTGCTCGGGAGTGAACTTGTAAGCACCGTGGCTTGTACCGATAGAGATAGCCAGAGAGTCGCAACCAGAACGCTTGCTGAAGTCCTCTACCTCCTCAGGCTTTGTGTAGTGAGATACCTCGCTGGCAACCTCATCCTCAACACCTGCCAATACACCAAGCTCAGCCTCAACTGTTACATCGTGAGCGTGAGCATACTCTACAACCTTCTTTGTAAGAGCGATGTTCTCCTCGTAAGGAAGAGCAGAACCGTCGATCATTACGCTAGAGAAACCGTTGTCGATACAGTCCTTGCAGAGCTCGAAGCTATCTCCGTGGTCCAGGTGAAGAACAATCTGAGGATTAGCACAGCCCAACTCCTTAGCGTACTCAACAGCGCCCTGAGCCATGTAACGGAGGATAGTACCGTTAGCATAGTTACGAGCACCCTTAGATACCTGCATGATAACGGGAGACTTTGTCTCTACAGCTGCCTGTACAATAGCCTGCATCTGCTCCAATGTATTGAAGTTGAATGCGGGGATTGCGTAGCCACCGGCTACAGCCTTGGCAAACATTTCACGGGTGTTTACCAAACCCAATTCCTTGTAACTTGTCATAGGATTTACGATTTTATAATTTACTATTTACAATTTTGTTCCAAATTTGTGGCTGCAAAGTTACACCTTTTTTGCGAAACAGCGAAACTTTAGCTTTCTTTTTTTACAAGATAGGTTACAGTTGGTAAGTGGTCGCTGTACCCCATCTGCCACACACCGCCGGAGGTGGTACGCTTGGGCGTTCCCTTATACTTGCCTTCCTGCTGAATCAGGTAATCACGTTTGAATATCTGATACTTATAAAGAGTCAGGTGGCTATAGTCCTTGGTACCGTTGATATCCAGCAGATTCTTACTGAGGACAATCTGGTCAAAGAGATTCCAGGCACCCTGATAAGAGAGTGTTCCCTGCCCCTCCTTACGCAGCATATCCCACCAGGGATTGTAGAAGTCACCGTCTCCCACATCCTTCATCTTACGCTTGGCACCCAGGCACTTGGCCATAGAGGCATTGTCAGGGTCGTCATTCATATCGCCCATCACCATAATGCGCATGTCAGGGTCAGCTGCATGAATACTGTCTGTAAGGGCACGCACCTGTCGGCCGCCATACTCACGGAAGATACCTTCGGCACCTCGGCTGGGCCAGTGGCACACAATAACAGTCAGGGGATCGCCTGCCAGGATTCCCTGCACACACAGGAAAGGACGGGTGGCATGCGTGGTGTCTCCGTTCTCATAGACATACAACTTATGGAATGCCTTGGTAACCTTGAAAGCCTTGGGGTTATAGATAAGGGCACAATCCACACCTCGTTTGTCGGGCCCCTCAAAGTGGATGAACTTATAGCCGCGCTTCTGCATATTGGGCTGAGCCATCAGATCCTCCATCACCTTGTCGTTCTCTATCTCAGAAACACCTATGATGCTGGCACCATAGGGAAGCTTGTCTGTTCCCAGGTCACAAAGCACCTGAGCCATATTCTTCAGTTTATTCTCGTACTTGTTCTTAGTCCAATGATATGAGCCGCCGGGAAGGAAGTCGAAGTCGTTCTTGCCGTAGTCATGAACCGTATCGAAGAGGTTCTCCAGATTATAGAAACATACGGCATGGCACTGCAACTGAGCCTTTACTGCCACAGAGGCAGTGAGCAGCATGACACAAAGAAGGGAAAATGCAAATCTTTTCATATTTGTTTTTAGTGGTACTTGTTTAGAGATTCTACAGCTAATCATATTACTTGATTCCTTGCAAAGTTAATGCTTTTTTGTAGAACACATACAAGTTTGAGGGAAAAATCTTTTTTTTTGTAGTTTTGCATGTTTTTTATAGTTTTGCATGGTTGGATATATTTTTTTTTGTAAGTTTGCAGAAACATATTAACAAACAACTAATCAATCATGAGAATGAGAAAAAAGCATCTGCTGTTGGTCACAGCATTGTTTGCCTCACCTTTATGTTACGCTCAGACTGACACAACTGCTGTCAGTAATCTGGAGGAGGAAATGCATCAGGAAAGTTCCTCGTTCGTCCTGTCGGAGTCGCAATTGGGAGAGGATGATGACCAGACAATCAACATCATTCAGGTTGGCTCTGCCAACAATGTTTACACCAGTAATATAGGGTATCAGTGGAGTCCTGTACGATTCAAGTTCCGTGCCTATGACTCGCGCTACAATGATGTCTTTATGAACGGTGTAATGGTTAACAACATCGAGAACGGACGTTTCAACTTCTCTACTATCGGTGGCATGAACGATGCCACACGTAACCAGGATGCGGCAAGCCCCTTCGAGGACAACGCGTTCAGTATAGCTAACCTGGGCGGTAGCAGCAACTACAACTTCCGCGCCAGCATGCAGCCCGCAGGCCACAAGCTCACCCTCTCAGGTGCCAACCGTAACTATACCCTGCGTGGTATGTACACTTACGGTACTGGACTCACAGACAAGGGATGGGCTTTCTTCGGCACCATAGGTTACCGTTGGGCTAACATGCATACCGCTGCCGTAAGAGGTACTTTCTACAACAGTCTGGCTTACTTCCTGAGCCTGGAGAAGGTATTCAACGAAAAGCACTCACTGAGCCTGGCAACCTGGGGCAACCCAACGGAACGCGCTCAGCAAGGTGCCTCTACAGACGAGGCTTACTGGCTGGCCAACGACCGACAGTACAATCCCTACTGGGGTTTCCAGAACGGCAAGATGCGCTCCAGCCGCGTTGTCAACAACTTCGAGCCTACAGCCCTGCTGACCTGGGACTTCAAGATTAACGACAAGGCAAAGCTGACCACCAGCCTCATCGGCAAATATGTAAAGTACAGCGCCACACGTCTGCAGTACAACGATTCCAAGAACCCTGCCCCTGACTACTGGAAGAACTTCCCCAGCAGCCAGTATGACGTATGGGATATAGAGAATGTACAGAACTGGGATTATGCTGCAGAGGCATGGCAGAACAGCTATGACTACTGGACAGCCAGCGAGGCTAACCGCCAGATTAACTTCGATCAGCTCTATGCTGCTAACCGCACCAACAACATCCTGGGCAAGGATGCTGCCTACTTCATTACGGCCAAGCACAACGACCATCTGAACCTGCGCTTGGGTAGCACCTTTGATTACAAGGTATCCAAGAACACCAAGTGGCGCATAGGCCTGCAGCTGGGTACCAACAAGGGTATGCACTATCAGACCATAGACGATATGTTAGGCGCCAAGTACATGCACAACGTCAACAACTATGCCATAGGCACCTATCTGCCCGGTTCACGCCAAACCTATTACAATCTGTACGACCAGCTCTACAACGGAGACCGTATGATTGGCGAGGGCGACACCTTTGGCTATGACTACAATATCATTGTACGTGACGCCAAGGCTTGGACCTCTCTGTCATGGGACAAGGGTATTGGTCACTACTTCGCTGCTGCCAAGGTTGGCGGTACACAGATGTGGCGCAATGGTAATATGAATAATGGTATCTGCCCCAACTATGCCGATGAGAACGGACGCGAGGTCAGATTCTCTTACGGCAAGAGCGAAAAGGCAAGATTCCTGGACGGTGGTGTTAAAATGGGCGCTACCTTCAACCTGAAGAGGGGACACGGCATAACACTGGGTGCTGGATTCGAGACCCGTGCCCCAATGGCCAGCACAGCCTTTGTAAGCCCCGAGATGAACAACAACTTCGTGAAGAACCTGTACAACGAGAAGATTGCCTCTGCCGAGCTGGGCTACCGTCTGAATAACAACTGGCTGCAGCTGAACCTGACAGGTTACTATTCACGCACCTTCGACGGAACAGAATGGCAGAATTTCTATTTTGATGATGTGAACAGCTTCACCTACGTCTCCCTTACTGATGTCAGCAAGAGCTACTACGGTGTAGAACTGGGTGCCAAGTTCAAGATTAACAGCAGCTTTGACATCGTGGCCATGACCACATGGAGCGACAACCTGTACAACAACGACTCCAAGTGCGTTTATATGCTGAGCACACACGGCACAGAGAATACTACCGTCTGCCACAATAAGAGCATGCGTGAAAGCGGCACTCCCCTATCAGCTTACAGCTTGGCACTGAACTACCGCATCAACAGATGGTACCTATCACTCATAGGCAACTACTATGACCGCATATACCTGTCTTATAGTCCTTGTCTGCGTTACGAAGAGAACGTCAGGACAACTACCGAAGACCCTGTCACTGGCAATATGGTTACTGCATACAACGTACCAGAGCAGAGCAGAGGCAAGGGTGGCTTCATGCTGGATGCCAGCATAGGCAAGCAGATCTATGTAGCTCACCACCCCATGAGCATCAACCTGACGCTGACCAACATTCTGAACAATACAGGCATCTGCACCGGAGGTTACGAGCAAAGCCGCAGCAACTACAGCACCAACAAGAACGGAACACAGGGCAACGAGCGTATCTATGACTTCCGCAACAACCCCAAGAAGTTCTACGCACAGGGCTTCAACTTCATGCTGAACGTCAACTACCGTTTCTAATCCCCTATACATTATTATATATAAACACAGAAAGATATGAAAAAGAGTTATATATTGCTCACCCTGGCATTGGGCTTTGCTGCTTCTGCCTGCCAGAATTCCGGTTGGGAAGACGATATCTATACTGGCTACACCATCTGGAACAAGAGTCTGCAGGAGCATAACGTCATCTCCGTACAGGAGCTGAAGACAGAATTCAGCAGCGCCATCAGCGGAAACAGCTTTGCACAGATCAAGAACGACAGCATGCTGCGCGGCACCGTTATCTGTACCGATGACGGCGGCAACCTGACACAGCAATTGGTGTTACAGGACGGAACCAGCCAGAATCCCGGCTTCATCATCATTGGCGTTAACCAAGATGCACTTTACAACTACATCCAACCCGGACAGGAGGTTCTGTTCAACCTGAAAGGCTTGTACATCGGCGGATACGGCAAGAACGGACAGTTGGGCTACCCCAGCAAGAATGCCAAGGGCGTAGAACGCATAGGACGTATGACCCAGCAGGACTTCTGGAACCGCATCAAGTTCCTGGGCGCCCCAGATGCCTCACGTATAGACACCCTGGACTTTGCCAACGTCAAGAGTCTGAGCAAAGACCAGTGGGCAGGATGCATCGTTCGCGTAAAGGGAACCATCACCCCCAAGAGCACAGAGCGCTGGGTATTGGCAGCCCCAGAGGATGCCGATACGGGTAATGGCGTAACCAACACTATCAATGTTCAGGGCGGCGGCACACTGGACCTGCGTACCAGCACGTACGCCGACTTTGCCGGCTTCCCCATAGAGAAAGACCACGTATACACCATCTACGGCGTGCTAAGCCGTTACAACGACGGATGGCAGCTGGGTATGCGTACCATGAGTGACATTAACTATTGAACATTGAGCATTGAGCATTAGTGCTCCAGTCGGTTCAGCCGACTGTCAACAACCAATAACCGATAAACAAACAAAAAACACTATACAACAATGAAAAAGACTTTAAAGAGCATCCTGTTCGCCACATTAGGCGTATTTGCTTTCACATGCTGCGAGGACGTTCCCGCACCGTATCAGATTCCTGGTACAGAAGAGAAAGTTCCAGACAAGGAAATCCAGCCTGCCGGAACCGGCACATTAGAAGATCCATATAACGTGGCCGGCGTTGTGGCCTTCATCAACACCCTGCAGGCCGACACAGAATCTGAACAGGCCGTTTACATCAAGGGTAAAGTAGCCTCCAACACCACAACAGAAGAGACCATCACAAGGTATGGCAACATGACCTTCACCATGATTGACGAAGGTAACAAGAGTACTACCTTTACCGCCTTCCAGGTTTACGGACCAGGCAAAAAGAAGTTTACAGCCGTCACTGACATCAAGGTTGGCGACGAGGTTGTGGTATATGGCAAGGTAGTTAACTACAAGGGCACCACACCCGAGACCGTTGGCAAGGGAGCCGCCTATGTTTACTCTATCAACAGCGAAGGTGGCAGTGGCGAACAGACCGAAGGTACACCCGTTACCTGTGCAGAGGCCGTTGAACTGACCAATGCATTAGCTGACGGAGCAACCTCAACAGAAACCTATACCATTACCGGTTACATTACAGAGGTTGTTGGTAACGTCAGCAAAAACCAGCAAACTTTCTGGATGGCAGACGAGAAAGATGGCGGCAAGGTATTTGAGGCCTACTGGGCCGATCTGCCAGAAGGCGTTACTGCATTTGTGAAGGGATCAAAGGTTAAGATCACCGGACAGTTGATAAAGTATGTTAAGGATGGCGTTGTTACACCGGAAATCAAGAACGCTAAGGTTGTTATTCTGGAAGCTGGCGATGGAGGTGGCGGAGGCACAGAAGAAGGTACTGCCGTTACTTGCGCCCAAGCCGTGGAACTGACCAAGGCTTTGGATGACGGAGCCACCTCAACAGAAACCTATACCATCACTGGTTACATCACAGAGGTTGTTGGTAGTGTCAGCCGTAACCAACAAACTTTCTGGATGGCAGACGAGAAAGAAGGCGGTAAGGTATTTGAGGCCTATTGGGCTAACCTGCCAGAAGGCGTTACCGCATTTGTAAAGGGCTCAAAGGTCAAGATTACAGGCAAGCTGATGAAGTATGTTAAGGACGGTGCTGTTACACCAGAAATCAAGAATGCCACCGTAGTAATCCTTGAGGCCGGCGAAGGTGGCGAAGGTGGCGGTGGTGATGATCAAGGAGATAGCTCAGAATATGGCATTGCCCTTACTTATACCGCAGGAACAAACTTCTACGACACTGGCGTTGCTACTATCAACGAGGTTGCTAACTGCAAGGTGCTGAAGATTGGTACCTCTAAGAATCCTGGTGACTTTACCCTGACCGTTCCCGCCGGCAAGCATAGCTTCTATGCCGTGACATGGGCAGGAGCCAGCACAGCTGATGTTGTACTGAAGAATGGCGAAGAGACCATCAAGACCATCACCATAAAGGAAAATGCTGGTGCTACTCAGAACTCACCCTATACCCTCACCGTTACTAGCGAGGATAAGTATGAGTTTGAGGTCAGCGCAGCTTGTACCGTTACCGTTACATCTGACAAGCGCGTCCTCTTCTTCGGAATCAAGTAAAGAATCCATACATTTAACGAATCAAGCCCGGAGTCTTAAGCCTCTGGGCTTGATTTTTGAATAGAAATTAAAGAAAAACAATGAAATTTATACTTTTTTGAAAAAATTTTGCAAAAAAGTTAAATTTTGTTTGGAGGGTATTGTGAAATCGCTTATATTTGCATCAAGAACAAACTAAACTTGTGTTATTTTACTTTATTTATTAACTAAAACAATTAACATCATGAAAGCATTTAAATTACTTCTCGCAGCAGTAGCAATGACTTTTGCAATGGGCGCAAACGCTCAATTCTTTAATGGCAAGTTTACCGCTGAAATTAAGGGTGGTGTTGCTACTCCTGGTAGCACAGGCGCTTGGGCTATCGCTGCTGGCTATCAGAAAGCCCTTACCGAGTCTGACGGCTTCAATCTGGCATGGGATGTAGTAACCATTGACTTTACTGACACATTCAAGGCTGCTGGTGACAATTGGCAGATTGGTGTTAAGACCGGTCTTCGTGGTTTTACTCCTGCTTTCTGGGGTGATAACTGGCGTGGATATGCTAACTATGCAGGTGGTTACACTTACGTAAAGGCTGGTAAGCAAAGTGCTTATGGCATGGTTGCAGGTGTTGGTCTGCAGTTCAAGGAGAAGTGCTCTGTCGGTTATGCTTTCCAGTATGAGACAGCAGGCAAGGGCAAGATTCATTTTGCAACCATCGGTTACACTTTCTAAGCAACAATTACTCAATCATAAGAAGGGGTAGCCAAATCGGCTACCCTTTTTCTTTATGCGGAACCCTAAACTCTTGACTTATAGGTAAAATAATTCGGGGAAAACTTGGTGGTAAAAGAAAAAAGCCATACCTTTGCACGCAAAATTATTAATAACAGCTCCTTATCACCTTCCGTTTACGGAAATTCGGGAGCACAAAACGAAACGAATATGAAAGAAGGAATCCATCCCGAAAACTATCGCCCCGTAGTGTTCAAGGACATGAGCAACGGCGATATGTTCCTGAGCCGCTCTACTGCTAAGAGCAATGACACAATTGAATTCGAGGGCGAGACATACCCCGTAATCAAGTTGGAAATCAGTAACACCTCTCACCCCTTCTATACTGGTAAGAGCAAGCTGGTTGACACAGCCGGTCGTGTTGATAAGTTCATGAGCCGCTACGCTCGCACCAAGAAGTAATCTGGAGCAAGCCTCAGAACAAAGAGAAATAATAGGAAGAGAGGTGTAGATGAAAAGATTATCTGCACCTCTTTTTCTTTCCACATCACCTCAGAAAATCATCTGCCCACAATGAAGAAGCACTATTTCTACCCCCTACTGCTCTGCACGGCTATATGCATTACCGCATGTAGCAAGGATGACGCAGGCAGCACCCCACCCGATTCATCAACAGACAAGCCCATCTCCCTAATAGGACAAGAGGCCAAGGCTTACCAGCAACGCATAGAGGTACCAGCTGTAAAGGACCAGAGTATGTTCATCGTGCACAGCACCAGAAAATACGGCGTTACCTATACCGAGGAATGGGATAAGCTTAATCGTACACAACGTTGGGCAGCCTACAGTATTACAGATGCCAATGCGGTATCAAACTGGAACCGTAACAACTGGAAAGGTTCTATCTGGAAAGGTGCATACTGGGATGGCGATCCATTCCAGGAAGATTCTATTATACCTTATATGTATCGAACGTACGCGTCCGACCATTATAACAATGGATTCGACAGAGGGCACATCGTAAACTCACAGGACCGTCTGATGTCCCAGAATGCCAACGGGCAGACATATTACCTGTCTAACATGCAGCCCCAGAATAATGGATTCAATTCAGGTATCTGGCTGAATATGGAAAACTGGGTACACACCCTGGGCTTCACCAAGAGCAAACGCAATGCACTATACATTGCCAAAGGCGGAACAACCATAGCAACAGCAAGCGTGCCCAACCCCTTCCTTAACTCATCAGAAATAAGTGCCTTGAACCGTGGTCGTAACGTTACTATCCCAGTTCCACGCTATTTCTGGATGGCAATCCTGCTAAAGGACAAGAGCGACAAGTACCATGCCATAGCTTTCTGGGCTGAGCATAGAGACAACCAAGACACTAACATAAAGAACTACACCATCAGCATAGACGAGCTGGAGGCCCGCACGAGCATCGACTTCTTCCCCAACCTGCCAGATAATGTAGAAACTGAGGTAGAGGCAAAGAAAGTGCTGACGGAGTGGAGTTGGTAGTACTGACAATTCATAATTCATAATTCATAATTCATAATTCATAATTCACAATTCATAGTGAATCACCAATCATGTTAAGGAACATTCTTTTTCTATTTGCATTAGTTTTTTCTGTGACACTATCGGCACAGGAGGTGAAGATGCGTGATGTATTTGCTCAGGCACCTGACAGCATATTCCCATTGTTGACAAAGAACAACAAGTTGGACTGCATAGACTTCATAGAGAACAAAATGAGGGCAAGAGTGAAGAATAAGTTCGACACCTATTCTGAACTGACAACCCTTACGGATAACTTCCTTCAAATTAAGATATCAGAGAAGAGTTCTGCAGAAATGAAGCTGGTGAACGACACACTGATCTGCCTGGTTAAAACATACTACGGCCCAGGGGCAGACAGTCAGGTCTATTTCTACAACACCCAATGGCAACCCGTCAAACGTACACTGGAGCGTCCCAAGGCAGACGATTTCTTCCAGCCAGGTGCCGACGGTGAGGTTTGCGGCCTGTTGCGTCAGTTACCACTCATAAAAGCCAACCTCAGTCCTGATGACTCCACCCTGATTTGGGAATTGCAGATTACAGAGCTGACAGAAACACAAAAAAGAACCATAGAACACTCCCTAAGTTCTATAGCCGTAAAATTATAGAGAAGCATCCTCTGCACCATTAATCCACACAAAAGACACAGCGATAATAATACACTTATGGACATAAAAAACCTAACCCCAAGAACTGGAAAAAATTGCTTACGCATAGCCGACAGCGACGAGCTGGTGGTAATGGAGCATTTCGTAGGTTTGCCCACAGGAAGGGTTCGTCCCTTGGATCATGGCATCATCATTATCTGTACAGCAGGAACAGCCAAGTTTGAGTATGACGGACACACCATAGAATTAAAAAAGAACGACCTTTTTCTGTTTATGGCGCACTCCGTAGGAGATAAGTTTATGTCATCACCCGACTTTGACTGTCGCGAACTATGGTTCTCACGCGGTGAGTTGTGGAACATGAATATGTTCGTGAAAGACAGTCTTGCAGACCTACTACCATTAAAACACAATCCCAAAGTATCACTAACCCCTGAAGATGTGGTACTTTTCGATACTTACTTCCAGAGTCTTTGTCACCACATGCGTAACAGCAAACAGATGCTTTACCCAGAGATTGCCCGTTCCATTGTTGGAACATTTCTACTGGAGACTCTGTCTGTATTACGCCGTGACAACAATCAACCCAAGGGAAAGGCAATCACGAATAACACTAGCCTTCACGGCAAGAAGCTAGCCGACCGCTTTTTGCAATTGGTTGAACAGAGTGACGGACGAATTCGTCGCGTTGACGAATTTGCCCAGATGCTTAATGTTACACCCAAATACTTATCCAAATTGCTGATGGAAACCATAAATCGGAAGCCCAGCGTTATGGTAGACTTTTATACGCTAAAAGCTATAGAAAACAGGCTTCGGTTCACGGATATGACAATGCAGCAGATATCCAACGATCTGAACTTCGCCAACGCATCGTTCTTTGGCAAGTATTTCAAGGCTCACTCTGGAATGACTCCGATGGAGTATCGCACAAAATATCACCAGGAAGAGAAAAACAAAAAAGGTCAAATACAGAGGGGGTAGATTACTTTGCCAACAAAATGGCTTCGGACACACAAGTTTTCTCCTTCTGCCACTTTGATTTCTTATAAAAGAAATGGCTGACGTTCCCACTATTGGTTTCAACTTCGAAAATCAATGGTTCTTCGGACTGGAAGATATATTCGAATACATCCTTGGGACAACAGACATTAATACGTGTGGCAATACTCTTCATTTTACGTTCTCGATAGAAGACGCGAAAATCAGTTGATTCATACGAGACAGAGCCTGCCTTGAGTCTAATGAGATGAATATCAGAATCTGATGCCGTATAGGTCATATTAACAACCACCGAGTCACGACTGGTATTATAGTTGATATCGTAGACGAAAGAGTGTCCTTTCTCGGAGGCCGTCAGTTTCTGAGGAAAGAAAAAGAGCATAGTACCATCGTCTGTCAAACGCATTGTATACCTGCGGGCTGCAGGCGAGGATATGGTAACCAATGATAATAACACCAAGAAAAAACGACGCATTATATTCTTTCTGTTAAGTTTTAATACCAGAGAGCATCTGCACCACGCAGACACTCCCTGAAGGAATAGAAAAAAAAGTTATTCTCCGTAAACCTGAGTTGTTGTCTTTGTATAGAAAGGAAAGACACCATAGGTTTGAACATCTACATGAGAAATCTTATGGATACCTCCCTGCTTTGCTGCTGTGTTAATACCGTGGTCACCAGCTAAGGGATAAAAACCAAGGATTCTGGTTTCTGTGGCTGTACCACACTTAGAACCCACCTGATTAGAAGTTGCAGTAAGAGGAGCTACAGTTGTACAACTAGACACTGCAAGTGTTGTAGCAATGGCAAGAAGACTGAAAATCTTTTTCATAAAAACTAATACTTTATATCTCATATACTTAAACCCGTTGTAGCTGAGATGTTACCAACAGCGGGCCATTTCCATTAAAAAGCACACAAAGATATAGCGTATAGCAAGAAATCACAAATCAATGAAACTCACAGAACATTATTTGCGACACGAAGAACACCAAATCAAATGTTCCCCTATTAAAATGACAGACTGAAAAAAACGCTTAACGGGTTCCAAGATAAAGGAACACCATACCTAAGAGGACCAGGAAAAGGTCGATGGCTTTACTCTTGAGGTTCTTCTCGTGAAAGAGGAAGGCACCAATCATAAAGCTGACGATAACACTTCCGCGACGCACCATACTGACTACGCTGACCAAAGCGCCAGGCTCGTGCAACGAGCAGAAATACACATAGTCGGCAATACTCAAGAAGATACTTATCAAAGGGATACCCCACGACCAGTGGAAAGGCGTACTCTTCTGCCTGCGGGGGTACCAGAGCGTCAAGAGCACAACGCCCATCATCAGACACTGGTAGAAGTTGTAATAGCTTTGAACCGTAAGTTTATCCAACCCAACTCCACCATCCTGCGGAGAAGCCAAAAGGAACTTGTCATACAAACCGCTTAGGGCACCCAGTATAGCTGCACCCACAATACAGAATATCCATCGGTTATGCCGGAAGTCTATACCTTCTTTCTTCCCGCTCCTGCTCAGCAGAAAGAAACTGAGGATGGCCAAGCCAACACCTACCCACTGATACAGATTCAGTCGTTCCCCAAACAGCAAAAGGGCTCCTAACAGCACCATTACGGGACGGGTAGCATTGATAGGTCCCACCAAAGTAAGCGGCAGGTATTTCATACCAATATATCCTAATATCCAACTGCTAAGCACTATGCAGGCTTTCAGTATAATATAACGTTGCACCTCCCATCCGCCAAACGGAGCACTTAATGCCAATGGCAGGAAAATAAGGGAACAAAACAACGTATTGAGGAACAGAACAGGTATTACAGCGTTACCCCTGAGCGACTGCTTCTTGCATACATCATAACATCCCAACAGAGCAGCCGAAAGAAAAGCATATATTATCCACATGTTATTTACGATTTTACTATCTATGATTTACAATTTATTTTATGATTTTATTATGGGATCATTTGATTCCATGAAATAGATAAATATTGCAATAGTCAATAAATAGTAAATTGTACATCGTCAAATAGTAAATTATTTCAATATTCAATATTAACGAGGAAAAGTGCATTCCCAGGAACACTTTCCCCAGCTGAGCAGCGATTCTTCCGCTCTATTACCTGACTGAACTCTTCTTTAGACATTCTTCCCCTGCCTACCTCCATGAGCGTACCAACGATGGCACGAACCATATTACGGAGGAATCGGTTAGCGGTAATGGTGAATCGCCACTGCCCAGGAACCACCTCGTCCCAATGCGCCTCGGTAATGGTGCAAAGATTGGTCTTGGTGTCTGTATTGACCTTAGAGAAACTGGTGAAATCTTGATATTGAAGCAATAGCTGTGCAGCCTGATTCATAGCCTGAAAATCAATCTTCCCATGCAGCATCCAACTGTAATGACGGCAGAAAGGATCCTTCTGCGTATGCACAAAGTAATGATAGGTACGGCTGGTAGCCGAAAAGCGGGCATGCATATCATCAGCCACAGGCTCCACCTTCTGCACCGCTATATCCTGCGGCAGTATCTTATTCAAACGATAGGCAAGCTGCGGACAGTCGAGTGTCTGCTCGGAATCAAAGTGAGCCACCATCATCTTAGCATGTACGCCGGCATCTGTTCTGCCTGCCCCAACTATCTCTGTCTGTTGGCGCAGCAGAGTAGTGAGAGCCTGTTGCAATGTCTCCTGCACACTAACGCCATTGGGCTGTATCTGCCAACCGTGATAGTGAGTACCATCGTACGACAATGTTATAAAATATCGCATACAAAAGTTATCTTACAAAAATCTTTTTACCATTCCTTATATAGATGCCAGGCTTATGCGGAGCAGTTACCCTACGACCACTTAGATCAAACAAAATGTCGACGTCATTCTGAATTTTGAACTTTGAATTTTGAATTTGAACAAGGTCTGTCTCCTCATCAAAGTGACTCATTCGAATATCATCTATATTCAGACGCTTGGAAGATACCCCGCCACCCTTGAATTTCATACGTATCCTACCTGGCTGTTGAATAGCAAACCCATAACGCTTCCATCCGTCAAACGACTGCAAATTGACAATATCCTGCCACGTCTGCCCAGCATCCAAAGAATAGCTAACCTGAAGAGTTGCCCCCGTATCGCTGCCATAGTTGCCGGCATAGAACCACAGGGAGTCACAACCGCCCTCTTTGTCGGTCTGCATCTCCATTACGCCAGAGCCTTTCAGCCTAACAGAGACTGTTCCGTTGGTATTGGGATCCTTGGCAAGAAGTGCATCACTAAGTTGCCATGTAGCAGAAGAACACTCAACAGCAGCAACAGCATAGCTACTCTTTGCTCCTTTTTCAAAGTCTTCAAAGAAGGGATTCAATTCACCTACAACAGCTGACAGGGCAACCACGACATCCTCAACGCCCTTGGTACTGAGCGTGAGGGAACCCTTATAGTTGCCTTTGTCCTGAGCACTAAAGCGGACATAGAAGGAAGAACCCTTCAGAGAGCCCAACAGCATCATGCTCTTAGACCAGTCTTCGTCATCAGCGTCCGGATCATCCGAAAGCTCAAACGGACCGTCCACCTGAGCAGTGAAGGTCTTATCCTTTGTCTTGTCCATCTTTACCGTTACCAACATAGGAGTGCTAGGCTCACCTGAAACGGTTGTAAAACTTACACTAGTAGGTGAAACAGCAAAGAAGGGCTTATCTTCATTAGAAGGAATACCCGTAGATGTATTGTACAAATCAAAGGCATAATCAACGCTGTCGCCCCAGATATATTCTGCCAGATTAGGGAAATCTATAAAGGGATTACGATTACCCTGAATGTTACATACAGCCTCGTTACGTTGCTTCTCAATCTCGTCAACAGGGTCTTGTCGACTCCATTCCATAAACAAGCGATAAGCCCAAGGTTGCAAAGTAGGCCACTCGTCCTGCTCCAACATATTCAAGCCCTCGCTCGTCCACGTAAGATCACTGTAGGTAGTTACCATATAAAAGTAGTTACGGGCAAAGTCACCTTTCCATTCATCAGCCGGTTCCCATAGGTTACAGGTTCTGCTTCCTGCACTACCCTTTCCTACCTTGGTACAACCATTGGTAACAGTAACATTGGTTACCTTACCCATTGCATAGTTGCTCTTACTGCTGTTGATGCCCGATTCACAGGGCATCAAGTTATAAAGATCCTTATATGCTTGATTTGTGTTACCACCCCACCAGCTTTTGGGGAAGGAATGTTCTATGTTCATACCACTGGCAGCGCTTACATGATTGCTAGGGAAATAGAAAACTTCGTAGCTATAGCGATCGCGAACTTGGTTACCATTGAAGCGGTCGGTCTGATAAAAGCCCGCCCACGTATGGTCGGTTCCACTTCCATAGTCCAATACCGTTGCCTTCTTTATCACATTACGGAAAGCACTCTTCAGTTCAACTTTCTTCTTACCGTCCACACTCTTGTAGTATTCCAATGGTACATCTGCCCATACGCTGAAGCAGCATAGGAACGCAACAAGGGCAGTCAGATTTCTATAGGTTCTCATCATCATAGTCTCTTTGTCTGCAAAATTACGAATAAGTATGTGCGCACGCAAGTTTTGCCTGTAAAATTTGCGGAGCATAATGAAAAAGAGAGCGCAGCATCAAGTGCCCCGCTCTCCTTCTTATCATCTAAAGTCTAAATCCTAGAGTCTCTAGAAAAGAACCTTCTTGCCGCCAATAATGTTAATACCCTTCTGCAAACGACTTATACGCTGCCCTGCCAAGTTGTATATGGCTCCCTCGCCTTCGGAGAGGGCTGGGGTGAGGCTGTTTATTCCGTCCTCTTCATCCTTGGTTAGGTTGTGGTAACCATTAAGAGCATCATAGATGACAATCTTGTGAGTCTTGTCCAGAACAGGATAAGCATCCGCTCCTATTGTCTGGAACCAGACGGAGTTCTCTTCTTGGTTATCTGCATTCAGGTCGTAGCAAACCTCACCGCTTGCCAGCTGGGCAGCAGTAACTGCAACTGGTGCAGAACCACTTGCCTTGCCTGCACTTGAGGTACCATAAGCAAATTCGCCCAGATAATAGTTGTTCTCAACAACAGAATTGTTACCGGCAAGTCTTCCAAAGATCTGACCTACATTGCCATCAAGTGAAGTAAGAGTACCAACAGACAGACAGTTCTTGACTGTAGCCTTACCAGCATTGTTGTAACCAATGATACCACCGCACTGACCATCAGCAGCAGTACCGTTCTGGATTTCGCCTTCGAAAAGACAATTGGTAACAAAGAGTATGGTCTCGGTACTACTGTTGACATAACCGACAATACCGCCATAGTTACCAGTTCTACCTCCACAATTGATGGTGCCTGAATAAGTACAGTTCTCAATTGTTGTTGTACCATTACTTATAGTTCCGATGATACCACCAGGTCTGTTACCATTAGCCATGCTGGTAATGTTCAAATAGCTGTGGATGTTACGTATAATTGGGCTGGCATCACGTGAATAGCCTATTACACCACCAGTCTTGTGATTGAGGACAACATTTCCGTAGATAGTGAAGTTCTCAACAACAGCACCAATTGAAAGTACACCGAAGATACCAAAGTAGTTGCGATTAGAAGTAGCATTGAATCCGCTGATGGTATGACCCTGACCATCGAAGTGGCCCTTGTAACCAATACCCTCAGAAGCCCATGTTCCTGCTGCCGTCCAAGGATTGGCCTCCGTGATAGTCTCTGAAAGGTCAATATCCTTCACCAGTTTTGCATTCAGATTGTACTCTCCTGCATTTACCCTTTCAGCAAATGCCCTCAGTTCCTCGGCAGTCTTGATTCCAAAGTATCCATCGGGAGTCTGGTGACAAACGGTACATGCACCATCCACAAAGTCGTGCTCGTCTCGCTTATAGCCATTAGCATCATTAGAATAGCCAAGCTCGCCCTTGGGACGACCGTCACAAGTAAACTCACCTACTGGATAGACAACTGCATGTGTAGCATCCAGAACTGGGTAAGCATCCTGACCTAATGTCTGGTAGAAGTATGTCTCATCGTTATTATTCAAAGCGTAGCAAATTTCTCCACTTGCCATCTTCTCGGGAGTAACCACGAAGGTGTTAGCTGTGATTGCAGGCATATTCACTCCGTCATTGGTACCAAAGTCATGAGAAGCAGAACCCTCTAACCAGTAGTTACAGATATAAAGAGAGGGAGCTTTTGCACGGAATGTACCTGAAATGGCTGAAGCATTAACGAGTGAGACCTTACCCACAGACAGGTTATAGAGTAGCCCTACACCTGTGGTATTGGCATAACCAATCAGACCACCTACATAAGAAGCCTCGTTACCTTCACTACCCTCTACAACACCATCAAACAGACAATCCTTCATTGTCATGTCTCCAGCATAACCAACAATACCTGCGAAGCTATCACCGTTGACTCCAATATTCAATGTACCACTATAGCTACAGCCAATAATCTTTGCAGAATTGGTGGCAGCGCCAACAACACCTCCGATATGTTTACTTCCAGATCCTGATACAATGTTCACAGAACTGTGTACATTCTCCATAACACCACCTTTAACCTGACCTACAACTCCCACAAAGTCGGCCTCTGTGGTTGAAAGGTTACCTGAGATACTGAAGTTCTTAATGGTGCCACTTACACATGCAAACAAGCCATTATAACTATCGCCAGAATCAGAGATGGTAAAGTTAGTTATCTTGTGACCTTGGCCGTCGAAGGTCCCCTCATAAGGAGTTGCCGTGTCAATCTTACCGTATGTTCCATGGGCACCTATTGCCTGCCACTCCAGATCCTTCAGATCAATGTCAGCAACAAGTTTGGCATTTGCCTTCACCTCACCTGTTGTTACCTTTACTGCAAATACAGCCAACTGAAGGGGAGTTCCCAAAAGATAAGTACCATCCTCGTCTGTTGGGGGAACCAAATTACCATACTCACGCATAGCCTTAACGGCATTCTTAGCTTCTTCTGTACTATATGATCCCTTCATGAATGCATCCTGAGCAGCATCTGCAAGATCATACATATCATTTTGCATCTGATCTGTTATAGCACGGGAACAATACAGATTATCAGCCATATCGTACATTTCATCAGACAACTTTACCATCTCGATGTAAGCCTTACGGCAATCGTAAACGTCCTTCATTAGAGAAGAGAATCTGTCTACCAATGCCATTTTCTCATCACCTGTACTTGCCTTTGCTATTCCATCCGAACACTCCTGCAATGCATCCTTCAGTTCCGTGGAGATATTGGGATACTGAGCATAATCTGCGCCATCGCTGGAAACAAAATCGATAATAACCTGAGCTCTCTTACGGTAACTCTCCAAAACAACATCCAAGCCCTCACATGGAGTATCGCCCTTGCCTAAGTAAACAAGACGCAAGCCACCCACCAGCACCTGATCTGACCCAATGCCTGTACCAGGATTTTCAACGCCTACTGTCAGTTGACCGTCAGTAACACGTACAGCTGTGTAGTTTTGATATCTGCCAACTTCCATTGCATAAGTGAAGCCATTAGCTGTAGCGGGAACATAGCCAAGAACATCCTGACCTACCGTATATTCCTTGTCATCTGTAGCAGTCTTTTCCTCGGCATAATCTTCACCAGGAACCTGAATGTAGTTCATATTGTCATTAGCTGTAAGGCGAGCGGCATAGTACTGACTGGCGATATCACTGCCGGCACGCTGTGCAGCGTTAGCACCCAACAGATAGATACCGTTCTTCAAACCTGTAAGGGTCTGAATAATAGTGAACGTCTTTGTTATCTCAGCAGCAGTATTAGAACCTATAGTTGCAACTGTAGGCTTAACCGTTGTCTCCCATCCTGTTATACCATCAGCAAAAGTAGGATTAACCAGCATACTGGTAATATCGGTATTCTCGATATAGTTGTTGGCTATGGCAACCTGCAGACGTGCATCTACATCCTTTGTCTCTGCCTCAATCTGTTCATTTGTCAACAGGTGGGTTCTTAATATATAAAGGTATGTACCGTTGGGGAACTCTTCGCTGGGCTCTTCATCTGTAGTCAGATAGTTATTCAGCAGGACAAACTCCTTGCCACCAACATCATTCTTATCCATATAATCTGCTACGCCAGAACATACATCGGCATATGCCTTGTAGTAGCCTTCTGAAACCTGAATAGAATCCAACAGGGGTTTAACTTCGGCATAAGCTTCAACAAACTCCTCGTAAGTATTAACGTCTGCAAGGGGAACTATAGCTGCCAAATAGTTGTCAATTAGTTGCTGGCAAGCAACGGTCTCTTCAGCCTTTGCCTGCTGTAATTCTGCAAAATCATCCAGGAAGTAATCCATAGGATCGTCCATCGGCATACTTGAATAACCGTCCACTGTGGGATAAACCAAGTCGTGAGTGGAATCCCATACAGGAACCTCATCCTGACCTATTGTCTGGTAGAAAGCAGGTATTACATAAGTTCCTCCGTTCAAGCCCCATGCAACTTCTCCACTGGCTACCTGTTCGTATGTAACTGATGTTGTATTGGCAACAACATAATCATACTGTGATGCCTCACCGCCTCCAATACCTTTTATCTCACCAGTGTAGTAGTTGTCAGCATAGTCTGTACTAATATTACGGAGACGACCCACCACAGCAGCTACATAAGAAGAAACCTCATTATCGATCCTACCAACTGACAGGCAACCCTTTACTTTAGCACTTCCGTTGTTAACATAACCCAGGATACCTGCAAAGTAACCAGTTCCGTCACCTTCAACAATTCCAGAGAAAATACAGTTGGTAATGGTACCTGTATTAGTATAGCCTGCTATACCGGCAACGCCATTCTTACTACTCAGGCCATTAATACGTCCTAAGTATTCACAACGGTCTATAGTGGCATTTCGAAGCGAGCCCACCATACCACCCACATGTGTGGAGATATTAGCAAAGATATCTACATTATTCTTGATATTCTGAATCAACGTTCCACCGTCAGGCCAACCAATCAGTCCACATCCTGCATCGGAAGAAGGCGCTGCTCCTCCATTTTCGAACGTTAACTCTCCGTCAATACTGAAGTCCTTAATGGTAGCACCACTGGTATTACCAAACAAGCCATAGCCATAACCGCCTGCAAAACTGCTGACATTCAAGAAATAGCTATTAAGCTCATGTCCCTGGCCATCGAAGATTCCCTTGTAAGCATTTGAGGGACTGTTACCAATCACAGGGATATATTCTTCATAAGAAAGGTTCAGGTCATCAACCACCTTAGCATTGATATCGTAGTTTCCGGCATTCACGAAATCAGCAAACCAACGCAGTTGACGAGCCGTACCAATCTCGTACCATCCGTCAACAGGTTTCATGTATGTCATATCCATGGCACCGCAAACACTACAATAGCCTTCATCGAAATCATGATCGGGAATAGTTCCCTCACCATTGCTATCGTTAGTATATGCTACCTCGCCAGAGAAAGAACCGTCACACAATCTTTCGCCAACGGCATAAACACGTTTGTGGGTAGAATCCAAAACGGGGAATTCATCCTCATCTATATTCTGATAGAATGCGATATCATCCAGATTATCACCATTTAACTTATAGCAAATCTCACCACTCTTCAACTGTTCAGCAGTTACAGGTGTTGCAACATTGTTTGCACCCGTTCCTTCAGTCTTACCGCTTGTTGTAGTTCCAAGATAGTAATTATTACCAAAGCCGCCACCTTCATTTCTTACATAACCAAAGATGGAACCTGCTATTGGAGCTGTAACAGTTCCTACAGACAGACAATTCTTAACGGTATATCTGTTACTGTTTGCTCCAATATATCCAAGGATACCTCCGCAATAGGTGCTGCTATTCTCGCTTTCAAGCTTACCATCGAATATACAGTTAGTGATGTTAACATAAACACTAGAGTTATTCTGAATATAAGCAACAATACCACCACAGTTTGTCTTATTTGTCGTTTTAATTGAACCTGAGAAAATACAACGGTCCACATATGTCGTACCATTGTTGCCATTTCCCAAGACACCACCGACTTTCTTATCACTACCTGAAGTCGTCAGGTTTAAGTAACTGTGAATGTTACGAATGTAAACAGGCGTAACATCATTCTTTGAATAAGCAATGACTGCAATAGCATCATAGCTTACATTAGTTATGTTTCCATAAACGGAAAAGTTTTCAACTACAGCACCGTCCAGAAGTACGCCAAAAAGACCATGATAGTTCTTGGTTGTAGTGTATTCTAGCCCACTGATAGCGTGGTTCTGACCATCGAAATGTCCTTTATAGCCTTCCACACCAGATGCCCAGTTGCCTATGGCATTATCCCAAGGCTGTCCCGTCATGTCAATGTCGTTTGTTAATACAGCATTGGCAGACATATTGGCAACGCCTTGATTCACAAAAGCTGCAAAATCAATCAGATCCTGAGCTGTTCCAATCTGATAGACACCATTAGCATCTTGCTCCAGTGCCCATGTTCTCATACTGCCAGTCAAACAGACTAACAGCAAAAGAAAACCATAAAATAATCTTTGTTTCATGATAGTATAAAATGTATGTTTCTCGTGTGTTGATTTAAAATTACCGCACAAATATAGTAACCTTTTTGTATTCTACACTAAAAACAAAGAAAAAACACCCAAGTATATACAAAAAAACGAAACCAGACACATCAAAATAGGAGAAATAGCCAAGAAAACAATGCAACAAACGATGAAAAAAGATCCATATAAAACAAACAACTATCCTCCTTCTTACAGTATTGAAATATTCGGAAGAATCAAAGTAATTAAAGCAATCCAGGTGTTCAAGAAAATCGGTACACTCAGTGTATTCAGAGTTCTCAGACATCACAGACCATTCGGATTACACAGAGTAATCAGAGTATTCAGAGTAATCAGATATAAAACAGAAAAGCCCCCGCATCTTTCGATGCAGAGGCTTTCTTTCTAAAAAACGGCGGCTACCTACAACCCTCCGTCGCCATAGGAGGTATGGCTCCCCTCATCGGGCCGCAGCCACATCCAGTGGCTACTCTGAAGACCCTCTTCGCCCACTCACCCGTGGGAGAGCAGGAAGCTGTATAAAACAGGAAAGCCCCCGCATCTTTCGATGCAGAGGCTTTCTTTCTAAAAAACGGCGGCTACCTACTCTCCCACGGGTGTGCAGTACCATCGGCGCGGGCGGGCTTAACTTCTCTGTTCGGAATGGGAAGAGGTG